>Ga0207671_10001345_pt1 | contig 28739 bp, 21 predicted proteins | sample KBSC24metaG_FD_184352 | JGI IMG/M metagenome (GOLD analysis project Ga0207671, IMG submission 184352) | Corn rhizosphere microbial communities from Kellogg Biological Station, Michigan, USA - KBS C2-4 metaG (SPAdes) (version 2) | ecosystem: Host-associated > Plants > Roots > Rhizosphere > Soil...
CGTTAGGCCTGTGCGCCGCCAACCCTCCTAAGGAACTAGACGCGTAAGTCTAATGATTTCAACAAAGCGACTGTAGCGTCCAGTTCCTTTTTGAGATGACGTGGGCGGCCCACGTCGGGATGCTTTCAGGGTTTAAATCAAATCTTTAATTCTTACCCAGGGTTGTCGCTGCGCTCCAACCCTGGGCTGAAATTAGCGAACGCCTTCGGCGTTAATTCGAAGCTCAAATTAGCCAACGCCTTCGGGTTTAATTCGAAGCCCAAATTAGCCAACGCCTTCGGCGTTAATTCGAAGCTCAAATTAGCCAACGCCTTCGGCGTTAGTTTGAGCCCACTGCCCTGCACTCAGCGCAGTGCCCTCGCGTCCGGCGAGGCGCGTGTACGCCGCGAGCCATGATTCACGCACGGCGGGCCACGTGTACGCCGAACACTGCTCGTATGCGTTGCGCACTATCGACGTCGCAAGCTCTGGCGACTCCAGCAAGCGGATGGCACACGCAGCCATCGCCTCGTGATCGTTTCTCGGAACCAGCAAACCCGTTCTCCCATGTGTGACAATGCAACGAATGCCACCCGCACTCGTCGACACAACCGGCACGCCCGAAAAAAACGACTCGAGTATCGAACCCGGCATGTTGTCGATGTTCGGACTGTTCAGAAAAATATGTGACTCGTTGTACAAGTCATGCATCTTGCTCGGCGACACGCGTCCGCGAAACTCGATGTTCTGGAGCCTCAACTCGCGCGCAAGCGACTCCAGCGCCGGTCGCTGTGGTCCATCTCCAGCCAGTATCAACCTCGCCTCCGGAAACCTCTCCTGGATCTTCGCGAAGGCGCGCAAAATACACGCGACGTTGTAGAGGGGATACATGTTGCGGTTCGACAAAAAGATCGGCTGCAACGGTTCGCGCTCTCGGTATTTAAACCGCTTGTTGTCGATCACGTTCGCGATCGCAAAAGCGTGCAAGCCAAACTTGCGGAACACATCAACGAGGTATTGCGACGGTACGATGATGCCATCCGCTAATCTCATGATCGGAACTGCCGTGCGCGGCCAATTGCGCAGGTGGTCTTCTGCCTGACCACTGCGATAGTTCACGATGACCTTTTTCCCGAAGAACCGAGCGATCAGTATCGCCGGCGTCGGTCCGAGTAAAAACGACCAGTAAGACGCGGAAAGAGTTTGGACGATGTCGTGTTTCGGAACTTGAATGAGCAGATGTATGCAGTAGAGAAGTGACGTCACGATCGTTCGCACGTACTTGATCGACTGCAACAGTCGAAACGGACCAGGCAACCGCGGATTGTGCGGCACGAACGAGACCTCAAACTGCGACTCGTGACCCAGGTGCTCCAGCAGATAATTTGCTTGCACGGCTTGGCCACCAAGGATGCTCAAAGCCGGAGCGACCAGCAAAAGCCGAATCGGCTTCTCTGCAACACTGACATCTGATCGTGCAGCTCCACTCATTCTTCCGAAACTATCTCCCCAGTTAAAAGCGCTTCCAGGTTGATCTCGCGTGAAGTCAGTGCCTGGGCTGATTTCAGCATTTCGACGCAGACCAGAGTCGCTCGCGCGCCGTCGCGCACGGTGATCTCCGGCGGCCGGCCCTTTGCAATCCGTGCAAAGAACGAGCGCAATTGATCCTCGTAACCTTTGTAGGCCCAGAGCGTCGCTCTGCTGCGCTTCGAATTTGAGATCGCCTCGAACCGTTTGAAATCCTGGACCATCGAACTCAGGCCCTTCACAAACACCTCAACTCGCTCACTCTGGGCTTTCTTCGATCCGATCGTCGAGTAGTTCAGACTACCAATCGATCCATCCGCAAATCGAAAAGTCGCGACCAGGTTGTTCTCTCCCACCGGATCGGTTTTACCTGTCGGAAGCGTGTAAGCTGAAACGTCTGTTGGCTCCGATTCCAGCAGCCAGTACATCAGATCGATAAAGTGCACGGCCTCACCAAGAATCGCGCCCCCAATCGCCGGGTCCGCCATCCAATACGAGCCCGAGATACCCGGCGAACTCATGCGGCAATTAACGACCGCTGGACCAGTGCGCCCGGTTAGAGCTCGTTTCAACTCTCGATAAAACGGTGCAAAGCGACGGTTGAATCCCACTGTCAGTTGGCTTCCGGAAACTACGACAGCGTTATACAGCTTGCGGCATTCCTCTTCCGTCAACGCCATCGGCTTTTCCACAAACACGTGCTTACCCGCCATCAGCGCTTCATACGCCTGCGAGAAATGGTGTTGATTTCGACTGAGCACCATCACCACGTCGACTTCCGGATCGTCGAGGATCTGCTGGTAATCGGAACAGAAGTACGACGCTCCGAATCGACGTGCATAAGAGTTTCCTCTGGCGCCACTCGTAGAGCAGACGGCGTGCAAAGCGACCTTCGGTATCTTCGACAAACTCGGCAAGTGTGCCCATCGCGCGAGATTTCCTGCACCGACCAAAGCGATTTTCAGATCCGATTTTGCAGCGCGTCGCGGCAGCTCGATCCGGTGTTGTGGCGCGTAGCTATGAGAGCCGTTCGGAGAAGCGGATCTCGGATACTGCAACAACACTCCCACGCTGTTTGATGACGAATCTTTCACGACCTGGTACGCCTGCGGCGCATCTTCAAGACTGAACTCGTGCGTTATCAACGGCTCGAGATCCACACGGCCAATTGCAACGAGCCGCAGGAACTCTTCCATATTCCGCTTTTCAGTCCAGCGCACATAAGAGATCGGATAATCGCGGCCACGGTCTTCGTATTCGGGGTCGTAACTTCCTGGACCATACGCGCGCGACATCAATACGCGGATCTCTTTCAGGTACATCTCGTTCCACGGAAACTCCAGTTCCACTGCACCGACAATCACGATCGTTCCGCGATCTTTGCAAATGTCCAACGCCATCTGGCAAGGCGCTGAAGACTTCGACGCTGCTGCGACAATCACACAGTCGGCCCCAAGCCCGTTTGTGACCTCGCGCACTTCGTCTGTGATCGACGAACTGCCATCGAGACAATTATCGGCGCCCAGCTTTCGTGCCAACTCCACGCGGTCCGATCGCAAATCGATCGCGACGACTCGCGCGCCCTGGAGTCGAGCCAACTGCGCGACCAACTGTCCGACCAACCCCAAACCAACAACAGCAATCACATCGCCAACACCGACTTCTGCGATTCTGATCGAGTTCAACGCGATGCTGCCGAGCGTGGTGAAACACGCATGTCTGAACGGAACTTCGTCAGGTACTTTTACGACCAGATTTCTCGACGCCACGATCGTTTCACCGTGGCCGGTTCCTTCTCCGCCGTAAGCAACGCGATCGCCAACGTTGACTTCGGTCACAGACGGGTGCCGGTCCAAAATTATGCCGGCGCCGGCGTAGCCAAGCGCGGCGTACTCTTCAAACTTGGCGCGCACCTCCCTGAGCGTCGCAACCGGTCCCATCGACTTCACTCCGTCCCAGACTTTGCGCAACTGCGACGGGTTTTCTGCGACTTCTTTCAGGATTCCTTCATGAATGCTCGCGATCTCAGTACCGCTGCTGATCAGCGAATACACCGGATTTACCAGCACGTGATGCGGCTTCACCACCGGCTCCGGCGCATCCGCGACGACGATGTGCTTCAGTCCTTTGCGAAAAACCTGTTTCATAGTTGGCAGATGCTTTCTCTAAAGAGCTGAATCAGTCTTGGCAAGTGGTGCATGCGTCTGGCTGTTAACAGTCAATGAAAAACCTTTCTCGCTGGCGAGCTCCTTGTAAAGATTGAGCCACTCGATACGAATGTGTGGCCACGTAAACTTCCTGCTTGACTCGTGTGCATTGCGAACGAGCTTCAACGCGAACTCATTGTCGTCGAGAAGACGAATCGCCGCGTTCGCGAGCGCCTGGTGATCGTCGCGATCGACGATGAGACCAGTAACCTCGTTCGTCATGATGTAGGGTATCGCTCCGCCACCGTCTGTGGTCACGACGTTAAGACCGCTCGCCATGCTCTCCGTCAACGAGCTCGGCATGTTGTCGATGCTCGTCGCCGATAGGTAGATGTCGGCGGAATCGTAAAGCGCCGGCATGTCCGCGAAGGGCACAAAGCCGATGAACTTCGCATTGCGCAGCTCGAGATCGCGCGCGAGTGCTTCGAGATCGTTGCGCAAGAAACCATCGGCAGCGATCGTCAGCGACGCGTCAGGGTAGCGTTTCTGAATAATCGCAAACGCGCGAAGTACGCACGGGACGTTGTACAGAGGTTCGAGCAGCCGGCTCGTGAGAAATACAGGTCGCAAAGGGTTTCGCTCGCGAAAAGAAAAACGATCCAGCTCGACGATGTTGTAGATCGCCCGCGCTTGCAATCCGTGACGCGCAAAGACGTCCACGAGATAACCGGATGGGACCACGATCTCATCGGCCCAACGAAGTGTCGGCACGGCCGTTCGCCAGTTCTCCAGATGATCTTCTGCTTCGCCGCTGCGGTAGTTCAGGATGGACTTCTTTCCGTAGAGACGCGCGAAGAACAGGGCAGGTATCGCGCACAGCGAGTAAGAATAGTAAGACGCGCAGAAGATGTGGATGATGTCGTACTTCCTGACTCGCCACAGCAGCAGCAACACGTAAGCAACGGTCGTAACGATCGTGCGAACGAATTTGATTGCTTGTAACGATCTGAGAATTCCCGGCAGACGCGGATTGTGCGGCAAAAAACTGACTTCCAGATCCGGTTCGCGACTCAGCCCTTCTCTCAGACGCACCGCCTGCCTGGACTGACCACCAATAATATCCAGAGAAGGCGCGACCAACAGCACCCGAAGTCGATTCTTTGTGCTCCTTGATGACATTAGTTTGTGTGCTCTGTGTACACAAAAGACACAGAAGATTTCAGCAGTTCGCTATACAAACTCTCAACATTCTGAAGCTGTTTCTGACTCGAGAACTTTTCCGTCACGATCCGTTTCCCGCATTCGCCCATCGAGCGCGCAAGCTCCGGTTGCAACAACAGCGACTTGATATGTTCAGCCATCGTTTCATCATCACCGGCTGCGACCAGAAACCCGCTTTCACCATGAACGATCGCTTCCCTCGCGCCGCCGACGTCCGTCGCAACCACCGGCCGGCCAGCCGCCATGTACTCGAGAATCGCATTCGAGAACCCCTCTGAACGCGAGCTCAGCACACACACGTCTGAGATCGATAGTACAGCGCCAACATCCTGGCACCTTCCGATAAAGAACGTCCGCTCGCCGATGCCGAGACTCTGAGCCAACGCCTGCGTCGCCTCGAGCAATTCGCCTTCACCGGCGATGATGAAAGCCGCGTCAGGAACGCTCTCGGCAACACGCTTCGCTGCGCGCAGGAAAGTCGGATGGTCCTTCAAACACGCCGGCTCCGGATGCCTCACGTGTGCCCGCATGTTTGCCATGATCGTGACGAACCGTCCTGACGCCGGCAGATTCAGGCCCCTGAGAATCTCGCTTCTTTCGGTTTGCGCGGTTTGCAATCGTGCGAAATCAAATCCGTTGTGAATCGTGCGTACCTTTTGCGCCGGTACACCGTCTCGGATCAATTGTTGACGCACGTCTTCACAGTTCGCGACGACCGCATGCGCAAGTCGATACGCGCAGCGTTCGACAAGCTTCTGACTTTCAGCACGAACCGAAGATTCGCGGCGCGACGCAATCCGCACAGAAACGCGCGCCAGCGCAGCGCCCGCCATACCGAAAATATTGGTGTAAAAGTCGTGCGTGTGGACCACGTCGATCTCTTGTTTTTTGAGATACTGCGCAAACCTTCTCACCTGCCGCATAGCATGAAGATCGTAGAAACTATTTAGTCGAAATTCAGGAATCTCGGTGAAGCCGAGTTTTTCGACGTCGTTCAGCAGCACTCCCTCACGATTCAGGGTCGCGACGAAGACGTTACAGCGTCCACTCTCCAACAGCAGGCGCGTTAGCTGCACCGCCTGTCGTTCAGATCCACCCGAGTGGAGACTGCCGATGAGTTGTAGCGCGTTATATCTCATAGTTCGCATTTTCTCTGGGTAACTCTGCCACGGATTTCACGGATGAAATCCGCGGCAAAATTACCTGGAGTTGACGGCGTCTCGCCAGCCAAACGGATGCACCACCGCAAGTTGTTTTCTAGACCAATCGCCTGACACTTTTATGTCTTCAGGTTTGAACGTCGAGATGGGCCAGCGAAATTCACCAAACGCTTCGCGCACGATCGGGATTAGCTGCGGATCGTAGCCAAGCAATCGCGCACCAAACCAATCGACACACGCAGCATTGTTTCCCGCGAACAACAGTCCCATGGCGAGAGGCTGTGGAGCGAGTGGTCCATCACCCTGTCCGGCGACGATCGCGTCGGCCAAATGAATCACCCTGCGTCGCGCCGATGAAGCCATCGACCCATCAGCTTCGCCGTAAAGTAAGATCCGGTTGAGATCGAGACCCGTCCGCCAGATCGTGTCGTTGCCACTCCACGATCCTTCAATACCGAGGTTGTCACCCATCAGATGCAGGACGCGATTTAGCTGCGTCGCAACACCGCCCCAAACGCGCCCCTTCGTGCCGGAGTCGGTAAGGTTCTGCTGATCCGCAGCGTACTCGAGCATGCGCTTTACTTTGGAGTCGCCGGGATAACAGTCGCCACCGAGGTTTGTGCCGCCGACGCGGTGATGCGGCAGGTATTCTTTATTGCCATTGATACCGATCAGATTTTTCAGCGCACAAGTGATTCCAGCCTTCTTGTGCGTCTTGAGCTTCGGTAAGTTGATGACGAGATCGGCGTCCATCACGGCCTTCGCGACGAGGTAACGATGTCGTCCCTTGCCGTGCGTCTTGGCCATCAATCGCGGGTCGTAGCAGGTGACGCGAAAGTCATCTTTCTCGTCGGTAATCGGCTCGAGCAAACTGTCCTCGCCGAGATCGAAAAGCACAAAATCGTCTTCAGGTAACACGTTCTCTTCCGCGACGCGAACACCGTTGACGTATTTTGCCGTCGTCCTGCGAAAGTCTTTGATACCACGGAAGCTGGCATCAGTTTTCGTCAGCTCTTCAGCCCACGAACCAAGACCGGTGTTCTGAAGGAGCGCGGAAAAATCTGCCGTCTGAATCGGTGCATCTCCCACCATCACTTCCGACGCTTCCGATTGCAGCGCAGCTTTTACGACGGCCTGGACCACGGACTGGTGCGTGATCATCGGGTCCATTCCGCCGTTCCCCTGGTTGTAGTGCAGCACAAAGTTCGGCTTGATCAGCACACGGGCGCCCGGCTTGATCAACTCTCCAAACGGCCCCTTGCCTTCACTCGCCCAACCCAGATCTGACGCCAACCGATCGATCGCGCGCGACACTTCCCGGCCGTCGTCGCGGTAGGCGCTTTCCGGCACCTCCACGAGCGCGAGATTCGGCTCAAAATTGGCATTCAAATCACTCATACCAACGCCTCGACATTCGATTTCACTTCACTGATGACCGGACGCCACTTGTTTGACTTCGTGCGCACCACTGATTCCTTCAACTCGATTTGAATTGGGAGACCCGGTAAGTTTGCAGTCAGGATGTCACGGATTTCTCGCAGACTATCTTCATCAAAATCTTTCTCGGGAACGAGCTGAAGTTCTACCGAGTGGTCCTGCCGCTGCAAAAACAGAAACTCGCGGACCGGATAATCCTTGAGCAAATGTGGCACTTCGAGCCCCGTAACCCAACGGCCTCCGGGCAATGCAATACGATCGACAACCCGCCCCATCACGTCAGGCAAAACAAACGTCGGATGGCCGGGTTTACTGTCAGGTGAAAAACGACCGATGTCGCCGATGCGGTAACGGATCATCGGCATCACATCTGCCTGAAGTTTCGTCACGAGAATGGGCGACTCCGGCTCCTGCGTTTCCGGTTCGACCAGCGTGTTGGCCCAGTCGAGTGTATAAGCAAGCGCTTGCGTGGGATCCAATTGAACACCAAGACATCCCGCATCGCGCGAACCGTATCTCTCATGCACCGGGCGTCCAAACGCTTTTTCAATCAGCTCACGGTGCCTGGACCAGAGCTTCTCACCACCCGTAACAAGACAGCGCGTGGGATAGTTGGGTTTGTAATTCCTGGCGAGTATGTGTTCGGCAAGGTACCCGAGCGCGCTCGCGTACGCGATGATCATCGCCGGTTGGAAACGTTCGAATTCGTGGTGATACTCGTCGAGAGTCGCGGGCGACAAACGTAGTGAATCGAACCATCGGCTATTCGAAACAAATGCCTGGTAGCGCTCGCGAAGTGTGTCGGCGGCTTTCGGGTCGAGATGATGGCCCCAGAGCAGTGCGGTGCGACTACCTTCCGGAACACCTAAGATCTCAAAGAAGCGTTCCATCCCACTATCGCGCCAACCGCGTTCATTTGGACCAAGCCACAGATTTGTCGGAACACCCGTCGAGCCGCCAGTGCTGTCTTTCGAAACCTGTTCAGCGGGGACTGAAGAACTGAGCAGCTTTGCACCTGCTTCGTGGACGTCTTCGCGCGTCAGAACCGGCAACCGCGAAAAGTCGCTGAAATCAAAGTCCGCGTGTGGATCGAAGTTGTTTCGGTCGAAAAGCTCTCGGTAGTAAGCGGTCTCTTCGTAAGCTCGACGCACCGTCGTTCGCAGTCGCTCGAGTATCCAGCGAACGCGACGTTCGTTGTCCCACGATGCAGCCTCGCGACGAAAGCGAAGACCTTCGTCAAAGGCCTGCTGCGTCGGTCTCGTCGACCAGCGTGCCGAGCGATGCAGGCGTGAAAATGGCGTCAGCACATGCAGTGACAAGCCGTCATGAATTCCGCCAATCAAATTCATCTCACACCCAACGAAAGTCTAAACATGGCCCAGTTGGGAAGCCGGCTGGCCGCTCATTAACTTTTGCGTTTTCTTTGAAAACGGCGACTCCCAAAAACTGGCGGGGAACGGATGTTCAGGCTGGAACTTCATTATGTAGAGCCGGTGCAGGCAAACGGCATAACCAACCAGATAGTAGACATACCAGTGATACGCGACCGCGCCAAAGAAACTGCTGACCATGAATCCCACCAGCGACCCTTGTAAGCCGATGGCAAGATAATAAAACCTCGTTTGTTCCTTCTTCGAATAGCTTTCGTTTTCGATCAGGCGCAGCCGTCTGAGCGGGTGGACCAGGAAAAGAATGTAGACCACCAGCGCCGCCATTCCCATCTCGGCAGCCACTTGCGTGTAAGCATTGTGCGTCTCGAGATTGCGTGGCGATTTATACTTAAAATTTCCGATACCGACGCCGGTCAGCGGATAACGAAGAGCTACCCAGACGGAACGCTTGAGAACTTCGGTGCGCTGGCTCGACGATCCGGTCACGTCAGCAGACGAGTTAAAGATGGTTGCGAGGCGGCTTGAAAATGCGCCCGGCGCTAGTGCCAGGAACATGATGACCGCAAACACCATTGCGCCGGTGGTGGCCACACGATTCTTCTTACCAAGTCGCCGCACCAGCAACAGCGAAGCCGCGACCAGACCGATAAAACCGCCACGCGAGAAAGTCACGACAACGGCGCCCACCATTAACGCCGTCGCACCAAGGTAGAGCAACTTCTTTAGTACGTTGCGCGAACCGAGTCCTAATGCCACTGCGATCGGGATCATCGACACCATGTGCATCGCGAGGTCGTTCGAATTCTCAAAGATGCCTTTTATGCTGCCGGCAATTCGAGCGTCGTGGGATTCCAGTGCCCCCGTCCCAAACACACCCGTCCGATAATCGTTGATGGCATTGATACTCAGATAAATACTGACTGCCAGAACCAGCACCAGCAACATTCTCAACCGCAGCTCAGTTCTGACGACATTAACAATCACGATGAAAATCAAGATCGTCTTGAGCAACATCTCGGAAAATTTTTCCCACGCGTCCGCGGGCGAAACCGCAAGCGGCATGGAAAGAAGCGCGGCAACAAGGAGCAGGAGGGCCAGGTTAACTTCGCGTGGACGTGCGGTCAGATTTCCTTCGATCGAGAGTTGTGTACCCGCATACACGGCGAGCAGAGCGACGCCGGTGTAAAACGCCATCTGCGTGAGACCTGACAGCGCCGGGATCATCTCATACGGCCGGTAATAGAGGATGATGCTGAATAGAAAGAGTAGCGCGAAACTGATCGTGTGGCCGCGACGGCGAAGCCAGCGTTCGGTCTCCGGCACTACAATGGGATTCTGCAGAGATGTTTCTTGTGTCGGTGGTGAAGTGGGCCAGGCTTCGCTCGAAGCATCATTCTCCCGCCCGCGACCCGCACGGCCGGGAAAAACGCCTTCATAATCAAGAGCATCAGGATTAAACCGCATAAGCGCGCTAACAACCTGTGAATTCTCTGCGGTCCTCTGCGTATCTCTGCAATCTCTGCGTTTGAATAGCTGTTTACCGCAGAGGACGCAGAGATACGCAGAGAACCGCAGAGAAAACAGTCCAACTACGGATAAGCAACCACGCAGTAAAGCTTCCCAACCTTGACGATTTCCTGGCGGCTGAATCCTGCGTCGCGCAAGAGCTTTTCAATCTTCGCCTTGCTGTAGAAGAAGACGTCACATCCTTTTCGAGCAAGCCGCACTTTTCTCACCGGCGCTCGCCACGTCCACAACCTCGGAAACGCCATGATGGCTTTGTCGGTGCTGACTTCTCTCATTCGCTTCAGCACCGGCAGCGGGTTGCTGATGTAGTCGAAGAGACCAATACCAAAGCTGACGTCGTAGGTCGATCCAGGTTTGTAATCAAGCAAATCAGTCTGAATGAAAGTGCAAACGTCCGCGAGGTTCTCGTTCTCGGCAGACTTCTTACACAAACCGATCATGACTTCGGAAATGTCGATGCCGACAACCTTAGCCGCACCTTTGCGCGCGAGCTCCAACGAGTAGAGCGCGTTGCCGCAACCGACGTCGAGAAACGTGCGACCCTTAATCGGTTCACAATGCTCGATCGTGAAGACGAAACGCTCGTACATGTCTTTCCTGAAGATCTGATCGAGCGTGTTCGCAAACTTTGACTTTCGATGCGTGTAAATTCTCTGGAAGGCATCGGCTTCGCTGTTCCAAAAGGCTCGCTGGGCCTGGAGTTCGTTGTTCAAATCTGAAGCACCTCTCTCACCGTGGTAAACTCAAAATCATTGACCAGCCGCCTCAAGCGACTTTCCGTCTGATCTAAATTGCGATAATGGCGAAACTTCTGCGAAGCGGACAAGTTTTTTATGCGCGGCTGTTCGGGGTCCAACTCCCAGGGATGCAGATAAAAAACCACCGAGCGGCCCTGTCCATTCACTTTCCGCATGCAATAGCGCGTGTATTGGTATGGAAACAGGCGGAAATAGCCACCACCGCAGAATGGGAGTCGCCGCCCGTAAAGCTCCATCACGCTCATCGGAAATTCGTATAACTGCTCGGTAATCTTGTACGGAGTCAACGGCGCATCGGCGATGCCATAATCAGGATGAAATCCGACCGGGAAGACTGAAGAATCGTAACGAAAGCCGTACTTTTCGAGCGTCGGCAAAGCCCAGTCTTTCGTCGTGTTCACCATCGAAAACGAGGGCGCTCGAAAACCGATAGGAGTGGTTTTCACACCGGCCTTCGCAATAGCCTCGAGTGCTTTCTGCAAGTCGGCGTCGAATTCTTCCGGCGTGATTTCCGTGAGCAGCAGATGGTTGTAGCCGTGTACTCCGATCTCGTGTCCACGCGCTTCAACTTCTCGAATCAGGTCAGGCGCGCGGTCTGCAACCCACCCGAGCACGAAGAACGTCGCGCGCACTTTCTGCTGATCGAGCAGATCGAGAATACGCATCGTGTTGTTGCGCACTCGGAGATCGCACTTGTCCCAATCGTCGCGTTTGATCGCGCCCGCAAGGTTGTGAACACAAAACCAGTCTTCCAGATCTATCGATAGAGCATTCTTCATCGCTCGCGACTCGGCTCCCACTTTGTATAAGTCTCGCCACTCACAAACTTCACAAACGCGATCAGCGATGCCAGGTTCGTGATCACAAAATACTGCGGCAACGCCAGCAAACGCAGCGTCACGCCAAACCGCTCCAGCACCCATGAAACGAGCGCCGCGAAGTAAAACGCGAGTTGCGCGACAAACAGTGCCGCGTAAAAAACATTACTCGGCGCAAGAAACGCGCTCGACAAAAAGATCGCGATCAAACAGAGCGGAACCAGGTAGCGCATCACTTTGTGTGACCAAAGCTGAACCGCATAAAAGCCGCTTCGGAACGGGTTCAACATGCCGCGATTGCGCCACAGATCCGAAAACGTCTGCGAGATTATTCTGACGCGCGCTTTCAGTTCCTTCTTCGCCTGTCGATTCGGCTCTTCCATGCAAACGGCTTCGGGAACGTAAACTGCACGCAAACCTTGCTCCACCATCGTGGTCGCGATGATGAAGTCGCTGCACGCGTCGTTATACAACGGAACATAAGCCGACTTCCGTACGGCGTACATGCAACCGCAAACACCGATCAGCGAACACACGTTGCTTTCGTGTTTCTTGAGAAAGAACTCATAGTTCCAATACGACTGCGTTCCCGCGCCGACGCTCGAGTCTTTGACGTCCTGGTAAATCACACGACCCGTCGCACATCCAACCGTGGCGTCTGCAAACGCCGGCACCATCAGCCGCAAAACATCCGGCCGGTAATGCGTCGTCGCGTCAGAGAAAACGATGATCTCGCCGAGAGCTTTCGCCACGGCAGCATTCTGCGCCGCAGTCTTTCCATGACGTTCTTCCTGCCGGTGCAACCGAACTCCGCGCGACGCAAAGCTGCGCGCGATCTCGTCGGTTCCGTCGCTGGAACAGTCAGACGTCACAATGATCTCGAGCTGGGATTTGGGGTAATCGAGGGAGAGCGTATTTTCCAACTTTGCCGCCAGGTCGCGCTCTTCGTTGTAGGCGGCGATGACGACGCTGACCGAGGGCGTCCACGGCTGGCTGCGGACAGGCTTTGGCCGGATCTTGCTAAACAGAGTCAGCAAAACAGGGTAGCCGACGTAGGCGTACGCGACTGCCGCAACACTCAACCAAAAGATAACTTCCACCCGTGCGCTCCCGTGAAACTCAGCGACAATTAAAGCCCATGCTACCAAAAAACAGAAGCTGCGGCGCGATTCGCGCAGCAGCCCGGTAAACACGTCACGAATTATACCCGCTTACATTATACCCGCTTACACAGAAGATCCTAGACAGCCACCTCTTTCTCTTCCATGTCAAAAATCAAGGTTTTGACGTGCTTTCGCAGGGCCAGCTCAAACTGCTTAGCCTCTTCGACTTCCGTGAACGACAGCGCCCGCAGCTCCTGCTCGATGCGCCGCCGATAGTCGGAGACTAATGAATCAGAAACGCCTAATACCGCTGCTACTTCCAATTGCGTCGAATGATCCGGACTCAAATAGCAGTACCAGAGCACGCCGATGATGCGGTTGTATTGCTTTAGTTTGCCGCGCACGGCCTCGTTCAGACTGGCCAGAAACTGGTCGACAAAACCCGCAGCTTCCCGCTCCGACTCACGACGCAGGAGCCCTTCCTCGGGGTTCTCGCGCTTGTCTACAGGCTCATAGCTATTGCCGTTCTCGCTGTCGCTGTCGTCGCCGTCCAGCGGCACCAGGTAGATGTCCATCACCGGCAGCCGCGACATCACCAGGCTTCGCAAGGTGCGCACGTCCACGGGCGAATCGACCGCATCCAGAACTGAAACAATCAGGTCTTCGAGGTCTGCATTGCTGATGACGATCTGCGAATCGCCGGTGCAACCGACCATCCGCGTATCTCTCTGCCGCACGGGGATTATCTGCACTCGTTGCTCGACGTCGTGGGCACCGCGCCGCGACTTGTTGTCTTTCCACTCGCTGAGGCCGTAAACACGGTCGGCCAGACGGCGATGTGGCTCGTCATCCGTTCCGCTCGAATCAAAGCGACGGAAGTTCGGGCTCGACTGGATCAATGTGGAAATCCGGCGTGCGAGGCGATAGCTCTCGGGGTGTCGTTTGCGGAGTTCCGCAGTGAGTAAATTGGTGAGCTCGATCTGGCTGATCTCGCATTCGATCTCGTAGTCGGTCATGCCAGTGTCGAGGTAATGCTCGAAACGGTTTTTGCTGAGGAGTTGGACAAAAAGTTCCTGTGTGAGATCGGTGTAGGCGGCGCCGGTGCCTTCTTCGACCAGCAGGCCGGCACTCCGCGAGGCCCTAACCAGCGGATGATGCGAAACGATCCGATGCAGGTCGGTCCACAGACGGTTCACGTCCGAAGACCGCAGGCTCTCGATCCACTTCGCATTTCTACCTTGCCGGTCGTGGCGGCGTTCTCTTTGTGGGCGCTTATCGCCCGGTTGGGAGTCCGCTAATTTTTCAGGATCTTCGCTTATGGAGTTCACAAGATTGTCCGGGTTTCGCTTGAAAATGTCTGGGCAGACATCGATGCCGAGATGGTTTTAGAGGATTTTTTACCGCGGGATAGCGGCGGTGCTCCTGGAGACGTGTCAGAATGCTTTCCAGCTCCTGACTGACGAAGGCATGGTACCAGCATTTTAAAGAACGAGCAACATCTTTTTACATAGTTGAAAACACGTGAAATAGGCCGAAAAAAGCGGGAGAAAGGTCTGGAATGGGGGTTCGATTGCGTGTTTTGTTACGTTGAAACTCGGGGAGAAGGATGAAAAACTCCAAGACGACATTTGGGTTCAGGAAGACGGCGGCTTGTCCTGCGTCGGCGACCCTTCTCTCGTATGCTTCGGGTAACCTCCCGGCGGAGGTGGCGAAGGGCGTGAGGGGGCATCTGGAGGTTTGCGATTTCTGTAGTGCCGAACTGCCGCTGCTCGCGCATCACAATCCCGCGAGCGCCGTCAACGGGCCACCCGAAATGCCGATGGACCTGCGGATCCTCGCCGAATCCATCCTCAGCCAGTACACAAAAGGCACAAAAAAGACCACATAAGGCACAAATGATTTTTAAACGAGTAGAGGCGCCCAAACCCTCGTAAAGGGACGTGGGCGCCTCTACTCGTTTGATCGTCTGTGCCTTTTGTGCTCTTTTTTGTGCCTTTTGTGTACTACTTATAGAGATCTTCGATGAGGTCGCCGTAGCGTTCGTCGACGACTTTGCGTTTGACTTTGAGGGTGGGGGTGAGTTCGCCGCCGTCGATGGTGAACTCATGTGGCAGCAGCGCGATACGCCGGATGCGCTCGTAGTCAACCAACTGGGCCGTCAGGTTTGCGATGTCGCGCTGCACGATCTTGACCGCGGGCGGGTACTGGCTCAGTTCGACACGATCCTTTGGCGCATCATCCTCACCCGCTTCCGCCAAAGCAGCCCTGAGACTCTCCCAATCGGGGACGATTAACGCCACCGGCTGCTTCCGCCCTGCGCCAACCACAACCACCTGACTCACAAACTCGCTCTGCTTCAAAAGACTCTCGATCAACTGCGGCGCAACATATTTTCCGTTCGACAGCTTGAACAGATCCTTCTTGCGATCGGTGATGAAAAGCTGACCGTCTTTCGCGAGATAACCAACGTCGCCCGTGTAAAACCAACCATCCTTCAACACGGCGGCAGTCGCTTCGGGCTGTCCGTAGTAACCACGCATCACGTTCGGACCACGCACCAGGATCTCTCCATCGTCGGCGATCTTTATGTCGATACCCTCGAACGGTATTCCCACCGATCCGACGTGATTGTTGTCAGGCCGGTTGGCGGAAACGATGCAGGTCTCGGTCGCGCCGTAACCCTGGAGAATCGGTATGCCTGCCGCCAGGTATGAGTACGACAACGCGGGTGAAAGCGGCGCGCCCCCGGAAACGAAATATCGCAAACGCCCGCCGACGCCCTCGCGCCATTTTGAAAACACCAGCTTGCTCGCGAGCTTCTGCTTGATCCCCAACTGCGGCGAGATCCACTTGCGCTTGTCTTTGCGTTCGCCATACTGCTGCCCCACCTCGAGCGAACGCATAAACACGGATTTCTTGAATCCTTTCTCTGACATTCCTTTCTTGATGATCCGGTGGTAGACCTTCTCGAACAAACGCGGCACCGCAGTCATCACCGTCGGCGCAACCTCACGCAGGTTCTCACCAACCTGGTCGAACGAAGGCGAGTAATGGACCGACACGCCGCAATACAAAAACACGTAGAAACCGTCTCTCTCAAAGATGTGCGATAACGGAAGCACCGACAGCGCCACGTCGGTGGGTCCGATCGGCAAACCCTTTCCGATCGACATTACGTTCGAGATGAAGTTGTTGTGTGTGAGCATCACGCCTTTCGGCTCACCCGTAGTGCCCGAGGTGTAGATGATCGTCGCGAGGTCGTCCGGCCTGACGGCTTGCAGGTGCGCATCGAAAGCGCCCGGGCGTTGCTGGGCCAACTCTTTGCCGCTCTGCTCTAACTGCGACAACGCGATGCCCTTCTCGACGTCTTCAGCCACATCTTCTTCGAAGAAGATCAGTCGGTCCAGCCGGTGCTTCGCGAGCACTGACTGCATCTGTTTGTACAGACGGCGATTGGAAATAAATATCGCTTTCGCACCCGAGTCGGAAAGTATGAAATCAACCTGGTCCAACGCTTGAGTGGTGTAGATGGGCACGTTGATCGCACCCAAACTCAAAATCGCGAGGTCGGCAACAGACCATTCCGGCCGGTTCTCCGACAGCAAAACGATTCTGTCTCCCGGGCGCACGCCGAGACTTGCCAGGCCGAGCGCCGCGTTTTCGACGCGATGGACAAATTCTGTTGCGGGTATGTTGTACCACTTGCCTTCGCTGCGGTAATTCAGGGCGTCATTTTTGTTGTGGCGCTTGACGGCGCCAAGGATCAGGCCGGGAACAGATGACGTTTCGCGGGAGGTTGTTGAATCGGTCTTTTTCGCAGCAGCCTTAGCCATGTTCGTATCTCACAGAATTTTTCAGGATTGACTTTCTCTACGTTTACGCCGTCGCGCCTTCCTTGGCGCGTCTTCCACGCGCCCGTTGATCGTAGCCATTGCCGCGAGCACGAGAAACAACAGCGCGTTCGACGTCGTGTGCAGAGTGAAGTCGAAGAAACTGTGCACCAGTACGGCAAAGCACCCGCTCAAAGACCCGAGCGCAACAGCGCGTCTGAAATCGTCTTTTGTGGTTTTGGCTCGCTGGATCGCTTTGTAAAACAGCAGCGCCACAAAACCGAGCGCGAGCACTGCGCCGATTGTCCCGCCGTCTGAAACCACTTGCAGATAGTCGTTGTGCGCCTGCTCGAGTCGAAAGAGTCCGTTACGCGAATCGTACTTCGTGTAGATGACGCCGTAGGCGCCGAGGCCGGTGCCGACAAAAGGATGCGCTTTGATGATGTCGAGCGTCACTGCCCAAAAGTGCGAGCGGCCCGTTGTAGGATCGGTAGAGTTGACGCTGTCGATAAAACGGTAGATCGAAAACTCACCGCCAAACATTATGACGCCGAGAAAGAGACCGATCAGCAGCGCCGTCGCCAAACCAATTCTTATGACGATGGGCTTCAGTCGACTTGGCTTGCGGTGGCTGCTGTGGTGTTGTTCTTCTTTCTTGCGCCAGATCGCCGTTACCACCACCAGAAACATGATCTCCGCGACGAGACTGATGATGCCGCCGCGCGAAGTCGTCATTACCAAAGCAATGCCCATCAAGCCTGCCACAAACAGATAGAGCAGTCGTTTGTCTTTTTCGACGACGCCACCAAACAACAGGCCTAATGGCAGCGCGATTGTCAGCTCCATGTAACCCGCGAAGTGGTGGCGATTGATGAATGGACCAAACGCGGTGCTCTGCGGCAACTCGCGAACCCAGTAGACTTTGGTTGGGCTCGTGAACGACTGCGTCAAACCGAAGACGGCCAGACAAAAGCCGAAGATCATGATCGTGCGCACGAGTATGTGCAGACGATGCGGCGAATCGACAAAAACAAGCGTCGCCGCAAAGTAGATCAAAAGCGTCGCCAATTGGACCAGCACGAGCCGGGTTGAATACGGATCCAACGACAGCGTTTCGCGCAGCGGCAACAGTTGAATCAAGCCCAGCGCCAGTGCGCCGAGTAAAGGCAGTTGCAGCGCGTTGCGGCTGACGCGCATCGTGCCGAGGCGCCACGCATCCAGCACCCATAAAACAAGCACCGTCAGTCCACCGAGATTGAATAAGCCGAGGGCCCAATAGTGAACCGTTCCGTAAGCGAGCGCCGACATCACGATGGCGATGCAGATCACGAGGAAAGCAAATCTGCTCGCGATCGTGTGGGTTACTCGAAAGACCGCTCGCTGCGGAGGAGTCGGCTCCGCGAGCGAGCTCGTGGTCTCCGGTACCACCAGACTAGTTTCTACGTTTGAAAGTGAAGTCGTCATACCAAACCGAACCATAAATCGGACAAATCGGTGTCTCTTCAGTGCTACAGGAGACGCGCACGATCCGGACAATTACTGCTTCCATGTTTGCGGCCGTCTTGAACGACAAGCTGGCGCGCTCCCATTTGCTCGAGCCGTTGGGCGCCGTGTCGGACGCGACCAACTCTTGTTCATTCGCGGCATTGAGAACCTGAACCTTCGGGGTGCTGCCACTCACGAGTTTCTCTGTGCTGATGTAAAACTCCAGCTCGTACTCAGTGTTAGGTGTCACTGCTACAAGCTGCGAAACGTTTACGATCGGCATATTTGAGCTGACCTCAAACAACAACCGAAGGCTGCGCGATCCGGAGTGACTCTTCGTCGCGTCGATGCGAAGGTCCAGACCCGGAGCGCCTTTTACCTGCCAGCCAAACACGGTGTCCGGACCATAGGCCACGGGTTCTTCAAAACTGCCGTCGAAAACTTTACCCACGTCTGCGCGGTAAGTCTCCATCGACATTTCATTCCAGACTTTGAGGGCATCGTGATATCTGAGTGCCCTGTTTAGAGTGGTGATGATAGCTGCACCACTGTCTTTGTTGGACGTTTTCTCCTGGCCGCTCATGCTATTCCAGACGCGCAAGCCCTCGTCAATTTCATTACGCTCGACCAGGTACAACGCGAACTGTGCCCTCGCTTGCGAGCTCGGTCCGACCGCGTTTTTAAGGGCTTCAGGATCACCTTTGTAGACTTCCCAAATGAGGTTGAATTGCTGCGGCCGCAGGTCGGGATTTGCTTCGCTCGCAAGTCTCAGCTCGGCGAATGCTTCATCGTAGCGAGCGTTTCGCAACAGGAAGTTGCCGAGATACCAGCGCGGATACGCGTACGCCGGCGCGAGTTCGACGGCACGTTTCAGCGCGACTTCGGCTTTTGTAGAATCACCAGCTTGCCCGAGAGCCGTTCCTAAAAACATCCACAAACGGTAATCGTTAGGAGAAAGCTTTACGGACTGCTCGTATTCGGCAATGGCCTGGGCTTGCTGGTCCAGTGGCAGAAGTCGTTGTGAAACGTCGGCCATGCGCCAGTGGGTTAACGGATCGTTTGGCGCGAGCGAGATCGCCATGCGTGCGGCGTCGACGCCGCTTTCCGATCGAGTGAAATACTCCGCGAGCGTATTTCCCAAATACCAGCGCACCACGAAGTACGACCAGATTGCGCCAAGTATCAGCAGCGCGATCAGCAGTATCCTGACGGGCGCCTTACGAACGTTTACGTTGATCAGTTCTTGTGACATTCCTCAAAGGTTTTAACGCCGAAGGCGTTCGCTAATTCCAGCCCAGGGTTGGAGCGCAGCGAGAACCCTGGGAACATAAACCATCATTCGTTTTCAACCCTGAAAGGGTTATTCGCGCACAGGCCTAACGCTTTCAGCGTTGATTCTTTTTATGTCCTTGATTCCCAGGGTTGTCGCTGCGCTCCAACCCTGGGCTCAAATTATGTAACGCCTTCGGCGTTATTCCTCCATCGTGATGCGCATTATCTAACGCCTTCAGCGTTATTCCGAGCTCAACTCCTCCATCGTGATGCGCATCCGCTTCACCGCGATCTGTTTTTCCGAACAGCATCGCAACACTTCCTGGATTCGCTCCTCCGTCATCTTCATACTGGAGATAACCACTTCGTCGACCTCGTGCTGAGCACATACACTACTCAAATCTCCGTTGCCGCCAAAGACGCGCAGGCCGTGAATCACCTTCCCGCTCTTCGCTGGATCGTCGTCAAGAAAACCGATCGGCCACAGATGTAGCTCACCATTGTTTCGTAACTCGCGCAACAGCAGCTCACCACCATCTCCGGCCCCGTAAATCAGCACACGGCGGCCGTTTTGCTTCGTAACCGCAGGCAACAGTTGTCGAAAAAGCCGGAACGCCAGACGACTACCCGCCAGAAATAACAACATTAGTACGGCGTCGATGACAAATACCTTGCGCGAAAAACCTTGAAAACGAAACGCAAACAGCAGCACCAGCACACTCGCCACCGAACTCAGCGCCACGCCCTTAGCAAATACGATCAGATCACTCATGCTCGTGTATCGCCAGAGACCTCGGTAGATGCCGGTCACCAGAAACGACGACATTTTTATGAACACGAGCACGGGCAAGGTGCGAATAAACAGGGTCCAGGCCGGATTGTTTGGCGGAAAATTGATCGCGTAAGCCGACCAGTACGCCAGCGTTATCAGCACCACGTCGAGAAACACTTCGAAGATCCGGCGCTTGTAAGAAACGTCGACAAGGAACGCGTAGAGCGGCTTGTCCTTCAACGCCATCTCTTCTTCGGTCTTGTCGTAAACCTTGACGCCGGCGAGATAAACGCCGACGAGCGTGAGCACGATCGTGAAGCCCGCGATTGCAGCGAGACTGATGTCGAGCCGCGTGCGTTGCACGACGATCGCCAGCAGCCCTGACAGCGCCGCAAAGCCGTAGAGCATCAACACCGCATTGCGTTCAGACATTCCCAACGCGACGAGTCGATGCGACGTGTGGTCGCGTCCACCCTGCGACGCAGCGCGACCCGAGAGTTTGCGTAGCACCGTGACGAACGTCGTGTCGAAGATCGGGATGAAAAGGACGAGGATGGGAACTGCGAGTACCGGCAGAAAACTTCGCGATCTTCCTCCGCTCACGTTCACCAGGGCAGAACTGGCAAGGAAGAATCCGACAAACATCGATCCGCAGTCGCCCATGAAGATCGACGCTGGATTGGAGTTGTAGATCAGAAAACCAAGCAGACTCGCTGCGAAGACGGAGAGGATTAAGGCTTCAATATGCTGTCCGGTGTTTACGAAAGTGAGTGCCAGAAACGCGCCCGCGACGATGGCAATGCCGGCCGCGAGTCCGTCCATGTTGTCGAGCAGGTTGATGGCGTTTGTTATTCCGATTAACCAGAAGATCGCGAGCGTCATGTTCAGCAGCACTGAACCGGTCCACGGCAAACTGAGACCGTAGTAAACAACAAACGCCGACGCGAGAATTTGTCCGATCAGTTTCTGATAAGGCTTGATGTGAATGAGATCGTCGACGAGTCCGACAAAAAAAAGGAAAGTGCTGGCAAGCAGGATATGTTTTCCGTAGGTCGAATGCAGTTGGAACAGCAGCATCGTGATCACGACGGAAAGCCAGATCGCGACGCCGCCGAGCATTGCGGTCGGTTTCTTGTGCCAGCGATCGGTTTTGGGAACGGCGATAAAGCCGTAGCGCCGGGCAAATGCCCGTACGAGTGGTGTCAGTACCAGCGCTAAACAAAATGAGGCGGCAACTGTCAGGAGCGTGCGCCCGCTAAACGGCATATCGATATTGTATCCATAGATTGGCTCTGCGGCTCTCTGCGTATCTCTGCGTCCTCTGCGTTAATAATTCCTTAAACGCAGAGAACGCGGAGATACGCAGAGAAAATGCATATCAGTCGGCTGCGGCACGGCGGCGTCCGATCTGGTAGTCGACGACGCGCTCCAGGATGCCGTCGAGACTCATTTCGGGACGAAAACCGACCCATTCGCTCACTTTCGAAATGTCCGGGACGCGCCGGGGCATGTCTTCGAAACCCTCTTCGTATGCCTGATCGTACGGCACAAACACGATCTCCGAATCGGAGTGAGTGATCTCCTTCACGCGCTCTGCAAGCTCGAGTATCGAGATCTCAACGTTCGAACCGATATTGAAGACGTGTCCGACCGCTTCCTGGTGGTCCATCAGCTTGATCAGCGCCTCGACCACGTCGCCGACATAACCAAAACACCGGCTCTGCGTTCCGTCGCCATACACAGTAATCGGTCTACCTGAAAGCGCCTGCTTGACGAACGTCGGAATCACCATGCCGTACTGACCCGTCTGCCGCGGTCCCACCGTATTGAAGAGTCTCACGACGATCGTCGGCAGCTTCTTTTCACGCCAGTAAGCGAGTGCTAAAAACTCGTCAATCGCTTTCGAACACGCGTAACTCCAGCGCCCTTTAGTGGTCGCGCCCATCACGAGATTGCCGTCTTCACGAAACGGAACATCGGAACTGAGACCATAAACTTCTGACGTCGACGCAATCAGCACCTTCTTCTTCTTTTTGTTTGCGAGCGAGAGGATTATCTCCGTCCCGCGCACGTTGGTTTCGATCGTGCGAACAGGACTCTCGACGATCAGCTTCACGCCGACTGCTGCCGCGAGATGAAAGATCACGTCGCATTGGTCGACCAGCTCCGCAGTCAGTGGAACGTTGTGCACAGTGTCGATCGTGTAATGAAAACGCGGATGGCCCTTGAGGTGCTGAATGTTCTCGATCTTTCCGGTGGAAAGATCGTCGATTATGTAAATCTCGTCGCCTCTGGCGATGTAAGCGTCACTTAAATGAGATCCAATGAAACCAGCACCACCTGTGATGAGTATGCGCAAACGTGAAGCTCCTTTTTTAGAATTGCCACGAAAAGGCACAAAAGGCACAAAAATTACAAACGAATTGCAGGAATCATGTGCCCCTTTTGTGCCTTTTCGTGGCACAACTCGTCGTACAAACCTTTGATGTCCTCGATTAGTCGTTCTTTCGAATAGTTCACTTCTACAAACTCCAAACCACGCCCTCCCAATTCCTGCCGCAAAGATCGGTCGCGAATGATCCTGCTCAACGCGGCAACAAAAGCCTCTTCGTCATCGGGCGGCACGCTGATTCCGCGTTTGCAAACCTTGTATGGTCCATCTTCAACCACGTCGCCCAGCAGATCAACCACGCCACCGACACTCGTAGAAACAACAGGCCGCGCATTCGCCATCGCTTCAATCAACGTCAGGGGCGTGCCTTCGTTCCTGGACGTGAGTGCGACGACGTCGAGTGCGGGATAAAAATATTCCGGATCGGTTCTGTTACCGACGAAAATCAGGTCTGCGTCCAGTCCCAGATCCTGTCGCTGTTTTTCGAGTTCCTCACGCAGCAAACCATCGCCAATCACGATGAAGCGCACGGCACCTTGCCTGCGGCACGCCGGATCGATCGCCTTCAATCGCGCCACAACATTCAGAAACATCTCATGGTTTTTGATCTCCGTGAGACGGCCGACAATCCCGACGAGCAGCGCATCGTCATGAATGTAAAGCTCCTGACGAAACTTTGCGCGCCGCGACGCGTGGTCAGCAAAAACGCCGAGATCCAAACCCAGCGGAATCACTTTGATCTGTTCCGGCTTTCCCACGCCAAACGTTTCGCCAATCTCGACGCTTTGCTGTCGACTGACAACGATCAAACGGTCAGTCGCGAGCCTCGCTAACAACCTCTCGATCGCGAGAAACAGTCGCGTCCGGCGACTCCCGTAATAGCTGTGAAAAACATGACCGTGATACGTGTGTACAAACTTGCATCGTCGTGGTCTGCCCAGTAGCGTCCACGGGGTCAACCAACGATAGAGCAACCCGGCCGCGCGACCAACTGTTCCCGCTTTTGCTGTGTGCGTGTGCACCACGTCCGGCCGTTCACGCAGAAACAGTTTGTAGAGCTTCCACGTTGTGACTGCATCCTTCCAGGAAATCTCGCGGCTCATCTCCGGAATGTAATATGGAAACACTCCCGCGTCCGCCGCGAAATAACTCATGTCTTCCTCGCCTTCGGGCACCTTCCCTGCCACCAGGACAGTGTTGTAACCAGCTTCCAGCAACGCCGACGTCAACCACACCACATGCTTTGCTGGTCCACCGACATTCAGGCGAGCAATGATCCTGATTACTTTCACACCTTGTTCGCTCCTGTTTCAGCCACGAGCTTCGACGCGTGCAGCAAACTCTCGAACGTTCCGGCGTCGGTCCACCAACCATCGAGCGCCTCCCACGTCATGGCGTTGCGCGCGATGTAAGCGTTGTTAACGTCGGTGATCTCCAGTTCGCCGCGACCCGAAGGTTTAAGAGATCGAATGATTTCGTAGACCTCCTGATCGTACATGTAAATACCAATCACAGCGTAATCCGATGCGGGCTTCGCAGGCTTCTCGTCGATGCGAACGACGCGCTCGCCGTCGAGTCGCGGCACGCCGAAGCGCTGCGGATCCGGGACTTTCTTCAGGATAATCTTTGCGCCGGTGCCTTGTTCTCGATAAGCGTTGACAGCCGCGCGTATGTTTCCCTGAATGATGTTGTCGCCAAGCACGACGCAGACGGGGCCGTTCGCGGCGAAGTGTTCGACGAGCGAAAGCGCGGCGGCGATTCCGCCTTCGCCTTCCTGGTATGCGTAGTTGAGATGTTTCAGGCCGAAGGCTTTGCCGTTGCCGAGCAGACGCAGAAAATCGCCGGCGGAATTGCCTCCCGTAACAATCATGATGTCCGTGATACCCGCATTCACGAGTGTCTGAATCGGGTAATAGATCATCGGCTGGTTGTAAACCGGCAGTAAATGTTTGTTTGTTACGGAGGTCAGCGGACGCAGTCGCGTCCCCAGCCCACCGGCCAACACCACACCCTTCAAATCATTCCTCCTGCCTGCTTTGCCCTAAAGGTCAGAATCAATTTTGGACGAGGTCAGTACCGTAACGCGGTAGCGTCGGGTCGGTCCCAGCTACCACGAACGACCCGACGCTACCGCGTTACGGTACTGACCTCGTCCAAGTGCGGCTCCTGACCTTTGAGCAAATCTCCTCCTGCCTGTGTTATTGGTGACGAACGCAATAGCTAATCGATGAAGCGATTGAACCACAACTCGAGCATCAAGAGCGTCCACAGTTGCTGCGAATAATCGCGTTCGCCACGCGTGTGCAATTCGATCAACTGCCTGACGCCTTCCGGCTTGAACAAACCTCTTCGTGAGGCTTTTTCTGACAGTACAACTTCACGCAGAAACGGCTGCATCTTGCCGCGGAACCAGTGACCCACCGGCACGCCAAAACCCATCTTCGATCGCTGAAGATTCTCGTTTGGCAGCAGCTTGCGCAAAGCCTTCTTCAACACATACTTGGTGGTCAGTCCTCGCAGCTTGAGGTTTTGAGGCAAGCTCGCCGCAAACTCGATCACATGATGATCGAGAAACGGCGAGCGCGCCTCGAGTGAAACCGCCATGGACGCGATGTCGACTTTGACCAGCAGATCGTTTGGCAAGTAAGTCATCTGATCGGTCAGGAGCATCGCATCGATCACGCCGATGCCGTTGGCGCGCTTGAACCATTCGCCGAGCAGCCCGGTTGCATTAGCAGCGCGGGTTTGTTCGCGAAACTCATCCGAATAGAGCGGCCGCTTTGTCTCTTCGTTGAAGACGCTCACCCACCGCGTATATCGATCGACCCGCGGCAGCGAGACCGCGTCGAGCAAACGCTTCGCGTATTTCACTCTGCTGCGCTTCAGCGGCGACGTCGGAATCCGGTTCACGGTTTGTTTGATAACAGATTCACGCAGGAACGACGGCACCTTGCGATACTTCTCAGACAGTCCCATCGCAAGATATCGCTTGTAACCAGCAAACGACTCATCACCACCATCGCCATTCAGCGCCACGGTCACATGCTTGCGCGTTTCTTTCGCGACGTAATACGTCGGCACTGCCGACGAGTCGGCGTAAGGCTCACCGTAATGCTCGACGAGCGTCGGCAACACCTCGAGCGCATCGGGCCGCACGATGAATTCGTGATGATCGGCGCCGACGTGTTCCGCGATGCGGCGCGCGTGATGAATCTCGCTGAAGTCCTCTTCGTCAAAACCGATCGAGAATGTTTTGACTGGTTCGCTCGACTCCTGGCTCATCAGCGCGACCACCGCGCTCGAGTCGATGCCTCCGGAAAGAAACGCGCCGAGCGGCACTTCAGACATCAAGCGCACACGAACGGCGTCTCTGAGAATCTCGACGGTGCGTTCGCCCGCCTCCTCCTCGCTGATGTCGAGCTTCTTTGTAAAATCCGGTTGCCAGTAGCGTTGCAGTCCGATCTGACCGTTGCGCCAGCGCAGCCAGTGTCCGGGTTCGAGCTTTCGAATCGCGCGGTACGCGGTCAGCGGCGCGGGAATACACATGAACGAAAGATAGTAATCGAGTGCCTCCGGTTGAATGTCGCGACTGACGTCCGGATGCAGCAGCAGTGCGCTGAATTCCGAACCGAAAATCAGACCTCCGTTTACATGCGCATACAGCAGCGGTTTTTTGCCGACGCGATCGCGCGAGAGAAACAGTTCCTGAGTGCGTTCGTTCCAAATTGCGAACGCAAACATCCCGCGCAGGTGATTTGGACAGTCGGCGCCGTACTGATCGTAGGCATGAACAATGGCTTCCGTGTCGCTGTTGGTGTAGAAGGTGTGGCCCAGTTTTTCCAACTTCTCACGAAGCTCGAGGTAGTTGTAGATCTCGCCGTTGAAGACGATCCACGAGCTGCGGTCCTGGTTGTGAATGGGTTGCGCACCGCTTTTGAGATCGATGATTGCGAGACGGCGCATCGCGAGTCCGACTGAACCATTGACATAGAAACCGTCGTCGTCCGGCCCACGATGCCGAATCGCGTTGTTCATACGCGACAACAACTTCTCGTCAACTGGCTTTCCGTCGTTTCGAACGATGCCTGCGATTCCACACATGGTTTCAGGTGACGTATATTAGCCAACCCTATGCCAAGACCCAAACTCATCGCGCCATGTGGAGGAACTCTGGTCGATCTGACCGTCGCTCCGGACGAGCTGGAGCACGCTAAGTCATTGCCCGCAGTGCATCTTTCGGAACGCGCGGTCTGCGATCTCGAACTGCTCGCGACCGGCGCTTTCAGTCCGCTCGACAGGTTTATGGGTTCGGCAGACTACGAGCGGGTCGTTCACGAGATGCGGCTGGAAAATGGCCATCTGTTTCCAATACCCATCACGTTGCCTGTGGCTGACGATGAACCGATCAAACTCGACGGCGAGGTGTCGTTGCGTGATTCGCGGAACGACATTGTCGCGACGATGACCGTCGAAGAGATCTACGAATGGGATCTCGCGGAGACGGCACGCGAGGTTTTTGGCACCAACGATGCGCGCCATCCACTCGTCGCGGAAATGCATCGCTGGGGAACGCGAAACATCTCCGGTCAACTGAAGGTTCTGCGGCTGCCGGCGCATTTTGATTTTCGAGAGCTACGCCTGACTCCCGCAGAAACTCGCAGCCGCCTCGAAGCCACTGGATTTGAAAATGTCGTCGCGTTCCAAACAAGAAACCCGTTGCATCGAGCGCATGAAGAGATGACAAAACGCGCGATTCAACAGGTCGACGGAATACTGTTACTGCATCCCGTCGTCGGCATGACGAAGCCCGGAGACATCGATCACTTCACACGAGTAAGAACCTACAAAGCACTCGCCGATAACCATTACGATCCCACTCGCATTCTGCTATCGCTACTGCCGCTGGCGATGCGTCTGGCGGGCCCGAGGGAAGCATTGTGGCACGCTCTGATCCGGCGGAATTACGGCGCCAACCACATGATCATCGGACGCGATCATGCGAGTCCCGGCAACGACTCGAACGGGAAACCTTTTTATCAGCCATACGCCGCACAAGAGTTGGTCCAGCAGTTCGAGCCTGAACTCGGCGTCAAAGTCTTGCCGTTCGGAGAGTTTGTTTACGTGCCGGAAGAAGATCGTTATGAAGACGCCCGTGCATTGACGGCGACCGTCACGACTACGCAGATCTCCGGAACGCAGGGCCGCGAGTGGTATCGCAATGGCAACGAGAACTTACCCGCGTGGTTTGCACGTCCGGAAGTCGCGGAGTTGATCGCGCAAACGTATCCGCCGCGTCACAAGCAAGGTTTTTGCATTTGGTTTACGGGGCTGAGCGCGGCCGGTAAGTCGACAACGGCTGAGATCCTGGCGGCGCTGTTGCAGGAGCGTGGGCGGCAAGTGACGGTGCTGGATGGAGACATCGTGCGCACACATTTATCGAGCGGTCTCGGATTCAGTAAGCACGATCGCGATCTGAACATCCGGCGTATGGGTTTCGTGGCGAGTGAAATCGTCAGGCATCACGGTGCAGTTATTTGCGCGGCCGTCAGTCCGTATCGTGCGACGCGGAACGACGTGAGGAGCATGATTGGCGCTGACAAGTTCGTCGAGGTTTTCGTGGATACGCCACTTGCGGAATGCGAGCGTCGCGACACGAAAGGAATGTATGTGAAGGCGCGGCGCGGCGAGATCGAAAACTTCACCGGCATCGACGATCCGTACGAACCACCGGTCAGTCCCGAACTCACGATCGAGACACTCACCAAGTCCGGCGAAGAGAATGCAAGGGCCATCTTCACTTACCTGCGTGACCGCGGCTGGTTGAAGTAAAAACAGACACGAAGACGGGGAGACACGTAGACGCGGAGCAGGCATCACCGCGTCTCCCTGTCTCCGCGTCTCCGCGTCTCCCCGTCCGGCT
>Ga0207671_10001349_pt1 | contig 28680 bp, 22 predicted proteins | sample KBSC24metaG_FD_184352 | JGI IMG/M metagenome (GOLD analysis project Ga0207671, IMG submission 184352) | Corn rhizosphere microbial communities from Kellogg Biological Station, Michigan, USA - KBS C2-4 metaG (SPAdes) (version 2) | ecosystem: Host-associated > Plants > Roots > Rhizosphere > Soil...
CCCGCGGAGCGGCCGCGCTCGTGCGAAGGAAGCACGCGCCGGCGCCGCGGCCGCTTCTCCTCGGCGGCGGCCAGGAGCTCGGCCACCGCGCGGGCACCGAGGACGTCGGCGCGATCGCCTGCCTCGGCGCCGCGTGCGTTCTCGCCGCGTGGTGGTGCGTGCTCTGGTCGGCGGCGACTGCTCCGGCGCTGACGATGGCGGCGGCGGCGAGTCCGGCGACGGCCTTGGTGGCCAGCGCGCCGGCGCCTACGGTGAAGATGCCGCCGGCGGCTCCCGCTCCTCCGGCTGCGCCGGCCGCGGCGCCGGCTCCCACGGTGGCGCCGCCGGCGACGTGCGCGCTGCCGGCGGAGGCGGAGCCGAGCTTGGCGAGCAGGAGCTGCTTGAAGATCAGCAGCGGTCCGACGGGAAGCACGGCGGCAAGCGCCAGGTTGTTCTCCCTGAGCTGCTTCTTGAAAGCGCGGCAGCGATTGCAGCTGCGCACGTGACGGCGCGCGGGCGCGCTCAGCTTGACCAGGCCCTCGGCGACCTCACCGAGCTCCAGGCGCACCTCGGCGCAGCTCAGCTTGCGCGCCTCGGCGGCCTCGGCGAGCGAGATGCGGGCACGTACGAGCAGCGACTTGACCGACGGCACGGTCGTCTCCATCGCCTGGGCGATCTGCTCGTAGGAGAGGGCGTCGATCTCGCGCAGCAGCAGGGCCGTGCGCTGGGTCTCGGGCAGGTCGTGCACGTCTGAAAGCAGCTCGCGAAAGCTCTCGCGGCGGATCGCGCGGTCGCCGGTGGACATGCCGTGGTCGGCGAAGTGGACGTCCATGGAGTCGACGCCGACGGCCGATGCGCGGCGTAGGTGGTTGAGCGAGCGGTTGCGCGCGATGCGGTAGAGCCACGGACGGACGTTGATCTCACGCTCGTCGGCGAGCACCGCGTTGAAGGCGGCGGCGTAGACCTCCTGCAGGACGTCCTCGGCGTCCTCGCGCGAGCCGAGCATGTGCCGGCAGAAGGACAGCAGGCGCGACTGGTAGCGCGAGCAGATGGCCTCGAACGCGGCGTGCTGGCCGCGGCGCGTCATCGCGATCAGCCGCTCGTCGGACTGAAGGCGCAGCAACGGGCTCGGCCCGCGCAGGGCCGGCACAGCGCTGGAATGTGTTAGAGCGGAAGCCTCCACAGGGGCCCATTACCTCATTCAGACCTAAATACACGCTAACAACGCCCGAGTTGCGGCCTTCCAGGCGCGAGTTGCGCCCGTGTTTGCGGCCCTGCCGGGCGCTTCGCACGTCCCATAGACTGGCCTCAGACCACCGGCCCGGGTGGCGGAACGGTAGACGCGCTCGATTTAAAATCGATGGCCTAGACGGCGATTGTGGGTTCGACTCCCACCCCGGGCATCTGGACGAAAGGCCGAGCGGATAGAGTCGCCGCCGATGGCCAGCGAGGGCGAGAGCAAGCAGGAGACCGGGACCTATCACGGCGGACGACTGATCGCGAGGCGTCTGAAGGCGCATGGCGTGAGCAAGCTGTTCACGCTGTCGGGCGGTCATCTGTTCTCGATCTACGACGGGTGTCGCGAGGAGGGCATCGACATCGTCGACGTGCGTCACGAGTCGACCGCGGCGTTCGCCGCGGAGGGTTGGGCGAAGGTCACGCGCCAGCCTGGCGTGTGCGCGTTGACCGCCGGTCCGGGAGTGACGAACGGGATGAGCGCGATGGCCTCGGCGCAGGCCAACCACTCGCCGATGGTCGTGCTCGGCGGCAGGGCGCCGGCGCTGCGCTGGGGACAGGGTTCGCTGCAGGAGATCGACCACGTGCCGTTCGTGCGCCCGCTGACCAAGCTCGCAGCGACGGCGGGCGGCACGGAGGAGATATCCGGGTTGACCGATCTCGCCTTTCAGGCGGCGCTGGCTCCGCACGGTGGGCCGGCTTTCGTGGACTTTCCCCTGGACTACGTGTTCATGGAGGCGGCCGAGCCGTCGCCGGGCGACGACGCCCCGTCCAACGACTCGATGGGCGCGCGCGCGTCCACGGCCGCGATCGAGCGCGCCGGCGAGCTGCTGAGCGAGGCCGAGCGACCGGTGATCATGGCCGGCACGGACCTGTATTGGGGTCATGGCGAGCGGGAGCTGCTGGCGCTCGCCGAGGCCTTGCGGATTCCGGTCTTCCTCAACGGGCTGGCGCGCGGGTGCGTGCCGGCAGACCACGAGCTGTTCTTCTCTCGTGCGCGCTCGCAAGGGCTGAAGGGCGCCGACGTGGCGCTGGTGATCGGCGTGCCGATGGACTTTCGCCTGGCCTTCGGCGCCGCCTTCGGCGAGGACACCGAGATCGTCGTGGTGGATGTGGCAGAACCACAGCGTTCGCACCCGCGTGCGGTGGCGGCCGAGTGCTACGGCGCACTGGCGCCGACGCTCGACGACCTGCGGGTCGCCGCGGGCGCGAAGGCGCTGGCGAGCGAGGCGTGGGTCGCCGAGCTGCGCGCGAGCGAGAGCGAGCGGCGCGACGCCGAGCGCGCCGAGCGCGAGGACGACCGTGCGCCGCTGCATCCGATGCGCCTGTATGCAGAGCTCGGCGAAGTCCTCGATCGAGACGCGATCGTGATCGGCGACGGCGGCGACTTCGTCTCCTATGCCGGACGCGTGATCGACAGCTACCAGCCGGGCTGCTGGCTGGATCCCGGGCCGTTCGGCTGCCTTGGCACCGGGCCGGGCTACGCGCTGGCGGCGAAGCTCGCGCACCCGGAGCGTCAGGTGGTGTTGATGATCGGCGACGGCGCGTTCGGCTTCGCAGGCATGGAGTTCGACACGCTCGCGCGCCACGGCGTGAACGTGGTGGCGGTGATGGGCAACAACGGCATCTGGGCGCTGGAGAAGCACCCGATGGAGTTCCTGTACGGGTACTCGGTGGCGGCGGAGCTGCGACCGGAAACGCGCTACGACGAGGTGGTGCAGGCGCTGGGCGGCTTCGGCGAGCTCGTCGACAGCGCGCAGGGCGTCAAGCCGGCGCTGCAGCGCGCCTTCTCGTCGGGCAAGCCGGCGCTGGTCAACGTGCTGACCGACCCGAGCGTCGTCTACCCGCGCAAGTCCAACCTGGCCTGAGCTCGGCCGGGCGGCCGTGCCCGCCGGGCGGCGAGCGCGTTGGTCAGCCGACGCCGGCGAGGCGCAAGGCGCCGCCGTGGAGGATGTCGTGCTCGGACACTTCGACGTGCTCCAGCGCGAACGCGCGAAGCGCCTCCGCGAGCACGATCATTCCCGCGACGATCGTCGGCGCGCGGTCGGGATGCAGGCCCACGACCTGGCGGCGCTTGTCTTCGGTCATGTCGGCCAGGCGCGCCAGCAGCAGTTCGATCGTGCCGAGCTGCAGCTCGTATCCGTCCACGCGGGCTGGGTCATAGGGATCGAGCTCCTGATCGATGGACGCCGCCGAGGTGGCGGTGCCGGCGACGGCGATGCCGCGCGTTACCCGCTTGCGCTCCTGCGCGGGCAGGCCATCGCGGAAGATCTGGCGCACGTCGGCGGCGAGGTCCTGAAGCTCGTGCGGCGTCGGCGGATCGGCGTGGATGTGGCGCTCGCTCATGCGCACCACGCCGGCCTGCAGCGAGACGTGGAAGCCGGCCGTGTGGCCGCTGCCGAGCACGAACTCGGTAGAGCCGCCGCCCACGTCGATGACGACGGTCGCCCCGTCGTCATCGCCGGCTGGATCGCTGACGGCGCGCTCTCGCTCGCGGCCTGACATGGCGCCGAGGAACGTCAGCTGAGCCTCTTGCTCGCCGCTCAGCACGCGCGCGTCGAGCCCGTGGTCCTCGCGCACGCGCGTGGCGAACTCCGCGCCGTTGTCGGCGTCGCGCACGGCTGACGTGAGCACCGCGAGGTTGGCCTGGCACTCGTGCCGGTCGATTTCTCGGCGATACTCGCCGAGCGTGCTCGACACGCGGTCGATCGCGATGTCCGAGAGCGAGCCCGAGGCATCGACGCCGTCGCCAAGCCGTGTCACCTGCGAGCGGCGGACGAGCTCGTGCAGGGCGCCGCTGGCGCGCTGTACATCGGCGATCAGCAGCCGGGTGGAGTTCGTTCCGATGTCCACTACGGCGACGCGCACGGGGCGGATGCTAGAGGCTGTACGCGAGAACGAGCGAAAGGCGAGCGATGAGCGATAAGAGCGGTGCGACGGCGTTGGTGACGGGGGCGAACAGGGGGATTGGGCGCGAGGTCGCACGCCAGCTCGCCGAGCTGGGCCATGCGGTGCTGCTGACAGCGCGCGACGAGACGCAGGCGCAGGCCGCCGCCGCGGAGATCGCCGGCGAAACGGGTGTGCCCGTGCGCCCGCTGGCGTTGACGTGTCCGATCCGCAGAGCGTGGAGGCGGCGGCGTCGGTCCAGGCCGAGCCCGGAAGGCTGGACGTGCTCGTGAACAACGCCGGCGTGGGCCTCGACTTCGGCGTCTCGGGAACGGCGCCGGACTTCGACGCGATCGAGCAGACGCTGAGCACGAATTTCTATGGCGCATACCGGCTGACGATCGCGCTGCTGGACCTGCTGCGCAAAAGCGAGCATGCGCGGATCGTCAACGTCTCCAGCGGCATGGGCGGCGTGACGGAGATGGGCGGCTGGTCGCCGGGCTATCGCGTATCCAAGGCCGCGCTGAACGCCGTCACGCGCATCCTCGCGACGGAGCTCGAGGACGACGGTTTCCTGGTCAACTCGGCGTGTCCGGGCTTCGTCAAGACGGACATGGGCGGCCCGATGGGCGCGAGCAAGTCGGTGCGCGACGGCGCCGCCGGCATCGTCTGGTTGGCAACGCTGCCCGACGACGGGCCGACTGGCGGATTCTTCCGCGACGGGAAGCCGATCGCGTTCTGAGGGGCTATCGTCGCGATCCGGGGCGTGCCGGCGCACCGTCGCGACAGCCCTTGCGGTGTTGGCGATCTTTGCTAGAACTTGATGCAGCGACGCGGGGTGGAGCAGTCTGGTAGCTCGTCGGGCTCATAACCCGAAGGTCGCGGGTTCGAATCCCGCCCCCGCTATGAGAAAAGCCCTGCGGATGCGGGGCTTTTTCGTTAAACCGACCCTCCGCGGCACGCCGCGGGCGTACCAAATCCGTACCAATTCCTCAGCTCCGGGCCTGCAGCGCACAAGCAGAGGTCATCGGCCTGATCCCGGTCGGCCCCGGACTAGGCGCATGTCCTCCTCCATGCCCGATGGAACTCGGCTGAAGGTTCTGTGTCCCGAACCACAGACGATTGTCGGAGAAGGCAAGGTGGCGGCTAGACCGAACTCAGATGCGGCCAAGGCCGGACGCCCGAGCTCGCACGACGGTAAGACGTTCGTACCGCTGCGAATGTCGCTTAGCGACGCGCAGCAGATTCGGGATGTGCTGATGGTTTCGCATGGTTCCCCTGCGGCAAGGGCCATACAAGACGCGTTGTGGCTGAGGGTCGTCCCACTCGAGTACAGTCGACGGCTCGGAGGCGCCGAACGCGCTCGCTTCGAGCGGCGCGCGGATTCGATCCTGGACCGCCTGGTCGCTCATCCCCAGCCCCACGTTCTGTCCGAGACCGCACGTACCGTGGTGCACCATGGGAAGCGCTGAGACAAAGGGGGCAAGATTGCTTCTATCGGTCAAGGAAGCGGCAGCCGCGCTCGGAATCTCAAAGAGCGGGGTCTACCGGCTGCTCGAAGCCGGCGAGTTGCACCGGCTCAAGGTCGGCAGTCGCACCCTCTTTGAGCAGCGCGAGCTTGAGCGCTACATCGCTACCCAGCGTGCCGCGGGCGCCGCCACGAGCACGCAAGCCCGAGACGACCGGCCAGCCGTGGTCCTGCTGAGCGGCGGCCTGGACTCAACGACGACGCTCGCGATCGCCCAGGACCTCGGTTACCGCGTGCACTCGATCTCGTTCCGTTACGGACAACGACACTCGATCGAGCTTGAGGCCGCCGCTGCGATCGCACGCCGCGCTCAAGTCGAGCAGCACGCAATCGTCGACATCGACCTCCGTCTATTCGGCGGCTCAGCCCTCACCGCCGACATTGATGTTCCGAAGAACCGCAGCGCCGAGGAGATGGAGGGCATCCCTATCACCTACGTCCCAGCACGCAACACGGTGTTCCTGTCGTTCGCGCTCGCGTGGGCCGAGGTTCTCGAGGCCGACGACATGCTGATCGGCGTCAACTCGCTCGACTACAGCGGCTACCCCGACTGTCGCCCGGAGTACATCGCGGCGTTCGAGCGCATGGCGAACCTTGCGACCAAGCGCGCCGTCCAGGGGAAGCCGCTACGGATCCACGCGCCGCTGATCCAACTGACTAAGGCCGAGATCATTGGGCGCGGCCTGGAGTTGGGGGTCGACTACGGCCTGACCCGCTCCTGCTATGACCCCTCCGACGATGGCGCGGCCTGCGGCCAGTGCGACTCCTGTCTACTGCGTCTGAAGGGGTTCGCAGAGAACGGAATGGAGGACCCCGCCCCCTACCGGGCCTCGCCGATCGCAGCATGAACGTCCTGGCGCCCCACAAGGCTGCTCCGGGCACCGACCGGGCGCGCTCGGCAGCGCTGCCGGTCATGGAGATCTTCGGCCCCACCGTTCAAGGCGAGGGGCCGGACATGGGCAGGCCGGCCTACTTCGTTCGCTTCGGCGGCTGTGATTTTCGCTGCACCTGGTGTGACTCGATGCATGCCGTGGACCCCGCGACGGTGCGCGCCACCGCGCAGCGCTTGGACCCGGCCGAGATCCGCGCCCAACTGGGCGCGCTGCAGGATGGCCCGGACCTCGTTGTGCTCTCGGGCGGCAACCCAGCACTGCTAGAACTCGGTCAACTCGTCGACCTCCTACACGAGGAGGACTTCGAGGTTGCCGTCGAGACGCAGGGCAGCCGCTGGAAGCCATGGCTCGCGCGAGTCGATCGACTCGTCGTCTCACCGAAGGGGCCCTCCTCCGGGATGGACAGCGACACCCACCGGGGCGCCCTCACCAGCTTCCTCCAACGTGCCGAGGACGAAGGCGCCCGCCCGGTACTGAAGGCCGTGATCTTCGACGAGGCCGACCTCGAGCACGCACGCTGGCTCGCGCTGACCTGGCCGACGCTAACGCTGCACCTTTCCACCGGCACCGACGTCGGCCTTAGCGAGCAGGAGACGCTGCGTCACCTGCTGGCTCGCCTTCGTTGGCTAAGCGAGACCGTAGCCCGCGACGGCACGCTGCGACGCGCCCAGGTTGGCACCCAACAACACGTCCTCGCCTGGGGAACACGCAGAGGAGTATGAGATGATCGTCTCCGCGATCCGCCCGACCGTGACCGTCACCGACCGTCGCGGGACGCCGACACACACGGTGTCGCTGTGGAAGGAGTTCGGCTTCGAGGCAGCCCACCAGCTCCCGCACATGCCCCCCGGCCATAAGTGCGCTCGGCTGCACGGGCACTCGTTCGTGCTGGAGGTGCACCTGCACGGCCCCGTCGACCAGCACACCGGCATGCTCGTCGACTACGCCGACATCAAGCAAGCGTTCAGCCCACTGCAGGACCAACTCGACCATCACTTCCTCAACGAGATCGAGGGGCTTGAGAACCCCACGAGCGAGAACATCCTGCGCTGGGTCTGGGAGCGGCTGAAGCCAACACTGCCGCACCTAACCCGCCTGGTGCTACGCGAGACCTGCACCGTCGGATGCGTGTACGAAGGCCTCGAGGACCTGCCGTGAACGCCGTCGCGGTCCAGGGGCTACCGGACGTCCACGCGAATGGCGATGACCGCGGTGTCGCGCTGGATGCCGTCGGCGTGAGCGGCGTCACGTTCCCCGTCAGCGTGCTTGCCGGCGAGGGCAGCGAACAGCCCACGGTCGCCGAGGCGCAGTTGACCGTGGCGCTCGGAGCCGAGGCCAAGGGGACCCACATGAGTCGCTTTGTCGAAGAAACGGCAACCCTCGGTCCGATCACACCAGCGACTGTGCTCGCGCTCTGCGAGTCCCTGCGAGCGCGGCTCACAAGCACATCAAGCCAGGTGCTCATTCGCTTTCCGCTATTCCTGCAGCGCCTAGCGCCCGTCACCGGCCTGACCGCACCACACCGCTACGACGCCTGGATTGGCGCCGGCTCGAGCGACACGCAAGAGGCGCACGTACACGTCGGCGTTCGTGCCGCCGTCACCAGTCTGTGTCCGTGCTCGCGCGAGATCTCCGACTACGGCGCGCACTCCCAGCGCGGGCACGTCGAGGTCGAGGTGGAGGCTCCCGGGTGGCGCAGTGGCGAGAGCATCTGGCCACAGGAACTGTTCGACTACGCCGATGGTGCCGGATCGGCGCAGATCCATCCGCTGCTAAAGCGTCCCGACGAGCGGGCCGTCACGATGCGCGCCTACGACAACCCGGCGTTCGTTGAGGACATCGCCCGCGAGGTCGTTCTCGCGGTCAAGGCCGACAGCCGCTGTGCCGCATGGAGCGTCACGGTCGTCAACCAGGAGAGCATTCATGACCATCAGGCCATCGCACAGGTGTGTGGGAGGCGATGAGCGACGCAAGCTCGATTCTGATCCTGAGCGCGTGCACGGCGACGAAGGTCGCAGACCGTGGCGATCCCCCCGTTCCAGCAGAAGACCTTTATGCCGGCCAGCAGCACCGTCGCCTCATGCGCGGCATCAACACTTACCGCGACGCGGCGCAGCCGTGCGGGCCGCTCGAGTTGCAGATCCTTTCCGCCGGCCACGGCGTGATCGCAGGCGACGTCCCGCTGCGCGGCTATGACGCCACGTTCATGGGTATGCCCCGCGCGCGCCTGCGCCGGCGGGCATCCCGGCTCGGGGTGCCAAAGGCAATCGCAAGCCTTCTAGCGCAGCCGCGTCGACTGGCCGTGCTACTCCTCGGCAGCGACTACTTGCACGCGGCACAGCTCGCCTCAGCAACGGTTCTCGGCGCCCCGACGCTCGTCTTCACCAGCCCGGGCGCCGCCAAGCGGCTGCCCGACCCGCCGCTGCTGCACCCGGTCGCGCTCGACAACCGCGACGCCCAACGCTTCTCGTGCAGCCTGGTCGCGCTGAAGGGGGAGCTCGTCGCACGCCTGCTGGTTCGGCTCGCCGCACACCCCGATATGTCGATGCCGCTCGATCGCGCCGGGCTGCTTGTTTGGCTGCAGGAAGACCCCGGCACAAGCGTCGTCCGCCGCCACCCCCACGATTTGGCGAAGGCAGCCTAGCCATGGACTTCTACTTCCCCGACAGCCAAGACCAGATCGAGCCGACCTACGACTTCATCGCCGAGGAGCGCTCGCCATTCCGGGTGCGCCAGCGCGACGACCGCTACGCCCACGAGGTCCACAAGAAGCCTGTCTACAGCGGGATCCTGGTCTCAAAGTCGATCGTCGACGGCATCGGCGGCGCGGGCCGTTACACCGCCGCGCAGCGTAACCGCCTTTATCGCCTCGGTGTGAGCGAGTTCTTCCGTCTACAGGACCGCAGCGGCGGATCGCTGAAAAGCATGGGGGACTGCGGTGCCTTCTCCTACGCCGCCCAGCCCGCGCCTCCGTTTACGCCCGATGACGTGATCGACTTCTACGAAGGCTGTGGCTTTGATCAAGGGATCGCGATCGACCATGTCATCTTCGGCTACCGTGCGGAGGCCGACACCGGCGGCGGCGCGGAGGAAGCGTGGATCGAACGTCAAGCCCTGAACGTGAAACTCGCCGAGGCGTTTCTCGAGCGCTGGCGTGCACGCGGCTGTCAGTTTGAGCCGGTCGGGGTCGCGCACGGGTGGAGTCCCCGCTCCTACAGCGACTCGGTGGCACGCCTGCAAGACCTCGGCTACCGGCGAATCGCGCTCGGCGGCATGGTGCCGCTCAAGACACTCCAGATCATCGAATGCTTGGAGGCGATCGATGAAGTACGCGACGCCGACACAAGCTTTCACCTGCTCGGTGTGACCCGCACCGAGAACGTCACCTCGTTCACCTCCTATGGGGTCGAGAGCTTTGACTCAACCTCACCGTTTCGCCAGGCCTTCAAGGACGATAAAGACAATTACTACTGGAAAGGCCGCGCCTACACTGCCCTTCGCATCCCCCAGGTGGAGGGGAACGTGAAACTATCCGCGCGGATCCGTGCGGGCCAGATCAATCAGGGAGAGGCGCGCCGCCTTGAGCAACGCGCACTTCAGGCAGTCCGCGCATATGACCAGGATCGGGCGTCGATCACCTCGGCCCTAACAGGGCTGCGCGCCTACGACGAGTTGCAAGGACGAAAGGACTTGACCGAGCGCTACCGCGAGACGCTTGAAGACCGTCCGTGGGAGCGCTGCCGCTGCGGCGTCTGCACATCCGCCGGGGTAGAGGTCATTTTGTTCCGCGGGACCGAGCGCAACAAGCGCCGCGGCTTTCACAACCTATTTGTGTTCAACCAGCGTCTGCAGGGTCACCTCGGCCCGCCCCGCCGACGCGCGGCCCCGGTGGCTAGCGCATGAGCAAAGACATAATGCGCGTCCCGGCGCTAGCGATCCGCCAGGGGCCAAAACGCCATTTGTACTCCTTCGCAGTGGATGGCAAGCGACTGGGGGAGATCACCACGATCTCGCGGATCCATCGCGAGGAGCGGGGCGCTCTAGCGGGCTATCAGCGCCCAGAGGTGCTGGCCCACGTCAAGGCGATCCGTCGCTACCTGGAAAGCCCCGGCGCGCTCATGCCTAACGCACTGGTCGTGGCGTTCGACACCCGCGTGACCTTTCAGGCCGCAGAGCGAGTCGATGGCGATGCGAGCTGCCGCATCGGCCACCTCCTCATCCCGCTCGTCGGTGAGGACGGCGAGAAACCCGGATGGCTCGTCGACGGTCAGCAGCGCTCGGCCGCGCTACGCGACGCCGAGCTGAAATCGTTCCCTGTACCCGTCGTCTCATTTATCACCGCTGACGTTCGTGAGCAACGTTCGCAGTTCATCCTCGTAAACAACACCAAGCCTCTCCCGAGCGGCCTGATCAACGAGCTGCTGCCTGCGACCGAGGGGGAGCTACCCGTGACGCTCCTGCGGCGACGCTACCCCGCAGTGCTGCTGGAAGAACTCAACTTCCACCCCGAGTCACCGTTGCGAGGTCTGATTCGTACACCGACCGTGATCACGGGGGTGATCAAGGACACGTCGATGCTTAAGATGCTCGAGGCCTCGATCACCGACGGCGCGCTCTACCGTTTCCGCGATCCGCGGACCGGCGGCGGCGACAAGGACTCGATGCTCGAGCTGCTGTTCGACTTCTGGGACGGCGTCGCGAGCGTGTGGCCCGAGGAATTTGGGCTAGCGCCCCGCAAGAGCCGCCTCTCACACGGGGCGGGCATCGCGGCCCTCGGCTACCTTCTGGACGCGATCGTCGACAGACACGCTGAAGCGGGTACGCTGCCCGACGCCGAAGCGTTCTCGGCCGACCTACAACTGATTGCCCCCCACTGCCGCTGGACCGCGGGAACATGGGACTTCGGCATGAAATGGGATGAGATCCAGGTCGTGCCGGCGCACGTCAGCGCTCTCACCGACTTTTTGCTGACGGCCTACCGGCGCGAGACGACACCACCCGCACATCGGCGCGCGCTCGCCGAGCGCGCCGCATGATCGCCTGACTGTCAGTTCTTGGTAACCGTGTAGAGACTGACGTCGTTCTTTACGCGCTCGGCCGAGCTACCGAGATGAGTGGTGTACTCCTCGCAGTCAAACCGTTGCGCGCAGCCAGTGCATTGGGTGCGTAGCACGTCATCGACCCGATCGCCGACGGCCTGGTCGCGACGCAGCACCGTCCCGCCGGCGACCGCGCCCGGATCGTCCTCAAAGCTTGTGAGCGTGCGCTGAAGGTCCGCGACCTGCGCGACCGTCCAGCGCAAGCCGCTGTCGACGACCGCGTCGTCGACAGGGATTGAGAGCAGCGCGTCCCCGTCGCGCGCCTCGTTGACGAAGAACAGGACGCAGCGCCGCGGCAGCGTGCCGGTGCGCTCGCGAAAGAGCGCCGCATAGGTGATCACCTGGCGCACGTAGTCGATGAGGTAGGGCGTCTTTATCCGGCTGCCCTTGATGTCCCAGATCTCCCGGTCGCCAGCCGCCGCCTCATCGTCGCCCTGCTCGGCCTGGCCTTCGAGCGACTCGATGTCCTCCCATCTCCACACCTGCTGGTAGGTGAGCGGGTCCTGCTGCTGGAGCACGAGATCGATGATGCCGGTAAGGAGGATCCGGCTCTTACCCGCGAACTCGGTCTTCAGGACCTTGCGGACCGACCGTAGCTCGTACTCGGTGTGCTCGGCGCCGCGGATCGCCGCAGCGACGGGTTTGCGCAGCCCTCGGCCGCGAAACAGGTTGCCGGTGATGCGCTCGAGAACCTCCTGGCGTGACGCGAACGATGTGGTGATGCCCCGAGAGCGCAGGATGCGGTAGAAGCGCTCGAGCTGCTCAAAGACCTCCTCGCGAGAGGCCAGCTTGCCCTCTTCCCGGCAGGTACGGGACATCCACTCCATCGCGTGATGGAGCAGGCGGCCCTCCATCGCTTGCACCTGCTCGTAGGGCACGAAACCGGCGTGCTTCTCATACGCCCAGGCGCGTGGGCAGCGTCGGTGGGCCAGCAGGTCGCCCGTGTAGGAGACCTCGATCACGTCGCTCATGCGCGCCACCTGGTCTCGGTCACGTCACCGCGCGCGACCTGCTTTCCCTGCTTGAAGATCTTTGCCAGGCCGGGGTTAAGGTTCATCGCCCAGCGTCCGTCGGTTGGCGAGTGCAGGATCGTCAGGGTCCGTTTGGGACGGGTGATCGCCACGTAGATCTCGCGCTCGCGGTCTGCCTCGGCGAGCTTTAGGACCGGCTTGTCGGTTGTTACCGGGTGCTTGTCGACGACCTTAAGGGCTGGGCTGTTGCCGCTGAACAACTCGGTGGCGAGGGCCGAGCCGGGGTCAGGCTCCTTGCCAGTCATCGCGACGTATACGTGCTCGAACTCCAAACCCTTCGCCTGGTGGAAGGTGAGCATCGCCACGGCGTTCTCGGCGAACGCCTCCACCTCAAGATCATCTTGGCCGCCGGCGCCGACGAACTGGCCGAAGTAGTTCAGAAGCTCCCAGAACTCGCTGGGCCACGCGACCTTGCCATTCTTGAGAACGGGTTGCAGGGGTTTCTCAAGTGATCGTCGCGTGAGGCGGGTCGCCGCCACGTTGGCCTCCAACAGCTGGGTGAAAAGCGCCTGGCGAAATAGCTTCGGTGTATAGCCGGCTGAGCGAAACGGCTCCATCCGCAGCAGTCGCGCGACGAGGCCGCCGAGGTTCAGCCGGATCGTTTTGCCGCGCTGGCTGGCGGCAACCAGCGCGGTGCGCATGCGGTCCAGGTAGGCGAGCAGCGGGGCTAGCTCCGGTCCGGGGTCATCGAGTGTGCCGGCGTGGGTCTTGCGTAGCTTCTTCTGGATACTCGCGTGATCCTGGGCGACCCAGACCTCGTCTGGGCGGGCGGTGAGCGCGTGCGCGGCCTTGTCGGGGTCCGCCATCGACGCCCACACTTCGATGGGTTTCCCGTTCGCGCCGGCGGGGGCCTTGCTGACGGGGTCGATCAGATAGGAGATCAGCCCGAGCAGGTCATACACCGGGCTGCCCGGCCGCGACGCGGACTTGTTGCGAGGGTTATAGACGCGCACGCCGCTGGTCTCGAGCGCCTCGCGGAGTTCGAGCGCGGGCTTGGGGTTGCTCCTGGTCTCGGCCTCGGATGTCGAGAACATCAGGATCGCGACGCTCGGCGCAACCGGCGCGTTGGGGCCGCTGATGCGCCCGGTCCCGAACGCATCGATCTCCTCCCGCACCCGCTCGCAGAGCGCCTCCCAGTTGCCCTCCAGCAGCCGCACCGGCGGGCCGGCGGGCGTGCCTTTGGGCGCGCGCACCTGCTTGGGCAGAGACAGCCTCTTCAGCACGGTGGCTTCGCGGAAGGCTTGCGCGAAGCCCACGATGTTCGCGGTCGAGCGGCGGTTGTCTTGCAGCAGCTCGTTGCGGAACGCGAAGCCCCCGGCGCGGCTGTCGCCCTCGAGGTTTGCGAAGCAGGCGATATCCGACCCGCGAAAGCGATACAGCGCCTGGTCGTCGTCGCCCACCACCGTAAGGCGTGCCCCGACGGTCCGCACCCAGCCGAGGTGGATAGCCGCCTGAATCGGGTTGGTGTCCTGGAACTCGTCGACAAACACGTGGTCGAGCTGGCCCGCGGCGACGTGCTGGCGCTCGAGGAAACGCTTCTGCAACGTCGCGAAGTCGAGGATGTGGTGGCTGTCCAGGTAGCCCTCCCAGCGGTCCTGCAGCCACACGAGGTCGCCCGTGAGGCCTGGGTGGCCGAAGCTCTCCAGACCGTTGGGCTGGCCCGTCGCGCCACAGCGAGGGATCCATGTCTCGGTGTGCTGGTTGAAAAGCAGCAGCGTGAAGTCGACCTGGCTCATGCCGAACAGCGCGCGCTCGTTCCACGGCGCTCGGAACAGCGCGTCCAGCTCGGGGACGGCAAGCACCTCCTTAAGCACCTGGCGTTGGCGATCTTTGTCGCGAAAGAGCCAGCCCCACTCGCGCAGCAGTCGCACCCTGATCTCGGCGTCGTCGATCAACTGGGTGCCGTGCTCAAGGTGCTCGCGGTCGAACTCGGATAGCAGCTGGTCGCACAGGGCGTGGATCGTGCCGATCCGCAGGTCGTGTACGCGGGGGTCATCGATGGGCACGCCCTTGGCGCGCGCGGCCGCGAGCAGTGCGTCGGAGCGGTCGACCAGGCGCACGTTCAGCTCCTGTGCTGCCTTGCGGGTAAACGTCGTGAGCATCAGGCGAGAGGCCTCGCTGCCGCGGACGAACAGCTCGAACAGGACGCGCCAAACGAGTACCTCGGTCTTGCCAGACCCAGGCCCGGCGATGATCTGCAGCACCTGGTCCTCGTCCTGCACTTCGATGATCGCGCGCTGTTCGGCGCCGAGCGGCGGCCTGCCGACCTCGGCAAGCACCACGTCGACCAGCGCGAGGAAGTCCTCGCACGACAGCGTCGCTCGCCGCTCCGGTGCGAGGGCGGCGTGATCGGCGCCCGGAGGCGGCTGCCGCGTGGCGTCGTTGGTCCCGGCGCGTCGGGCTTTCGAGGTGGTGGCCATCTAGGCGCCCACAGGAGGTTGTCTAGACGTCGAGGTCAGGGCTTACCCGCGGGGCAGGTTGGTCGGCACCGAGGTCAAGGTGCTGGTCTGCGAAGCGCTCGGCGCGCAGGAATCTAGAGATCTCGTCGACCAGCAGCTGTGGGATCGGCGCACGATCGAGGTCGCGACGCCACGCGGCGATCTGCTCGAAGCCGCGCTCCGGGGCGACGTCGCTCAGGCGGGCGGCGAGGTCGACCCGGGCGCTTCTTAGCCACTCGGTCTGCTCGGCATCCAACAACCACGCCAGCGAGCCGGACAGCGGCAGCTCGATCCGAACCGCCGCTGCCCAGGCGGTGGGATCCTCGAGGTAGCTGGCTATCAGCCCCTCTTTGTTGACGGCGTCCACGAGGAACGCATGTAGCGCCTCGGGAACGGCGGGGTCGAACTGAAGCGTTACATACTTCAGCCAGGTCGTGCCACGATTGCGGTGGTAGTCGCGCTCCTCGGCACCCGCGTAGGGGACACGGTCGATCTCGCGGCGGGCGTACTCCATCGCGGTGACCAGGTCGACGTAGGATCTCCACAGGCTCCCTGGCCGGTGGTCGGGCGCGATAAACGGCGCGAGATAGCCTTCGACGTGCTTGATGTCCTCGGTGCGCGCCGACACGTCGTTGAATATCTGAACGAAGCGGTGTCGCTCCTGCACGGTCACCAGAATCGCGCCCCACGACGCATTCTCAAAGAACTCGCCGGCCGGGCCGAAGTAGGGAACCCCGGTAAGCATGAGGCTCACGCGCCCGGTGTCCTCGAGCGCGCCGATTTCGCTGCTGATCCGCTGCCGGAACACATCGGCGACGCCGTGGGCATCGAGAAGCGCTTGGATGCGCGCTCGGAGTTCGTCGATCGTCGCGTATGAGATATCGACGAGGTCCGGCCGCAGCGCGTCGGAGATGTCCTGGTAGAGCCAGCGCTGCTCGAAGTGGTATTCGAGCGCCGACTCACGCACCTGGACGATGTGGGCAGTGGTCTTGCCCGGCGCGACCCGCAAGGCCCGGCCCGCCACCTGCATCAGATGGCCGATGCTGCTCGAGGGATAGGTGACGACGGCGGCGTCGATCAGCGGGTCGTCGAAGCCCTCGCCCAGAAGCCCACTGGTCGCGACCAGGATGCCCCGGGGGCGTGCCGTGAACTCGTCTATGTAGTCGTTCGGGTTGCCGGCGCCGCTTGCACGGCCCGCGTGCACGAAGCCGACGTCGGCGGCTTCGAGCGGGTGGTGCGGCCGCTCGTCGAGCACCTCCGCGAGCGCGTCGTAAAGCGTTTCGGCGTGCTCGCGCGTCGAGACCGCGACGAGCACCTTCGCAAAGTCGTGTTCGGTGCGCTCAAGCAACTCGTCGGCGAGGTCACGCAGGCCGGCGCTCGAGGACCAGTTCAGCCCCGGGAGAACGAGCGCAGGATCGAAGATCGGCTCGATCACGCACCGGCGCTCGAACAGCTCGCGGTAGGTGATCGTGTAGGCGATCTCGTCGATCCCGATCGGGAGGTTGTCGGTGCGGTTCGGGGTGGCCGTGAGGAACACCCCCGGTGCGACGAGGTCGGCGAATATGGGCTCATACGACGGGGCCGCAGCGTGATGTCCCTCATCGACGACGACCAGAGCGATCGTCTCCCCGTATTCGGCGATCACGTTCGGGACCTCGCTGAGCATCGCGAACCTGATGCGGTCGGCGAAAAGGCTCGCAGCGCCCTCGGGCACATGTCCCGGCTCCGTCAACAACTGCTGTAGCGCGCGGCGGGCCTGCACCTGCAGGCGGGTCCGGTGCGTGACCCAAACGGCGATCGTGTCCTTGCGCTCGCTCTCGGCAAGCCAGCGCAGGATCACGCGCAGCGCGACCCTCGTCTTGCCACCGCCGGTGGGGACGATCAGCCCGGCCTTGTAGTTAGCGGACTTCCTGAGCGCACCCAACGTCTTGTTGACCGCCTCGTCCTGCCAGGACCAGTCGGGCTTCTCGGCGAGGGCTGGCGGCGGCGTGGCCGGGGAACCCGGCGTGGCGTTGGCGACGAAGTGCACGACACCGAGGGGCACCTCCAGGTCGTCAGCCACGCGGCCAAGCGCCGCGTCGAGATCCGGTGCGGTCGCTGATGCCGCGGCGATCGCCTGCTCGATGTGGCTGCGCTGCTCGGAGGAGCCGTGGCTATCGCCGGCGCCGCCGTTTTGATCGAGCTGCGCGAGAGCATGCTCGATCGCCTCGAGCGTCGCCGTGTTAATGCTTCGGTTCGGGTCGCCGGAGAGCAGCCCGTGGATGCGGTTCGGGTACACGCGCTGGCCGCCGTCATCGACGTCCGAGGAGAGGACCTCGGCGAGCGCGTTGACGCTGCCGAGGTCCAGGAAAAGCTCCGAGAGTCGCTCGAGGACGTGCTCGACACGCTCCTCAGAGGCGTAGTGCCGGGCCATCAGACCGCCGCCTCGGCTGGAGTCGCTTCGGCCGCCTCGATCATCTTCAGGAACGTCGTCGCCTCATCGCGAAGCCGCTCAAGCTGGACGCGGAATATCTGTCCCTCCGTGGCGAGCTGCTCGGCCGTGAGGTCAGACAGCCGTTGCAGCAACTCGTCGATCACCGCGTGCGGCTTGCGCTGGGCCTTGTGGGTGAGGTACGCGGCCTGCAGTTCGTTCATCGGCGGGGCGTCCTCGGGGTTCTCGACGTCGTACCGGAGCGCGAACGAGGTGCCGTTGTCCTGGTCGTAGCGGTTCATCTGATCCCACAGTGTGATGTTCTCGTGCCGGAAAAACTTGTTCGGGTTTTCATCGGCGGTTTTGCCGCGCGGGAGCTTGAAATCCCACTCGAACAGCGCCTTCTCGGCCTGCTCGGGGAGCAGCATGGAGCCGTCTTCGACGCCGAGCTGCTGGCGCACCCACGGCTTGCGGCTGATCTGCTCGAACAGGTAATAGTCGCTCTTCTGGAACTCTGCGCCCTCGGGGAGCTGGTCCTCCCACTCGGCGCGGAAGTGGCTAAACCAGTTCGCCGCCTTCAGCTGCCATTTCGCCTTCATCTTTGTGAGCGTCGCCTCGTCGGCTACTTGCCCGATCACGGCGTCGTCCCAGAAGATCTCCACGCCGGGGTGCTTGTCGTCGAACAGCTGCTGGTAGCGGTGCAGTAGCCAAAGATCCTGGGCGTAGTTACCCCAGTCCTTCGTGCCCGATATGTGGCGGACCGCAAGGATCCGCGGCAGCTTGCGTTCGAGTTCCTCGACCGAGTCCGCGGCGATGCGGACAACCGGCAGCTTCTCCGTCGACTTGACGATCCGCTCAAGCCGCTGCACCAGCTGCTCCTGGGCTTCGAGCTGGCTCTTGGGGAACGTCGACGCTTTCGCCTGCATCCGCTCGAGCTTGCGTTTTTCCTTGGGGAGCAGGTCGTTGCGGATCCGCTCGAGCGCCAGCCGCCGGCGGTTGCCCTCCACGACGACACGCGGCTTACCGTTGTCGGGGTGCTCCCAGACGATGATGTTGTCGATGGGCATCCAGCCCTGGCCGACGATCGCGGCGACGAGGTCGTCCACGTTGTAGGCCGCCTCGCCCAGCTCCACAAAGATCTTGTCTCTTGTGGGCGCGTCGAAGAGCTTCGCCGGGTCGGAGTAGCCCGGTGCCTCCTCGAGCCCAAGGCGGGGGTTGTTGGGATCGGGCCAGAGGTCGTCAAGCGCAACCTCGAGCTTGTCTGTGTATAGATAGGTTTCCACGGGGCTCCTTTATTTCGGTATAGCCGTGTAGTGCGTGCCATAATAACAGAACAGGAGCGTTTCCGCGCCAACTTTTGTCCCGACTGGCCCGGCTCGACGGGCTCGGCGTCGGAGCGGCGACGGGAGGCAGCGCGTGCCGCCGTTTCGTGCCGCCTATGCCTTAAGCCCTCTCAACCGATCGCCGGCAACGTGCCCGGGCTACCCGTCTGGTCGTAGGCCGTCGACCACCGGGCTGGTCTCAGTCCAATCCCGTCCGGATCAGTGAGCCTGATCGCGCCAACTTCGCGCCGTTTCCTTGACCTCGCTCGAGACGTTCTGTATGTAAGACAGAACCCCAACAACAAAGCTAGTGGCCCCGGCGACAGCTGTAACTGCCCCGGGGCCGTGGCACGGAAAGGAAGGACCTTCCCATGCACGCAGAACGTACCGACTGCCCGCGCCTTGTGCCGGCAATCGAGACCCAGCGCACGGTCATGATGGTGCTCCTCTCGGGCGAGCACGAAGCCTGGAGCGGCGCAGAGCTCGAGCGCGAGATCGCAGGAACCAGGGGCGACCCGACAGCCGTCGCCGACGCGATCCGCGAGCTCCACGGCGCTGGGCTCCTCCGCATCACGGGCGAGCTCGTCACGCCGACGCGGGCGGCGCAGAAGATGGACGAGCTGACCGACGGCGCGATGTGAGCGGGGGCCAACGACATGCCCTCGAAAAAGTCCCCCGCTAACCGGGCCCTCGGCAATGCCATGCGCGCCGCTCGAGGCGAGCACGGCTATGCCCAGGAATCGTTCGCCCTGCACACTGGCCTCGATCGCAGCAACTACGGTGCGATCGAGCGAGGCGAGTTCAACGTGACGCTCGACACCATCGTCAAGGTTGCCTCAGGCCTCAACATCACCGTCGCCGAGTTGCTCCATCGTTGCTCCATCGAGCGAAGCTCTGACCGCCGAACAGCCGAGCAGACTATACGCACTGCCGTGCCGGTCCCGACTCGTTACCTAAATCTTTCGCGCGCTGAGGCGCCCTCAGAGTAGCTCCGCTCCCCTCAATTTCACCACCCTTGAGCTACCCCGGCGAGCGCCGTACGTTCGCCTGGATGCAGACGACGCACAAGATCAGTGGCAGCTCCGCGGCCGGCTACGCCGCCTACGTGACCTCGCCCTCCGACCGCGGCGACTACTACACTGCAGGCGCCGAGGGCGAGCCCGCGCTGCTCGCGCCGAGCCGCTGGCACGGCTCACCGGACTTGCTCGCAGGGCTCGGCCTCCCCACGATCGTGAGGTGACCCGCGAGGAGCTCTCTGCGCTGATGCACGGCGTCTCCCCGCGCGACGGCCACGAGCTGCGCCGCGCGGGCGGCGACGGCACCCGCGTCGCCGGCATCGACATGACCTTCAGCGCGCCGAAGTCGGTCTCGGCGCTGTGGGCGGTCTCCTCGCCCTACGAGCGGGCCCGGATCGAGGCGGCTCACTCGAAGGCGGTCGCGGGAGCGATCACCCGCACGAGCGCGAGGTCGCGCTCGTGCGCACGCTCTCGGAAGGGAAGCTCCACTGGGAGAAGGCGAGCAGCCTGCTCGCCACCGAGTTCGCGCACACATCGAGCAGGCTCACGCGCGCCCCCAGGAGTCAGGCGGCGTGCCCGATCCCCAGCTTCACTCCCACGTGGTCGTGCTCGGTGCCGACCTGGAGACCGCCGGGCTCCGCTTATCGCTTTCGACTTGACAAAGGGCCGCCCATATCAGCCGAGGGCCTGCGCGAGCTCGGCCTCCAGGTCGAAGGCGGCACGGGCAAGGACGGCCGCTACTTCGAGGTCGCCGGCGTGCCAGGGCACCTGGCAGAGCGCTGGTCGATGCGCGGCGTTGAGATCGAGCGAGCGGCGCGTGTCTTTCGCGCCCGCTACGGACGCGACCCGTGTGCGGGCGAGCTCGGCTCGCTGACGGTCACCACGCGCGGCACGAAGGCAGAGCTGAAGCCGGGCGAGGTTGATCGAGCTTGGAAGGCGGTCGGCGACGAGCATGGTCTCTCCCGTGAGCAAGCGCAGAGTCTGTACACGGCCCGGGAGCGCGAGCCGTTCTCACACGAGCGCTTCGGGCGAGCGCTGATCGGAAAGCTCACCGAGCACAGCGCGACGGTGAGCGAACGTGACATGCGCGCCCGGGCATACGAGCTGATCGCGGGGCAGGCGCACCCGCGCGAGGCCGACGTGGCCATCGAGGCGCTCACACGCTCGGGCGAGCTGATCGCCCTGCAGGACAATCGCTGGACCACGCGCGAGCTTCGCGAGCTCGAGCTGCGGACCTTGCAGCTCGCCGCCTCGCGCGCGAGCGAGACGGCGGCGCCGGTGAGCGAGGCCTCGCTGCGCCATGCGCGGCTAAAGGTGCAGCGCGAGATCCGCGGCCAGCTGAGCGCCGAGCAGCGCGAGGCGGTGAGGACGATCACCGGACGGGGCGGCCTCAGCGTGCTCGTCGGTCAGGCCGGCACCGGCAAGGGGGTCGTGATCGCCGCGGCGGCCGGCGCGTGGCAGCGCGAAGGCCATCAGGTGATCGGCACGGCCGTGGCTGGAGCGACGGCGGAGCGCCTGGGCGCCGACGCGACCCTCGAGCACTCGATCACGACCGACGCGCTGCTCGCGCGGGTTCAGTCGGGCGGCGTGCACCTCGACGCGAAGACCGTCGTTGTGATGGACGAGGCCGGGACGACCGACACAAAGCGCCTCGCCGCGCTGGCGGAGGTGACGGCCCGAGCGGAGAGCAAGCTCGTGCTGGTCGGCGACCATGCCCAGCTACCGGCGATCGGCGCGGGCGGCATGTTCGCCGAGCTGCAGCGCAAGGTGCCGACCGCCGAGGTCAGCGAGGTCCACCGCGCACGTCACGCGTGGGAGCGCGATGCCTGGCAGCAGGTGAGGGCAGGAGAGGCGCACCGTGCCCTTGCGAGCTACCAGGCACATGGGCGACTTCACATCGCAGATACGCGCGAGCGGGCGGCCGAGCGGATGGTCGAGGCGTGGGATCGCGCTCGCCAAGAGCGACCGGACGAGCGCCTGGTGATGCTCACCGACGCCTCGAACGCCGAGCTCGACCGGATCAACGCGCTCGCGCAGGAGCGACGCGCACAGGCGGGCGAGCTGGGCGCGCGCTCCGTCGAGCTTCCCGATCGCCCGTATGGGCTTGCGGCGGGCGATCAGGTGAGCTTCACCGCAGCGCTCTATCAGCCGGGCCAGCCGCGCGTTGAGAACGGGACGCTCGGGAGCGTGGTCGAGGTATCAGGCAGCGATTGCGCATCGGTCCAGACCGCGGGTGCACAGGATCGCGAGATTCACCTCGGCGCGCAGGAGCTCGCCGGACTGCGCCTGGCCAACGCACAGCACCTCTACAAGGCGCAGGGCCGCACGGTGGATCGCTCGTTCGTGCTCACCGGTGGCTGGCAAGCCGACCGCGAGGGCGCCTACGTCGCGCTGACACGCGCACAGGAGCGCACTGACTTATACGTCTCGCGCCGGGATCTCGGCGAGCAAGGGATGGATGCTGGCGCAATCGAGAGACTTGGGGAGGCGATGGCAGAGAGTCGTGCGCAAGAGGCCAGCGTTGTCGTCGCTCTTGAGCGGCAGCATCCGCGTGAGCTCACGACCGAGGCCGTCGCTGACTCGGATCGTCACGGATTCGACGCGTCGCTCGAGAATGAAGCATGCGCGCGTGGGTCTGGCTAGCGATTGGAGCGGGACGGTGTTTGACTAGCGACCTCCTGGGCGCGGCCCGAGTCTCCCCTCCGCCAAGCCGAGTCCGGAAACACGGACAGGGCTATTTAGTAGGAGTTTTGGTCGTCGAATGTAAGACGCCACACTCGCGGATGCACCCCGGTCGTCGTCGAGCGTTGCCGTTCCGGGCGCACTAAGCGAGTCACCACGACAACGGACCGAAGGCCGAGGAACGGTCCGGGAGGTTCGTACGGCGAGCGACAGTCCTGGCGGCCCCATACCGTTAGTCGCAGACTGGCAGCCTCGTGTGGGCAGAACAGCTAGGCCGCACCGCGCGCAATCTCGGTCAGCTTGGCGATGGCGGCATCCAGCTGACCCGGGATGTCCTCCCTCGGAATTCCGGCGGCAACCGTGGCGACGGCGAGCTCCTGCGAGCGTTGCGCTTGGCCACTGGGAATGGCCATGAACTGGCGCGATACCTCGGCCTCGTGAGCCGTCCACGTGTGGAAGAGCGATGGGTCGTCGGTGCCGACAGTGACCAGCCCGCCGTGTTTGAGGACCGAGACGGCTGGGTGCCGCCGGTATCCTCGCACGCCGCCGACGATTACGTTCGACGTTGGGCAGGCCTCGACGATCACCCGTTTCCAGCGCAGGTCTTCGAGCACCTCGCTCACGAGTTCATCGTAGACATCAGATAGCACGAGTCGCAGCTGCGAGATTCGCTTTTCCACGTCAGCACTCACATGCGTGGTTTGTGCCATCGCTGCCCGCAGCGTTGGCACCGGCGCGGCGCGTGTTCGCAAGTGCGCGACGACGAGTTGGTCGTCGGAGTCCGGTCTAGCTACCGGTATTCCATCAACGAATGCCAACCGGTCCCCAGGGGCGATGAACGCAATCCGGCGGAGTGTGTCCAGATCTTGGCGCGCGGCATAGGCGCGTACGATCCGCTCGATCGGGGGCCGCGCGAGTGCGGGATACGCGAACGGCCACAGCTCGATGACGGCTCGCTCAAGCATCCGCAGGACCTCGGTTGGCGGTCCCGCGTCTCTCAGGACCTTGTAGCTCCATACGCAGTCGTCGAGGACTTCATCCACTGTCTGCTCCGGGAGACGGGACCAGTCGTGCGTCTCGAGCGCCAACCCGTGGCCGACGCGCAGCGCTGTCCCGGGCGGGACATCGAATGCGAGGAACTCGGCGATTCGCCTCAGCCCATGGACGGGTGTGCTCTGCCACTCCCCAGCGTGGAACCGCAGAGTAGTTGGGCGATCGTGCTTGGCGGCCCAGTGCGCGAAGCGTGAGTAGGCGGGCGCGAACAGCCAGTTGGGCGCGTCATCCTCCTTGCCGCAAACATCTAGGCCATCGACGAACCGCGTCAGCTCAGGGCATTCCTCGAGCAACTCGATCAATGCCTCTGTCAGCGCGTATATGACGGTCGGATCAAAGCGCCAGTTCTCGGTTTGCGACGGCTCGTCTTTGGTCTTAACCATGCCTAGCGGAAAGGTGATCGCGACCGGGCGTGCCTTGCGTCCGGCTGTCAGAGCGTAGCCCTCAAGGGCGGCGCGGTACTCAGCGGCCAACTGTGAGACTTCCCAGGGCCGAGGGGAGTCGTCACCGAGGCGCGCGGAAAACACCGGCTCTCCTAGACGCATCTCGGACGCCACTAGGTGCGGCGACTCGTCGATGTAGACCTGTATCGCGCGCCTGTAGTACTCGGTCTTCTGGAACCGTTTGCGTCGTATGGATGCGAGGCCCTCGAAGGCTCGCACGAACACGTTGAGGCCAGGCTCCGTCTGCATGACGGAGCCTTGCAAAACGCTCTCAAGCCGGAACAAGGCGATTCGGCGAGCTGGCTCCCACTGCCCGACCGCTTCACGCTTGAGGTCTACGATTCCTCTCCGATCGCGTTGGGCCTCATGCACGTCGTCGAACGAGACCACGTCGTTGAGCTCCGCCCATGCATCGGCGCCGTTTGGCCGTGCCGCCCGCTGCCCCAGTTCGAGCGCGTGCTTCCATGACGGATGCTCGTCTAGTACAGCCCGTAGGGCGAGCATCAGGGGCAGTGCGTAGAAGCTGTTTTGATTCGAGTCGACCAACCGCTGCTGGGACGGGTCGCGCCGACCGATTGACCTGATCTGTCCGGCCACCCAGTGCAGCATGACCTCGAGTGGAAGCGCCGCGCCCTGATGGACGTGGGGGTCGGCCGTCGGCGAGGTGGTCCGGGGAAACCGAATATCCTCGGAGTACGCCTCGAGTGTGCTGAGCAGCACGCGACGGCGTGTCGCAAGCTGAAGCGCACCGGTCGCCGCGGCGTCAGTGCTGGCTGCAGCTTGCGCCTCCTCGGCGGCGTGCTTGAGTACGGATGTGACCAGTTCCACCTCGGTGCCAAGTCCTTCCAGTTCGTCCCAGGGCATCCTCTCTAGATCGGCGCGCCCAGGCGCCCACGGCAGCTCCGTTCTGCGGATCCAGGCGATGGCGTTGGCGCGGTCGAGTTGGCTCGGGTCCAAGCCGCAGAGGTGATCCAGCGGCGTCAGCAGGTAGGCGGCCACATCGAGTGCCCACCACCCGCATGCGTCACTCGCTGCCACTAGTCGCGCGGTCGAGAGGGGCGTCGCTGGCCAGGGGTGGGAAGAGCTCGGCGATGCGCGCCATCCGGTCGGGTGGAACACGGGCGGTCAGCAAGGCGACAAGGACGTCCCTGCTCGCCCCGTAGGTCTGCAGGTTCTTGATCGCCTCGCGCGGCACGCCGTCCGACGTGAGGCGACTCAAAGCTTCTGCACGCTCGCTGGCGCGTTCGCGCGTGACCTGTATTCGCACCTCGCGGAGCGGTGCGGCGCGCGCTGGATCCATGCGGGAAAGCAACTCGATATCGGCATCGGCCACTTCAGACTCGAGATGGCGTGCCGCGATCGTGGCGAGCGACTCGACGGCCGACTTGCGGTGCTCCGGAGTCACAAGGGATTCCCACAGCTTGAACAGGAACTGACTGAGCTCGGGCGAGACGAAGAGGCGAGAGGTTAGCAACGGCATGAGCGTCTCTACCCAACTCACGAAGTCATCGTCGCGCTGGATCGTGCTTTGCCGAGAGCGCTCAACCTGGGCGCGCAAATCGGCGGCGACTTCGCTGGCGAGCGCCTCGCGCCTGCTCGACCACCCCTCCGGCTCCACCAGTTGAGCGAGCGCTGTCGTGGTCAACTGCACAAGCTCATCCGGAACGCGCCGCGTGGCCTGCGTCGCGACGACGAGCCTGATGTGAACGAGCGCTAGGAACTCGACCAGCTCGAAGCGTCCTGGTCGCACCTCGTGGTGCAGCACGAGACTCAACAGTGTTCCCCAGCCGGCGTTGAAGACGTAGTAGTCGGAGAACGACTCCCAGTCAGGCACAGTCCAGTACTGCCACGACATTGAGCTCGTGCCGTCGTCGACCTGGCCACGCCAGCTCGTGCCGCCAGCAAGGCTCAGGCCACGGACCGCGATACCGGCGTTCTCGAGCACGCGCGTTCCGGAGGCGTTCTCCTGGAAGCTCTCCCACGCCAGGTAATAGAGGTGCGAGAGTTGACTGCCCAAGCGGTGTTCGAGCTCCTGCTGGGGAGCACCGTCGGACGAGTTGCTGTCAGTCTCCGTGTAGAAGTTGTAGTGCTCCAGGATCCGACGTGCGACTAGCGTGGGTGCCTGGATGCACTGCTCGCTCGGGTCGTCGGCGCGCCGATATATCACTACGCCGCTCCCCACGGTCTTTCCGCCGTTCACCTCGCCGAGGTCGAAGAGGATCCCGGGCTTGGAGTCTCCTTCCACGATCGTCCAAGGCTCGGGCCACTCGGCGGGGAGTTCGCTGCCAACCGTGTCGAGCCCGTGTTGGAGAATCACCTGGAGCGCATGGGCAGCCGCGTGCTCGTGCTGTGGATCGACGTGGCTTAGTGCCTCGTGCAACTGACGGAGGTCCCGTGGGTTCTCTGAGAGGCAGAGCACATGCTCGCTCGGTTCCAGCTCTTTTCCAGCCGTTGTCTGGATCACAAACATGTCCAAAAGGCGTTCAAAACCGTCGACCGGGAGCGGGATCCGCTCGAGTATCTGGCGAAGGGCAGAACCCGCTCCCAGAGGCGCGAAGCTCAGGCGTACACGCGGGTGAAGCGGTGAGAGCCGCACGCGGAGAGACCGAGGGAAGCTCTTGACCAGACGGCGCGAGACCAATGCCCGGACGTCTGGGACCGTGAGGACACCGTGTTGAAGTGCCGAGGCAGCGGTTGCGCCGTGACTAGCGATCAGCCCAATTTCGAGCGCCTGGCGGAGAGTCCCCTCGGCAGCCGCGAATACAATCGCCGAGCGCGCGCTCGCACCAATCAGCTGGGCGTTGTTGACAATGTCGGGGAGCAACTCAGGCGCAAGATCGGCATCGTCGACGGCCACGACGACCTGCAGTGTCGGGCGGCTGCGCGCCTGTGCGACGGCGTCGAGCAGATGCGACCACGATGAGCCAAGTTGCACGCTTCGGCGAGGCACCTTCACGGCGTCTCGGCCGAAGTCCTCGAGCGTCAGGCCGCGCTGCTCGAGCCCGGGTAGGAACGCGCTCGAGCGGACCGCTTGAGCACGGGCGACATCTTCAAGTAGCGCCCCGAGTGTAGTCGCGGGATCGACCTGATATGCCCGTTCGGATTCGTCGAGCGCGTTGCGAAGGTGCTCGAGCGCCCAGCCGCCGAGAGAGTCACCGCGCGCGAAACCCTCCGGATCAATCACCGGCAGCACCAAGCAGTCCGGGTTGCTCCTGAGGCTGTGCAGTGCGAACTGGAGGACTGTCGACTTCCCGGTTCCGCGGTTGCCGAAGATTGTCACGACGCGGGGCCGATCCGGGACGGCGATCGATCCTCCGGGCACCCCCGGCCCAGCCAGACTGCGCACGAGCCCAACCACGTCATTGACCTTCGGCGCGAGCTGCTCAGGCGGGCTGCCTTCGAACGTAGACGACCACTCAGTCGCTGGTAGCGATGCCACGAAAACCGGCCTCCCGATGCACCGACCCGCTTTTGCGGGGTCGGTGGTAATTCCGATAGTTGTGAAGGAGCAATCCTAATCCGAGTGAGCCAGCGATGTCAATGGTCGGAACCAGCTCTCGACGCATCGAAAACGCGCTTCTCCTGGATGTAGGCCCTTATAAAGCGGGCCAGCCGTGCACTCGCTTGGGCCTGGGTCGGCAGGCCATCTGCGACTCCTCGGTAAGTCAGGAATGGGAAGGTCGGACGGCCGTTTCACCTCGCAAGCTCTGTATCGCAACATCCACCCACACCACGCGACGGATAACGTGGAACGAGCCGCAACAACCCCACCGTACCCCCCCAGTAGCAGAGCACGTCCACTCGGCAACTGCACAATCTCCCCGCACGGCAAGGTGCGCTGGCGCTGCGTCTGATACGTGACGCTCTCCGAGCTGGTGCCAGGCGGCGGCAAGAGCTTCTCGGACTGACCGCGCCCCACCGTGTACGACACGAGCCGCCGGTCGTACTCCCCAAGTGCCGACGAGATCGCCTCGAGCGTCCGGCTGTCGGCGATCCCGCTGAGGATCAGCTTCGTCTGAAACAGCGAGAGGAACCCATCTGCTGCGGCGTCACCCCAGCGCTGGCGCGCCTGGCTGAGGTCCTGCAGGCACGCCATCACATGGAGCCCCTGCCCGCCGGCTTCTGAGACGAGCGCCGGCAGGTCGTGGATCGGCGCGATGTTCGCGACCTCGTCGAGGCACAGGAACACTGGCGTGGTGAGCCCGGCGACGCCAGCCCGCGCATACGTCGCATGGCGAATCTGCTCGAGCAGGCCGACGACAAGCGGAGCGCTCAGCGCCTGCTTGTGCGACGGCGCCGTGATGTAGATCGTGTCGCGCGAGTCGACGAACCGCTCGGGATCGAAGTTCGGCCGCGCCGCCGAGCGCCGCGTCGCATCGGCGTTGTAGGCGGCGAGCACACCCGCGGTCGCCGAGAAGATCGAGGAGCGCTCGCGCCCGTCGGTCTTCGCGATCCCCACGAGCACATCCTTGGCGGTCATCGCCTCGTGGTCCTCGAGCGTCAGGCCCGCGGGCTCGAGGTCCTGGCGCAGCACCCAGCGCAGCACCTCTGAGATCGGAAGCTCGCCTAGCTTGGCCGCGTGCAGCAGCGGCGCGAGCAGCGCCGTGGAGCGCTCGCGCCGGTGCCCCTCGTTGCTCGTCCCCGCCCCCGGCGAAGTGCAAGCG
>Ga0207671_10001350_pt1 | contig 28663 bp, 27 predicted proteins | sample KBSC24metaG_FD_184352 | JGI IMG/M metagenome (GOLD analysis project Ga0207671, IMG submission 184352) | Corn rhizosphere microbial communities from Kellogg Biological Station, Michigan, USA - KBS C2-4 metaG (SPAdes) (version 2) | ecosystem: Host-associated > Plants > Roots > Rhizosphere > Soil...
AGACATCCTGAAATCAAAATATTTGATGATGAAGGTTGTTAGGGAGCTGAACCTTAACACTGTAATATACCGGAAAGACAATCTTAAATCGGTGGAACTGTACAATGAAGCGCCTTTTGATGTGAAGGTTATAGAAAAGGCAGATTCTGTAAAGCTGGCAAAGTTTGGTGTTGAAATGGTTGGTAATGATCTTGTTCACATAACCAACAGTAAAGAAAACCTCGATGCAAAGGTTCCGTTCGGGAAAATTATCAAGTGTGAGCAATTTGACCTGATCATTAATAAAAAGCCCGGTATAATCAGTTCGGGTGGATATAAATTCACCGTCCAATCGGTAGATAGTAAGGTTGAGAACTTACTTAAGAATTTCACCGTTGATCTGACCGATAAGAAAAGCAGCACCCTGGCCCTGACGATTGAGTACTCCAATCCTAAAAAAGGTGAAGCTTTATTGCAACGGCTCATGACCTTATACCTGGAATCTAACCTTGAAAATAAGAAGCAGATAGCCGATAGCACACTCACATTCATTGATAATCGTCTTAAGATCGTAAGCGGGCAATTGGCCGGGGTTGAAACCGGTTTTTCGCAGTTCAAAAAGAAAAATAATATCGCCAATGTAGACGAACAATCTAAAGTGCTGGTGGGTAATGCCTCGGAGTACAATAAAACCATCAGCGACCAGGAAGTTCAATTGTCTGTAATGGATGACATCTCAAAATATATCGAGGCACCTGAAAACAGGAAAGTAATACCAAGCTCATTGGCCCTGCAAGACCCTGCATTTACCACTGCAATTAATAATTACAACCAGTTGCTGTTGCAAAGGAGCCAGTTGAGCTTGTCGTATAAGGCTACCAACCCTGTTATCGAAAACCTGGATGCAGCGATTGAAACAGCCAGGCAAGCCATGTTGAAAAACTTTAACATCAATAAAAGTAGCCTGGAAGTTTCAATAGCCGCTTTGAAAAAGAAAAGTACATCGTTTAATGATGAAATAAAGAGCGCCCCGGCTAAAGAAATGGTTTTCCTGGATTACTCGCGGCAACAAAATCTTAAACAGCAGCTTTATCTGTACCTGTTGCAAAAAAGGGAAGAAACAGCGATATCCAAAACTTCAACCATTTCTACGGCCCGGATTATTGATCCTGCCAAAGGTGATTATGATCCTTATAAGCCTAATAAGCCGATGATCTATGCCCTCGCTATCTTTTTAGGATTATTTATACCCTGGGCATACATGTACTTCAGAGAATTATTAGGTGTTCGGGTACAAAAACGCGATGATATTGTACTGAACACAAATTTGCAGATCGTCGGTGAAATAGATTCGAATAAGAAAGGGCAGCCTGTCCTGATCGGACCAAGCGCGAAGAACAATATTCTTGAACAGCTCAGGGACCTGAGAACAAATGTTCAGCTTATTTTAAATAACGAGCCATCAAATGTGGTGCTGATAACTTCCAGCATGAAGAACGAAGGAAAAACCTTCATGACCCTGAACCTGGCAAATGTGATCGCCATGGGTGGCAAAAAGGTGGTGATGATCGAATTGGACCTGCGCAATCCCAAACTGTCATCCAGTATGGGTATTGATCATGAGAATGGTTATACGGATTTCGTAACTTCTGACTCGATGACTATCAACGATATCATCAAGCCAACCGAATTTTCTGAAAACGTTTTCCTAATCTCATCGGGATTTATTCCTCCAAATCCGGCGGAACTATTATTAAGCGATAAACTGGAAAAGTTGATAGATACTTTAAAGCAGAAATTCGACTATGTGGTTATCGACAGCCCGCCGATAGGCGTGATTTCAGACGCCCAGATCATCGAAAAATACGTTGACTTTAATTTATACATCACACGCCTGGGGTACACCTATAAATCGCAAATAGCCATTGTGAATGACCTGGTCGACTCACTGAAATTTAAGCGTACCTATTTGGTCATCAACGACATTAAAAGCCGCAAAGGCAGCTATTATGGATACGATAGCGGTTACCGTTACGGCTACACATATTACCGTGAACTAAGCAGGGCTTAGCTCGTGATCCTGACTATAGGATCCGCTCCGGTAAAATATTTCGTCAAATCAAACCGGCAACTGGTGAGTATTCATGATGGAATTATTTGATTCAATACGTAAATAAAAAATGGAAGCTATTACCTCAGTAATAAAACAATATTTCTCAAAAGGGCATGAGCGCACCATCAGGGTGAAGAGTAATATTGCTTTATCTTTTTTATTAAAAGGGGTATCCATCTCCATTGGGTTTGTTTTAATACCCATGACCATTAACTACGTCAACCCAACACAGTATGGTATTTGGCTTACATTGAGTTCGATAATCAGCTGGTTTAGCTATTTTGATGTTGGATTGGGCAACGGCCTAAAAAACAAGCTGGCAGCCGCTAATGCATTGGAACAATATACGGATGCGCGTATTTACGTCAGCACCACCTATGCTATATTGGCGATATTATCGGCCACCGTTTTTTCAATATTCTTTTTTGCAAACCACTTTATTGACTGGGCCAAAATATTAAACTCGCCGGATCTTAAAGGAGTCGATCTGAACCATTTGGCTCTTATGGTTTTAGCCTTGTTTTGTGTGCAGTTTGTCGCGCAGATTATCAATACGATTTTAACGGCTATGCATGCCACGGCTAAGGTCTCCGTAGTTTATTGTATCGGGCAGGTTTGTATCATTATCATCATTTATATCTTAACCAGGACTACCGCCGGGTCGTTAAATAATCTTGTATTTGTGTTGGGTGGCATACCGGTATTTGTCCAGATCATGGCAAGTATATATTTTTTTAACACCCGTTATAAGCATATCGCACCGTCTTTCAGGTTTATCAAATTCAAATACACCCGCGAGCTTTTAAGTTTAGGCGGAATATTCTTTATTCTTCAAATCGGTGCCCTGCTGCTGTTTCAAACTGATAACATCATCATCACACAGCTATTTGGTCCGCATTCTGTAACCACCTTCAATATTGCCTATAAGCTCTTTTCAGTGATCATCATGCTGTTTACCATCATCATGACACCTTTCTGGAGCGCTTTTACAGATGCGTTCACCAAGGGAGATTTCGACTGGATGAAGCGGGTTCTAACAAGGATGGAAAAATACTGGCTGATACTATGCGGACTTACCCTGGTGGTCCTGGTTATGTCGCCATTTATTTATAAGATATGGTTAAAGGGAAGCGTTGCGATATCGTTTCCCTTATCGGTAGCAATGGCCTTTTATGTTATGGGGTATTGCTGGATAACGGTTCAATGCTTTTTCTTAAATGGTATCGGTAAGGTACGGCTGCAACTTTACCTGTATCTCGGTTTTACGCTGATCAATATCCCTCTTGGTATAGTATTAGGCAAATACATCGGTATCCCTGGCGTCACTTATTCAAATGTGATCGTGCTTTTTTTCATGGGGATCATACTGTCTATCCAGAGTAAAAAGATATTGAACTCAAAAGCGACAGGAATATGGAATAAATAATTGCCGGACTAATTGATAAAAAAACTATCGCAATTAATATGATAAGGTCTATTGTTAAACTGCTAACTGTATCGCTGTTTGGATCGATAAAAAAAACGTGGTTGCTGGCCTATCATACTTTGGTTTTTAAAGTAAAGAATATTCAATATACCGAGATGCCACAATGCAGGGGCAGGTTAATTATTTATAATGAAGGAGAATGTGTTTTGGGAAAGAATATCATTTTTAATAGTTCAATCAGATCGAACCTGGTGGGTTTAAATAAACCGTGCAGCATATTGGTAAACAAAAATGCAAGCCTGGTGATTGATGACCATTCTGGCTTCTCCGGTGTTTCGATATACTGTACTTCCAAAATATCAATTGGTAAATACGTCAACTGCGGTGGTAATGTAAGTATTTGGGATTCAGACTTTCATCCTTTGAATTACCTTGACCGGAGGCTCAATACATTAGAAAAGATCGCCTCGAAGCCTATTTCAATAGGTGACGACGTATTTATAGGCGCCAACTCGGTTATATTGAAAGGGGTTAAAATAGGAGATCGTTCCATTATTGGCGCATGCAGCGTGGTGACAAAGGACATCCCCGAAGATCAAATCTGGGCCGGAAACCCGGCTCGCTTTATAAGAATGGCAAATGTTTAAAACGATTAGCGAAAATCATATCAAGTATCTGCTGGTATTTTTACTGCTGGCAATATCGTGCTGCCCGTTCTTTATGGCCAATGGTTTCTATATTCTTATTGCTGTATTGCTTTTAAGATTCAAAAAGCTTGAGGTGAGGTTTTTACCCTCTCTGGTGATTGTTTTGGCGGCCGCGTTTGAGTTTTATCATAATTACAATTTCCATGGCTATGAGCTATGGGTAACGCGGCAAATTATCTTTTACTTTTTTGTGGCCATGCTGGTTGCCTATTACGTGAAGTTAGAGTTCCTGCCGATATACATCAATATCATATATTTCTTCACACTGATAAGCTTTCCATTTTTTCTGTTGGTTCATATAAACGGCGGGTTAGCACATACCGTGTCCGAATTATTCCCAAAGTTTTTTACCAGGAGCATAGGTTTCTATGATACTAATTATGACCAAATAAATCCCATCGTCTACAACTTCGATGTCAATTATTTTTATGGGCGTAATAACGGGCCTTTTTGGGAGCCAACCGTTTTTGCCACCCTGCTTGTTATAGCCCAGATGTTTAATTTGTTTACAACCCGACGGCTTTTCAATAAAAAGGGTATAGTCTTTAGCCTGGGAATATTGACCACCCTGTCAACCACATGTTTCATAGCTTATTTTTTGCTGATCGTAAGCTATTGTATGTTGAGTGAGAATATTAAACCCGGGGTTAAAATAGCATTGGTATTTTTTGCCATCGCCGGCGGTGCAGTATTGTTTAACAAAGCGCCCTTTCTGCGTGAAAAAATAAATAGTGAAATTGACGGTATTGATGAAAAGGTAGATAAATATGGCGGGGATTCGCGCCTGGCCAGTGCCATATTGGATATAAAGGAAATTACGCAAAAGGATATCTATGTCCTCTGGGGCAAAGGCAGCAGCCGTAATATCCGGATAGGTGGTATTGATAAAACAGTTTTGCGGAATTGCGGGGATACAGCGCTGCTGGTTGAATGGGGTATATTCTACTTCATTTTTTACTTCGGCCTGATGTTTAACACATTTTTCCAGCTGGCGAAGTATTTCAAGGTCAGTTGGATCTATGCGATCGTTTTTGTGGTTATATTTTTATTCGTGGGCTTTAGCGAGGTCTTTTTTGACCTGCCATTTTTCCTGGGGTTCTTATTCCTGGGGTTCATCGCTTACAATTATAATCATGCAACAAGCCGGGATGGTGAATTACCGCCGCCCTTAGCTAATGAACCCACACCTCATTTTCCTGCATATGATAAAATGTGGTTGGAAATAAATAACTAACAGATTAATCAAATTGAAATGGAACCATTGGTTACAATTGTAACACCTTCTTATAACCAGGGCCAGTTTATTGAGGAAACCATCTTAAGTGTTCTCAATCAATCCTACAAGAATATCCAATATATTGTAGTGGATGGCGGCTCGACTGATAGTACAATGGAGGTGGTAAACAAGTACAAAGATCAGATCGATATTATCATCCATGAAAAAGATAAAGGTCAGTCAGATGCCATCAATAAGGGATTTAAACTGGCAAAAGGGGAGTTGGTTGGCTGGATAAATTCGGATGATCTGTTATATCCCAATTGTGTTGAGCAGATCGTGGACCTCTACTCAAAAAATCCTGCAGGCGTGATCTTTTATGGAAGGGTACTGAGCAGGATAGACGCCGATGGTAAATCATTTGCTGAAAAGGAATGCTACATTCAAAGTAAGGACGACCTTATAAAAAGGAATTACGACGTCATTCAGCAGGGCTCATTTTATTTGACATCATGTGTTGCAAAAGTGGGCTATGTTGATGAGTCGATACATTACTGTATGGACCTGGAATTGTGGCTGCGCTTATTGGATTTCGGTTCCATTCATTCCTACCCAACCAAGCCTTTGGCCGCCTTCCGCGCCTGGGAAGAAACTAAAACCTCAACGGGTAACCGGAAGTTTTTTATCGATATAATAAACGCCCTTAAAAAGTATGGGGCTAAGGAGTATGATCGTACGATCGTGAAATTAAGATATTACATTTTTAAAGCCTATATAAAAAAGCTGATAGGCTATGATTCCAGGCTGCATTAAAGTCAATTTACGATGAGGAAAAATATAGTTCATTGTGTTTATTCTTTGTTGACTGGCGGCGCTGAGCTCTTGGTGATCGATATGCTGAACTCGCTTAATGTCAACAATAAAGTTTCGCTGATCATTGTAAATAATATTTGGGATAAAGTATTATTAGAAAAACTGGATAAAAACATCCCGGTGTATTTTATCAATCGTAAAGAGGGTAGCCCAAATCCTATTCCCGTTCTCCGCCTGAATTTGTTATTAAAAAGGATCAACCCCGATGTCATCCACTGCCATAGTAATAAAATGATCAAGGTGCTGTTATTCAGGTTCAAAACCCTATATACGGTTCATGATGTAGGTACCAATATCTCTGAAGTAACTAAATATTCCAGGATTGTGGCGATATCAAGATCGGTAGCGGAATATATCGAAAATACCAGTGAGGTAAAGCCAACAATTATATTTAACGGTGTTGATTTTGATAAATTCAGGAGGAAGAAAACTTATTCTTTGGATAGCGGCGAACCCGTTAAACTAATTCAGATCAGCAGGCTGATACACAAAAAAAAAGGGCAGGATATTATCATTAACGTTTTGAAAAAAATGGTGCTAAGCGGAAATGAAAATATAACACTTGATATTGTTGGTTCCGGTGAGTCGCTTGATTATTTACTGGCTCTTACTAAGGAGCTGGAATTGGAAGCGAGTGTTAACTTTTTAGGAAATCAGGACAGGGACTGGGTAAAGCAAAATCTGTGTAATTACGATATTTTGATTCAGCCTTCGAGGTATGAAGGATTTGGGTTGACGGTTGTTGAGGGGGTGGCTGCCGGACTGCCGGTAGTCGCGTCAAATATCGAGGGTCCGGCCGAGATATTCTCGGGTATTGAAGAGTCATTCCTTTTCAGATCGGAAGATATTGATGATTGCTTTAATGTACTGAACCGGGTAATAACGCTTTATAAAAATAATAAGATGGAACAAATCATGCAAGCCACTCATACCAGGCTGGAAAACAGGTTTTCATTGGCGGAATCTATGAGCGATTATGAAATCCTCTATGAAAACATGATCTCATAATTGACAGCTAACAGTTTGAAAACTACTATGAAAGCAACCATATGAAAATATTTATTGCAATCCTGATATTGTGCGGCACCGTTGCGGGAGTGTATTCACATCAGCGTCATCATCTGATTTTTGAAAATACTTTCGAAAATGCTGAATCCATGAGCGTGTGGGCTAACCAGGAGAAACCCGGCAGCAGCTCGATAACAATATCTGATTCTGTTGCGCATAGCGGGCATTCTTCATTAAAGTTTATCCTAAATAAAACCGATCGCACAGTAACTGGTGGGAAAAGGGCAGAAGTGACCTTAAAACCGGAGCCGGCTGTTAAGGTAGAAAGATGGGTAGGCTTCAGTGTGTTTTTACCGGCGTCGTTTATTCTCGATCCGGAGCCTGAAATAATACAGCAATGGCACGATATGCCCGACCTGGCTGAAGGCGGGGTATGGCGTTCGCCGCCATTTGCGTTGACTACACAAAATGGGCGTTGGGAATTGGCCGTTAGATGGTCAGCCGCGAGATTGACGAGTAATCAAACATCTTCAGGCAGAATATATGACCTCGGCGCTTATCAAAATTCAGTATGGACCAACTGGGTATTCCACATCCGTTCCTCATGGGATAGCGATGGACTGATCGAAGTATGGGAAAATGGAAAATTGATACAAACGATCAATGGGCCTAATGCCTACAATGATAATGGAGGCAACTATTTTAAGCTGGGCATTTACAAATGGGTTTGGATGCCTGGGAAAGACACCGGTAAATCAACCACCACCAGCAGGGAGGTTTTTTATGATGATGTAAGAATAGGGGATGAGCACGCTGGTTATGAAGATGTCGCTCCATAAATTATTATTAATTGAATTTTTGACTGCAGTATGATCCTACATTTAGAACGTAAATTTACAGCCCCGACTGAAGTGTTTATTGCAGATCAGATCAACTTCCAGGCTGAATATAAAAATATCGTATTTACAGCCAAACACCTGGACACCTTAAAAATTGATGCTGAAGTATTTGAATGCTTTGATCCATCGCGATTTAGCCTGAAGGTAATGGCTACTAAACAAGCAGCATTCTTTAAAGGAAAATATAACGAACAAAAACCAACCCTTATCCACGGCCATTTTTTAACCGATGCTTCTTACTTTCACCCGGTAACCCGCAATTTGGATATCCCCAAAGTTTGTTCCGGTTATGGTTATGACGTATCTCGTTATCCCAAACAGTTTATGGGCATGGGTAAATATTTTTTCAAACGGATCTTTAAAAATTACGATCATTTCCTGGCGATGTCAAACGATATGGCAAATGACCTGCTCAAGCTTGGATGTCCGCAGGAAAAAATCAAGATACATTATCATGGAATAGACGCCAATTTATTTAAGGTTGACAGGGACTACAGCGATAAAGAAGTATTTAATATTCTTACAATCGCGTCATTGGTTCCCAAAAAAGGGCATATGAGTGTTTTAAAAGCCCTGGTGCTGTTAAAGCAAAAACAGCCTAAGCTCAAGTTTATGTACACCATTGTTGGTAAAGGCGTTTTACGGGAATCATTGGAAAAATTTATAGCAGAGAATGATCTGAGCGGCAATGTTGATTTTAAGGGGCATGTTAAACACGGCGATGAGTTTTTGCAGGTGCTCAAAAATGCAGATGTGTTTGTTCACCCCAGTATTACAGATCAGGCGGGCGATAAGGAAGGTATTCCGGGTACCATCGTTCAGGCTATGGCCAGTGGACTGCCTGTAATTTCAACTTATCATGCCGGAATTCCGGAAGTGATCAGTCCAGGCAAGAATGGTTTGCTCATCAAGGAAAATGATGAGGCGACGTTGGCAGAATACCTGGTGGATCTGTCCGCTGATAGTAAAAAAAGAGAACTTTTGGGTGCTAACGCAATGCAAACCGCTCAAAATGAATTGGATGTAAGGATCAGGACAAAGGAGCTTATAAAGATATACAAACAACTGATGTCCTGAGGCAGAAGTCGATTTTTTGCTGGTTAAATTAATCTCGCATTTATTGAGATAAATTTGCACAAAAGGTTGTAAAATTAAAACAATGGTTAAATTACTTTCGTATAAGATTCTATTTAAAATCTATGAAAGTAAGAAAGTTTAAACACCGGTTTGGAAATGATATTTTAATTATCGCCATGATATCAACAGTTTTTATTGCATCATGCAAGAAAGAAAACGTAGTAAGCCAGCCTGGTACGAAACAGGCCAGCGTTGTTCATGCATCAGGCAGCACCGTGACTACTGCGGCAGCGTCAACTTATGTAAGGCAGCATTTGCTTTTTGAAAACACCTTCGAAAATGCTACCGACATGAATTTGTGGGCTACCCAGGAAAAAGCCTTTGCAAATTCAATTGTGATATCAAATACGGTTACACATACCGGGCATTCATCCATGCAGGTGCTGGTGAATAAAACTGATCCCATAGTAACGGGGGGAATAAGGGCCGAAGTCACCCTGAAACAGGAGCCTGTTGTTAAAGTGGAAAGATGGATAGGTTACAGCGTATACTTGCCTTCTTCCTTTATTATAGATCCCGAGCCGGAAATTATTCAGCAATGGCATGATATGCCCGACCTTGCTGAAGGGGGCGTTTGGCGTTCACCACCTTTTGCGCTGATGACACAAAACGGCCGCTGGTCGTTATCTGTAAGATGGTCGGCCGCGAGACTGACGAGCGATGAAACAACAGCGGGAAAAATATATGACCTCGGGCGCTACAGAAATTCGGTATGGACGAACTGGGTATTTCATATCCGTTCGGCATGGGATAGTACGGGGCTGATAGAGGTGTGGCAAAATGGGGTATTGGTGTTAACAATAAACGGCCCCAATGCCTATAATGATAATACGGGCAATTATTTTAAAATGGGTGTTTACAAATGGGTTTGGATGCCAGGTAAAGATACCGGTACTTCAACCACAACCAGCAGGGAAGTTTATTATGATGATGTAAGGATTGGCGATCAATATGCTACTTACAAAGACGTGGCACCCTGATTGATGGTTGACGAAAATTACGGGTATAATACATTTTAAGTTTATTGAGTTTGTAAACTCAATTTAAAACATATATTATAAAATAATAAATTTTACATATTTGTATAAAAAGTTAAATAATATAACTATATTTATCGTTATATGTAACAATATTTGATGTTATTGTAAATAATTGTTTTATACCCCGTTAATTTAAAAAGCGCGGCATCGGTTTTAATGCGATTGTTAAAACGCTGCTAATTGTATTGATATGGTCAAGATCAGGAATATTGCGAGATTATTTTTTATCTACATACGCTATATAATTTTCACTAAGCTATATGGAATGAAGTTGCATAAAACTTCCCGCATATCGTTTAAGGCACATCTCGATAAAACCAATCCCAAAGGTGTTATTATCGGCAAAGATTCTTACGTTGCCGCAGGTGTGTATATCTTGTCTCACGACTTTACCAGGGAATTACACTTAAATACTCAAATCGGGGAATCATGTTTCATCGGTATAAATTCCATCGTACTGCCCGGGGTTACCATCGGGGATCATGTGATCGTAGGTGCAGGTTCTATCGTGACAAAAGATGTACCTCCTAACAGTGTGGTGGCAGGTAATCCGGCTAAGATCATTAAGTCGGGAATACAAACCAGGCGGTTTGGCCAGTTTGTAAAAAAAACGGTTTAATGCTGCAATGATCTGTTGATCAAATTATCGAAGTAGCTACTCAATTATCGTTATGACCCTTTATTATAACTCCAAAGATATTTTAATAAGATTGGCAACTCCGGTACTTGGGTTAGAGCGCAGGATGTTTAAGGGAAGAAAATCCCAGGTTACTTTATATCAAAACAAAAACATCGCTCTAAAAAAATGCAAATGTCTTTTATTGGGCGATAGCCACACTTTTGGGTTAAATAAATACCTGGAAGATGATCCCGCCGTTGTCAACATTGGAATAAACGGTGATACTACAAAAGGTTTGCTGGGACGATACAATGAAAACATAGCTTCCATCCAACCGGATATCGCCATCCTGCAAATTGGCTATAACGATTTCAAATACCGGTCGGTGCGCCAAACGCTTCTCAACTATAAAAAGCTATTGTCCCGCCTGGAAAAGAATGATAAAGTATTTATCTGCAGTTTGTTCCCGGTTATTCATCATAGAACCATCACCAATAAAAAAATCCGGATGTTCAACGAGGAATTGATAACCATTTGCGCCGGCCAGGGCAAACTCACCTACATCAACATATTTGACCTGCTATACGATAAGGATATAAACGGACTTAACCCTTTATATACTTATGATGGCGTGCATCTGAATGACGAAGGTTATAAACGCTATTTAGAAAGTATCGGTTCAATAATCAATCAATAGCTTTTTTAAGAAAATAAGAGGTAGTTAATTAGTCTGAATGCGGTTTTATAATCAAATAATATGAATTGCGCTTTAATATTGTGTTAATTTAACACTAAGTAATTTTAAACTATGAAAATTGTTGATATTTTATTGACTATTTCCGGTAGAAACCGATCATTTTTTAATAATTACAATTTTTCACCTAAAAAATGATAAACATAAAAACAAAAATTGCGATATATATGTTTAAAATTCAATTATTGCAACAAATTCTTGTTAAAATTTTATAAAAATTAGATTAATTATTGAAATATTAACACCAAAACGTCATTTTAAACTTTTTAAAAGTTAATTTTTCAACAAAATGTATCATTTTATAGAAAAATTCTTATATTTATGTCATTATTATAGAATATTGATTAAGTAAATGTTACTTGAGTATAAAAATAATAAAAGTAAAAAATCGTTTTTAGCAACATGTTTAAAAAATCAACCTATGAAAATTTTAGCAATCGCTTCGACGGGTGGTCATTGGATACAATTACTACGATTAAGGCCCGCTTTTGATGAACACGAAATCGTGTTCGCATCAACCAAAAAGAACTTTAACACTACAGTAAAAGGATACGACTTCCACGCCGTACCTGAAGCCAACAGGTGGAACAAACGAAAATTATTCCACGCATTTTTCAAGATATGGAGCCTGATAGGTGATGTAAAACCGGATGTTATTGTAACCACCGGCGCTGCGCCCGGTTTGATGGCCATCATCATAGGCAGGATAAGGGGAGTGAAAACCATTTGGGTGGATAGCATCGCCAACGCAGAGCAGCTTTCGATGAGCGGCAAACTGGCAACTTATTTTTCAGACAGGGTTTATACCCAATGGTTGCATTTGGCTAATGACAAAATAGTATTTGATGGTAATGTTATTGTATGATATTTGTAACTACCGGAACACAGGACCCCTTTGATCGGTTTATCCAGGCGATCGATCTGACTTTACCTTACATGAATGGCGTTGAAGTCGTCGGCCAGGTTGCGAAATCCGATTACCAGGTTAAAAATTTCGTGGTTCACGAATTTCTGTCGCCAAAGGATTTTGAGGAATGCTTTTCCCGTGCCGATCTGATAGTCGCCCATGCAGGAATGGGGACAATTATTTCGGCCCTGGTAAAAGAAAAACCTATACTGGTGATGCCAAGATTGGCCAAATTCGGCGAACAAAGAAACGACCACCAGCTCGCGACCGCCATGCGTTTTGATAAACTGGGGTATATCAATGTCGCCTATGACGAAGTCGAATTAATGCACATGCTCAAGACGATCCAGGCTAAGCCCTTAACGCCTATGTTTAGCATAAACGACCATGCATCCAAGGAGTTGATCAGTTCATTATCAAATTTCATAAACCTGTAATAAGCAGGTTTGAGGTGGATCAATTTTTCCTAAATTTGATAGGAATGTGTGTTCATGCCGGACTGCGGCATGGACGCGCCCGGATTGTTAAACACCTGACTAACCCAATGGCCGATAACCGAAAGATCAACCTCGAATGGATACCTTCTGCATACAGGCAGGCCATCGATAAAAACCTGCCTGCAGAAAGCCATAGCGCCAAGCCCGGTTCTTACACAAAAAAGGGCTTCGGCAAGGCATCAAAACGAAAATCTTTCCTTGGGAAATAAATCGCATCTTTCTGAAATGTTAAATCTTTATTTCAGCACAATTATTTAAACCATCCAGCGTTCAAAACTTATTGGGATACCGCAATAGCGCCACTATGATCAAAACATTTACTTATTTTTTGCTTTACCGTAGTCGCTATGATAAGTTTCACAATAATTCTCCACATCTATAATTCCCCTTTAGCACTGGTGGTCACACCTTTGGCAATGGTTCCCTACAGTTTCCTGGTCAAAACATTGAACGATACGGGCAACTCCATGATCATCAAGCGCCTGCCCGACAAAGGCTGGATCGGCGAAATGGTAAAAATGAAATTTTTCACCAAAAAGAATATCCGTCGCCTGGGTAAGTTGCTCGAAACCAAGGAGAAAGAAATACTCTCCCTGGAAGGGCCTAAGTAATATCCTGTTAAGGATAAATGCAGTTTTCATCATTATTTGCCAAACTATCAGTATTCCATCAATGCACCATAAAATCAAATTAAAAGACGGAACCGTTCAGGCTGTAAAAATTGTGGCCACTACATTTAAGAAATTCAGGGTTTGGCTGGTTCAGTTTAAGGACGGCAAGCAGGCCATGCTATACAAAAGCGGGAACGAGTGGATGCAGCGTACCGAAGATTTCCTGGATGCTTCACTGATCCTGATCCTGGGGCAATACATTGATGGTTTAAGCGAACAAAACCCGCCGCAGATTTAAAGTCTCATCTTTTATTTGGTATCTCATGCCGGCTTTCAACGTATTTACGGGCCATTTGCCTGGCAATACCGGCCATCCACAATAGCAGTCGCTTATCCTGCCGGCTGCAATCGTTGCAATTGTTCCAGATAAACAACATCGTTTCTTCCAACACAGTGGCAGCTACTTTTGGGTCACCAACAGAGCAGCAAATGATCTTAAACAACGTTCCGGCATATTGGTCATATAACGATGCCGCACTTGCAGGATCACGCTCCGACATGGCACTGATCAAGTCCCGTTCAACCTGGTTGAGTTTCATCGGTTCAGGAGAATTGGTGTTGCAAAATCGCGATAACATAAGGCGATTCTATTTTGATGTCATGATTAACATGCAGGGGAATATCCAGGTGGTCGCCCGCGTTAAGGGTGATCACTTGGTCGCCAATGGTACAGGTGCACCGGCCTTTTAAAATAAAAAAGCTCTCGGCCACATCCCCGTGAATTTCCGGCGGTACATCCAGCCGGGTGATCACCAGCGTTTGGGCAATATGCTCATCCTGCCGTAAAAGGTGCGCAAAGAAATCTTCAAAAGGCTCAGCCGGTACCAGGTGCTCAACAGCTTTTAACCAACTGGTATAACTGGAATATTTGCCGGTGGGTGGGAGGTTGTTGATATCCAATTGCTCATCATCAGCAAAACCTAAGGTGTGCAGCAACTTTTGCCTCAATCCCGGACCAGGTTCAATGGCTTGTCTTTTGGCTAGCAGCTCTATCGTTTGCTCAATTTCATTTAACTCTGCCCTGATCTCCGGGTGAGCCGCGCTGAGTTCAGCGACCTCTTTCCCGCGCTCCGGGTTAAACACATCAAAGCAATGTTGCTCCAAAGTACCGCTATTGATATATGCTTTAATTTTCACCATCGCCTAAGAGGATTAACGATAAATTTGATTGACCTGCTACACCCTATACTCAATGCGACTGTAGATTTTGAATCCTGCAAATATACGTAAAGTATTAGGAACCAGTTTTTTTACTTGGTTGGGTCCTACAACCAGTAGGGTGAGAAGTCAATTTTGGGCGTTTCCCCCGATGTGACCGCGGGCCGGGCTTTCCAGGGCTCCGCTGTCGCTGCGGCCCCTCCTTCGTCGGGGCTGGAACCCTTTTAATCCATTACGCGGGGGTATTTTGGTTAATTGGATTTGAAGTTCCATTGGTTTTTAGTCAGGGATTGAAAGACCGGACTAACGTAAATCCGAACTAACATGACTCTACCTGGTCTAACGTTATTCGGCTGTTGGGTTTAATGTTGTAAACTGCCTGCAAAAGTGTATAGCGGCAAGGTTCAACAATAAAAACCATATCGTTACCGTCATAAATATGATAGGTGGCAAATAGTCCATAACGTTCCATAGCACATATAAGACGAGCAAACTTAAAAACGAAGCCGGTGCTGATGCCACACCAATCAAATGGCGTCTTAAAAATGGCTGTGTACCTTTAATGGTCTTCAATACTCTTCCCTGCAACGAAAAACTCGCATACACAATTGGCGAAAACGCAAGTAAAATACAACCAACGACTAACGATAACTTTATTGACTTAACGTCTGGGACCTCTAGGCTTAATAACAGTGCTACTATTGCAAAGCCCAGCATAGGCCAGTTGAGATAACGCTGCAAACTTTGCCTCCATAATTTTTTTATACTTTTTATGTATATGGCTCTACGCTTGTCTACCAAGTTTTCAATACCCTGGTATCCTCCAAAGTGCCCCTCAACCACCTGCCGAAACAATATTTCAATATCGCTATTGTCGCCTGCTGCTCGTTTTTGTTCAATAGCCGATATAATGTGATCCAGAATTTCATGGTAGATTTCACTGTATATGATCTTGTATGTTTTCAAACGTTCATCGATCCATCTTAACTCTTCCGGCGATAGTTTCATTTCACGGTAGGTTTTAGGTTTAACAATATTTGTAGCTGATCAATAAACAACTGTGCCTCGCTCATTTTCGCAGTAACTTCCCGGCCACCATCCTCTGTCAAACGATAATATTTGCGCACCCGGTTATCAACTACCTGGGTAAAGGTTTCTAAAAAGCCTTCTGCTTCCAGTTTATGCAATGCCGGGTATAACGCTCCCTCAGTAAGCATAATTTCACCAGCAGTAACCTCTTTTACATTTTGGGCGATTTCATAACCGTACATCTCTGTATTATCTTCCAATAATTTTAAAATAATCGTTTGCAGTGTGCCTTTCAGCAACGAGTTTGTACCCATATATCAAATGTAACATTATTTATATACATAACGAAATTAGGTATGCAAATTTAAAGTATTGCAAACGTTACCGGCGGTAGCATGCGTACACTTAGTGGCTTAATTAATAACTGTGTACCAATATTTTAAAGAACAATTCTGATCAGCTTCACAAATGATCAATGATATGATGGAATGCCGGTACAATTGACCTTGTATGGCATGGAAATTTATAAATAGCTTTTTAAGCCGGGATTTGTTCAGTATCTGAACGGAAAAAGGGTTTGCCGGGTAGCTGAACGAATGATATATACAAATTTACGAAAAGGGTTTTGATAAAGTACTGACAGTGTTTTGTCAGAACATTAATAGTTAAATTATTTAACTATTGTTACTGTTTCAGGTGTTTCAAAGTGTTTCACTTTTTTGGTGAAACAGTGAAACAGTTGGCTTTTTTGGAATTATTTACTTTGTAGTCAGTTGGTTATAAGGTAAAATTGCCTGTTTTGGGGTGTTTCACCTGAAACAGCAAAACAAGGCAAAATAAAGAGGATGATACCGCGTAAGGGATTGGAGGGGTTTAGCCCCGACGAAGGAGGGGCCGCAGCGACAGCGAAGCCCTGCAAAGCCCGGCCCCGATAGCATCGGGGATACGCCCTGATAAGTAGCCAAACACACACTCCATTCTCTAATCTCTAAAACCGCGTCATCCAGATATTAATATCCTGGTCGGAGGGGATGCCTAACTTTTTCCTGATGCGGTACTTTTTGCCTTCGGCAGAACGGACGGATGATTTGGTATAACGGGCGATCTCCTTGGTTTCGAAATTCAGCCGGAGCAGCGCGCAGAATTCGATCTCGCTGGCTACCAGGTTAGGCGCCATGTCCAATAGCTTTTTGCTGAACACCGGGTCAAACTCGTTGAATTTGGTTAAGAACGCCGGGTTGTTATTAATCGCTAGCTGAACAATTTCCTTCAGTTCCTCCGTTTTTGCCGGGGAATGCCGGTCTTCATCCCGCGTTATCTTTTTCAGCAGCTCATCTATTTTTTGCTGTGCCGTGTGTACCGAAAGTTCGCTTTCCCTTCGTAAAAGCATTTCGGCCTTGTTTATCTGGTTGATAAACACGATCAGCGATATGGCAAACGCGAGCAGGAGTACCAGGGCGATCATGTAAAACTTGTTCAGTGTGCTGGTGGTTTCCTGGTAATTTTTGAGCGCCATTTCTTTAAACCCCATCGCCATGCTATAATTAATATCCTTCACCCGGCTGATGATGCTCTCCATTTCGGTGCTGATATAGGTATTCAGCCGGTTGAGCTGCCGCTGCATCGCCAGCAATTTGGTATTTTGCTGTTGAAGTTTTTGTAATTTCCCTGCATAGGCATTCCTGTTGTCGGCTAATATCTTTTGGGTTTTGCTGTCGGTTACCTGTTTGTTCTTCTGGTGATTGATCTCCAGCGTCTCCCCATTTTTATCGGCTATCGCATCTTTTATCCTTTTGATCAGGCTCCTTTTTTTCCTGATCCGGCTTGTGTCCGAGCTGTTATCCTCCGTACTTTTTCGATGTAAGCTGATGCCGGTATTCGATTCATCGTTTGCCTTTATCGTTTGATCCTGCAGGTCGGTATAATCAGTCAGCAGCGAATCAAAACTATGCCGCAGCGAATACAATTTAACCGACAGATCTACCTTTCTTTTATACCATGATTTCACCTGGCTATTCTGCGCCGCCGTTAAGCGGGACGTATCGGTTTTCCTCTTTAATAGTGTATCGATCTCATTAAAAGCCTTTGACAGCTTTGTTTTATAGTCTGTAATTTTCTGCGCGTTGGTGGTTAACAGGGCTTCCTGGAAATCGTCCTCGGCCTGGTGAAGGAGGAGCAGGGCCTGCTCGGGTTTGTCCTGGCTTTGTTCAACGTCGGTGGCCAGGTTTGATACTTCATTCAGCTTTCCGGTAATAATTTTTTGGACGACAAGTGCGGTCAAAGAGAAGATGACCGTAAATACCAGGAACACCAAAAGGATCTTCCTGCCTGATTTTTTTGTATAAGTTACATTCATTTCGCTGCACAATAATTTCCTGCTTCGGTTTTAATTTACAAAAAGAGCAACTAATACCGAAATCAGTTCATTAAAAAACTACTCACATCTACACAAGCGGTATGCATCCCGGTCTCTTTATCGATACCCGTTAAGCCATGAAACGTACTTTTTAACCTGATTGTCAGCTATTTAAAATATTGGATGTAGATGTGCGTAGCTATATTTTCTTTGGCGAATTTTTAATCCTGGTTCTTTGTATCAGAGAAATGCCGGGGAATTTCGGTACGAAAACAACCTATTCATAATTATAAATTTTACACAGATGATGACCCCTATGATGCTAACGAACGAAGAAGATGCACCCGCTTATATTAATCAAGCCTTTCAATCGCAGATCGGTTATGTTATTACCGATCTGCCCGACAAAAACACCTGGCTTGAAAAAGCCTATCCTGATCCTGGTTACCGTGAAAAGATCATGAAAGACTGGGAGGACGCTTCGATAGAGGCCCAAAAAAATAGAGATGCGCCGATACATGTAATTTCCAATATCTGTTGTGGCGACGGTGTACACCGGTGGTTTGATGTTCATCAGCACACCATTGGTGCCCGGCGTGTAACTACTTTTTTGAATATTGACGTACTGATGCGGCATGCCGGAGACCTGGCATCCGTGGCGCAGTTAAAAGAAAAATTGGCGGGTATCATTACCCGCAATACAACAGGCCCTGCGGATCGCATAAGCGAAATATCACAGGCATTTCATTCATAATCACAAACCATTTTTAAATAGAAAACTCAAATGAAAAAGTTAATTTTTGTACTGGCAATAACACTATCTGCTGCCCATTCACAAGCCACAACCCATTTAAAATATGCAGGGGCCAAAACGGACTCAGTTCAGCTCAAAAAGAAAATAACCCAACTTAATTTGAAGTTGCTCGATCTTAACAACCAGCTGATCGAGACCCGGAACCAGATCCCGGTGGATTCGGTGAAATTTGAAAGCGCGTTGGCCAAATCACATGATGCGCAGGAGAAAAGTAAAAAACGGTCGGGACAGGCGGTAGGCGGGGATATGGACGATGTTAAGTTAGCGGAGAAGCAAGCCAAAATAGCCCGGAAACAAACCGGTGAAGCTGAGGATGCCGCCAAGCAATTGGAAAAAGACCGCAAAAAAGTAAAAAGCCTCACCAAAGATATCGAAAAGACCCAAAAAAAACTGGATGAAGCTCAGGCTCCCACCAACTAACCACTAACTATTATAATTTGCTATCTTAAAATCAATAAATTCCGGCGATCAGCCGGAATTTATTGACTATTGACTATCCCGCCAAATACTTCATCGCCGGAATTGACGGCAGAAAGAAATAGGCACCCCCTTTTACTTTTACAAAACGTGGAATATCAGTAAACTTTTCGCGCGGGCAGCCGGGGATGGTCATGTTATATTCCTTGCCCTCGTTATCACCTTTGAGATCGAAATTATTGCCGGTGATGGGGTCGCGGTCGCTATACATATCGCCAAATTTCGGGTTGTTTATCCAGGTTTGCTGTACAAACTCAAATTGCCTTTTGATATCCGCATTCACGCAAAAAAACAATATCCCCCGGTCCTGGCCATCGTCAATGTTACCTCCTGCAAATTTCGGCCCGTACTGTATGCCGCGCCTCAACAGCCGGTGGCGATTGGCCGTTTTTATAGATTGTTCTGGTCCACCGGCTAATGAGTCGCGCGGGTTACTCCGGCGTATATGTGATGCTATCGGGCATGATAGGCCCTTTGCGTCGTTATTCATAAAAAAGAAATTGTTTTTATCATAGGTTTCGGCTATGTCTTTATCAGGCGACACCACCAAAGGGGTTCCGCTGGGCCAACGACCAACAAATTTTGCCGCTACCAGTGCCTTGTGCTCCTCGTTTTTGGTGTGGGTATCGAGATAACTATTGAATGCGGCCACATCCTGGTACAGCTTCCTGAAAACAAAATAACTGCCATTACACCCAAGATCTTTCAAACGGGTATCGGTAGATAAGGGTGGCAAATCATTGTTTTTGTCATCGGCAGCATTAATGGTAGGAGTGGCGGGAAGTAATCCATATTCGTTATGATAGCCCAGTATAAATTCCCCGGCCCGCACGCATGATTGCGTCCCTTTCGGTGTCGCGGGGCTATGCTCTACAAAAGGTTGTGAGATGCTATCGGTGAAGCCAAAATGTTCCTTGCTGTCATCCGGCTGATTGCCATATATCGATGCTGCCAGGGTGATCCCAAATGGCGTGTACTCATCTTTAATCGATTTTGAAAAAGCATCACGTTCGGCAAAGTCTGGTGCTTGTATCATCAACAAGACATCTACGCCGTTTTCTTTGATATCCCAGAATTCCGGCGCGCTGCCACCATCGTCGCCCAAACGACGGGTGCGATGAGGCTCGGTAATACCTTCCGTAAATTCCTGCGAAAAGCCCGCCTGCAGCGCCGGGCCAAACTTCTGGATGCCTATATTTGTAAAAGCGATATTCAAGGCGCAGCCGGGTTTTTTCTTTTTCCCGTTCTCATCTTCGGGACGGTGGGCAGTAGTTATTTTGGGTAGTATGGTATTAAGCCACTTTTTAGCCTGCGCCGTATCGCCAAGTGTTAAAAACTGATATTCGGCATTGGGCAGGTGGCCATAACCGCTGATTATGATACCTTGTATGTTTTTTAACTCGTCGGGACTAAGCTTTTTTAAGGTTGGAGTTGCCATTAGGTTGTTCTTCAGGTTTTAATATTCAACATTTAACAGGTTGATCATCATGATCCATAATAGCCCATCGCGAAATCTGCCACGCCATCAGGCCGGGTCAGCTCGTCTATCTTTTTGCTCAGGCTCAGGTCGGTTAGTATATTACGCACAGTCGTATCCTTGTAGGCACTATAATATATCTGCGCCGGACTTTGGTTCTTCCTGATATATGCTTTAAAAGATTCAATATCCTTGGCACCGCCCCTTGGGAAGCCGATGCAATTACCCCATATCAGGTTCATACCCACACTGGCATGATCCACAAAATCATCGATGTAATTTTCCCAGCTGCCATCAAAATTACTCTCGAACAAAATATTGTCGCCGTTATCTATCACAGCCCATCGCGCAAAGTGAATGGTTGCCAAATCAAGCAGCGTTCCTTTCACCGATTTAACCTGGATGCTGATGATCCAAAGTATCAGGCGCAGCATAAACCTGGAAAATATATTCTTCTTAACAGGTACCACAACGGTCAACTGGTTTTGAGTCACCAGGTCCTCCATATCATACAAATGGTTCTCCGTTTCTACGCTGATCTGCGGATTGTTACCGTCATACCTTATGCCCACCAACCATTCCCATACATTATTGATCGCATTCAAAACCGGCGCCCAGAAAGAAACCTTCGTCGGTGGTGGATTGTCTAAACAGGAGTTTGCCGCACGTAACACTTCACAATCCTTAAAAAGCCGGTCGATATTCAACTTATCCTGATCGCTAACCTCTTGATTATCCAGTTGCTTATCCATTTTTATGCGCAGCTCAGCACTTTCCTGGATAACATCCCGCGTTGCTCCCCGCAGTGCAATGTAAAAGGTGGAGTCAAGGTTCCGGCTATTCAGGAATGCCCGGGCGTTACCCTCGGTTAATAAAGTTCCCGGCTGGTAATCTTCACACTTCGAAAAAACAGCATCCAGCGCGGTCGCTATGCCTGTTTCAATGAGTTCCTTTGCATACAGGTCAAAGTCGCCGTCCAAATTACTGGTGAATAAAAGCCGTTTGGCTTTACTGTTTGGATCAGCAGCAGGCAATATCACAAACCTTGCAAAATGCGTCGAATGGCTTTTGCTGAAATCAATTTTGGGTCCCTTGCCTAGCTGCTGCCCTATACTGGTTAGCTCTTTGTCCAGCCAGGCGACATTCTCTTCCCCGGCTATCGGCAGGATAAGGGTTAATGCGGATTGCTTCATTAGGTTGTATGGAGTTAATATTATTGAAAGAATTAACTAAAGGCATAAAGTGCTCAAGTTCAAAGGCATCGTAAGTTAAAATATATTTCTTATAATTTAAAATGAAGAAAACTAATCTTGATTCCTGGTTCTTGACTCTTGGTTCTTCATTATGATTAAATAGTTACTTTTGATGATAACCAATTTGTTCAAACCACTACCAATCACCTGATGCAACACACACTTGTCCCGAAATTTTTAGTATGCACTATTGGCGCCTGCCTGGCTTTGATCACCTTAAGCTCTTTCCAGGCTTCAAATGGGCACCCGACTTCAAAACATACAGTAAAAACAAAGCAGAAGGAAGAAGTAGATTACGTCAACCCGCTGATCGGCACCGCTTTCGCCGGGTTTGCAAAAGACCTTGATGGCGGTGGCACCATGCCCTGTGTCAACGTTCCTTTTGCTATGACCAATTTTGTGGCGCAAACGGGCGAAAATAAAATGAGCCGGATGTGTTACCAGTATGAGGATCAAAAGATTACCGGGTTCACGGCAACACATCAACCTACTGTGTGGATGGGTGATTATGGCTATGTTTCCATCATGCCTCAAACCGGCAAACTCCGGGTATTGCCCGAAGAACGGGTATTGGAATATGACCACGCCGACGAGGTGGCTCACCCTTACTACTATTCGGTAAAACTGAAAACGCAGGAAGGAGCAAAGATCAAAGCCGAAATTGCCGGTTCAAATACCTGTGGTCTGTTTCGCTTTACCTTTCCGCAGTCGGATGATGCACACTTAATTATACAGGGCATCAACTTAAACCCTGCCCTGGCAGATTCTGCAAACGACTATGCCAGCAGAATAACAACCCTGAGAGGCTACGTGCATATCGATACCATGCGCAACGAGATCACCGGTTACAATCCCGACCGGCAATCGGCCCAGCTCGGGCCTGAACTCAAGAATTTTAAAGGTTATTTTATTATCCGGTTCAATAAAAAAATAAACGGATTTGGTACCTGGGACAAACAATCGGTTAACGCAGGTAGTATTAACCAATATGGCACACGCATGGGCGCTTATCTTTCCTTCAAAACAAAAGCCAATGAAACGGTCGAAGCAGTAGTGGCCACGTCTTTCATCAGTATTGCGCAGGCGCGGTTCAACTTACAAAAAGAGATTAGCGGCCGCACTTTTGAGAAAGTAGTTCAAAATACCCGCGCCGAATGGCAAAAACAATTAAGTGTGATTAAAGTGGCGGGGATTACCGATGAGCAAAAAACGATCTTTTATACAGCATTATTTCATACCCTTCTTTTTCCAAGGCAATTTTCAGAGTACGGCAAATATTACAGCGCCTTTGACGACAAAGTCCATATCGGGATTTCCTATAATGACTACTCGCTTTGGGACACCTTCAGAGCGCTGCATCCTTTGCTTATTCTTACACAACCCGGTCGGGTGAACGGAATGGTGCAGTCGCTATTGCAGATGTACCGCGAAGGTGGTTGGATGCCGATGTGGCCAAATCCCACCTACACCAATATCATGATCAGCACACATGCCGACGCGGTTGTTGCCGATGCTTATGTGAAAGGGTTCAGGGGATTTGATACGACATTAGCCTATAAAGCTGTCCACAAAGACGCCTTTACACCACCCGACGGGGATACCCATAAAACGTGGGGCGACCGTGACCTTTGGACGAGTTATGAAGCCAGGGGAGGTCTAACCTACGACCACCAATTAGGCTATGTGCCTGCTGATAAAACAAAGGAATCCGTATCCAGGACGATTGAATATGCCATAGACGACTATTGCGTTGCCCAAATGGCAAATGGGATGGGTAAGAAATCCGATTATATGAAATTAATGAACTGGAGCCGGAGCTACCAAAACGTTTATAATCACACCACCGGCTTTATGGCCGCGCGTAATTCGGACGGCACCTGGGTGGCCAACCCGGAGGTCGGATTTACCGAAGGCACCAAGTGGACCTACACCTTTGGTGCGATGCAGGATATCCCGGGTATGATTAAGCTGATGGGAGGGAAGAAGGCGTTCGCAGATAAACTGACCCGGAATTTCAGCGAAAGGCATTACCGCGCTGATAACGAGCCCGGCCATCATTACCTGTACCTCTTCAACTATTGCGGCATGCCCTGGCGTACCCAGGAGTTGGTGAGGGAACATACCTCCGCGCAAAACTTCCGTAACGAACCTGTAGGCATAAACGGGAATGATGACTGCGGGCAAACCTCCGCCTGGTATATATTTAATGTGCTTGGTTTTTATCCCGTTTCGCCTGCATCGGGTTATTATAGTATTGGCGCACCGCAATTTCCGCAAGCAGAATTGAACCTGGCAAATGGCGGAAAACTGATTATCAAAGCATTGAATTTATCAGCCGCAAATAAATACGTAAAAACAGTAAGCCTTAATGGTAAACCAATTACCAACTGGCAGGTCGCCCATAAGGATATTGAAAAAGGAGGGGTGCTGATTTTTACGATGAATGCCACACCTCAGCGTTGAAATAGATTGAAATGATCTCCAGGAATTTTAATGGTTTCTAAATCATGCATTTTTAACTATAGATTAATAATCTCGAAACATTACCGAATAATTATCGTATACAACAAAGCGAAGGAAGATGATTTGCGATGGGGTAGTTTCTGCGTGGTGATGATGAAAAATGACTATTATAAAGCGCCCTCAATAGCTTAGCAAAGAAAAGATGATAAAGGGAAAAGGCAGGATTTCAGTCGGTATAGTAATAGAAAAGCTTACGGGCAACATCCATGAATTTTCTATGGAAGCACGCATCTTTCATGCGGCTTGCCTGGTATCGCTGGTGGCAGTTGCCGTTAACATACCGATGAATTACCTGGTAGGCATTCCCTCATTGTCGCTATTAATGGCGGGACTTTTCATCATCATTTCATTTATTTATTACTATTCACGTTTTAAAAAGAAGCTTAATACGAGCTTTTTCTTGTACTGCCTGCTGAGCAACATCTTTTTTACCCTTAATTATTACCAGAATTCGGGAATTAACGGCCCGAGCCTGATGATTTTCCTGCTCTCGTTGTTTCTGATCATCACCGTAGCGCCGAAGATTCAGTTTCGTTTTTGGGTGCCGCTGAATATCATTTTAGTGGGGGCATTGCTCTTCCTGGAGTATACCCATCCCCAATCGGTGCCCAATACTTATCAGCACGCCAAAGACCGTTATATTGATTTTACTTATTCTTACCTGTCTATCGCTCTATTGATCTTGTCGATCACGCTTTATATCCGTAACAGTTATAACAAGCAGCGGCTCACGCTGATCCAAAAAGCTGCCGAACTCGAAAGCGCAAATGAGACCAAAAATAAATTGCTGTCCATCGTCGCGCATGATCTTCGGGCGCCACTGGCCTCTATTCAGACTTACCTCGAAATGCTGACCGAATTCCAATTATCAGCGGATGAAAAGCGAGGCATGGAACATGACCTGCTGGAAAAGACAACAAATACAGGGCAAATGCTTTCCAACCTGTTGTTATGGACCTCGAATCAGATGGATGGTGTAACCGTCAGCCTGGAAGAGCTGCATTTACAAGAGACACTAAAGCCTGTGATAGCGATGCAAAGCGCTATTGCCGGCGAGAAATGTATCGGGTTAAAAATTGATATAAACGATCAGGCCTGGGTTATAGCGGATTCCAATATGCTGCAGTTGGTGGTGCGGAACCTGGTGAACAATGCGATTAAGTTCACCGCTCCTGGCGGAGAAATTACCATCGCATCCGAACTCCGCGGATCAGGTTGGCATATCCTGGTCAGGGATACCGGCATCGGCATTGCCGATGAGCGCAAAGCCAATATCTTTTCTATCAAAGGCCAGTCGACCTACGGAACAAAAAACGAAAAAGGAACCGGGCTGGGTTTGCTCTTATGTAAAGAGTTTACCGAACTGCAACAGGGAGAAATAGGGTTTGAAAGCGAACCTGGTACTGGTACAACATTTTATATTAGCCTGAAGGGATGCCGCTTTCCTCACAGTATAAAATCGAGCAGTAAGTCAGCCGACATAAACGCTGATCAAACTCGCTTTTAATCTGAAGCGGGCGACAACTTAACCAAGCCGCCGTAGAAACCAGTTGGTCGCGTTTTTATGGTGGTATCCACTTTCATAATTCTTGTGTGGTATCTAACGGATATGGGCAAATTGTTGGGGACTCGGTGGTTTCAAAACTACAAATGAAAATTAAAGCGCAATAACACTATTGGCCTGGTTGCACCCATGAGGATTTTCTTATATCTAATCTTGACGGGCAGATAACCCTTTCATTTTTTATGCTGATCTTTTTTTCAATTGAATTACAGATCAAACTTGCCGCCTGTTGCCCAATTTCAAATGCGGGTTGAGTGATTGTACTCAATGATGGTGACAAAAGAGACGCATACAAAAGGTTGGAAAAGCAAATAATTTTTAAATCATCAGGAATCTTAAGGTTCAACTCCCTGCAAGCATCGTAAATGGGTATCGTTAGCAATTCAACAGAAATTACAATACCATCCGGGCGTTCGTCAGCGTTAGATAATAATAACTTAATTGCCTCCAGGCTTTTTATTTCATCGGTAGAAATTTGGCAAACATTTTTTTGAGGGTCGGTTATATTGTTTTCATGCAGGGCCTGTATAAAACCTTCCATTCTCTTTTGCAATATCGAAAGGCTTTCAGAAACAGAAAGAAAAAAAACCTTTTTGCATCCTTGTTCAATGAGGTGCCTGGCAGCAATGTAGCCCCCTTCAAAATCATCCGTTACAACCTTGCCGGTTTCTAAATCATCAGCAACCCTGTCAAAAAATACTAAAGGAATTCCGTGGTCAATTAGTTCTTTTATATGGTCGTTATTCGCAGCTTCCCGGCAGATCGAGATTAAAACACCATCCACTCTTCCATCAGAAAGTACTTTTATAATTTCTTTTTCTTTTGCAATCAGGTCGTGGGTGATATAGACGTTGATATGATATCCCTTTTCCTGGGCCGCTGCTTCAATTCCATTGATCGCTAACGAAAAAAAGCTGTCAACTATTTCCGGAACAATTACTGCAATAGTTTTACTTTTCTTGCTTTTTAACCCGCTGGCGAAGTGATTAGGGACATAGTTTAGTTCACTGGCGGCTTTAATTACCTTGTTTTTAGTAGCGGTGCTAATTTCATAGCTATCCTTTAGTGCTTTGGAAACAGTGCCTTTTGACAGGCCAAGTTTTTCTGCAAGAATTTTTATTGTGGTATTATTTTGTAAACCAGTCATCAGATTAGGGGAGGGAGGTCATAAAAGTAATACAAGGTATTTAATATACAACAAATAAACAACTTATTACATGCCCGAGCTTACAACTTATATTAATATTTTAATAAGATAGGCATCTTGCTAAAATATTTTAATTATACGCAACCGGTTTCGTAAATAAATTCCCCCGCAAAGTGAAAATTCTTGATTGTGAAATTTACATTCGTATGGCAAATTCAAAAGGATCAGCGTTTTATCGCTCATTTTTTTAGCTGACTATTTAAACTCGTTGCAATTAATATAAGTGTTAAACTGACATGAAGCCATTACAAAAAATGCTTTTCGCTTTTTACTGTATGTTGCTGGTTTCATGCAAACACGCCCCAAAGACGGTATTTACCGAAATTTCCCCCTCTTATTCCAATATTAATTTTAGAAATGATATTGAAGAAACTAAGGAACAAAATATTCTTACTTATGAATACCTGTACAACGGTGGTGGGGTTGCCGTAGGCGATTTGAATAATGATGGTTTACCGGATATTTTCTTCACCGGTAATATGACAGGAGATAAGCTATACCTGAACAAAGGTAATTTGAAGTTTGAAGATATAACTGATAAAGCGGGAGTTGTTGGAAGGAATAGATGGAAGACAGGCGTGGTTATGGCGGATGTAAACGGAGACGGACTACTGGATATATATGTTTGCTATTCAGGTCCTGGTGATAACCTTGAAAGATCGAATGAACTATACATCAATAACGGATCTAAAAATGGTGTGCCTTCATTTATAGAAAGTGCTAAAGCCTATGGCCTTGATGCTCCGGGTACCTATACAACTTCTGTTGTTTTTTTTGATATGGACAATGATGGTGATTTGGATATGCTGATGATCAATCATGCCGACAAATTCTTTAACCCATTCTTTAACACGGAAAAACTGCGAAAAACAAGAAATGCCAAATTTGGAAATAGGTTATATAGAAACGACAACGGGCATTTTACCGATGTAAGCGAACAGGCGCATATTGATGGCAGT
>Ga0207671_10001356_pt1 | contig 28595 bp, 32 predicted proteins | sample KBSC24metaG_FD_184352 | JGI IMG/M metagenome (GOLD analysis project Ga0207671, IMG submission 184352) | Corn rhizosphere microbial communities from Kellogg Biological Station, Michigan, USA - KBS C2-4 metaG (SPAdes) (version 2) | ecosystem: Host-associated > Plants > Roots > Rhizosphere > Soil...
CGCGCCACAGCCAGTGCTTCTTGCCGTTGATCGTGACGACCACCTCATCGAGGTGCCACTTGTCGCCGCGCGCCGGCGCGGTCGCTCGAATCCGTCGCGCGATGCCGAGCCCGAACTTCACCGACCAGCGGCGCACCGTCTCGTAGGTCACCTCGATGCCGCGCGCCGCCAGCATCTCTTCGACCATGCGCAGGCTCAGCGGGAAGCGAAAGTACAGCCACACCGCGTAGCTGATCACCTCCGGCGGAAATCGGTGGCCGCCGTAGGAGATCGGCTGGTCGGCGACGGTGTGCTTGGCGGCTGGCTTCATACGCCTGCATTTTCGCCCAGCCCCGCTGCGCGCCGACAACGTGACAGTACCCCGCCTGCTGCGCTTGGCGTTGGGCGAACGAAGGCCTGGAAACTCGCCTGCAGTCTTGGCAGACTCGGTCAATCGCTCAAGTGGAGCAGACCAAGGCCCGCGTCGAGGCTCGCAAGAGGGCGATTGCCGACAAGCGGCGCACGCATCACGCCCTGGAAGCCAACAAAGTCAAGGAGCAACCCGAAGCCAACTGAAAGACCCGCGCATCGCATCTTCATCCAGCCATCGCCGGGGCTTCGTACCAGCGACATCGTCATTGTTTATCTTGGGTTCGCGGCCATCGGTTTGCGACACAGTGGGGAGCAAGATCGTGGAGAGTGTGGTCGGGGACTGGGTGATCCCGCTGTCCGAGGCACATCTGCGCTCGATCCTGCGAGAGTGGGCGCGCTCCAACGTGCTCGTCGAACGGCTGTGGCGTAGCGTCAAGTACGAAGACGTCTACCTCAAGGCCTACGACAACGTCGGCGCTGCGCGAGCCAGTCTGGCCGCCTATTTCGTTTTCTACAACTCTACAACCACCGACGTCCGCACCAGTCCCATGACGGAAGCACGCCGGACATGGTCTACTTCCAGGCGCTGCCGCAAGCACGCCCCTGCCGCCTGAGGGGTTGAACCATGAGTACATGGCCCAACCGGGGGGGGCGCCTCCGGCGCGTCCTGGCAGGGGCCTGAGAAACGACATCAAACCGCAGCCTGTCCACTTATCTCAGGCCGGGTCGTGTTCAAACGAGTGGAGCCAGCTCTTTTCACCGCGCCCGGGTTGCGACCATATGAGCCGGATACCTCAGATCTCGATCAATTCAGATCCAATCCCTGGATGAGGGTGCCCAATTCGATGGCCTTCCCCCGTCACGGAAAGTGTAGTGTCCGCCGAGGTGCACGTGTTGCCATGCCACCGGTGAGGTTGACGTCGCAAGTGCCCGCACCTTCTCGTTCTCGCCAGCATCCGCCGTGTCCAGTACCCGCGAAAGGATCGCCAGTTGTAGAACACAATGGCGTTGGCCACCAGCCGCGCGCATGTCGACCTGATGCGGCAAACTTGCGGCAGACTCCACTCGATCGATGACACACCTGGACCACAAGATCTCAGCCCGCCGTGAGATCCGGCTTGTCTGCTATCAGCAACACCAGCAGACGGTTCGCATTCACGTCGTTCTGACCGCCTCCTACCAGGCCCAGATTGCCGCCTTGCTTCCGCTTGCCGTTCTGTTCCAGCGCATACAACGCGACCGGCCTCCAGTTGCTGTCGTCGTCGAAGAGGCCGTTGATCCTTTCGCTTAGATACTCGCATTCGGCGCGGCCGCCAGCGTTCAGCCGGAGTTGCGCGGCCGCAGCGTCGCCAGGACCCAGAAGGGTCTTCAGGCGTGCCTCGTAGGCATCGATCTGGCGTGCCGCCTCGCGATCGAGCGATACGAGCTCGCCGAAAGTCACATTGCCTTGCGGCGGAAGACCGATGATTTGCTGCCTGAACTTGTCGAGCCGCGCGCGCGGCCGCAGTTCTTCCTCGCTCATTGCCTCCGCTGTCGCACCTTCCATCGCCGCCTCCCACACAGCGCTGCGCAAATTGACCAGGCCGATCATGTCCTCCCGGCGCGCGGTCTGGCGCTCCCTCTGGCACAGCGTAGGGCTCAGCCGGCCGTCCGCGGTGCGACCGATGCGAAAGATCCCACCTGCGGACCTGATGACTTTCTCGCCACCGACCCCGATCAGCGGAAGCACGACCGTCAAGTCAGTGACGCCGCCCCGGTTGACGGGCCCGCTCACCGCCTGCACGAGGGACGCGCTCGCCGAGGCGGTCAGCCGCGAGGTGCGGAATTCGACCGGCACATCGCCATGGCCTTGCGTGCGGCGACCACCCTTCTCGCTGGCATAGGCGATGTCGGTGGCCACTTGCGGCCCAATGGATACGCCGTTGCCGATGTTCAAACGCGAGGTCACGCCGACGCGCCCCAAGCCCTCGGTCGATCGCGACGTTTCCACGATCCAGTCCAACCCAATATTCGGATGGTCACCGAAGCGCTCCGCGAATTTCCTCGAGAACTCGCCGTCGGTCATGGGGGGCTCTTTAGCGTGCTCGAACATGAACTCAACGATCTCATTGGCCGCTGCTTCCCAGCCGGGAATGTCGTTGCGCGCGGTGATGCAGGGTCCTGCCGAATTGCCCCGACGATGATTGCCGGCGATCCCGCCGAAGACGGCTGCTACGCCGCGAGGCAACGGAAACCCAAGGGCGGCTGTCAGCCCGCCACCGACACTCCCGGGAGGCTGCGTGCCGACAAAGAAGCGGAATCCGGTGGTCGACACGCCAAAGCTCACAACCGCCTGCTTCGCGATCTGCAAGTGGAACGCCGGCACGAGGGCGGCACCGGTGATGCCTTTCAGCCCGATCACCGTGTGCAAGTTGACGCCGACCTGCCCGCCATGGCCGGCGCGCATCGTGGATTCGTAGCGAGCCGCTGCTGCTCGCTGCGCGACCTGCTTGTGTTCCTCCAACGTCGGCCCTTGGCGCACCGGCCGGCGCGCCAGGATGTTGAAGGGATCGCGCCATTCGAACAGCCGGTTGGAGGCATCCTTTCCGCTGGCGACGCGACGGGCATCCTTCACCAACTCCATCAGTCGCTGCAGATCGGCGGGGACCGCACCCGGCGTCCCGGCTTGCGCCTCCCGGATCGCTTCCGAGCCCCAGTCCTGTAGTGCCTCGAGATCAAGGGTCATGCCGGGGCCCGTCTCTGGCGGACCGGGCTCGCGGCCCTTTCGCAGCCGGGACGGCACCTCGAGTTGCCTGAGCATCGTCCGCTTGTCGAGCGCAGTAACCGCCGTGCCCCATTGCTCGCACAGGGCTTCCACGCGCTTCAGCACGTCGGCTATATCCACTGCAACGTGCTCGCAGCCATGCTCCTGCCATTGTTCGAGCGCAGCGATCCGCACTGCCACGACGCTCAGCCGACGCAGGTCCACCACCCGGGGTGGGTTCACCTGCTGGCGCAGATGGATTATCAGTGCGGAACGGGCCTGGTCGAGTGTGTCGCGCAACCGCTTCGCCTCGATGTCCAACGTGCCGCGATCACTGCCCATGTTGCCGTAACGCAGTTGGGACAAAGGTGACTTCTGGTGGCCGATGGTGTTCGGAAAGACCTTCACCGCGTCGCGAAGCAGGTTCCGGGCCGTGCGCGGACCATGGTCGGCGCGCATGCCATAAACCTGGACCTTGTTCAGTCGCGCGAAGGCCATGTTGCGGATCGTGCCCGCGCCGCTGTCGGTAAAGTCCCATCTCCAATTGACATAGGCGAGGTGGTATGGCCGATCTTCCAACCGCCCTGGCGTTCGTAAACGACTGTCGCAATGCAAGAGCGCCTGGGCCAGCAGTTGTTGCGGTTGATCGTCGTCGGCGCCGATGGCGTTCTGGAGCCAGGATGCGTTTGCGGGCTTGTCGAAGTGCGCCACCAGGTCGCTCAGGAGCATAGGCCCGTCGGGCTCCCAACCCTTGAGCGCGATGGACGCGGCAATCTGCATGGCGTGGCGCAGGAATCCCTTCTGCCCCGGGTCTTCCACCCCTTCGAAGTGGCACAACAGCTCCGCACCCGAGACAGTCTCGGCCAGCGCGCGGTGCATCTTGGCCAGTTGCTGCCGGAGCAACTGATCCTTCGGTCGCTGACGCGGACCCTTGCGCGCTGCCTCCAACAATTTCTCGGCCTTCTGCGAGTCGCCTTCGCAAACCGAATACAGTGCCGTCGCAAGAATGAGTGCGGGTTCCTCGGCGTAAGCGGAGTCATCATGGCGCGGGGGCGGAGCGGCTTCGTGCACGGCGTTCATGAGCATCTGTGCTTCGCCACCGAACATGCGCTTGATCGCCGCCTGACACTCACCGCGGTCTGCCGGCGCCGCCGCGGCTTCCGGCAATGGGAGGTCCACGTTCGATGGGTACTGACCAAGCTCTTGTATCGACGAATTACCGTCGTCGAACCAGGAGGCCAAGGGATCAACAAGTGCGACCGTCGACTCATGGTTCGCCGGCGCTGATGGGTACTGATCAAGAGCGATACCGTCGTCGAGCCCCGGGGTGTCCGAGCCGGGCGCGATCTGCGGCAACCTGCGCCCGCTCGATCGGTATTCATCAGTGAGCAAGGCGCGCCGGGCGGATGTCTCCATCTCCACGATGGACGCCATGCACGCAGACTCTATCTGCTTCTTCCGATCCACCACAGCGGGGGTGAGCTGCCGAGGTCCGCGCACATTGGGCGCGCTGGAGCCGCCGACGTTCTCGGTCGTCTGGACCAGGGGAATCGAGGACCATGTCTTGCTGGTCGCCCAGTACGTGGCCACACGGGTCTTCAACCCACTGAACCGCCCTTGGGGGGCGGCACGAGGCGACTCGACAGCGACTTCGGTCGACCCGCAGGCCTCAGTCGTCGTTGGCGTGGTCGTGGGCCAAGTGGGCGAGGGCCATGACGGCGATCTGGGTGGGGTCATAGAACCAACGTGTAGAGCTTTACCTGTTACTGGTTAGCAGCCCCGTCTGATTTCTCCATCTACAGAGGGCCAGCCCGATCGGTTCGCCGGGCTTTGTATCGCTGGCCGCATTGATTGACACGCGACCGAATCATTGCCGCACTCTCTTGGTGATCGGAGTGACCGATCCCCATAGAGGAGCAAAGCAATATTTTCCGGTGCTATTGAGTGCGCGCCCCCCCGCACTTTCCCTAGATTTTCCCCAAAACGGGGCAGTCATTAGTTCGACAGACTGCGGGCCTTGACAAAGATGGTGCGCGCGAAGATTGCGAGCTCGAGGTCCCCTGGCGCACCGATGGTCTCAGCTAGCGTGGTCCCAAAAAAAAGAGGATGCCATCGCGCCGCTAAAGATAGCCGTGCACAGGCCCTATGCTGCATTGTGGGCCGCGGTTTGAAGCGTCAGCACGCCAGCCACGACAAGCAGTATCCCGATCACGACTTCGACGGTGATCGGTTGCTGGTAGACGACTCTGCCGATCAGCGCGACGCAAACAGCGCCGACGCCCGACCACGTCGAATAGGCAATCGCCAACGGAATGGCTTCGAGTGCTCTGGATAGCAAATAGAAGGACAAGACATAGCCGACCAGAACCACAAGAGTGGGTACCGCGCGGGTGAATCCCGCCGTCGCCTTCAACGTGGATGTGGCGGCCACCTCCGCAAGGATGGCGAATAGCAGATGCAGCCAATGCATTCGGCTAGATCTTCATCGATGCGTCCGGACACCCGCGCATCGCTACGGCCGCATGTTCGACTGGGGCGCGAACATCGACAATTCAATCGTGGGCTGCGGCTGCCACCCGGCCTGCCGATGTTCCGCGACCACGTTGGTAAAAACGCCGCCGCGCACATAGAATCGTGCCGTCACGCGCATGAAGCGCGGCTGCGTGGCGTCGACCAGGTCCTGGAGGATCTTGTTGGTGACCGCTTCGTGGAAGGCTCCTTCGTTCCTGTAGGACCACATGTAGAGCTTGAGGCTCTTGAGCTCGACGCACCGCCGGTCTGCGATGTAGTCGAGGACGATCGTCGCGAAGTCCGGCTGGCCTGTTTTCGGACACAGGCAAGTGAACTCGGGGACCTCCATGTTGATGTGGAAATCTCTGTGCGGCGCCGGATTATCGAAAGTATCGAGCGCGCGAGACGGCGATGTGGTCATGCTTCGTACTCCGTAGAAAAGATGAGGCCTGGACCGTCATCGAATCATCATGTACTTATGAGTCTGTAGTGACAGGCGATATCCGTAATGCTTGCACCACTCGATGCAGCGTTCAGTCGCTAATGGATGCTGGGACAGCGGCTGGAGCCAGATTTCGGCGTCAGGGGAGTGCCAGCCGCATGCCAGGAGTCGCTGGAGTTGATCCAGGTGATGTTTGGTCGATGTCGGGTGCTTGATCTCGTTCGCTCGGCCCAACACCTCGGGCAGCACCGCCAGCCCTCCCGGCATCTCGATCTTTGGAGAAACCGTGACCCAAGTGCCATCGCTCACGCGAAGCGGGGCAGTTCCACTGGTTTCGAGCTGAATGGACAGGCCGTCGCGTGCAAGAAGCTCGCACAGCGAGAGCAGATCGTAATCGGCGGGCTCGCCTCCGGTAAGCACGACGTGACGTGCCGACGGCCAGCGATTGCGAATGTTCGCAGCAATCTCCAGCGGCCACATCCGTGCGTAGGTCGCGTCGTCCGATGTCTTCTCAAGCATCGCTTCGGTCGGAGCCTGAAGGCTGCCATCGAGCAACCAGGTGTGCTTCGTGTCGCAGAACGCACATCCTACACGGCAGCCCTGAAAGCGAACAAAGACTGCCGGCGTACCTGTCCAATGAGCCTCGCCTTGGAGGGAGTAGAACATCTCGTTGACGGGCAGGATGCCACGCGTGTTCATGGGCAGGCTCACAATTCGCAGCTGGCCGCGCATTTGCGGGTTTCTTCCACCATGCAACGGATAAGCGCCACGTCCGTGCCCTCCAATTGCTGCGGACCCAACTCGTGAAGTAGGTAGCCGGCCATATTCTCGGCGGTTGGGTTGAAGGGCACTAAAACGACGGAGTCATCGAGCCTGCGCAGCGCACCCGCCAAGGGGTCCTGCTCCCAAAGGATAAGCCGGTGATCCCAGTTGTCCTCGATCCACATGCAAAGCTTCGTCTTGATGACGGAGAAATCGATGACCCGGCCCAGGCTGTCCAGGCCGGCTGCACAGGTGAAGTGCACCCGATAGTTGTGGCCGTGGAGATGCTTGCACTTGCTCTCGTGTCCGGCCACGCGATGACCACAGCTGATGTCGTGATAGCGTTCAGCGGTGTATCTCATCAGAACCCCTGCGCCGAGATGATCTTCATGAATTCATCGCGTGTTTTCAGATCATCGAGAAAGGTGCCTCGCATGACCGAACTCACCATCGAAGTGCCTTCCTCCCGCACGCCTCGCCACGTCATGCACATGTGCTGCGCACGCATCATGATCGCCAGTCCGCGGGGAGCGAGCCGACGTTCGAGCTCGTCAGCGAGGATGACGACCGACTCCTCTTGGATATGCGGGCGAGACATCACCCAATTGGCCAGCCGCGAGAATTTCGAAATGCCCATGATGCGCTCGCCGGGGATCACGCCGAACCACAGCTTTCCCATGACAGGCACCAAGTGATGCGAACAGGCAGAGCGCACCGAGATTGGCCCCAATGTGCAGATCTCGCCGAGCCGCTTGGTATTCGGAAATTCGGTCTGCACGGGCGCGTTCGTGTATCGTCCGGAAAAGACCTCCGTCACGTACATCTTCGCGATCCGGCGGGCCGTGTCGCGGGTGTTGTGATCGCGATTCGTGTCGATGACCAGCGCCTCGAGCAGCTTGTCCACGGCCCGCTCCACTCCAAGCTGAAGCTGCCTCAGCTCGTCCACGTCCTGAATGGCTGCCGCGATGTTGTCGTTTGCGTTGTACGGCATCCCGGTCTCGTCCAGGCGCTGTCTGATCTTCGCCGCGATGTCGGGTTCCGCGGCAATCAGATGCAGCGCCTCTGCGGGATACGGACGTGCAACGGTCATGTCCATGGCTGTTCATTCCAGGTATGGCGAGTAAAAGCCGAAGTTGGCAACGATTGCGGGCCTTGGCAAATCGGACGAGACTCGATACACGTTGCCTTGCTCGAGCGGCGTTTGCACGGGGCCAACCTTGACACTGCTGAACAAGAAGCAAGAAGTCTCCGTTTTCGCCCAGAACAGGGTACTCATCACGCGCCACAAATAGAGGGCTTGTTCGCGCTTGTGCCAGAGCCAGCAGGCCTGTTGTCCATCGACCGCTCCCGCCGCCGCAACGATGGCATCGGCAACGCGAGCACCATCACGAATGGCACGGTCTATGCCGTGAACCAAGGCCATCGAATCGACCGGTGCGCCGCTGTAGGCCATTACAGGGTCAATGACTTCTGGATTGAGCAGGATGCCGTTGTGGGCGAGCAAGAACTCTGGTGTTTCGAACGGATGAGTTCCCTGCAGTTCTTCGTTCCCGCCTGTCGGCGCACGCAAGTGGCCCAACACCACTGGAGCGGACATTGCCTGTCCCTCTTGCCATCGACCGAGGTGCCGAGTCACCGTCAGATGCAGGGGTGACCAGCTCATCAGACCGAACGAGCGATTGCCGCGTGGGGTATTCGCAGACGCCAATGTTCGAACCGTATCAGCCGATTCCGCACTCGGTGAGACCACACCGAACAGGCCGCACATCAGGCACTTACCTTTATCTGATGTCTTTCGTACACGATAGGATCGTCCAGACCCACCTCCCTGAAGGCGGCAAGGCGTTCTGCGCAGGTCGGGCATACGCCGCACGCCCTTTCGCCGCCGGCGTAGCAGCTCCACGTTTGGCTGTAGTCGACGCCAAGCTGAAGTCCCCGTCTGAGCACGTCCGCCTTGCTGAGATGAAGAAAAGGGGCGACGATGCGCACGGGTGTCTTTCGGTTGAGCGCGTATACGGCGTTGAGCCGGCCGACGAACTCGCCGGTGGTATCCCAGTACCCATAGAGATCATGCTTCTGCGCACCGAAGTGCACGGCATCCCTGCCCGCCGACTCTGCCGTCGCAACGGCGATGGCCAGGAAGAGCATGTTCCGATTCGGCACGTAAGTCGGTGGTTGGGGATCGCCCAAGGTCTCCGAGATCCGCGGCATCGCCCGCGCCGGATCTGTCAGGACGGAATCGGCGAAGGCCGATGCAAGCGCCCTGAGATCGATGACCCGATGCTCGCAGCCGAGCAACTGGGCGTGCGTGGCGGCGCACTCCAACTCCCGAACATGGCGTTGGCCATAGCCAAAGGAAAGCGCCAGAACGGGGCCGACCGCATTGCGGACCACGTCATGCAGAAGTGTCACGCTGTCCATTCCACCGCTGACGATGATCACGCTCATTCGTCTCTGCTCGCGACCGGTGTTGCACGCCCAGATCCAGGCGACCTCCGTTTGCTCGTTCTGGCACCGAATACCGTTGACGCCGGCTTCGCCCGTTGCGCCACGGTACGAAATCCCCGTGGCTGGGTTCGTAACGGTTCGCCGATTGCACCAACCATGGAATCCTCCGGGCTCGGAATTGCAGTCCAACGTATGTACACAATGTGTCCCTGAGAACATTGCCGGCAGGTGCGGCTATCCGAACAGACGTTGAAGAATGCGAAGCAGCGTATCCCCCGCTATGCGCCAGGGCGGGCATGAGGGCACCCAGCTCACAGATAGCGGGCTGGCTCACGCGAGGCAGCATTTGAATCGGGTTGAACCAGTCTTCAGGCAAATGGAGCCTGGTCAGGCTCCAGGCTCATGCCTCATTGGTCAAGACACAGTATTGCCCAGTTTGCCAACGTCATGTTACCGTTGCGACGCAAATCACTCAGAGGTGAGGGCTGGCACGGAACGGGAGCACACGATGCAGGCTTGGCAAGAAGATATGCTAACGGGAATGGGGGGAGCGCTGTTAACGGAGGAAGCGATATTCGGACGGCTCAGAGATGCGGCCGAGGCGCTCGGATTCAATTACTGCGCCTACGGCTTGCGCGTACCGATTCCAATGACGAAGCCGCAGACGGTGGTCTTGAGCAACTACCCTAAGGCCTGGCAGCTTCGCTACCACGAGGCCGGCTGCCTGTCGATCGATCCAACCGTGCTTCACGGGCGCAAAAGCCAAGTACCGGCGCTCTGGAGCGACGAACTGTTCGCCGAGGCCACTAGTCTCTGGGACGACGCGCGCGCCTTCGGCCTACGCGTGGGCTGGGCCCAATCGAACCTTGACGGTCACGGCATCGGCGGGATGCTGACATTGGCGCGCAGTCACGACGACATCACACCCGCGGAGTTGGCGGCCAAGGAGCTTCGCATGCGCTGGCTCGTCAGCATCGCGCATCTTGCCCTTTCGCGCCGCATCGCTCCGCGGCTTCTCCAGCCAAATGCGGCATTGACCCCACGCGAAGTCGAGGTCCTTCAATGGACGGCGGACGGAAAGACCGCGCCCGAAATCGGCGACATCCTCGATGTGTCGAGCAACACTGTTGTCTTTCACGTCGGCAATGCGATGCGAAAGCTCAACGCGTCGAGTCGGGCTGCAGCGGCAGTTAAGGCCGCCATGCTCGGGTTGCTCAACTAAGCTTGATGCCTGCACATCCATTCGTTCACCGAATCTGCTCGGCAATTTCACGTGAGTTCGAGGAGCTCGACGAGCAGCCTATCCTTTGAGCCTAGGGCAAGCTCCAGGAGATGAACGCCGAGCGCGACGTTTGCGGCGACCACGCCACGGTGCATCGCTGGGCGCTGAAGATCCTGCCGGCATTGGCCAAGATATATCGTCGCCGCAAGCAACCGGTAGGCCTCGCCACTTGCTGAGCGATCGTCGCTCCGGCCTTCTGCCGCCTCGGTCGGCTTGTTCCGACAGAGCCACCGCCGTGTGGCCTTCCGCATCCGACCCGACGTGCAAATGGTATTTGCACGTTGCGACCAATGGCAATCACGCAGACTTGATCTCGCGACGCAAGTGGGCGATGGGAACCGCCTCCCTGCGAGGATTGAGAGTGCCAAATGCGTCGGCCGCGCGCTCGAATTCATCTCTTCAGGATTCGCCTTCATCCGGGAGTTCGGATGAACGCCAACCAGGATTGACCATGCATGCTTCTACCGAAGGCTACTTGCGAATGACGCTCAAGGAGGTGTTGTCGCTGCGTTTCACGCATCTCTTCTCAGGACTCGACGAGTCGTGCGACAGTGACAGGTGCGGTAGCCGCACAACGATCACAGGCTATACCGAGTGGTTGGCGGGCAATCCGCCGATCACGATCGGCTGGGACTGGATGGTCACGGCTCAGCGGTGGGTGCGCGTCGGCTCGCCGCGCAGCAATGTGCTGCTGGTCGATCCCACAGAACGCAGTTACAGCCGGGCCACGAGCGAGGCCGTTCTGGGCACCATTGTCGACACGATCGCTTGGCAGGAGCAAGCGCGCTGCGCCGTCTACAACCGATATGCGTGATGCTACCAGGCGCCACCTACAAGGATTGCTAGTTCCGCGCGTACGAGCGTTTGGATCCAATCCACTCGAAGCTCTCAAGGAGAACAACGTGGACTACATCGCAGGCACATCGGGCGGCCTTTCACCTGACCTTATGGTGGGTCTGGGGCGTTTTCGCCACCAGGTCTTCGTCGAGATGCTGGGCTGGCAGCTTGATGCGCGCAGCGAGGGCCTGGAGCTCGACCAGTTCGATCGTCCGGATACTGTCTATGTCATCGCTCGTAACGAATCCGGTGCCGTCACGGGCTCCGCACGGCTGCTGCCGACCACCAGACCCTATCTGCTCGGAGACGTATTTCCCCAATTGCTGCACGACCAACCCGTGCCGGAATCGCCGGCGGTTTGGGAGTTGTCGCGCTTCGCCGCTGTCGATTTCACCGCGGCGAAGACTTCGGCGCTGCCTCAGTATTCCTCCCCTGTTGCCGTAGGGCTGTTGCGTGCAGCCATGCGTGTTGCCGCCGAGCGCGGCGCAGAACGTCTGATCACCGTGTCACCGCTCGGCATCGAGCGCCTGCTCCGTCGCGCAGGCTTTCACGCCCATCGCGCCGCGCCGCCGATCATCGTTGACGGTCATCCCTTGTTCGCTGCCCTGATCGAACTCGACGGATCGATGGTCGCGCATACGCCGCAGGTTTCGCCGGACATCGCTGCGACATGACCGACCTCGTTGCAATCGACGGTCTGTGTACTCGCCGCGACCGAGGCGAGATGGACGGCCCGGCGTTTCTGTGCGAGCTAACCGCGATGCTGGCTCGCTCCATCGGCTGCTCGCGAGCCGGGGTGCGCGTCATCATCGATACCCAGGCGGGCTGCATCCTGCGCACCATCGCGATGTACAGCAACGCTGCGGGCCGCCTGGTGGTCGTCCCCGACTTGGTCGGCGTCGGAGTCTCGCTGTACCTGAAGTGTCTCGGCAAGCAAGGTGGGACAGTTGTTCCGGACGTTGCGAGCAGTCCGCGGACGGCCTCGTTGCTGCACGACTACAGTGCATCACAAGAGGTAAGTTCGCTGATGGATGTGGGCATCAGCCTCGAGGGAATGCTCTATGGCACTCTGTCCTGCGAGCAGGTTTGCACGCCGCTGCAGTGGTCGCCGCGCCAGATCTATCTGCTGCGCTACACCGCGCTGCGGGCAGCTCCTGCGCTTGTGAGGTGCCTCGCCGAGCCGCACCATCTCTCGCCGATTCGCCTGGCCCAGTTGGCGCCGAGCTCGTGGTGATATGACATGACTTTCACGGCCGGCGGCGAGCGTTGCGACTCGCGCAGCCGCAGCAGAGCCGGCCCCCGCAAATCTGAACACGGCCTTGATGGTCAGGCTGCTCCGCTGGGCGAGGATCGCGCCCGCTGACAGCGGCAGGGAGCATGAGCAGCCGCCTCGCCGCAACCACTCAGCGGCGTTCAAGGCGAAGGTAGCTTCAGCCAGAAGGGCGCACAGCGCGTGCGGCCTGGTGCTGCAGGCGGTTTGAACCAGACGGGAGAGGATAGTGCGCAGATTGAATCGACGGTTGAACAGGTACTGCACTTGAGCGAGGTAGCGGTGCGCGTACTTGGCGAATCCGAAGGCATCCCGAATTCCGGGCAGTCAACACGAACCTGGACAACCTGAAGACGGCATTCGCCAGCACCTACCACTCCTTTGTTGGGCGACCCGCGCCCGGGTATTGCGCCGTGGCGCTCACCGCCGAGGTAGGCGCCGTCGATCTCGCGATCAGGCTGCACTGGTGGCGGCAGGCGCAGCACTGGAAATACAGAAGAGCGGGGCGGCGGAACTCGCTGTACGCGGAGCTGCCGTGCACCAAGGAGATATTCAGCCGATGGCTGCATGACGGAGGCGACAAGTACCTTGACGCGCGCCGGGAGGCTGATAATTGGAGAGCAATCCGATGCACCACCGAGCTGCGGAATATATTGGGATTTGGGCGTGCACCTCCTCATTGGTGTCGTGCGTGTGTCGTCGTGCTACGCCTGCGGGTCGCCTTTGATCATCAAATCCCTGTACTGCTCTAGCGACAGCAATCCTCCCTCGGTGTCGGCCTTGTGCCGATCGCGAGCCGGTAGCACCCCTTGCACCACCTGAAGTCGCTTCCAGCCCGGCATGGGCTGTCTGCCGGTCGCCGGGTCAGGGATGTAGCGCGAGCCTTCGAGGCGCTGCATGCGCGGGATGTAACGGGGACAGTTGGTGATCAGGGACGAGATGCGGACTTCAACTGCAAACTGGGCGCCTGGCCACAACGAGACGACAGCCGGATCGTCGGTGAGCCGCGCGTCGCCTTGCACTCGAAGGCGGTCGGGACGAACGAAGTCCATGAACAGCAGACCTACCTGTGATGTCGCCGCGATGTTGCCCATCGACAAAAACATGCCATTGCCGTCGAAGCAGGGGAATAGCAAGCTGTTGTCGTCAGGCATCTTCACAAAGCCCGGCGCACCGCCTTTAAAGCTCACCGTCGGCGAGCCGTGCGCGTCCACGGTGGCCAGCCAGAACATCTCCGCCTGCTCGATGAACTCGCGGTCCGTCGGCGACAGTGCGCCGTGCACGATCATCTGCAATCCCGCCTGTGCAAGCGCTTCCGTGTCGAAGCGCTTTTGCAATTCAAGCGATTGGGGACTGTAGGCGAATGTCGACATCAGGCAACTCCATCGATGAGGATGACCACGGGCCGTCACGCGGCTTTCAAGCGACGCGAACGACATCGTGGCCGATCACCACCACCGTGTTGTTCTGCGCAACGAACTCATGCGGAACGCTCGATATGAAGCGGACCGCCTCTAGCTGGCCCGCGAAGAACTCGGCGAGTCCGGCTCGCCCTTTCCGTTCAACTGCCCACGGAGTGTGGTCCTGCCATACCACGTCTTCGCTGAGGGCATCAATCAAGGCTTGACCATCACCGTCGCCAAAGGTCCCATAGATCGCTTGCACGCGATCGATGGCTTCCTGCTCGGTCATATTGAACCCTTCGTTGCTTCCGTGATGACTGCCCCTCAAGCTCATCACTCATCGGATCGAGTAGCCGACAGGCAGCCGTCAAGCATGCCGCAAATAGCCTGATAGATGTGTTCCACAACCTCCCGGGCGCGGCCGAGTTCGTGGTCGCCCAGGGGAATTGAAGCAAGCAGCGCGCGCATGTCGTCCTGCGCGAGTTCATGTTCCCGTTCGGCGTCCAGATGGTGCTGGGAGAAGTAAAGGGACCACGCCGTGGCGCCGGTGCGCTCGAAGTACGGCGCGCTGATCTCGAAGAAGGCCTCGCTGATCGCCTCAAGTGCCAGCAAAACGGCGAGCCGCTCGGCGTCCGAATCAGTCCTCAACACTTCCGCGATGACGGAATACGTGGCGTCGCGCGTCGTCGCATGGCGCGCGCCGAAGAGCGACTCGAGATCCGGCTCCCGGCCACAGAGTTCACGCACGTCGCTGAGGAACCAGAGCGCGTGGTCGGCCTCTTCCACGCAGTGCTGTTCGAACACGCGACGCAATTTGGTGTCGCGCGTATTTTTCGCGTTGAGGCGAAGGACGTCTCTGAATGCCATCACGAAAAAGGACAACAACGGAACGAAAGCGGCGATTTGCATCGGCCGTCCATCCTGATGAAAACAATCAAAGAATGAATGGCGGGAGAACGCATCTCGCCGTTGCGCAATATAGGTTTGTATGTCGCTCATACTTGATATGATGTATTGAATCCTAGCCTCGACCCCAGGAAAGCTAAGACGAGCGATCGCGGCAGGTAGGTTGGCTCTTTCATACTACTGATGGCGCAAGGATCTGAAATCTGCAGTAACGACAGTTTTGTCGTTTATGGGAGGAAGCATGCCGATCCGCGCGAAGGGATGTACAGAACTGCGAAGCACATTCTCGGAACAAGAAGATGTGTCTGACCCATCAAGACATTAGCGTCCTCGCCAGGCACAGAGGGCAACGAGTTGAGTTAGTCGGCCCTGCCAAATTCACTTCGGTGCCGCTGCCCGTGCGTGGCGCGTTCCCGGCACCGTGGATCGCGAACTCGTCGCAATGAAGGCGGTCGTGTCAAACGCAGGTCTGCGTTCGGCCAAAGAGCCATGCGATGCTTGCATGGTCTGCGCCAGCGCGCTGCGAACCTTCGTGTGGCGTTTTGATGGGCAGCCCTGCCAGCCGGAAGGATGCCCCGGTGGTACATCGCCCGGCCCCGAAGATCGGGTTGAGCAACATGATCACCTGCGACTGCGCGGTAGCCTTGTTCTTTCCCAGCACTTCCCGCACCGTTCTTCGACGGCCGGCTTGACCCGCTGCCCCAGCAGTTCCCGAGTTGCGCCAGTCATGATGACCTTGGCAGATTGGCGCGCGTTCGGGCTGCAGCCCAGGGCCGAGCGCACCACGTCTTCGATGCCATCGTCACCGACCACTGCACCTCATCGTGGCCGCGTGCCTGGGCCAAGCCGGCTGCGAGTGCCCCTGTGAGGCCAGGGCAATCACGATCAGTTTCTTGCCGCCCATGAATCGAACTCCTTCGCTGTTAGCAGACGAACGAGTGGCTGTGCCGTACAGAGACAACGCCCAAGCCCCGTGTCGTCCAGACCTTCTCAGCGTTTTCGTGCGAGTGTCAGTCCGTCGCCGATGTGCAGCAACGAGATGTCGACACGCTGATCACCATGCAGTTTGGTATTGAGCGCCTGCAGCGCCGCCGTGTCGGCGTCCTGCGCGGGCCGCGCCACGCTGCCGCTCCACAGCGTATTGTCGATCGCGATTAAGCCGCCCACCCGCAGCAGCTGCAGACAACGTTCGTAGTAAGCGTCGTAGCTGGTCTTGTCGGCATCAATGAAAGCGAAATCGAACTGCCCGGCGGCGCCTGCCGCGAGTTGTGCATCGAGTGTCTCGAGCGCCGGGGCCACGCGCAGATCGATCTTGTGCGCGACACCCGCCTGGCTCCAGTAGGGCCGGCCGATGCGTGTGTATTCGTCGCTGATGTCGCAGGCCAGGAGCCGCCCGTCCTCAGGCAGGGCGAGCGCAACGCTCAGCGCGCTGTAACCCGTGAACACACCGACTTCGATCGCCCGGCGCGCGCCCACGAGCTTGACCAGCAGTGCCATGAACTGGCCCTGGTCGGGCGAGATCTGCATGCCGGCGAAGCGGTGCGACGCGGTCGCCGCACGCAGCGCCACCTGCGCCGGATGCTCGCGGATCGACTGATCCATCACGTACTGGTACAGCCCATCGTCGACCTGGAGTCTGCGGTGCGGCATCGTTCCTACTCCTGGGGTTGCCGCCGAGCCGCACTTGCGCGGCGCGGCGGCGTGTTGCACGAGCGGTTCACCACCAGCTTGACGAACACCTTCCTCGGATCCGGCGCCTCGGGCAGATCCGGGAAGCTCTCGCGAAGCACGGCGATGATGCCTGGCTGCCGAGGCGCAGGAAGGTGTTGAACTGCTTCTCCTCGCGCAGCGTCGTAACGGGCATCGTCGCCGGGTCGCGCTCCGTCACGTCGGCCAGCAAGGCACGCGCGGCAGCGTTGTCGGGCTCGCGTGAAGCGCAGGTTGTTCTCGATGTAGTCGTGGCCCGGGTAGACGCGGATCTCGTCGGATAGTGTCCATGGCGTAACTGACGATAGTGCCTGGTTTTGCGCAGCTTGTGGGAACGACAGAACGGAAAAGCGGGAAGTACTGTTTTCCATAGCGAGACCTCATTTCACGAAGGGTGCTTCCTACCATGCGCCGATCTGCTTTTCGCCATAGCGTATCAGCGTATTCGCGTCGATGTCCATTGGATGCTGACCATAAGGACGACGACTCGGATGTCGCAACTGGAATGCGAACTTATGTCTACGAATGCGAATCGCGCTGTCCCGTCGCGGCGTGAAACGGTTCTGCCGCATTCAGGCGACCGAGTAGAATCGGACAGAGCTCAACACCCGACCTGATTAGCAACGAGTTTCCTGATGTCCCGTCCTGACCGTCTCCCGCGTGATTGGCAAGCACCGCGCGACGTCCACGATCGAGCGGGCGACGAGCCCGCACAGGTCGAAGCGGCGGTTAAATCGGTAGGCGAAGGCGGCGAGGTAGTGGGCGCCGTATTTGCTGAACTTCAGTGCGTGGAACGTTCCGGCGAGCGCGGTCTTCAAGTTGCCGAGCACCGTATTTATCCACTTGAAGTGAGGCAGATCGCGAGGCTTGCGGGCGCCGACGACCGTTGGCATGTGCACACATCCGCCGCGCGCTTTGGCCGACAACGCTCGCTTGGCACCGGGGGCACCGGAAACCGTCAGGCCAGCGCGCAAGCCGCAGCGCTTCCCGGCACTGAGCCTGCGTCCCAAAGCTGACCATGAACTCAGGCAAAGATATGGCAGGCTGGAAGTGAAGTTGGCTGCTGGACATCGGGTGTTCCCTTGTGGCTAAAACCAGAAGACGGCTCGACTAGCTCATGAGGTGAGCCAACCGGAAGGTAGTTTCTAATCAGGACGATGAACATGATGGCTCATCTGAATCACACTGGGGTTGCTCACTTTGCTCGCTTTCTAGCGACAGGAACGCGGAGTTTCCATCATGGATGCTGACCAGATCTCCCGTGACTTGTTGTTTCGTATTCGTGGCCACCAGATTGCTGCGATGATCCATGTCGCTGCCCGACTGTCGCTGCCCGATCGAGTCGGCGAAGGACTCAGGCTTGAGCAACTAGCGCGCGAAGCCGGCGTACGCCCTAGCACGCTACGGCGACTGATTCGGGCGCTTTCCGCCTTCCAGATCTTTCATATCGACGAAGCCGACCACGTCTCGCAGACGCCTTCGTCGCGGCTGCTGATGACCGAGACGCCAGGCTCGCTACACGCGGCCGCCGCGTTCTGGGGTCTGCCCTGTGGCTGGGATTCCTGGGGCCAGCTGGAGTACGCGATCCGCACCGGCGAGAGTGCATTCGACCATGTCTTCGACCGTACCTTTTTTGAATATCTCGAGTCGAACCGAGACGCCAGGCGCGCGTTCGACCTGTTTATGGCGGGAAGTCCGGAAGATCGGCATGTAGCAGCCGTGTCTGCCTATGATTTCGCGCGTTTCCGATCCATCGTGGACGTGGGCGGCGGCGACGGCATGCTGATCGCGCATATCCTGGCGTCCTCGCCGCATGCCAGCGGCATCCTCTTCGACCGTCCCGAGGTTGTCGCGACGCCGTCGCCACGGCTACGGCCGTTCCTTGAGCAAGGGCGATGCAAGGTCGTGGGTGGTAGTTTCTTCGACACGATCCCTGCTGGCTGCGATGCCTGCGTACTGTCGCAGATCATTCACGACTGGGAGGACGCACCGGCCCTGCGAATTCTCGCAGGGTGCCGTGCCGGTCTGGCGCGAGGGGCGACGCTGCTGGTCATTGAGCGCCTGCTGGATCCGTCGATGGCGGAAGCAACAGCGAACAACTTGCTGTCCGACATCGAAATGCTCGTTGTCACCCATGCGGCGGAACGCACGCCGTCGGAATACGAGGCATTGTTCGCAGAAGCAGGGTTTCGCCTTAAGAAGGTTATCCCAACTTCATCTCCTTTCGCCGTGTTCGAGTGCCTCGCGGTCTGATTATGAGAGTGTGTAGACGAAATATACATCGTCGCCAGTCTAGTTGCCAGGATACGCGATTCAGCCAGCCAGTCCCATGCGAGCGGGCCTAGTCCGATCGATCATGGTGAGCCATGAGCCGGCGCGCGCTCGTTCCACGCATGCGTGCGCTCGACCACCCTAGCTTGGCCTGCACGACGAAGCCCTTGGCGACCACTTCGGGCCACAGAGGCTGCTGAGCGTCTTGCCAGGTGCCCGTGCTGCCGTTGGGTGGGGCGACGCACGACCTCGACGCTGATGCCGTGAGTCTCTTCGATGGCCGTTGCACTTTGCCGCCGTAGGGTAAGCAGAGCCGGCGCCGCGAATCTGAACACGGCCTAAAGTGGGCCAGGCTGATCCGTTGGGCGAGGATAGAGCCCGATAACAGGAGCAGAGAGCATGAGCAGAAGCCCCCGTCGCAACCACTCAGCGGCGTTCAAGGCCAAGGTAGCGCTGGAGGCGGTCAAAGGCGACAAGACGATCGCCGAGATCGCGCAGAAGCACGACTCCATCCGAATCAGGTCACCGAGTGGCGGCGCCAGCTGCTCGAGCGTGCGGCTGACGTATTCGCCGGCAGCGCCGCGAGTGCCGAGCCGTCGCCGGACCTGAAGGAGCTGCACGCCAAGATCGGGCAGTAAGCGCTGGAGATCGATTTTTCAGCCGGCGCGCTCACCAAGGCGGGATTGCTGAGCGCAAAGCGATGATCGACCGTGAACACGAGTTGCCGATCAAGCAGCAGGCCGAGCTGCTGAAGATCAGCCGCGGCACGGTGTATTACCACCCCGAGCCGGTCAGGGCGGAGGATCTGGCGCTGATGCGGCGCATCGACGAGTCGCGTGCGCACAAATTCCTGTCGGCGCCGAGGGATGCCGATCGGCTCATCTGGACGGCGAGCTGCCCGTGCCCGACGGCTGCTTCGTGCTTCGAGGGCAAGACTTCGCTTGGTGCGCATCCGGCGGTTTGGAACCGGTTCATGATGAGAGAACACGCAGCGCGGCAGCTGAATGCCCGCAATGGTGGTATCGAGCCCGTTCGAGGCTTTTCGGGGCGCGCCATTGCATCGGCCAAGGCGATCGGCCCAATGCGCGATCGAGGCGACGGGGCGGCGCGTGGCGGGCGACGTTGAACACACAGGGACGATGCATTCGATCCAGGCACAGGCTACTTTGCAGGGAGGTCCAGAGACGAACTGTTTCGTGATCGGAGAAATGGTATGAAGTGTTGCCAATGGTGGCCGACACATCTTCGGCAACCCGCCACGAGCGCGGTTCAATCGAAGGCCACACATGAAGCGCGGAATGGCCATCGGTTGCGCCACGCCCGCCTTCGCTAACGCAAAGAGGTAGAGGTATGGTTTCGTCAGCAGGTCCAATCAAACAGCCACGCCATTCAGGCGACTTGCCGCCTGACGACGGAATGGTTGTCGCGCCCGAACGGGGCTTATGTGGCGCTTCAGCGCCTAAGCTTTCGCAATTCAGTGGCCTGAGCCCCTCCCCCAGCCGAAATGGGAATAGACCCAGAAGCGCTCAAAACACGGCGCCACAGCAGCGGGACTCTTTCGCGAGCCTTTGGGACCTCTACTCAAGTCCCGGTCCCACTTCGTCGCTGCCGCATGGGTCGCTTGGGAAGAAAGCAGAAGTGCCCCTCTCTATGCGGTCTGAGGATTTGATTGGGTCAGGACACGAAGCCCCTGCGCTGACGCGGAAGGAGAAGGAACCCGATCAGTTCCCATACTTATCCGATTTCCGTCTGTCGGACAAGGCGCTCGATGCTTGGCTCCGCGCTGCCGCTGGTTATCCGGATGACGGCAACGGCTCCGTTGCCCACATTGAGCCTGCGCCTACGGCGCCGCGTGGGTCGCAAGGACTGGCCGTCTTTACGGGCCATACTGTGTCTGAGGATTTGCCTGAGTCAGGGTACGGTGAACCGTCGACTGCTGGGCCGCGGACAGACGAGAGCAGGTTCTCGTGGACGCCGCCACCCAGTGAACGCCGTTCGAGTTCGTCGCATTCGTCGCTGATTTCGTCGCAACCACCGAAGAGCCAGGCGGAAGAGGTCCTCCCTGCTGTTGCTTATGTCGCCCCAGACTCAGTGCCAACACCGCGTAAGTCGCTTGGCAACGTGGAAGAAGTGCCCCTCGGTATCAGCTCTAAGGATTTGACTGGGTCTGTGCGCGCAGACAACAAGCCGAGTGCGAGGCTAAATCCGTTGAGGCTAAATCCGTTTTCCCCGTCGAGTGCTGAGCTCGCAAAGGTGGGAACGTGGTCGCCGGCCACAGGGCACAGCAGCATAGTAGGCGTCCCAGTTGGACCGGGGAAAAATCTTTCCGTCAGCCTTGTCGACCCCCAGCAGAACGCGGCCAACGACGTCAAGAACGCGATGGATTCGACCAAGAACGCGGTCGGAGACGCGGCCATCACCGCCTCGGTGAAGGCGTCGCTGGCGAAGGACAAGGATCAGCGCGCATTGGCGAGGGCGCGCCCAAAAATTGAAGATCAGTCAGATCGGTTGAAGGGGAAGAGCGTCTTCGATCGGCTGAAGGTGAAGATCGGCGTCGGGAACCTTATCGCGCGCCTGCGGAACAAGTTCGGTTGAATAGGACGTCGCCTCAGGCAGTCGACCTCATCGACGCTCGCGCCCATGCGCTTCGCTGCGACGGCCTCTTCTTCGCGGCTCGCGGCACGTGCCAACCCTCGATTTGACTATCTTGACGATTGAGTCGAAAGTCCGGTCCCGACTCGGGGTCCCCCACTGTTCGGGGAGAAGAGGGATGCCAGACCTTTCGGTCCTTGAATTGGTCCAGGCGTCGCCCGACCATCGCGTCCATGACGAACGCGGTAGGCACGGTTTTCGCGGCAGCGACGGTGGTGGTCCACCTTGCCCGCACACGAGATCGCAGTAAACGGTACTTCGCCCAATTGCATTGCACGTCCATCGCGACGCTTGCTTGAGCGAGTAACCCTCCCCCGGCAAGCCGGGGGACGGGTGCGGAATGGAAAAGTGCAGGGTTGTCGCCGCCAACAACTGGGCGAGTTCGGGAGGCGGTTCAAAACTTCGGTTTTCAGGCGGGCGCAGACGCCAGGTTTTTGCGGAAATGAAGACTGCGTATCCAGCGAGCACAACCCGGCATGCCATGAACTTGGACGTCAAAGCGCCCGGACCTTCCGGTCCCGCCGACTACACCCCAATCGCTGTCGAAAAGGGGCGACAAGCCTCGTTTCGGGGAGGCATGCGCCGGCAGTCTCCCCTGTCCGACCCTGCGCTCGAGGTGCGGAACATGACTGGCCCGTTGCCCCACCTGATCTTCGACTACATCCGGCAGCAGGCCAGTGGCGCCAACTCCGTTGCACAGGCCTGGGCGCGCCCGCCTGTGGCCTCGGCAGCGGCAGAGCGCCAGACGTTGATGCAGGCCACCTGCTCGCAGAATGTGGGCTGCCCGGCCGAAGAATTTGATCGCTTTGGCGATGCCCATCGCGACCGTCAGGTGGTGGTGTGTGCCAACACCAGTGCCGCGGTAAAGGCGGGTGCCGACTGGATGGTGACCAGTTCCTGCGCGCTGGCGATCGTCGCTCATCCAAAGACGCAGGGCCAGAAGATCTTGTGGGCACCGGGCCGCCACCTTGCTCGCAACATCCAGGAGCAGACCGGTGCCGACATGCTGCTGTGGGACGTCGCCCGCATCGTGCACGACGAGTTCAAGGGCGTGGAGCTGGAGTCGCTGCACCGTGCGCATCGCTGTGCCCGGGTGTTGGTGCACCCGGAATCACCGGCCAGCGTGGTGGCGATTGCCAATGCCGTCGGCTCGACCTCGGCGCTGCTGAACGCCGTGGTGGAGGGCAACGCGGCCTCATACATTGTCGCCACCGACAGCGGACCGTCGCTGGTCGCCACGCAAGTCGGCAGTCTTGCTGAGCGGCAACTGGACCTGATGGTGCTTCCCAATCGAAACGGTGGTTTGGCACCGATTCTTTCGGTACATCCCGACCATGAGCACGGCGTGCAGGTCGTCGCCACGTCGGTCGTTGTCGCGATGCGCCGGACCGCTGCGCCGTCGGGCATGCAGAGCATTCCGAAGAATCCGCACAACCAGGACATCGTTCCATTCAGCACGCAGGCGGCCACCGCTCTCGCCGTCGTGCGTTTGATCGACGCGTTGGCCCAGGTGGTCAAGCCCATCGATCCGGATCGGCCTCTCGACGACGACATCCGCCGCGCGGCCGACATGATGGACCTGCTGCAGGATGAGTTCGCATGAGCGTCAAGCTTGTGGCCAAGGCCCCCAAAGAGCTGGCCCGCCCAGTCGCCCTCGATTTGCTGTCCGTTCCGATGCCCGACGAACCGTTTCTCGTGTGCGAGCACTGCCGGCGTCGCACGCACGGTGCCATTTCACTGGAGGGCAGAGCGCAGCTTCCGGCACACCTGCTGGCGCCCGACGACGAAGGCGAAGGCGCCTTCTACCGCTGGCTGGTCGGACACCATGTGGCCGTGTGCACCTGGCGACTGCTTGCGGACACGCTGGACACAGTGCGGCAGGCGCCGACCGCCATCACGGTCGGGCTCGATCACGCGGCCTTCCTCATGGATGCCTACTCGGCGCTGCTGGTGTATGCAGGCAGTTGTACACCAGAGATCTACGGCTCTGTCATCCGGACCCGCATGGTCGAGAGCAACCCGTCGTTCAGCGGCACTTGGGCTCGTGACTTCGAACGGGTCCGCCAACTGCTCGACGCGCTCGCGCCGGCAGCGACAAGCGCGCTTGGCATGGCTCAAAGGAACAACAGGATCGTCCACATGATGCAGGCCAAGCGCTTGGTTCCCAGCGGTGTGTCCTTGCTTCAGGCCAGCAAGGGCCGCACTGACGGCGAGACCACAGCGGCCGAACGCGATCTTTTCGACCGGTTCTTTCGCCTCGAACGCCGCCGCGTCTGCGAGTGGGAGTTTCGGGCGCAGCTGTCGCGGCGCGTTTCCCTGATTCTTTGCGACTTGCAGCTGCGCCCGATGTCCAATACCGGCCTCGCCGGACCAGTGCAGCAGTCCGCGCTGATGTGCGAAGAGATCCTGAAGCTTCTGGCCGATCATTCCCACGGAGAGACATCGTGAGTGCAGATGAAATGATGCTGAATGCAGATTCCGCACGAGCAGTCGATCTTCCTGGCAATGCTGCACGGGCCTACAGGCGCGGGCGATCGTCGAAGTGGGAAACTTCACTGGCTATTCGACGATGGCTGCCGCATCGGGTCTCGCACCCGACGGGCGGCCGATCACGTGCAACGTGAACGACGAATGGACGGCCATCGCGCGAGAGGCATTTCGGGACGCCCGCGTTGCCGACCGCCGGGTTGCCCGTCACCAATCCGTCCGTCCGACCGGGATCCGACGCGCTCCAGCGCTGCATTTGAAGGTGTTGTCCCACCGCACCTTGACGTCCGGGTTGCTCACTTCAATTTCGGCACCTAAAGTCGCCCCGATCACGCCGATCTGGAGCAGCGCCACGGCGCCGAGTCTGGTGCGCGCGCATGGCTGGCCCCGCCAAGGGTTGGCTGTGCTTGTTCATTCTTGTCTCCTGTTGTGGACGCCCCGCCGCTAGGCGGCTGGATGGCGGGGGACGTCGCCGCTGATCAGCGTGCGCTGGCCTCGCGCTTGGCTTCAACGTCGGCGAGCTGAGACAGCAATCGCCGGACACGGACTGCCCCGCTGTCGGTGCTGAGGAGAACGGGCTTCATCGCCCAAAGGTCTCTGCCTTTCATGCGCCCCTGTACGGCCTGAATTATTGGCTCGTCCTCAGTCGCGATGACCGCAGTCACAGCATCCTCGATCGCGGCGGTGAGTTCCGCGCTATCACACATGTAGTTGCGGTAGACACGCCAGAAATAGTGCGTCTTGTGCTCCGATTCCGGCGCCAGCAGTTGCGCGCTCGAGAGGAGCGATCCTTCGGAACGTGGCCGCCCGGCAGGCGTCACCCCGGCATCGAAATACATGCAGGCGGGGGCGTCCCATCTGACGTCCACCCAATAGTCCACAGGCTGGTCGGCCGGACATGCGCCCGTCGCCGAAAAGACGTTTGACGGCAACCCATTCGGGTAGAGGTTTTGGACGAGGACCGTGTTTCCGGTCTGGCTCACGCACATTTGTCCGTGCGCCATCGCGGCGATTCCGAGGCTGGTCGGATGCAGGTAGGCCGCATGCGTGAGATCCAGCAGGTTGTCAAGCATCAAGTCTTGGCGCAGCGGCATCGTCATCACACGGCCAGCTGTGTAGGCGTAGGCGTCGTTGTTGAGGAAGCCGAAATCCACGAGCCGGCTGGGGTCAGCGTCCTCCGGTTTACCCATCCAGATCCACAGAAGCGTGTCCCGTTCGATGAGCGGATACTTCCTCACCTTCGCGGCGCCCGGGATCTTGCCGTCGCCGAGCGGGTTGTGCACGCATGCCCCGGCATCGTTGAACTTCAGGCCGTGGTAGGGGCACTGAACGCAATCGTCGACCAGTTTTCCCTTGTGCAGCGGCGCAAAGCGGTGAGGGCAGGTATCGCCCAGCGCCACCGCCTCGCCGGACTGCTTGCGATAAGCCACGATCGGCTCGTCCAACAGCGTCCTCGAGAAGAGGTCACCTGTGACCTCCTCGCTCCACGCGAACGGGTACCAGACATTCTTGAGGAAGCTCATGGTTGACTCCTAGGGTTTCCGTTGTGACTTCAGCTGCTAATCGCCGCGGCGATGGGAATCACGGGCTTGGCAAGGGCTTCCTCGCCCATCATTCGAGCCAACAGGCGACGCACCCGGACCGATCCGGCGTCATTGACCAACAGCACCGGCTTGAGCGCCATCAGATCGCCCGATCCGACAAGCTCTTGCTGGGGTTCGAGCATCGGCCGATCTTCGTTTTCGAAGGCGTTCTTGGCCCCCTCGCGAAACATCTCGGTCAGCTGTTGGTTTTGGAGATCAAAGGTGCGGCAGGTGGCCCAGAAGGAGTGCGTCGTTGTCTCCGTCTCGGGCGTGATGATGTTGGGGTTGTGGGTGTCCCAGCCCGCCTCGCGCGGCTCGCCGAATCGGGTGATGCCGTAGTAGGTCATCACGCTGGCGGGGGTAACGAAGCGCATTTCGAGCCAACGGTCGACCAAGCCCTCCATCCCGAGTACGGCCTTGGAAAGCGGAGTGATGGGATTGTTCTTGCACCATTGCTTCGTGAAGATGTGACCCTCCTCTTCGCTGACGTGGAACTCGTGCTTGGCGGTCTCCCGCGGCTCCAAGGTCGTCTCATGCACGAACGACACGTGACTGAGGTCGGGGAGCTTATCCATCACCAACTGGTAGTTCGCGTTGAGCTTGATGTAGCCCTGCGCCAGGCTAAATTTCGACGTATCGGCGCGACACCTGTAATCGGCGATCTTGCTTGCATCAGCTCGAGATCCATCGCCCATCTACACCCAGACCGGACCACGCGCTCTTCCACTGCATAGGTGCGCACGCTCGCCGCGTTGGGGGTCAGTCCATCGCCGTGCGGGTTGTCGACACACTTCTCGGTGCGATCAAACTGCAGACCGTGGTACGGGCAATCGACCGCAACTCCCACCAGCCTTCCCAGATGCAACGGTGCGAAGCGATGTGGGAACATGTTGGACATCGCCACGGCGACAGTACAGTCGTTCTGCAGCTGCGCTTTGAGGCGACTGCACCTGTGGCTCAGGCACCACCTGAGTAGCGGGATCAATCGGCTGGCGCCTTGCTGACGGGCGATGCTTGGTGCCGAGCCGCTTGCTGAAGGCGACATCCCTTGCACTCGACTTGTCAACGGGCTCCATTCCCGAGAAACATTCACTATCCAGGTCTCCACAAGGATCTGGTGCGCTGGCCGGAGAGCGGCAAGGAGCACTCACCTAGATGTTGTAGGTGACCAGGTTGACTTGCGAAGTCTCGCACGCGAAGGCGTGGCCGGTTGCGCGAACAGCCGAACGGCGACGGTTGACAGCCTCAAGGTCAAGGTTCCGAACGGGACCGCCACTGAACCGCCCCGGATTTTGAGGAGGCTCCTTCGATAGAGAATGGAGCCAACATGAGGAAGTCCCCGAAGTTTTCCCCCGAGGTAGTGGAGCGCGCGGTGCGCATGGTCTTCGACGCCAAGGACCAGTACCCGTCGCAGTGGGCGTATCTGTCCGAGATCTCCCGTTCTTGCGCGCCGGCAGCTGATCGCCGATCGTTGAGCCCTCGACGGAAGCGAGAACGCGCCCAGTTGCAGCCGCACGCGCGCATTGATTGGAGGACAGGCCGCCCGATGCAGGTGCACGGCGCCGGCTTCTGGAAGGCGCCCGAGGCGCGCAGGGTCGAGCAGGGGCTGAGCGTGGCTGCGTACTGCGAGGCAAACGGCCTGGCGAAATCGACCTTCCGGCGCCGCGCGTCTGTGCACGACCGAGCCGCACTGCCCGATGCGGTCGAGACGCTCAAGGACATAGTGATGGCGCTGGCGCAGCAGGTGCAGGCCGTGCGCGGTCAGGCCGATGCGCAGCTCGAGGTGCTGCGCCATCAGTTGGCCGAACTGCGCCGCCGGCTGTTCGGGCCGCGCTCGGAAGCGATCCACCCCGGCCAGGCCGAGCTGTGGAGCGACAAGGTCGCGCTGCCGCTGCCGCCCGAGGTGCACGACGAGGTCAGCAGCCACAAGCGCCGCCGCCAAGGTCGGCCAGCCATCGATGCCGACGTGCCGCGTCGGCGCGTCGAGTACGACCTCAGCGAGGCGGACAGGGCGCAGTTCGAGCGGGTACAGCGCATCGGCGAGGAGGTCAGCGAGACGCTGGAGTACACCCCCGCCAAGCTGGAGGTCCTGCAACACGTGCGGCTCAAGTACCGCTGCGACAGCGACGGCCTGCCGCCTTGCACTCGCCGCCTTTTGCGATGCACCTGACGACGAAAGTTCCACCGGCAGCCTCAATGAGGACGTGCGAGGGCGCTTCATCGAGTGGACCCGTCGCGGCGAGAAGCGCGTGTTGCGCCACATGATCGACCTGTGCACAGCGACACTCATTATCAGCGTGCTTGCAGCGGCGCATCCCGGGCGCCGCGTGCTACGCGTGCCGCCGTTCCAGCGCCTTCATTTCGAAGAGCTGGCGGCCACGCTCGGATTGGAGATCGACGTGACCAACGCCGACTCCGGCAACTGAGATCGTCCGATCCGATCCTCCTCCGTTCGCCACCGCGTCCGCCACTTCGCGTCTCCTGCCCTCCCGCTTCGCCTGTTCGCCTGACACTTCTCGCGCCGCGTCTGCGATTCGACTTCGCCGGCAGCCCCCGCTGTGGGTCACTCTCCGTTGGCGTCGCCCCAAAGGCCGGCGTGCTCTGAACTCACCGCATACCGACATCTCCCCCGAATGGCGTTCATGCCTAACAGTCCAGCATCACTCTCCCGGGCGGGCTCGGGGTCAGCAGGGTCACCACCTTCCGGAGAGCCGGTCGAGGGCTCGTCGTCTTTTCCGGATACTCAGCCCTCCCCGACCCTGTCCATCGGGGAGCTGTTCGGCCTGCGGTCGAGGTCGACTACGCCAAGGCTAAGGCTTCGTTCATAAATAACTTGATCAATCTATCCTGATCGGATGCGGTAGTTCCAATCACCGTGGAACTTGTCCGCTTCGATGCGAACGTTGGCCAGCTCAGCGTCGGTGACTACTACGCCCTTCG
>Ga0207671_10001359_pt1 | contig 28571 bp, 26 predicted proteins | sample KBSC24metaG_FD_184352 | JGI IMG/M metagenome (GOLD analysis project Ga0207671, IMG submission 184352) | Corn rhizosphere microbial communities from Kellogg Biological Station, Michigan, USA - KBS C2-4 metaG (SPAdes) (version 2) | ecosystem: Host-associated > Plants > Roots > Rhizosphere > Soil...
GTTTAGCATGGGGCGTTCCTTTATTTTTGTAAAAATTTTTTAATTTATGAGGCGTTTATTATTGGTTATCGCAACGTCCGTTTCCATCATTAGCTGTAATAGCAGTACAAATAATAATACGAAAACAAATACGGACAGCAGCGCCGCTACCGCGCATGTAAATACTGCCGCCCCCACAAGTAAGCTGAATGATGCAGGGACGCAGCAACTGGTACGTATGCTTGCTGACTACTATGGATTGAAAGATGCGATGATAGCGCTGAATGCAAACAAGGCTGACTCCTTTGCCCATAAACTGAACAACAGCACAAAAGATATGAAGGCAATAGCTGAAAAAGATAGCATCGGAAAAGCAATTGCGCCATACCTGGACTCGATGAGCATGGGACTGCAACAAATAATGGCCATTAAAGATGCCAGCTGTAAGGAGCAACAAGTGCCATTCAGTAAAGTATCGGACCATATGTTTGCTGTATTAAAGAAATCTAACCTTAGGGATGGTAATATATACCTGCAACACTGCCCCATGGCGCTAAATGAGAAAGGCGCACACTGGGTGAGCAATGAAGCTGAAATAAAAAATCCCTACTTCCCGAAGACCATGATAGACTGTGGTGACCTGGAAGACTCTCTGAAATAAACCCAAGAAGCGTTATAACACTATCATTAAGAAGACGATGTTCAAAAGAATTTATTACCTCTTACTAATCTTACTGCTTCCCCAAATAGCAATAGCACAAAAGAAGGTATCGCTAAGTGGCTATATGCGAGACGCTGCCAGCGGGGAATCGCTGATAGGTGCTACGGTGTATATAGTGGAAGCACAACAGGGCGCCACCTCCAATGGATATGGTTTTTACTCGGTATCGGTGCCAGCGGGAAAATACACGGTGAAATTTTCCTATGTGGGCTATGTGACCCGTACGGAAACCATAGAGCTGATAGAGAACAAAGCCTTTAACGCAGAGCTAAGCAATAACACAACGCTGAAAGAGGTGCAGGTAACCACTACACGCAAAGATGAAAATGTGAAGAATACGGAGATGGGCACCATAAGCCTGTCAATGGATAAGATAAAGAAACTACCTGTGATATTTGGTGAAACAGATATACTGAAAGCGCTGCAGCTGCTACCGGGCGTGCAAAGTGCCGGCGAGGCAGATGGCGGCTTTTATGTACGTGGCGGCGGCCCCGACCAAAACCTTGTGCTGCTGGATGAGGCTATTGTTTATAATACCGGGCACCTGTTCGGATTCTTTTCGATATTCAACTCGGATGCTATTAAAGATGTGACCCTTATAAAGGGTGGTATGCCTGCAAACTATGGAGGCAGGCTTTCTTCTGTAATAGACGTATCAATGAAGGAAGGGAATATGAAGCAACTTCATGCGGAAGGTGGCATAGGACTGATAGCATCTCGACTAACGCTTGAGGGGCCGATAAAGAAAGATAAAGGTTCCTTCATCATATCTGGCAGGCGCACATATATAGATGTCCTTACAAAGCCGTTTGTAACGGGAAGACTTAAGGGCTCAGGCTACTATTTTTATGACCTGAACATGAAAGCTAATTATAAGCTGGGCGAGAAAGACCGAGTGTACCTGAGCGGCTACCTGGGGCTGGATAAATTTAACTTTAACAGTCCTAACAGTAATTTTCAGGCTAATATACCCTGGGGTAACAAGACTGCTACCCTGCGCTGGAACCACCAGTTTAGCGACAAGCTATTTGCAAATACATCTCTTATTTACAATGATTACAATTTTGCTGCCAACTTCAGTCAAAATGATTTTGGGATAAAAATAGCATCAGGCGTAAAGGACTATAATGCGAAGACCGATTTTGATTACTATGCAGCTTCCAACCATCACTTTAAAGCAGGCATTGCTTACACTTATCACACGTTTATACCCAACCAGGTATCAGGACAGGCAGACACAGTAGTCCTAAAACCAGACAATGCACTGATAAAATATGCACATGAAGTAGGCGTGTACCTGATGGATGAATTTGACCCAACAAAAAAACTGCGTATAAATGCAGGTATACGATACTCATGGTTTGGACAGGTGGGGCCGTATACAAGATATGACTATGCTGATGGTACCAATACGAAAACGGATAGCTTTAGCTATTCAGCAGGCAAGATAGTGCAAACATATGGCGGGTGGGAGCCAAGACTGAACATGCGCTACATACTGGACGATGCATCTTCTTTGAAAGCCAGCGTGAGCAGAACCTACCAATATGTGCACCTGGTATCTAACAACGGAAGTACACTGCCAACGGATGTGTGGGTGCCGAGCACACAAATAGTGAAGCCAGAAATAGCCTGGCAATATTCCGCCGGGTATTTCAGGAATTTCCTTGATAATAAACTGGAGACGTCTGTAGAGGTATATTATAAGGACATGCAGAACCAGATAGAATATGAAAACAACTATGTGCCCAATACACTAAAGGACCCCGAACTGTCTTATGTATTTGGGCATGGATGGTCTTATGGTGCTGAGTTTTTTATTAATAAAACGCAGGGGAAATTTACGGGCTGGATAGGCTATACACTATCATGGACATATAGACAGTTCGCTGATCTGAATAATGGCGAAGCATATCCTGCAAAATATGACAGGAGACATGATGTATCTGTAGTGGGCAGTTATGAACTGAATAAGAAATGGACTTTATCGGGTGTGTTCATTTATGGTTCCGGCAACTCCATTACGTTACCAACAGGATTTTATATTTTAAACTCGCAAGTGCAAGAAGTATTCAGCAAAATAAATGCTTATCGCCTGCCTGCATATCATCGCCTGGACATATCTGCTATTTATACTCCGCAGCATAAAAGACCCAGGAAATGGCAGGGCAGCTGGGCTTTCTCCATTTACAATGTGTATGACCGACACAATCCATACTTCCTGTATGCGGATACGCAGGGTTCTTTAAAATCGGGCACGGACGTGAAAATATACGAGGTGAGTATATTCCCTATAATACCGAGCATTACATATAATTTCAAGTTTTAAAATCAATCATTATACGAATAGAAAGAGGGCGTTATTGCCCTCTTTTTTGCATTGAGAAAATTTCGAATTTCTTAAGTAGTGGTTAAGCAGATACAAAGAAGCCGTTAAGCAGCTTGTAAAATTTCTCTGTAGAAAAATGGCGCTGCATCTTTGTGTCATCAAAGCAAGCAACTATCACTAAAGAATGCAGCAGACACAGTATATACAGATGAACCACAAGGCGGAAAAGCTAAAGAAGATAGCATTATTTGTTTCAATACTGTCTTGCCTGCTACTTGCTGTGATGCTATAACAACGCTCTCTCTTATCCTCTATATGTAACAGAAGAGCCCTATCAAGGGCTCTTATTTTTTGCAGATTATTGAATGTGATTAGGCTTCCAATTCTAAATAAACAGGGCAGTGATCTGAATGTTTGATGTGTGGCAGTATGGCAGCATCCCTTAGTGTAGGCCGCAATGGCTCTGAAACATTTATATAGTCGATGCGCCAGCCCTTGTTCCGCTCGCGGGATGCAGCGCGAAGACTCCACCACGAGTATTGATGCGGATGCGGATTAAAACACCTGAATGCATCAACATAACCATTGTCAAAAAATTTATCCATCCATGCACGCTCTTCCGGCAGAAAACCTGAGGAGTTCTTATTGCTTTTGGGATCATGAATGTCTATTGGGCGGTGGCATATATTGTAGTCGCCGCAGATGATAAGATTGGGCCTGGTGGTACGTAACTCATCGAGGTAAATGTAAAACTCATCCAGCCATTGATATTTATAAGCCTGCCGCTCATCGCCACTGGTGCCACTAGGGAAATATGCATTAATAAGTGTTATGTCACCAAAATCTGCGCGTATCACCCTACCCTCTGCATCGCTTTGCTGAATACCATTGCCATAGAAAACGGCTTCCGGCTGCAAGCGTGTGAATATAGCTACGCCGCTATATCCTTTCTTCTCTGCAGAGAACCAGAATGTTTCATAACCTAATGCATGAATGGCATTGTAGTCTACATTTTCTTTGAGGGCTTTTATTTCCTGCAGACATACTACATCAGCAGGGTTACCTGACAACCATTCGAGGAAGCCCTTGTTTATGGCGCTTCTTACGCCGTTAACGTTGTAGGAGATTATCTTCATAGTTTCTTTGTGCTGTCTATTGTAAGTTGTTGGGCCAGGTTGTTCGCCCAGTCAGCTACAGCTTTAGCTTCGTCTTTTGTAAGCACTGCATCTTTGTGTATCCAAAGATAGCTACCAAGGGGCATCGAGCCTTCATTTACTTCTTTGGCTATTTTAGTGAATTTCTTTATCTGCCTTTTCTTTGTATAGCTGCCTATTTCAGAAAAGTTGAGTTCACGTTTACCTTCCTTCACATGGTTGGCCAACCACCATGCAACGGGTTGTATATTGTTGTACCAAGGGTAGCGGGTGTTGTTACTATGACAATCATAGCAAGCCTTCACAAGAATGCTGTCTACATTAGGCGGTACGGTGCATATGTTGGTAATGTCATTAGGCCCTTTGGCTGTTGAAATATTTTTGGTCGGATGAAAAAACTGGATCACTATCAATAAAACAATCAATATTACCAGTGAGCGTTTTAAGATCTTTTTCATTATATACAGTGTAAGTTTAGCATCTAAAAATATGGTATAAAAAATTAACGCCGCAATGCGCGGCGTTAAATATGTTTTAGTTATTTCAAAGTTTCGTCGAGCCAGTTGAAAAATTCATGCTGCCATACCAGTGCATTTTGCGGATGCAGCACCCAGTGGTTTTCATTAGGCAGATAAAGCAGCTTGCTCTTTATACCACGCAACTGCGCAGCCTGAAAGGCTTCAAGACCTTGCTCTACTGGCACGCGATAGTCGATGCCACCCTGAATTATCATGATAGGGGTGTTCCACTTGTCTACATAATTGCTTGGGTTGAATTTCTCATAGCTCTCCGGTTTAGGGTGCTGCCAGTAAGCGCCACCCATGTCCCAGTTTGCAAACCAAAGTTCTTCAGTGGTGCCGTACCAGCTCTTCAGGTCGAATAAACCATCGTGCGCAATGAATGTCTTGAAGCGATTGTTGTGCATGCCTGCAAGCATATATACGCTATAGCCGCCATAGCTGGCACCTATGCAGCCCAGCCTGTCTTTATCAACATATGGTTCGTTGGCCATATCATCTATAGCAGAAAGGTAATCGCGCATTGGCTGGCCTCCCCAGTCTTTACTTATATCTTCGTTCCATTTCACGCCCCAGCCCGGCATACCGCGACGATTAGGTGCTACAATAATGTAGCCCTGTGCTGCAATAAGCTGGAAGTTCCAACGAAAACTATAGAACTGTGTAAGTGCAGACTGCGGGCCGCCCTGGCAATAAAGGAGAGTTGGATATTTTTTATGGGGATCGAAATTTGGTGGATATACTACCCATACCCCCATCTTCTTGCCGTCGGTAGTTATTACATGACGCAATACGGTTTTGCTGAGATTTATTTCTTTGTATATAGCATCATTTTCGTGCGTGAGTGCATGCATGTTACCTGAAGCAATGTTTACAGCATATAGCTCCGCTGCATGGTTCATATCCGTACGGGTAACTACGAGATCCTTACCGGACTGGCCGCTAATGCCTGCTATGTCAAAATTACCATCAGTTATTTGGCGAACTACTGGTTTGAATCTGTTGGTGAGCTTTTCGCCAGTACTTACTTCAAATGCCTGCATTGTACCATGCCATGGCGCATTGAAGTATATTTTAGTGCCTGTTTTGTCCCATACAAAACCTTCAACTGTTTCATCCCAGTTTTCGGTGAGGTTCATTTTGTAGACATCGTTATGGCCCAGGTCCATTACGTAGATGTCACTTTTGTCCGCTTCGTACCCATCGTGCTTCATGCTGGTCCATGCCAGTCTTTTGCCATCAGGGCTAAAAGCTGGTTGCGTATCGTAGCCCATCATGCCTACTGTAAGATTAGTAGTGCTTTTCTCCCACACATCGTACAAGTAAATATCTGTATTGGTACTCTGCGCATATTCTTTACCAAATTTCTTTTTGCATACATATACAACAGTCTTGCTATCAGGTGACCAGATAAAATCTTCTGCCCCACCGAATGGCTTCTGCGGGCAATCATATGGCTGACCTTCCATTATATCAGTCGCGGGGCCATCTTTTATGCTTTTGATGAAGATGTGAGAAAATTTACCATCTTCCCAGGTATCCCAATGGCGATAGTTAAGGTCGGTGTATATTTTGGCTGTGGTGTTTTTATATTCTGGATACAGATCCGTGCCCAGCATTGGCTTTATTAATACATCTTTGGAGAAAGCAACATATTTGCCATCGGGTGATACACGTACGTTGTCTGCATCATCCATACCATCCGTCATCTTTGACCAGCTCTTGCCGTCATCTGTGCTGCGATATAATGCCTTGTCATCCGTAGCATACCAGGCATTTTTATCGCGCTGCATTATTGCTTTGCCTTCTGCAGCTTTCAATTCTGTTTTACTACCAGTAGCTACGTTCGTCACGTAGTGTCTTGCCATTCGCTTCTCTGTTTTTACATCTGTTACCGACACTGTATAATAGATGCTCTTTTTATCCGGACTCATATCGCCGGCGCTTACATGTTTCAGGGTCCAAAGCAGCTCAGGCGTCATATGGTCCTGAGCATGCAGGTTTGTGCCTGCTAATAATAAAAAGATGAATAGAGAACGTTTCATGTTTAAATATTAATTACGAAGATTTAAAAGTATTACTTATTAGGTGGGGGTGCAAGCCTGCCCGATGAGGGGCCTGTTCTCAATTTAGGTTTAGTCTTAGATACCGGTGGCTGGGTAAAATCTATAATATGTTCCCAGCCTGCCTTTAGCTGCACAGGGTCGCCGTATGGTATTATTTCTTCCGGCTGTATTTTCTTTAGCAGATCGCCGGTATCCCATTTACCATTATGATTTTTATCGACAATAATAAGTATGGTATAATTAGCAGGCTGCAGGTGTATAAGATCTATAGCTGTATCTGTAATTGGCTTTTGCTGTATGGTGTCAGTTTCATTTTTCACAAGCAGCACGTATTCGCTGTTTTTATATTTAGCAGGCAGCTTTACGTGCAGTATGCCATAGTCTTCGTCGCGCTTTGTTCTGAAGATATACTTTGACGGCATGGCATCTGTTCCGGCACTGTCTTTGGCAAAGCTTTTGAGCAGACGTAATGTATATACCATATTCTGCTGCCAATTGCAGTCTATTGTTATTTTGCTTTTTGTAGCGGTATCCAGATAAATATTTGCTACCACTTGTTTTATGACACCTTCGCTATCGTAGCTAAGTGTTATTCGATCTCTGTTTAAGATAGTGACCTCTTTATTAAAAGTAACAAGGACAGGTTTTATAATTTCCTTAGTACGTTTACGAACGTCGCTTGTGTCTACGTTCACTGTATATACAAACCCTTCTTTTGCTTTAGCTGCCTGTTTTGCTTTCAGCAGGGCGGTGTTTTGAGCTACCGCATTAGCAGTGTCTTTCTTTGAACGCAGCGTATCGTCTTCCTTAAATATCTTCAGCAAAATGGGTGGCTGTGTAGAATCGCCGGGACGAACGGTTGTATTGTTAAAACCAATCCATTCATCTCCCCCGTCATATATGAGATTGCCGTTCTTGTCTTTTAGTGCATATATTTTAAAAACTCTGTCAGGCAATCCTTTAAATGAAAAAGTACCATCATTGGCTACGGGTGTTACATACAAGGGCTTTTCCCTAAGCACAGCACTGTCAGATTTTGTAGCCGCATATAGCTCTACCGCCATAGAGCTTGTATCTATCATGCCGGTAAATGCATTGAGAACATTGCCATTTAGCTCCAAAGAATCGAAATAAGCGCCTGTACTGAATGTGTACGTGTATCCCGTAAATGGGTTGCCTTCATGCAGGTCCCTAATGGCTTTGCCAAAAGTGACGCGATAGGTAGTATTGCTTTGTAAAAGGGTATCTGCAATTTTGATAGTTACATGTTTGTTGATACTGGTGACCATTGGCTGCACCGCCAGAATAGGTGATATCTGCACATCTTTATTGGCGTCCGTTAGCGTAACGTATTCATCAAAACGCATCACTAGCTTGTTCACTTTGGTATTACGCAACGAATCGGTGGGTGTTACGGAAACGAGTTTGGGTGGTGTGGTATCCTTTTTCCCGCCAGATGGAGGCACAATATTGGCACAGCCTGCGCCGACAAAAACCATGATAACCAATAAAATGCTGCTAAAGCGGATACTCATTTGCGCCCAAAAATAACATATAAGCGCCAAGGATTATCGTATAAATTGTTTTTAGGGTCATTTCAACTGAATTAGCCCTAATATTGCAATTAAATTAAAACAACTATGATGCTTAGCTTTCTTTTCATGTTAAAAATGTTTTTTATGCCAATGCCTGAGCATAAAGAAGTACCTAAAGCCATCTATGATTTTAAGGTAGAGGCGCTGACTGGCGGAACGATTGATTTTGCGAAATTCAAAGGGAAGAAAATATTGATCGTAAACACGGCTTCTAAATGTGGTAATACGCCACAATATGAACAACTGGAGGCTATTTCAAAAAAATACCAGGGTAAACTGGTGATAGTTGGGTTCCCGGCAAACAACTTTGGCAAACAGGAACCTGGTACCAATGGCGAGATAGCTGAATTTTGCAAAAAGAATTATGGTGTTTCTTTTCCTATGGCCGCTAAAATATCTGTAAAGGGTGATGATATGGCACCTATATACGAATGGCTGACCGAAGAAAAATATAATGGTTTCAAAAACAGCGAAGTGACCTGGAATTTTCAAAAGTATCTGTTGGATGAACATGGCAAGCTGATAGCTGTTTTTGATCCACGCACTAAACCAGATGCACCGGAAGTGATAGCTGCTATTGAAAAATAACTGTATACTATCTACAATAAAAAAGACCGGAAATTATTCCGGTCTTTTTTATTAAATCACTTTAAAAGTATGTTGATATATTAGCGGTGTCCCCAGCCACCACGGCCGCCACCATGTCCATAGCCACCGCCGCGTGCATAACCGCCACCACGTGGACCGTATCCGCCGCCTCTGTAATATCCGTGTCCCCAGCCACCGCCATATGCATAAGCCCTAGGGCGGTAACAACCTCTATATTCCGGTGCATAATATCCTCCGCCATAGTACGGTGCAGGAGCATAATAACCGCCACCATAATAAGGTGCAGGCGCACAACCATCATAATATCCGCCACCTACCACTACCGGAGGTACAGGTACGCCTATGCTAACGCCTACACGCGGGCCACCCCAATGGCCTCTACCACAACCCCAGGGATGGGCGCTTGCCTGGGTAGTAAATCCTAAAGTTAATGCGCCTACGAGCAATGCTACTGCCAACATCCTGGTTTTCATAATCCTCATTTTTATTGTTATTTAAGATTGTTTGAACCATATAATACAATTTGCTTGCCAGTTTTTCTGAAATAAAAATAGCGTCCAATAAAGACGCTATTTAAATGCTAAATATTTATTAAAGCCATCCCTTATGGATGCGGTGGCATTGGCGGACGTGGTGGAGCCGGAGGCATTGGTGGCCTATGTGGCGGTGGAGGTGGCAGTGGTACGTTGACCCTTACACGAGCATGATACTCTCCACCATGATAGTAATGGTGATGATAGTAATGGGGATGATAATAATGGCGATGGTAGTAGTGATGATGCTCGTAGTACTGGGCATAAGAACTACCTGCTGAAGCCATCATAAAGGCAAACATCAATGCGGAGATTATTTTCGTTCTCATTTTTTCTGCTTTAGTTCGGTTTACTATATACAAATTCATACCAGCATTGCACTATGTTTAAAGTCAAGATATTATATTTCCACAAAAGGGCTAAGCATGAAATTTTGTGGATTATGCGCAATAAATAAAGCCCCTTCAGTGAAGAAGAGGCTTTATTTTATTTGATTTAGAGCATTATAAAAATTAACGCCATTCATAGTGACCCGGAACCCAATCGCCATAAGCGTTCCAATAGCCAGGTATCCAAACCCTTGCATCGTTATCGTAATACCTACGATATCCATAATATGGATGTCCATAATATCTATGATAATAATAATGATGGTAAGGTGTACCGGCGTGAATTATTACTCTACCTTCGGGAACAGGTACCCCTACTCTTACTCTAGCATGCACTTCCTGTGCCTTAGCGCTGTTAAATCCAACCAGGGAACAAAGTGCGATCATAATTGCTGTTACTACCGTTTTCATATCCTATAGCTTTTGTTACAAAATATATTTACACCAATACTGATTAAATTTCCTTACCAGCATGTGTTAAGAACTGTTAAAAACAGTAAAGAGCGCCTTAAGGCACTCTTTACAAATCAATTATCTAACGCGAATAATATTATCTACGCTTTAGCTTCCAATTAGAATTGTTCCCTTTTGTGGTAACTGTTGCACTTTCCGGCTTTTTATATTGCTCCCAAACCGATGCAGTAAGCAATGCGGCCACTTCTTCTGCCAATTCATCTTTTTGTTGCAGATATTCAGGTTTAAAATATTTTTCTATGAATTTGGTATCGAATTGACCGCTGCGGAAAGGGTCCGTTTGTACAGCCCATTTACCAAAATTCAACGTTGTTTCAATACCCGTTATATAATACTCATCTATCGCCCTGCAGAGACGTTGTATAGCATCTTCACGAGTATCGGAATAAGCTACGAGCTTTGCTATCATAGAATCATAAAACACAGGGATTTCCTGCCCTTCTTCAAAGCCATCATCTACCCGTATACCAGGACCTTTTGGTATTTGGTACATAGATAGCTTGCCGGTATCCGGCAGAAAATTATTCATGGGGTCTTCTGCGCACACGCGCAGCTCTATAGCGTGACCTTTAATTTTCAGATCTTCCTGAGAGAACGAAAGCTTGTTACCGCGAGCAATATTTATTTGTTCCTTCACCAGGTCTATGCCAGTTATCATTTCGGTTACACAGTGCTCTACCTGCAGGCGGGTATTCATTTCGAGGAAGTAGAAGTTAAGACTTTCATCTACAAGGAATTCTACGGTACCTGCACCATAATAGTTGCTGGCACGTGCCACGGCTACAGCGCACTCACCCATTTCTTTTCTTATATCCGGTGTGAGGCAACTTGATGGTGCTTCTTCTATTAGCTTCTGGTGCCTGCGCTGTATGGAGCATTCGCGCTCGAAGAGATATGCATAGTTGCCATGCTGATCGCCCACCAGCTGTATTTCTATATGGCGCGGTGCAGCTACATATTTTTCAATAAATACATCATCATTGCCAAATGCGCTAAGGGCTTCGCTTTTAGCGGTGCGTAATTGTTCTTCCAGTTCCTCCGTTTTGTTTACTACCCGCATACCTTTACCACCACCACCTGCAGATGCCTTTATAAGAATAGGATAACCTATTCTATCACCTATCGCTTTTGCTTCGGCCAGGTCTTTAATAGGATCTTCCGTACCCGGTACCATTGGTACATTAAACTTCTTCGCAGCCTGCTTTGCAGCTATCTTGCTACCCATCATTTCTATGGAGTGTGCAGATGGGCCTATAAAGATAAGACCTGCATCAGATACCGCCTTGGAGAAGGATGCATTTTCACTGAGGAAACCGTAGCCGGGGTGTATAGCATCAGCACCGGTTTGCTTTGCCACCTCTATTATTTTATCTGCACGCAGGTATGACTGGGCAGAAGGTGCAGGCCCTATGCATATCGCTTCATCAGCATAGCGTACAAAAGGCATGTTCCTGTCTGCCTCAGAAAATACAGCTACTGTTTTTATACCCATTTCCTTTGCGGTGCGCATTACGCGCATTGCAATCTCACCACGATTGGCTACAAGTATTTTTTGCATTCGGCGAAATTAGTTGATAAGTTGGTAGAATAGTAGCAATTGAAATAAAATGATAATACCGCGAAGAGCTTATTCTATTATTTCATTATTTGTTTCTTCCTCCGGGTGAAAATAATTGTAAACTACCTGGGCTTTGGCAGCGCCCACACACTTAGTGAGCTCGCGCTCGGTAAGTGTACTTATATTTTTTACGGAACGGAACATCTTCAGTAGCTCTGTGGCTGTCCTCTCACCTATGCCCGGTATATCTTCCAGCTTATTCTTTATGGTTCCCTTGCTGCGTATCTGTCTATGGAAAGTGATGCCAAAGCGGTGCACCTCGTCTCTTATGCGGCGCACCAGTAAGTGTGCAGCACTATCAAATGGCAATTGCAGCGGTTCACTATCGCCGGGAAAAAATATTGATTCTTCCCGCTTGGCAAGACCCACTATGGCCATGCGGCCTGTTAAGCCTAATTTTTCAATGCTTTCCAGTGCAGCGCCCAGCTGTCCCTTACCGCCGTCTATTATTACCAGTTGTGGCAGGGATTTGCCTTCGTCAACCAACCTTTTATAGCGACGATACACTACCTCGGACATGGAAGCAAAATCGTTTATACCCTGCACCGTCTTTATGTGGTAATGTCTGTAATCCTTTTTTGAAGCCGCACCATTGCGAAAGCACACCATAGCTGCCACAGGGTATGAGCCCTGGAAGTTGGAGTTATCGAAACACTCTATATGTATAGGCATCTCCCGCAGCTGTAGTGCTTCCTGCAACTCTTCCAGCACTTCCATATCCAGCTCATGAGATGGTATTTTTAACAACAGCGTTCCTTTCTTATTAAAATCGTCGCGGAAAAGAGCAGCATTTTTATAACTAAGGTCCAGCAGGTTTTTCTTGTCGCCGGCCTTGGGCACTGTTACCTGCACACTGGGATCTGTGACGTCTATGGCAATAGGCACTATTACTTCGTGCGCATTGCTATGAAAAGTTTCACGCAGTCTGTCCATAGCAAGCGACAAGATATCAGCATCCTGCTCTTCCAGCTTCTTTTCTATTACTATTGTTTTGGTATAAACAATATTGCCATTGCTTACCAGCATATAATTAACAAAAGCATTCTTCTCATCGCTTATTATGGTTGCTACATCTACATTACCAAGACGAGGATTAGCCACTATAGATTTACTTTGATAGTACTGCAACGAATCTATTTTCTGCCTTACTATTTCTGCTTTCTCAAATTCCATTTCTGTGGCAAATTTTGTCATCTCCGCCTTCAGGAATTTTATCACTTCGCCGGTATTGCCTTTTAGTATGTGTCGTACCTGTTGCAGGTCTTCTGCATAATCTGTTTCGTTTTGCAGTCCTTCACAGGGACCTTTGCAATTACCTAAATGATATTCGAGGCAAACCTTAAATTTTCCGCGCGCAATATTTGCCGGAGAGAGATTCAGGTTGCAGGTACGCAGCGGTATATTTTGCTTCACGAGATCCAGCAGCTCACGCACACGACCCAAACCGGTAAAAGGGCCAATGTATTCCGAGCCGTCACGTATGAGGCGGCGTGTGAAAAACACGCGCGGGAAAGGTTCTTTTTTTATAACAATGTATGGGTAGGTCTTATCATCCTTCAATGCAATATTGAACCTGGGCTGATAATGCTTTATGAGTGAATTTTCGAGCAGGAAAGCATCGTGCTCTGTATTAGTAACTGTATAATCTATAGAATGGATAAGCGTTACCAGCTTACGGGTTTTAAAATTATCTACGTTCTTATTGAAGTAAGAACTTACACGTTTGCGCAGGTCTTTTGCCTTGCCCACGTATAGCAGCTCGCTTTCTACATCGTAATATTTATAGCATCCCGGCTGGTGTGGTATTGATTGTATTACTTTACTAAAGTCCTCTCTGGTCATTTCCTCAAAACCTGTTTATAAAAAACGGTACTCTGTTACTCTTTGTATCGGTTTGGTATGTGTGTTGTCAAATTCCTGTATCTGTATCAGCTTCATAGGTGCATAATATAGCTTATAGCTGAGACCATCATATTTTGAGCTTTGTTGTGTTTCAATATATATAGACACTATTTTGTTTGTAGTAGGATCTATGGATATCTGCAGCTTGCGTGTGTACAGATCGGGATCCTTAGCCTCATAATAGAATGTATGTTTTCCGGTCACGTCTTCATCAAACGAAGAAAAGTTGTAGTGGTCGATAAATTTTTTATCGCTTATATCAGATTTAAAAAAGATATTAAATATTTCGCCCCAATCCATTTGAAAAGCGGGCACATATGTGCTGTCTGTTTTGCCGTTCTCAGTTACTATCTTTTCAAGGGTAAATGGCTGCCCGTGGAAGGTTTGCCACTGATCCTGGCCAAATTGTATGATAGACCAGTAACCCCCATTATCGGCCTTTGTTGTTGCTGCGGTATTATCAGCCCGCTTCTGCTTACATGAAACCAGCGTAATAAGCGTAAGAAATATGATCAGTGCTCTTCTGATAGTCATTAGTGTTACTATGTTCTTGTCTTCTCCAAAATTAATAAACCTTCAAGAAGATTAATAACATAATGCTATGAATGGCAAAATATTAGTTGAGTAGCGGATTCACAGGCATGTTTTCCATAAATGAGTACTCTTTGCCCAATGTTTTTACAGCTTCCTTCCACATATCTTTAGCCGCTGTATCAAACAATATATCAGGCTTGGCGTCAGTTATTATCCATGAGCTTTCGTCCACCTCCTTCGTCAATTGGTCTTTAGTCCAGCCGGCATAGCCTACAAACAGGCGCAGATCGGATGGCTTATAATCATTGGTGAGCACTATTTCCTGCAGAGCATCATATGAGCCACCCCAGTATACACCAGGTATTATTTCAGAGCCACCCAGCCTTTCGGGCATACGGTGCAGCATGTGCAAAGTATCCATCTGTACGGGGCCGCCCTGGTATACAGGAATATTTTTATTTATCATTTCAGGTAGCAGATCGCTAAGTGTCAGTTCTGTTGCATGATTCAAAATAAATCCAACACTTCCTTCATCTCCATGCTCACATAACAAAACCACTGCCCTTGCAAAGTTTGGATCACTTAAAAAGGGCTCCGCTATCAGTAGCTTCCCCACAGCGGGGGCTACATTATTTACCGGCATATTTATATCTACAAAGTTCATGATCTATTAAATTTAGTTCATCCTGATAAATACACAAAAAAATCTGTGCCCCGGAGTTATGCCCCAGTTATTCGTTTAACATTTAATTGTAATTTTTGCTTTCCAATGGGTTGATTTACAAAATGGTTATACTTTTATAAATTATTCCGTCCCGGCCATATGCTTTACCTGTTTAATGCCATTTTGTTTGTACTAACGGTTATAGGAGGCTCTGTTCCCCTATGGATAAGGCAACTGGATGAGAAACGCATGCTTTACCTGCTAGCGTTCTCGGGATCATTTCTGCTGAGCATTACCTTTCTTCATCTTTTACCTGAGACATTTGAGAGCCATGTAAACTATGCCGGGCCATTATTACTGGTAGGCTTTTTCCTGCAGTTGCTCATACAGCGCATGACACATGGTGCTGAGCATGGACATACGCACATACATGAAGGACAAAGCATACCACTGGCTTCCATCTTTACGGGACTGGCCATACATGCATTTATGGAAGGCCTACCACTAGGCTTTCCTTATCAGCAGGAGTCTACAATTTTATCTCTATACATGGCCATTACGGTTCACAAGCTGCCGGAGGCCATGCTGGTGACAAGTATTGCCATGCAGGTAAAAAATAAAAAGGTTGCTTTTATTCAGTTATTGTTTTTTGCGCTTATTACACCGGTGGCAAGCACACTTACCGGCATTATGAGCGCCCGCTATGCTAATATATCAACTACAGTTTCTTATTTATTGCCTGTAGTGGCCGGGGCTTTCATACATATAGCCACTACCATATTCTTTGAGAGCGGCACCAGGCAGCATAAAGTAAGCTGGCAAAAGGCACTGGCAATGTTATTGGGCGTAGGCACAGGATTATTAACGTTAGCTTTTGAATAATGTAACTTTATAAGATGAAGAGATATCTCATAGCTTTTTTAAGTGCCCTAATACTTCTTATTAATATAGCCAAAGCACAACAAGCTACCCATACAGACAATAAATCACTGCTATGGCGCATAAGTGGCAAGCATATGAGCAAGCCTTCATACCTGTTTGGCACCATGCACATTATTTGTGCTACAGATTATATATGGACCAACAAAATGGGAAAAAGCCTTGACAGCAGTGACGAGGTATGCTTTGAGCTGGATATGGACGACCCATCCGTAATGATGCAGGTGGCGGCTGCTATGATAAGCACAGATGGAAAAACGATAAAAGACTACCTGACTGAAGAACAGTACAATGAACTGAAGAAATACGTGGATGACAATATGCACATGGATATGTCTGTGCTGAACCAGATGAAACCAGTAGCCTTGCAGATGTTGTTTTCTGAAAAAGTAATTAGCTGCGATACTCCGGTTTCTTATGAGGAACGCATAATGGCTATTGCGAAGGATGAAAAGAAGAGTGTGGTGGGATTGGAAGAAGCGCAGGAACAGATAGCACTGTTTGAAAAGCTGCCCGTAGACAGCGCCATACAAGACATAATACGCGCCGTAACCAGCAAGCCGGAAACGGATACTGAATATGAAAAAATGGTGCTGTTATACAAAAAGCAGGATGTGCCGGGGCTGTATCATCTCATTAAGCGCTCGAAGGAGGCAGGACTTGATATGGGAACATTTCTCGATAACCGCAATAAGCGCTGGATAGACCGTATAGTAGATAAAATGGACCAGCGTTCCGTATTTTTTGCAGTAGGTGCCGGACACTTGTGGGGCGAAAAAGGCCTCATAACGCTACTCCGCAAGGACGGCTATACAGTGGAACCTATAAAATAGCTGAGGTTAAACAATAAGTAATAGCGCCGTTAGCGTATTACTGTTAAGTGGCTTGTTGAGAAAATGCTTTACTGATTTGTAGCTGCGTACCCTGTTCAGATCATTTTCATTAATAGAAGAAGACAACACATAAACTAAATAATCATTCTGCACGTTCTGTGGCAGCTGTTCCAACGCCTCTATAAATTCAAAACCGTTCATTACAGGCATTTGTATATCCACTATCAGTACAGTTTTATTTGCACTGCCGGTCGGTTTATTTTTTATATAAGCCAAAGCTTCCCGGGCATCAGTAAACGACTTAACATCGTCACTCATGCCGGTATTACGGATGATCTTTTCAGCTATAAAACAATCCAGCTTACTATCGTCTATAACAATGAAGTTCAGCTTGTCCTGAGTCATTTTTTATTTACTTGGTATAGCTACATTAAATGTTGTCCCCCCATCTACTACCGAGTCTACTTTTATTTCACCATTTAGCTTCAATAGCGCATCTTTCACATTGTATAATCCAAAACCCGAGCCCACCTCTTCAGAGGTAGCTCTGAAAAACATGTTGAATATCTCACCGATATGGTTTTCATGAATGCCGATGCCATTATCTTTCACCTGTATATGTGCCATTCCTTTATCAGTATGCACATTCAACTCTACAAATTTTGTTTCATTATTCTTGCGCTGGTACTTAAATGCATTTGAAAGCAGGTTATTCAATATCACTTTCATAGACATTTCATCGCAGCGAAACACCTCGTTTTGCTGCACATTGGTCTTGAAATTTATATTATTCATCTTGGCCGTTATACCATATATATCTTCCTGGTCGTTTATCACTTTGGCGAAGTCTATATCGGTTATATGCAGCTCTCCTCTCTTCAGGTTATAATAATCGTGTATATTCTGTATAAAGCTATCCAGCTTCTTTACAGATGCTTCCATCAAACCCAGCATCTCACGTATCTCACCTATATCATTTATATTTTGCGCCACGTCTACTGCCCCCAGTATACTCAACAGCGGGCCACGCATATCATGAGTTACACTGTAGGCAAATTTATCCAGCTCAGTATAAGCTTTCTGCAGCTCTTCGTTCTTTATGGCAAGCATTGAGTTGGCCAGGTAGAACTTATTCCCTTCATCTACTGCAGAGCGTATATCGGCATCAGTCCAGGGCTTCTTTATGTACCTGAAGATATGCCCCATATTGATGGCATCTATCACAGATTCTATATCTGTATAACCTGTCAGGAGCATTCTCACTGGGTGAGGATGTGGTACACGGATCTCGCCAAAAAACTCCACGCCTGTTTTATCCGGCATACGCTGGTCGCAGAAAATAACCCGTATATCGGGGTGGTTATTAAGTATATCGGTTGCCTCTACGGTATTATTGGCGATGAATACATTATAATCAAGCCGGAATGACGCTTTAAAGCCATGCAGGTTATTGATCTCATCATCAACATATAATATTTTTATCCTCTCTTGTTTACTCACTTGAATACTAATTTACAATATTTCATGAATAATAGGTATATCTAAAATAAACTCAGTTCCTACCCCTACTGTGGAATTGACGTATATCTGCCCATTATGCTTCTTTACAGTGTTATAGACGATGGACATTCCAAGGCCAGTACCTTCCCCTACCTCTTTGGTGGTAAAGAAGGGTTCAAATATCTTCTTTTTGGTGGATTCGTCCATGCCCGTACCGTTGTCTTCTATCTTTACAAACACGCTCTTTTCATTGCAGCTGGTACTTATCTTCAGCACTCCACCGCCAGCGTCGCCCCAGCGTTTATGTATTGCGTGTATGGCATTGCTTATTATATTCAGATATACCTGGTTTAGCTTACCTGGGTAGCATTCTATGAGTGGCAGGTTACCGTATTCCTTCTCTACTTTTATTTTGTTATTAAGCAGGTTATTCACAATAACCATGGTAGAGTCTATGCCCTCATTCACATCTGCTTTCTTCAGATCATCCTCATCAAGTCTCGAGAATATACGCAGCCCTTTTACTATTTCCGCTGTTCGGGATGCGCCTTCGTTTATGCCTTTAAGCAAGTGGGCAATTTCCACTTTCAGATAATCAAAGTCTATATCTTCTTTAAACTCATTTATCTGCTGTTTCTTGCTATGTACCGGGTCTTCAGACAGGCCTATGTTTTCTATAGTGTCTACTGCTTCCAGCAACATTTCCACATCTCGCCTCAATGGATTGACGTTCGAGGTTACAAAGTTTATTGGGTTATTTATTTCATGGGCAATACCTGCCGTCAACTGACCGAGCGATGCCATCTTTTCAGATTCTACCAGTTGAGACTCAGCTTCTTTCAAATCTATCAGCGTTTTATTCAGCTCGGTATTTGATGCTGTCAGCTCCATAGTGCGCTCCTTCACTTTGGTTTCCAGTATCAGATTTTGTTCGCGTATAATGCGCGCATTTTCCTGAGCGGCTTCCAATGCCTGTACCTGCGAGTCTTCTTTTTCTTTCTTAAACTGGTTTATCTTATCTGCCAGGGCTATTGACAGCAATGCCACTTCCAGCACCGTGCCCACCTGCATGGTGTAATTGGTAAAGTTTGAATATGGTAAGATGTTTAGATTGCGTAATACAAATAGTATGAGCCCCACGATAAATAAAGTCCATGCTATAAGGAAGAATTTTGCGGGTCGATAATTGCGCAATGACAATTTTATTGTAACTGCGTACACTACGGCAGAAGCACCTAATGCACAAACATCCACCGCACGTGAGCTAATCTGGTCAAGACCTGCAAGCCTTAAAATACCGGCGATGATATAAAAGCCCGCAAATACCAGCAGCATCTTATCCAATACAGGTGTTTGTTTTTTAGTGTGTAAAAACGTTCGTATGAAGCCAATAGCAAATAGCCCTGCCAGTGAACTTGACACTACTATTGAATCGTTAAACAGTGCCGGACTGTCCGGAAAAAGATATTTATAGCTGTAACCGGTGAGTGTTATTTGTGCAAGGCCTATAAAAAATATATAAAGTACATAGTAGAGATAGCTTCTGTCCTTTACTGAAAGAAAAACGAAGAGGTTGTAAAATATCATTATCAGCAACACGCCCATGTGTATGCCTGATATGATATCCCTTGTATTCTGGTCTTCAGCCAGCGCCTGGGAGCTACTCACTATCATGGGCACCAACAGCTGTTCAGAGCTTCTTATCTTTAGTATGTATGTATAGGTTGAATCAAAGGGCACACTCAGGTCATATACAAACCCCGGGTACTTATACTTTCTATCATCGTATACCTTAGCTGCACCATATGCCTGAAATAATACCGGCTCACCATTTCTTAATACATAAAGGTTGCTGGTATCTATGAGTGCATTATCTACTTCAAGCAGCAAATTTTGCTGCGTTTCATTCTTTATAGTGAACTTTATCCAGTAGGTACTTTTACTGATATCAAAGTTTGGAGTGTTTACTTTGCTTTGGTAATATGCGTTAGAATGCGCAGCCTCCTGAGCGCTAAGCTTATTTAGGCTGTCATTTAATATTTCCACTTGTTTGCCAATAAGTATTCTGCTGCCATTGCTTATTACCGGTGCTGCAGAAGCTGTGGAAGGAAATAAGAAAGCGAGGATTATAGGGATAATTAAGGTAAAGGTTACTTTACGCATTATTGTTTTGTTGAGAAATTAAACGAATGTCATAATTTATTTCCATTTCTCCCTTAGGGCCACCTTCAATAGCAAATTGCATGGGTTTATTGCGCAGGTTCATTATCGCATCGCGCTCCACAGGGTTTGCAGTAGGCAGGTTTTTAATATCTTTTATTAGCAATGCGGTAGCTACCAGGTCTTCTTTCGGGTAGTAAAACGTGCCATTGTTACCAAGTTCCCTTACTATTTCAAAACCTACCTTCAGACAGTTGCGCAATGTAGCAGGCGAACACAACGCCATCAGGTAACCAAGGTTTAGCTGTGTTACTATCGCCACACCTATCCTGCCAAGAAATATGCTGCCTATGCCGTAGCCTGCTGCTTCCTTTGAATTCCAAAGACCGCAAAACTCCGCCACATTATAATTGCCAAGCTGGTCTACATAATCATATATGCTTTTATCCAGCACCGCAATAGCGCCTTCCATTGGCATCTTCAGGGCCTCAGAGCGTATCTGTATCCTGCCGCCGCCGTATACTTTTGTGCGGTCGTCCGATTCCACCAATACTATATAGGTATTAGGGTCATATCTCCAGTTATCGCTGGCAGAAGTAACTTTTGTTACACCATAAGCGTCCAGTACCTTGCGATGGCCCTCTATGTATAGTTCACATGAGTCCTGCTCGTCTGTGGTCCTAAATGCTCTGATATTGATTTTCATAATTCCAGGTCGTTCAGTCTGTAAATAAAACTTTTTCGACAGGTATCCTCAGTGCTCTGGTTGCAGGTTTTTCAGCATACGACAGCTTGAACAGAAATACTTCTGCCAGCCCTTCCTGTAGTCCGAATAACGCTACAAACTGCTTACGCAGCAAACTTATCTCAGCCATTTCTTCCGCTGAAAGCGACTGGTCCTCTCCATCTAGTCGCGGGAAGAAATACAACGGTGAAATTACAGGGTGTAATGCCAATCCTGCTTTTTCTGCCGCCAGCCACAGACGCTCCAAAGAACGCCCGCCGGCTATGTATTGTTCCGGGCTTTTACCCGGCAGGGTTATCAGCCCTATGGCCGATGCTAAGTTCACAGACCTCATTGTGGCTGCCTGTAGTACATTTCCTCCCTTTACATCCTTTATAAAATCAATAACCTCGTAATCCTTTATTACTTCCAGCGCAGCAAGCTGCGATGTATTAAGTCCTAATGTGTGTATATCTATGCCATCTTTTGTACTTTCAGCATCGGCAGCCGTCCATCTCATTTCCCTTGCTACAAAGTCATTGTGGCCCTCACGGTTCAGTATCCTCATTTTATCAAACGCACCTATTATGCGCCCTGCTTCACTTATCTTTTCAGGCTCAGTGAGCCATTGCAGCTGCGCAGTATTTACAGATTCCGCTGCAGCTTTCAATTCAGCCAGCACATTATCTTCGATCTTCTTATACGGCGCAAGGTTGCGATTGGTATTTCTCGAATAAATATAATTCACCAACTCGTCATATTTATGCGCTTCTGCATTTTTTATTTCGCCACCAGAGAAAACAAATGAGAATACAAGACTTTCGCTATATCCTAACGGATAAACCTGCGCGCTCACTTCCAGCCCCAGTTTATGTGCCGCAAGCGTTACATTTTCATATACGGCACCAAATGTGAGGTTTGACGCGATGTTCTTGTAATCGCCAAATGAGAAAGACCTGTACATATCGTGAAACATGTACAACACATTGTTGTGATAATACCATTTCCATGGTTGGTCATTACCGGTAGATGGCGCTGCAATGCCTGCATTTACTATATCCTTCAGCTGTTCTGCTGTTAAAGTCACACTCTTGGTGTCGTTTTGCGCAGCTATATTTTCTACTATCTTTTTCAGCTCATCCTTAACCAGCGGATGGTACGGATTTTGCCTTGTGGCTTCACGCTTTGTCGCATCTTTATCGCCTATTATCTGGTCAAGGTCCACATAGTATCTGCCAGAGTCTTTAAATTGCCCCAGCAGCACACGGCGCGCAACATCGGTTGTCACTGCACCACCCAGCACTACGGACGATGCCACCTGTGGCCATGTAGATATAGATTGCCCTACTTCCACCATCGATGCTTTACCTCTTTTGCTCACATTTTGCGCACTGGCCATCTGCAGCACTATTGGTATTTTTTCTTCGTTAGTAAGTGAAGTGAGCTTTTGCGGATCAAGATCACCTACCAGCCCATGCAGTACCGGCCTTGAGGGATCAAGGTCAAAACGTTCCACATCCAGCATACCGCGGTCGTTCGTATCCATCACCACAGGTATATGCAGTTCACGGGCTTTAAAGCGGCTTTGTATTTTTATATCAAGCCCGTCACACACCTCTACAAACAGGTCTAGTTTGCCGCCTTCTGTAAAGAAAGCGTCCATGTTGCCTGCGTGCAGGCCGTCATTAAATATTTTCACTTTAATGTACGGGTCTATCTCCGCTATTTCCCTTGCCGCTATTATAGTTTTTTTTGTGCCCATGTTGTGGAGGCCGGTCCTTATCCTGTTCAGGTTGCTCAGCTCAGCCACATCAAAGTCTGCAAGTCGCAGCTCTCCACAGGTACGTTCCATAGCCAGAGTAAGTGCTATAGACTGCCCCACAGACAGGCCAACTATACCTATCTTTTTCTTACGTAGCGTTTCCTGTTCCTGGCGGGTTATTTTATACCTGTTCCTGTTGGTCCTCACCTCTACAAATTCTTCTTCATCCAGTAAGTGTATCAGATTATTATTCCAGGGATAATATACCCATACTCCATAGTCATTCATTTCCTGTCCCTTCAGGTGTTTCTGTATAAGGTCCGGATATTGATCAGGGGGTATTGGTCTTGACGGATTAATGCATTTTATCAACTCTCTTAGCTGTCCTTCCATTTCGTCCAGCAACTTTATACCTGGTTCGGTATCAATTAAACCGTTAAAAGCCTCTTTATCAGCCTCATTATCAAGACGAAAAAAAAGCGGTGCATATATATTATTTAAATCTTCTTTTTTCAAAGTGAGGTGTGCATTCAGGGAGCCCATATGTATCTAAATTAGATAAATTTACTTACAACCAAATAATTTCAATATAGCTAAATACTAAGCTGTAATAAATCTACAATATAAATATTTAAAAATAAGTCTTAACTTGCGTTACGAGCCAAATTTAATGCTAATTATTCATTGCGATGACAGATAACAAAATAAATATCCTATACGTAGATGATGAGGTAAATAACCTTACTTCGTTCAAGGCTATGTTCAGGGTAAAATACCATGTTTTTACTGCCATAAGTGCCGATGATGCTATGAAAATTCTGGAAACTACTCCTATTGAAATCATAGTTACGGACCAGCGAATGCCTAACATGACCGGAGTTGAATTTCTGGAAAAGGTGCTGGAAAAATATCCTGAACCAATGAGGATATTACTTACAGGCTACTCGGACATGAATGCCGTGATAGACGCAGTAAACAAAGGAAAAATTTTCCACTATCTCAGCAAACCATGGAATGAGGAGGAGCTGGATATGACCATACAGCGCGCCTATGATGTATACAAACAGGCTGAGGACATGAAGGAGTTGAGTGAAAAACTGGTTGTATCCAATGATCAGCTTGAATTCCTGTTGAGGCAAAAACTGCTATCTTAAACAGCCGTAATATGTAATATAACATGCTTTATAAAAATAATATGGCTGCCAATGGCAGCCATATTATTTTTATCTTAAGAGGCCTTTATTCAGCCCATTTTTCTGTTGCAGCCAGTTCTTTTGAGATGGCAAGCGTCCATTTTTGCTCCTGTGCATCGTTTACGCCGTGCTCTGTTTCTGCCTCGTAGGCGTCCTGGCGGTGTTCATATTCATTGTTTACTTCGTCATAAACACGCTGCAAGGCTGATTTCATATTGTGCACATTCAGGCTCACGGTTTCCAGCTTTTGTCTCAGTTTCCGGGTATATAATTCGCACAGGTCAAAGTGGCCTTGCTCATGTATTAAAACACTTTCATTTTTCTCATCAGAACGCACCCATGACTGAGTAGGATAAAAGGTGTTGTACACAAATATTTTCGGTTTTGCATTGTTGGTTACAACATTTGTTTCAAAGCCTATGCCACAGTATGTTGCCGCAGCAGTCATATCACCCGCATCAGCAGGTATAGGCCCACGGAAATCGGTCCAGTCCAGTTTCCTTGTTTTATCCCACGCTATAGCTCTTTCATATGGATGAGCGTTCGTAGCGCTGTACAACACTACCTTCATTTTATCAGGCGCGTGTGTCACTTTATCATCATGCTCTTCGGCAATCTTAACGATATTGGCATGTGCCTTTATCGCCATTTCCTTCATCGTCTTCATCACTTCAAATGACGAGCTGTTGGCTGTATTCAGTTCCAGCGTATTTATCTTCTGTACGGCAGTAGGCGCAGGATCGGACAGTTGTAAAACCACCACGTCTTTATCTGTTAGAGCTGAAGATGAGGAATCGCTAAAGTTACCGGCAAAAGCTTTGTTGCCAAATACACACACACTTAATAAAAGGGAATATAGCTTTACCCTTCTCCGCAACACAAAATCCATTTACAATATATTAAAGGAATAAGAAAACGACTTACTTTTCTATTGTATATAAAGTTAATGAAATAGTTGGAATTACAGCATTTTTAACAGTAAAAAATATGGTAAAACATCGTTAAAACCGTCAGTCTTTTTTACTTTTACCAGCGCCCAAAAAGATCAAAACTTAGAGCCCTTTAAAAAGTTACAATGGTAAAAGTAAGTGTTGTTATTATTACACTGAACGAGGAAAAAAATCTTTCCCGCTGTCTTACCTCTGTAGCCGGCATTGCTGATGAAGTAGTAGTGGTAGATAGTTTCTCGACCGACAATACAGTAACCATTGCTCAGAAATATGGCGCCCGCGTGATAAGTCAGTCTTTTCTAGGTTATGGCGCACAAAAGAACTTTGCTAACGAACAGGCCACTAATAACTGGATATTATCGTTGGATGCCGACGAAGCCCTTTCTCCGGAATTGCAGCAAAGTATACTAAGCGTTAAAGCCAATCCGCAATACGATGCTTATTCGCTATCCAGGCTTACCAACTATTGCGGCAAATGGGTTAAACATTGTGGCTGGTATCCAGATAAGAAGCTGCGTCTTTTTGACAAAACCAAAGGCAAATGGCAGGGAGAAAGAATACACGAATATTGGGAGCCTTTTGATGTTGAAAAGCGCTTAGGTGAATTACATGGTGATTTGCTGCATTATTCCTTCTATACCATTTCAGATCATGTACGCCAAATAGAAAAATTCACTGAAATATCAGCTCGCACAGCCGTAGAGCAGGGAAAAGATTGCAGCATTTGGAAAATAGTTATTGTTCCCCACTGGAATTTCTTTCTTGACTATATTATTCGCCTGGGTATACTGGATGGTTTTGCGGGTTATGTTATCTGTAAGCTCTCTGCCCATGCAGCCTTTGTCAAATATATAAAGATAAGGCAGTACGCCCAGCTTGCCCGTCAGGGCAGGTTACCTAAGCAGCGCTAAATATTGCTGTGTTATATGGGCAACGCTATGATATTTTTTCACATAATCATATGCAGGCGAAGTCATTTCTTTATCAAATGTCTCTTGCTTTAGTACAAGATCTATTCCATCGGCTATCATTTGCGGTGCATGCTTGCGGCATAATATGCCGCGTCCATCAGCTATCAGATCCGCAAGCCCACCTGCATCTGTGCTTACTACAGGTACTTTATACAAAAAGGCATCGAGAACGCTGCTGCCCAGACCTTCTTCTTCAGAGCTCATCACAAACACTTCGAAAACGGTAAAGAAATCTTCCACATTTTCATGAAAGCCCAATTGCCTGTATACATTATTCAGGCCATATTCATTTATCTTCTGTCGCACTGCATCATCAAGATCACCGGTACCAAAATGAAGAAATACAAAATCACTTCTTATTTTAGATAATGCCTTTATGGCCTCTACCATAGTCAGCGGATCCTTGTGTGGCACCAATGCTGCTGTGGTGCCCAATATATGTTTGTCAGCACCTATGCTCTGTTCTTTCAAAAATGTTTCAGCTCTGCCTTTATCCAAATCCTTAGCCTCTGCAATGTCAGGTATTACGGTTACCGGTTTGTTTGCGAACGTTTCTACTATTTTCTTTACGGCAGTACTCACGCCTACAAGTGTATCAGCAAGCCTGTACTTCAATCGCGTCATACCGCCGCGTGGCACAAAATCGACCCTACGTGTAAATATTATTTTAGCTCCGTGAAATGGCTTTGTAAATACGCAGTACGTAAGTATGTGCGATGTTTGCGCATGCAGCACTTTATATTTTCTGCCGCTGAACATCAGGTATAGTATAACTCCAAAAATATTTTTAAATGCTTTCGCCTCAAATCCTTCAGCTCTTGCTTTAACCTCCAGCGGATAACCTTTACGACATAGCAATACTACATTATGGCCGGCATCTCTAAAGCCCTGCATATTGTATATCGTCTGCCGCTCGCCACCTCGCCAGGTGCGTTCAAAGTTTAGCTCAAGGATATTCATCAAAAAAAATGCTGCTATTTACCACCGTTTAGCAATATATCAACGCGACAATCGGAATCCAATTGTGGAATAACTCCTGATTTAAGACGTGTTGCCATTTCTGCTGTTTCATTTATATAGTACATCAGGCAGGCAGTATCCCGACAATGATTGCCATGTGGATCGTCCTGGTGGTTTACTTTTGAAGGCGTAATTTGGGGCGCCATACCTACCAGTGAAAACAGATGTCCCAGGTCATGATTCAGTACGGCAGATTCCAGTGTTACTCTATCCACTTGCCCCACTCCGCCGGAAAGACTATAAATAGGCTTGCCAAATAAAGCAATAGATGTATTGCGATAAGCTATACCCAACAAATCATTATTGCTGAAGTTACCGTCAGTAATCATGATGCATACCGCAATGCTGTTATTGCCATTATAGCCTGTGCGATTAGTTGCTTCAATGTTCATCACATCGCTTATGCCCAGCGTTTTCCCATTGGCTTCTATTTGTGTTTCACGCACAGTAACACCTTTTGGTTTATTACAAAATGAATCAATGAATGCAATTGCATTCAGCACTATAGCTGTGTCAGGTTTATAACCCGGCATGTATAATATCTCGAGATTTACCTGGGTGAATTGCTGATCCGTAATGAGATCAGCACCGGAAAATCCTGCGTATTGATTGCTGTAATCTTCCGGTAAGCTGCCTATTGGTGTAGGGGCTTCACTACCTCTGCAGGAGAATAAAATAAGTATGCTAAAAGCAGCGCAGATGCTATAAATAAGCTTCATAAAAGATTGATCAATTTTTCAGCGCATTAAAGGTACACAAACATTGCGGCTAACTATACTTTCACTTTCACCACTACTTTCTTCACTTTACCTGTGTCACCTATTTTTATGCAAGGCATATGCAGATCAGTAGGAAAGAATATCATGAACATGCCGGCTTTGAAGTGTGTAAAGAAATCCGGCACATCCGGCACCAACAGAAAGTCTTCTTCTTCACTATATTCTTTCGATAGCTTTTGACTACTTAAGAATGCATGGCCTACTCTTTCTTCACCACTTATCATATACTGCACATCTATGTATTTTCGGTGTGCTTCCATTTGTTCGTTTGCAGCTTCCAGTGTTTCGTATTCCTGTACAATGGCGAAGATGTTATCTGCATCTATTTCGTATTTGCCCGGCAATACGCTTTGCAGGTCCGTATTGGCTATGTAATCAAAGGCCTGGCTGATTCCTTTATATAATTCGTTATAGCGTGCACTATGCTGCAGATGATCTATAATCATGACGTTCTGGAGAAATATGGTCTAAAGATAAGAGGCCAAATGAATTTTCATGCTTATAGCATGATAAGGTATAAAAACAAAAACGCCTCACTGTTGTGAGGCGTTTATAAATAAATATGGCAGCTACCTACTCTCCCGCATTGTGGTGCAGTACCATCGGCCATGAGGGGCTTAACTTCTCTGTTCGGAATGGGAAGAGGTGAACACCC
>Ga0207671_10001361_pt1 | contig 28549 bp, 27 predicted proteins | sample KBSC24metaG_FD_184352 | JGI IMG/M metagenome (GOLD analysis project Ga0207671, IMG submission 184352) | Corn rhizosphere microbial communities from Kellogg Biological Station, Michigan, USA - KBS C2-4 metaG (SPAdes) (version 2) | ecosystem: Host-associated > Plants > Roots > Rhizosphere > Soil...
GCCGAAAGCAAGACATATAAGCTCATGAATTTTGTAGGTGCTGGCACTTGCTGTTACGCCTCATACATGGTTAATTTTTATCCATTTGTGGTATTAGAAAGTGTTTGGGGCTTTGTAGCTTTAATATCATTATTAAAGGTTCCACGTGAAACATCGGTATAGATAGGTATTTTTGTAAGTCATAAGTCTTTAGTTAGAAGTTCTAAGTAAAAAATTTAATAAAAGCTTATGATCATAATTTAAAAATAATGTTCCACGTGGAACATTATAATAAGTCAGAATCTCAAGTCAGAAAAACGATATACTACTCAAGACTTAGAACTTCTGACTCAGTACTTAACAAGACGTTCCACGTGGAACATGGAGGTAAAAATGTTTAAGAAATATAATGTAATAGTTGTTGGTGCAGGCCACGCCGGTTGTGAAGCTGCTGCTGCTGCTGCCAACCTGGGGTCGTCTGTATTGCTCATTACCATGAACATGGGAACCATTGCACAGATGAGTTGTAACCCTGCTATGGGTGGTGTTGCCAAGGGACAAATAGTGCGTGAGATAGATGCTTTAGGTGGTTATTCGGGTATTATTACAGATAAAACTTCTATCCAATTCAGGATGCTGAACCAGTCAAAAGGCCCTGCTATGTGGAGCCCACGGGCACAAAGTGACCGTATGCGCTTTGCCGAAGAATGGCGTTTAGCCTTGGAAAGAACACCTAATGTCGACTTCTGGCAGGATACAGTTACCTCTCTTTTAGTAAAGGATAATACCATCAAAGGGGTACGTACATCTATAGGTGTAGAGATAGAAGCCGACGCTGTTGTATTAACCAATGGTACCTTTTTAAATGGTGTAATACATATAGGCGAAAAGAAATTTGGTGGTGGCAGATCGGGTGAAAAATCAGCTACTGGCTTAACCGAACAACTGGTTACCTTAGGTTTTGATTCTGGTAGAATGAAGACCGGTACTCCTCCTCGTATTGATGGCCGCAGCTTAAATTATAGCCTGATGGAAGAGCAATGGGGTGATGAAGAGCGTGGCCGTTTTTCTTTTACCGATGTTGATATGATCCAGGAACAACGCTGCTGCTGGATCACTTATACCAATACCAAAGTACACGAAACATTAAAAGAAGGCTTTGAAAGATCGCCCATGTTTACTGGCAGAATCAAAGGATTAGGCCCGCGTTATTGCCCTTCTATTGAAGATAAAATAAACCGTTTTGCCGAACGCGACCGTCATCAGATATTTGTTGAACCCGAAGGATTGAACACAATTGAGATCTATGTAAATGGTTTCTCAACCTCTTTACCAGAGGATGTACAATACAAAGCGCTTACCCAAATACCCGGTTTTGAGAATGCCAAAATGTTCCGTCCGGGTTATGCTATCGAATATGATTACTTCCCACCTACCCAGCTAGGTTTAACTTTAGAGACAAAATTGATCAGTAACCTATACTTTGCTGGGCAGATCAATGGCACTACCGGATACGAAGAAGCAGCCTCACAAGGTTTCATAGCTGGCATAAACGCGCACCAAAAGATCAACGATAAACATGAATTGATCCTGAAAAGATCAGAGTCATACATTGGTGTATTGATAGATGACCTGGTGACCAAAGGCACTGAAGAGCCATATCGTATGTTCACTTCCAGGGCCGAACATCGTTTGTTACTACGCCAGGATAATGCCGATATCAGGCTAAGCCCTATGGGTCATGAACTGGGATTGATCAATGATGAGCGCCTGGAAAAGGTTAAACAAAAGGTTAAAAACTCCGATGACATTGTTGCTTACACCAGAAGCAAATCAATAGATCCATCAAATGTGAATACCTTGCTGGACGACTTAGAAACAAGTCCTCTATCTCAAAGCGCCAAACTCTTTAATTTATTAAGCCGCCCGCAAGTAGGTTTTACCGACCTCAAAAAGGTTGATGAACCATTGGCAGAATTATTATCAGCCTATGATAAAGAAACTGTTGAGCAGGCTGAAATAAAAATCAAATATGAGAGTTACTTTATAAAAGAAATGGAAATTGTTGATCGCATGAAAAAAATGGAAGACAGGGAAATCAATCCGGAGTTTGATTATCATACCCTGGTGTCACTTTCAAAAGAAGCGCGCGAAAAACTGATGAAGATAAAACCACGCACTTTAGGTCAGGCATCCCGGATTTCGGGGGTATCACCGTCTGATATTTCAGTTTTGATGGTTCATGTCTCCAGATAGTTCATAACTTATTGATAATAAACGCTTTATAAAATATCGTTTTAAATCAATTATTTTCACTTTTTAATACCGTAGCTCATAAAAATATAAAAATCGCTTATATCGCCTAAAAACCATGTTAAATAAAAAACGGGTCAATTTTCACAATTTTCCATTCTATTTTTTGGCTATTTTATTCCTATTTGGCTGCGCGGCACAACAACCACCCCAGGGAGGACCGCGCGACCTTACTCCACCAAAATTGGTGAAGGCAATACCGGCCAATAAAACACGGAATTTTAACGCCAAAGAAATTAGCCTCGAATTTGATGAGTTTATTAAGCTCACTAATCAATACCAGGAAATAAGCATGAGCCCGACGATGGAAAAACAACCGGAGTATACTTCGAGCAAAAGGATCCTAAAAATAAAACTGAAAGACACTCTTCAAAAAAATACTACTTACGTTATCAACTTCGGAAAATCCATACAGGATGTTAATGAGGGTAACGTTCTTAAAAACTTCACATACGTTTTTTCAACCGGTCCACACATTGACTCATTAAGTATTGCAGGCAGCGTCACCAATACTTTGACTCAGGAAAAAGAAAAGGATGTAACTGTAATGCTTTTTCCATTAAAACAGGACTCCCTCCTTTTTGGAAAAAAGAAACCAAGCATTTTTGCGACGACAGACTCCTCCGGAAATTTTAGTCTAAATAATTTGCGTGAAGACAATTACCGGATCTACGCCTTAAAAGAAGCATCACCCAATAAGATATTTGATAACGACCAAGAATTAATCGCTTTCCTGAAAAAGCCTATTCATCTTCGATCTGATACCTCAAACGTTCAATTAAACCTTTTTAAGCAAGTTCCCGAAAAATTCAGGTTTTCAGAAAAGCGTTTTGATACAGATGGGAAATTGCTTTTTGTTTTTAATAAGGCACTAACCAATCCTTCCATAAAAGTTATCTACCCTGCAGACATCGACAAACAAAAACAAGTTGATTTTAGCAAAACAAAAGATACAGCATCTGTTTACCTGCGGAATATGAATTTTGATTCTATCAGGGTAGCAGTATTTGATAATGGTAAACCTATTGACTCCACTTCCCTTTTAAAAGGTAAAAAGGAAAGCTTTCAGCGGTCTTTAACCTTTCAATACAATATTAATGGCAACAACCTATTAAAGCCTGGTACAGATTTAAAATTGACGGCCAGCTTACCTATTGAAAACTTTGATAATTCACTCATCACATTGAATGAGGATTCTGTTGCTGTTGCTACCAGTGATCTTACTTTACAAAAGGATACCGGGAATTTTAAAAAAATTACTGTAAAATATCGTTGGCGACAAGGCAGCAAATACGAAATTATATTTAATGAAGCTGCATTTACCTCTATATACGGCGATAAGAATAAGAGAATACCAAAAAAGTTTCAGATAGATAAAACCGATAACTATAGTACACTTACGCTAAAAGTTACGCTCCCTCCTGATACTGCTAAAGCATACGTAGTTGAGTTGCTAAACGAACAAAAGAAGATTTTACAAAGTGATCCGATAAGGCGTAATGGATCTATCGTTTATAAAAATATTATTACGGGTAAATATCTGTTACGCGTTATTTATGATGAAAATAAAAACGGTAAATGGGATAGCGGAAACGTACACCTCAGAAAACAGCCGGAAAATATTTGGGTAAGTGATAAAATAATATCCTTAAGACCAAACTGGGAAGCTGAAGAGGCTATTACCGTACCTAAAGAACCTATTACTCCTTAAACCAGCCAGAGTACATGATATAATTATTAGGAAGCTGTTTGAGCATCGCTTTTTGCTCATCTGTTAAGGGTTTTATCTTTTTGGCTGGGATACCGGCATACAAATATCCCGATTCACAGATCGTATTTTCTAATACCACTGCACCAGCAGCGATGATCACAAACTCGTTCACAACAGCGTGATCCATTACTATGGCACCCATGCCTACCAGTGTATGATCATGTAGCGTACAGCCATGCACAAGGGCATTGTGGCCAATAGAAACATTGCAGCCTATGTTGGTAGCCGCTTTTAAATAAGTGGCATGTATCACAGCTCCATCCTGTATATTGGTATTATCGCCTATTTTAATATAATGTACATCACCCCGGATCACAGCATTAAACCAAACCGAACAATTTTTACCCATTACTACATCACCAACAATAGTTGCATTTGGTGCAATAAAACAATCCTCGCCCCAAACCGGGCTTTTATCTTTAACAGGCAGTATAACAGGCATATCTTTAATTAGTGAGTTATTGAATTAGTGATTTAGTGAACGGAAATTATTGAATGATGTACTTTTTATTTATGTTTGGATACAAATTTAAGCGGAAATAGCTCAGGTGGTAGAGCATCAGTTTCCCAAACTGAAGGCCGCGGGTTCGAATCCCGTTTTCCGCTCAAATTATCTCTTTCTCTGTTTTGATTTGCTTTAATGCGATCTGTGCTTCTATCGGATACTTACTAAAATTGCTGAATATCTGGTCGAATTCCTCAGTATTACAAATCTTAAATTTATCATAGTAGAATCTAATCATTCTATCTCGCCTTTCCTTCTGCTCACCAACAGATCCCGCAAATGTCCTCTTAACAAGATGTATGACCATTTCTTTATTAATACAACAGTAAATAATCAGCAGAAAAAGACCAATAAAATTCAAATTAAATTGTTCTACAGTAAAATTAATGATATTCAATGCATACAAAATCAAAAGTCTTAAAACTAAAAACCATTCTTTTTCTGGCTTAATAATTTTAATACTTATCAGAATGAGCAAAAGGATAAATCCTAAATAATTATATACTGATAATACATATCCACCTTCAAAATGCCGGGAAATACTTATACTTATTAATAATCCCAACAGGACTAAAAAAGCAACATCAACATATTTTTTAGGTTTGATCATATTTAAAAAACAGTATCCTCAACCTTTTCAGCATGTAGCGGGTAATCCGTAGTATAATGTAGTCCTCTGCTTTCTTTTCTGAGCATAGCCGATTTTACTACGATAAATGACACCTGTATCAAATTACGCAGCTCGCAAAGTTTTACAGATAGTTTTGTTTTTTTATAAAAAGACTCTGTTTCCTCGTATAATAAACCTAACCTCCTCAAAGCTCTTTCCAGCCTGAAATCGGAACGAACGATACCTACATAGTCATTCATCAGTTTCTGCATTTCGCGCACGTTGTGCGTTACCAGGATATCTTCGTTTGATAGCTGTACACCTTTTTCATCCCAATCAGGGATATTATCCGGGATAACAAAATCTTTAAATTTACTTACCGCATCATCATATATACGGTGCGCAAAAACCAAAGCCTCTAATAAGGAATTGGAAGCCAGACGGTTAGCACCATGTAGGCCAGTTGATGAGCATTCTCCACAGGCATATAAACGGAGTATAGATGATTGCCCGGCATGATCAACCATTACTCCTCCACACATGTAATGACAGGCTGGCGCTACTGGGATCATATCCTTAGTCATATCAATACCTATCTCCAGGCATTTGGCATATATATTAGGAAAATGATTTAAAATATCTTTTTTACTGCGATGCCTGATATCCAGGTAAACGAAATCCTCACCCGATTTTTTGATCTCGGCATCAATAGCGCGGGCAGTAATATCACGTGGCGCTAATGATTTGCGCGGATCATATTCCTCCATAAACTCTTCGCCATTAGTACGCCTCAACACACCCCCAAAGCCACGCACCGCTTCAGATATTAAAAAAGAAGGATACTCACCTGGATTATATAAAGCTGTAGGATGAAACTGGATAAACTCCATATTACGCACTTTTCCTTTAGCTCTGTAAACCATAGCAACACCATCACCGGTAGCAATGGTTGGATTAGTGGTCACTGCATAAATATGACCAGCACCACCAGATGCCATCACGGTTACTTTTGACAATATCTTTTCCACAATATTACTTTCTGTATTGAAAGCATAAATACCATAGCAAGTGATATCCGTACTGGATTTACCAACCAACTCACCCAAATGATGCTGAGTGATCAGATCAACAGCGAAATAGTGTGTTAATATTTCAATATTAGGGTTCTTATGAATCTCTTCTAATAAGGATCTTTCTATCTCCCAACCGGTAACATCTTTATAATGCAGCACCCTGAATTCCGAATGCCCACCCTCTTTAGCCAGATCATAAAAGCCTTCATTTGTCTTGTCAAAATTGGTTCCGTAATCAATAATTTCATTGATACGCGCCGGACCTTCTTTAACAACAGCTTCCACAACTTCTTTGTCGCAAAGGCCATCACCCGATATTAAGGTGTCTTCTATATGCTTTTCAAAAGAATCTTCTTTTTTATCCACAACCACTGCTACACCACCCTGGGCGTACTTAGTGTTTGATTCATCTTCGTTTGATTTTGTAACTATCAGAACCTTACCATGCTTTGCAGCCTTTAGCGCAAAACTCAATCCGGCGATGCCGGAACCCACAACCAGAAAATCAACTGTTTTGGTCATATTTATGTGTAAATTGTGTAAAAGTATAATTAATGTTAACAACAGGTATAAAACCTGTTAATTTCATGTAAACAAATAGCTAATAAATAATCAACTCGTGGATAACTCTCATTTTTGATGCTAATATGAATAATTTTTGAGCGACTTTTGAGGTACTAAAGTCATATAGCTAACATTTTACCCACCCACAAAATATTAACATAAAACTTTTGTAAATAAAATTTGATTGTCATACGAATCACAAAATCAATCAAATATAAGATCAAAAGATGTGGATAACTGTTAGTAAAATGTGAAAACTAATTAATGAGACAAAATATATCACGACTTTTGCACATAACTAACACACCAATAAACAATAGTTTTATTTATATAAAAAATTAGTTGTTATTAATTGAAATGTTGAAATGGATATCTTCGAAGAATTAAATGTGAAAGGATTTGTGGACGAGTACATCGACCCCACACTGGATCTTTTTGATGAGATTGAAAAACTTAAAAAGGAAAAAAATGCAGTTATTTTGGCTCATTATTACCAGGAACCCGATATCCAGGATATTGCGGATTATATTGGAGATAGTTTGGGGCTTTCGCAACAAGCCGCAAAAACTGACGCCGATATTATCGTTTTCGCCGGGGTACACTTCATGGCCGAAACTGCCAAGATACTTTCACCAAACAAAAAAGTTTTATTACCCGACTTAAAGGCAGGTTGCTCATTAGCAGATAGTTGTCCGCCACATTTATTTAAAAAGTTTAAGGAAAACTATCCCGATCACCTGGTGATCACCTATGTAAACTGCACGGCCGAACTGAAAGCTTTAAGTGATATTGTTTGTACATCAAGTAACGCTGTGGCCATTGTAGAGAGCTTACCAAAAGATCAAAAGATCATATTTGGGCCGGATAAAAACCTGGGGGCTTATGTGGCTAAAAAAACAGGAAGAGACCTGGTATTGTGGAACGGAGCCTGTATGGTTCATGAAATTTTTTCCAGGGAAAAGATCACTAAACTCAAGGAAAGGTACCCCAATGCTAAACTGCTTGCACACCCTGAATGTGAGGAAGTTATACTGCAAATGGCCGATTATATAGGTTCAACAACCGGGATATTAAAATATGCTGGTAGTCACCCGGATAAAGAATTTATTGTAGCTACTGAAGCAGGTATATTACACCAGATGCAAAAGGAAAACCCGGATAAAACGTTTATTCCGGCGCCACCAAACAATAATTGTGCTTGTAATGATTGTCCGCACATGAAACGCAATACACTGGAAAAATTATACCTGTGTTTAAAAAATGGATCACCGGAAATTACTGTTCCTGAGCATATTATTGAACGTGCGGTAAAACCGATTGAACGTATGCTGGAAATATCGGCACGGTTGGGGTTGTAAAGAGGTGGGATTTTGTTAGGAGCCTAAAAATCCTAAAATTTTTTTCCGCCTTTGGCGGATATATTAGGTTGTTGTGCCGTCAGATGTTTGTAGTGATTAGCAGGCTAAAATCTCAAAAAAATTTCCCGCCTTCGGCGGTAGACATCATGTTGTTTTTTGCGACGGTCCTGAAATTTTATGAAGTCTGAAATGTTCCAGCGTCAACAATACAGCAGAACATTTTTGTACTTTTGCAGATTATCATATTTAAGAGAAAATGTTTGAAAATCAAGACAGGACGAATTTAGAGGACTTGGGTGAATTTGGCCTCATAGGACATCTTACAAAAAATATAAAACTGACCCAGCAAAGTACTGTAAAGGGCGTTGGCGATGATGCAGCTGTACTTGATTTCACAGGTAAAAAGGTGTTGGTAAGTACCGATATGTTGTTGGAGGGTATCCATTTTGATTTGGCCTATACGCCTTTAAAACATTTGGGTTACAAAGCTATACAGGTAAATCTAAGCGACATTTATGCCATGAATGGTACGGCATCACAGGTTACGGTATCTATCGGGATGTCGAGCAAGTTTCCTTTGGAGGCCATTGAAGAACTATACGAGGGCATTTATATCGCCTGCGAAAAATATAATGTAGACCTGGTTGGCGGTGATACCACTTCGTCGAAACAGGGTTTGGTGATCAGTGTAACTTCTATTGGTTATGCCGATGAAGCTGATGTAACCTATCGTAATACGGCCGACGAAGGCGACCTGATCTGCGTATCAGGCGATCTGGGTGGCGCTTATGTTGGTTTGCAGTTATTGGAGCGTGAAAAACTGATCTACCTGGAAAATCCAAAAATTCAACCCGATCTGGAAGGCAAGGATTACATTGTAGAGCGCCAGTTAAAACCAGAGGCCCGTAGGGATATTGTGGAGTTGTTGAAAAGTATCGACGTAAAACCAACGGCCATGATCGATGTATCTGACGGTTTGGCTTCTGAGATATTGCACATCTGTAAGCAAAGCGATAAGGGTTGTAATCTGTACGAAGATAAGATCCCACTTGACCCGATGACCTATGAAACAGCCCGCGAGTTTAACCTTGATCCCACCGTTTGCGCACTGAGTGGCGGCGAAGATTACGAGCTGCTTTTTACCGTAAAACAAGCCGACTACGAGAAGATCAAGTTCAAGATGGATATCACCATCATCGGGCATATCACCGAGCCTTCAGCGGGCTGTAACCTCATTACAAAAACAGGAAATGTGCATGCCCTAAAGGCCCAGGGATGGAATGCTTTTAAAAAGGACGAGTAAGGATGTTTAATAGTCTTTTCAAAAAACTTTCCGGGCAGGATCAGGACAATAATAAGCCAAAACAGGTTGCCACCGCAGTAATGTTGCTATATATTGGGTTTATCCTGTCCATGATCACCGACTGGCTCGATGGTATTGGTATTATTCCGTTTATCATTGTTTTTATCGTGATCAGTATGGTGATCACGGCTATTTCGGCAGGTAAAAAATGGGCCAGGATATTGATACTTCTTTTTGTTATTTTCAATCTGATCTCTTTTGGGTTTAATATAGCTCAATTGCTAAGACATAGTGTAAAAGAAAGATTCACCAATCTGGTTATGGTACTATACGGCATCGAGATCGTTATTGAACTGATAGCCTTACGCCTGTTGTTTTCCAAACCGGCTAATAATTGGTTTAATGAGCAAAGGGAAATGACAGCTTAAGACAACCGCTTAATCTTACCAAAAAATCTAACTTTTCTCAGGAAGGGATAAGCGTATTCCATGGTATTTCTTTTATATTTAGATACTAAACCATATCAGATGAAACCACTGTCACTTTTCCTGCTTGTTTTCTTTTTAACCTTAAACTGTAAGGCACAGCAGGGTATTTTATTTAAGATAAAATACTTACCAAAGCATTCCTATAACTCCATCATACATTCGGGGTTAAATATGGAAATGGATTTTGATGGAACCCAGCAACAAAAAGATTCCATAAAAAAAACGGGAGCGCCGTTTCCTGTAATAATGACAGCCGAATCGGACATAAATACCATCGCTACTACCGGATCCGTTAACTCCCAGAAATTTTTCCCATATACCCTGAAGTATGTGGACGTTAAATCAAAACGGGTAGTAAACGGTGAGGAAGTAAATACAAAAAGCCCATTGGTGGGTCAAATCGCATATGGCCATACTGACCCGGATGGTTTAGCTCAGGTAGACTCGATTCCTGGTAAAACACTGGATGATGCAACAAAAAAGGCGATTGCCGGAACTATTAATTCTGTCCGTCAGCAAATAAAGTTTCCTGATCAACCCATAAAAGTTGGAGGTACATTTTCACAAGAAATCCCGCTAAATTTACCCGTATCCGGAATGGATATGCAAATGAAAATAAGGATGGTATATAAATTAATATCCATTACCGATAATAAGGCCTTTTTTGATATAGATGAATCCCTGTCATTCGATATGAGTATGGTTAAAAATGAGACGGAAATGATAGCAACGGGATCCGGAAAAGGGATTGGAAAATTGATATACAGTATTACAGATAATTATCCCCTTGAGATAGATACCAATCTAGATTTCGATTTTAAAATGGGGATTAAAGATTTTAAAATGATTGCCAAAGCAAAGATGACCATGACACATAAAAGCACAATTGCCAGTCTTTAAATTACTCATCCCCAATAAATTTCTGATCGATCTGTTTATCAGCTTTAGCCCCTAACTTTTTGATCTTCTCGGCTGTGGTAGTTAAATTTCCGCGACCCTCCGATAGCTTATTCAGGGCGGTATTATAAGCGCTTTGGGTTTGGTTGATATTACGGCCAATGCTGTCCATATCGCCCAGGAAACCCACAAATTTGTCATACATATCACCACTCAGGCGGGCAATTTCCAGCACATTACGGTTTTGGCGTTCCTGTTTCCACATGCTGGCAATGGTGCGTAACGTAGCCAGCAGTGTTGAGGGACTCACGATAACTACTTTTTTATCCCAGGCATAATTAAACAGCTCGCCATCCAGCTGAACGGCTATGCTGAAAGAGGATTCAATAGGGACAAAAAGCAGCACAAAATCGGGCGAGTTGATCTTATACAGGTCGTGATATTTTTTGGATGACAAGCCACCGATATGATTGCGGACAGATTCGATATGGGCTTTGGCAAAAAGCTTACGGTCTTCCTCTGTATCGGCATTCACCAGGCGCTCATAAGCGATCAGTGACACTTTTGAGTCGATCACCAGGTGTTTATCATCCGGCAGGTCAATGATCACATCGGGTTGATAACGGGTACCATCGGTAGTTTGCATGGCCGCTTGTACGCGGTATTCCTGGTCGCGTACCAGGCCCGAGCGTTCCAGTACTCGTTCCAGGATCACTTCGCCCCAATTACCTTGTTTTTTGTTGTCGCCTTTGAGGGCTTTGGTTAAATTTTGGGCCTCATCGCTGATCTGTTTGTTCAGGTCCATAAGCTGGGTGATCACCCCCTTCAGCGTATTACGTTCGGCAGCCTCCATATTGTAAACCTTTTCTACCTTATCCTCAAAAGCCTTCAGGTTTTCCTTCAGCGGGTTCAGGATCATATCCAGGTTGTTGCGGTTTACATCAATAAACTCCTTCGACTTTTCTTTCAATAACTTTTCGGCCACATTTTCAAACTCTTGCTGAAACTGTTTGCGGATCTGCTCCACCTCTACTTTTTGCTCCTGCAGTTTTTCCTGTTGCGATTGATAATAGGATTTAACGCTTTCCAGCTGTTGATTGGCCTGGGCCAGCTGGGTGCGTTCAAATAACAATTCATCCAGGAGTCGGGTTTTCTCATCCTTTAACAATTGGATGATATTTTCCTTTTCTGTAGATATGATATCACCTTTTTCTTCGGCTTTAGCCAGGTTAATTTTAAGCATATCCTGCTCGTTCCGGAGCCGGTTCAACTCCTCCGGCGATATCAATTCCAGCGCTTTCGGTTTCTTTAAAAACAAAAAAACCGATAATACCAGGATCACCAGGGAAACAATTAATAAAATATCACCACTCATTTTGATAAAAATATTAGTAAAACTATGATAATATTTTTAGTAATACAAGGGTTTATAATACGGAAAGGGAGATTCTATAAGCTAAAATGAAATTAATTGACGAACTCAACCTAAATATCTACGGCGCAACATCATACCAGGGGATTTTGAGCAAGCCCTTTTTCAAATGAACATTTACAATTGATCCAATGGGGTGCTGGTTATACTCAGATGCTGAAACATCAATATTATCCATATCCGTTTGCGGGCCCCAGGGGCCTATTACAATGTGATAATGTGTGCCTTTGTTATGTGTGATGTTATTATTAATAACCGAGGCATGAAATACCTGTTCAGAGGAGTTGTCAAACGTGCAATTAACCAGCCTGAAGCTGCCAAACCCATACGCCAGGCTTGTTGCCAAAAACAAAAATATAGAAGAAATACCCATCGTGGTAGCGGTTTTTCCAGGGTCGGTAAGTTTTAAGACCAGGAAAAAAACAATACAGATAATTAAAAAAGAGGGCAAGGTGTGGCCTGATCGTAATAGATAATAGTTATCCATCGATTTAACAAACATGGCCGCGATGGCCGCAAAAGCCCCAAAACAGATACTGTAATACGGACTTTGTTTACTGATGTAAAAATAGATGAGGCCTTTGCCGGTAAATAATATGAAGATGCCAATGATAGGATATGCGATAAGCAAGCCTTCGTAGAAAGGGTTATGCACAACTAAAAAATTCACAAGAAAAAGCACAACCCCCAATATATTATAGGCGAAAGAAATAATCTTTGCTTTTTTAAGAGCCGCTTTCCTTTCGTCTTCAGTATACCCTAAAGATTGATCGGTCAAAACTTTTTGCAGGTCGACTTTGTAATCGGCCGCGTCAAGGTCCTGATAGTTTTCCCTGAGCCATTGCAGCAATCCCTGATAATCGGCAAGTTCCGAATAACCGCGTACCGTTATTTTTGAGGTGGCAGACTCTATGTAAAACACTTTGGTTAGTATCCTAAAACCCTTGATATCGGCAAGCGCTATACTTTTCGTTTTAAATAAGTTGGTCTGTACAACACTGTCCGGGTATATGCAGATGGAACTTTTTAATTTGCCGGCCGCCAAACTAATGCCGCATACAATAAAAAGTAACGGAAAAAGATACATGGCTATACCGCCAGTGGTTGGCTCAGTTAGGATAAACAGACCGAAACCAAACATGCTAAGCGCGATTAAAGCGTAAAAAATTTTATACCCGGTTGATACCGGAAACTCGCGGTTCATACGATGATAATTAAGAAGAACAAGATAGTAAAAACTTACTTCGCTTTCTCCACCCGTAAACCTACATCGCTTACCTCATGCAGGGGGTTGTCGCGCATGTTTTGTTCGATCTCAAAGTGATAATTGCCTTTGGCCGGGAATTTAATATTCGTTTTGAAAGGCACCTGGTAACTGTATAAATTACCCGATCCTTTGCCAAACCATTCCCCATCTTTGCCGGCAAGCTTTACTTCGTAACGCGTAACGCTTGCCTTTTTATCGGGCGATGTTTCATAGATGAGCACAAACAGATTGGAGTACTTATAATTGTCGGTTACCCGCAAATTCAGGTACAGATTATAGGCTGCCGCGTCATCATCAATTTTGCAATCAAACCTTATCCGGTTCACATAGCTCCAGTTGTGATCGGTAATGGCAGTATTATTATCCATAACCCAATTGGAGTTGGAGCAGCTACCCAACAGCGTAATCAATAAAACTCCTGCTACTGTACAAAAGGTTTTTAGGGCCCGTTTCATTCTGATTTACTATCCGGAGGTGGGTTGTTATTGTTTTTATTTGGACGGTTTGGTCTACGTCTGTTGTTACGGTTACGGTTTTCCTGTGCCGGTTTATCACCCTGTGCCTGCGGCGGGCGGTTAGCCTGCTGTTGTGGCGGCCTGTTGGCTTGTGGCGCTTTTGGGGCATCAGGATTTTGTTGCGGAGCCGGTTTATCTGCCGATGGTGCTGCTCCCTGCTGGCGTGGCTGATTAGGTTGGTTACCGCCACGGTTATCTGGTGCTGGGCTGCCTGGTTTGCGGTCCTTATTTCGGTTCCGGTTGTTGTTATTCTTCTTTTTGTTATTGTTACGGCGCTCATCAAGACGGGTCAAACTATCCTGGCCAACCACATTTTCATAATCAAGCACTTTTGCCGGCTGAGTTTCTACCTCTACCAGTTCGCCCAGATCGGCAGGGATAATACCCTCTTTATTTTGCTGCTGAATTTCTTTTACCTTACTGATAGGCAAAGGCACCCATGATTCTTCGCGGGGATAGCTAAACCACATGATCTTTTTAAAGATATCCGTTTTTTGCAAACGCGCGTCGCCTTTTTCGGTGCGGAGTACATTCACATTATCGGGGATATATTTAAGGGCATCCATATAGGTGTCCAGCTCATAGTTGAGGCAGCATTTCAGCTTGCCGCACTGGCCGGCCAGCTTTAAGGTATTAAGCGAAAGGTTCTGGTAACGCGCTGCCGAAGTAGATACGGTTTTAAAATCGGTAAGCCAGGTTGAGCAGCACAATTCGCGGCCGCATGAACCAATACCACCTAAACGGCTTGCTTCCTGCCTCATGCCTATCTGGCGCATCTCGATACGGATGCGGAAGGTTTCGGCCATTTTTTTGATCAGCTCCCTGAAATCAACGCGGCCTTCGGCTGTATAATAAAAAGTGGCTTTGGTTTTATCGCCCTGGTAATCCACATCGCTTAGTTTCATGCTTAGGTTAAGGTCAAGGGCCAGCTTGCGCGATTTATGCATGGTTTCCCATTCCATATCTTTGGCGGCCTTCCACTTATCCACATCGGCAATGGTAGCTTTGCGGTATATTTTTTTAACTACGTCGGCTTCTTTTACATGGCGTTTAACCATTTGCATACGCACCAGCTCGCCGGTTAACGATACGTGACCGATATCATAGCCACCGGTAGTTGCTTCTACAGCTACCAGCTCGCCGGCTTCCAGGTAAATATTGTCGGTATTTACAAAAAACTCCTTTCGCGAGCCTTTGAATTTTACTTCAATAACCGGGAACGGCTTATAATTTGTTGGCATGTCCATGTGGGACAGCCAATCGTAAACATCTAATTTGCTGCAACCATTAGTAAGGCATGAACCATTACTTTTGCAGCCCGCAGGCGAACATCCGCCACCTGTTGAGCAACTTCCACAACCCATAATTAATTTGGTATATATTGACTCCCCTGAGGGATGGTTTTTAAATTTAGTATTTTAATAATCTGTAAAGATACATCTAAAAATAAAATTTTAGGGTTTGCATTTCTCTCTACATGATAATGCGCTTTTTCAAGCTCATCACTTATATATTGTGCTTTTTCGATACTCAGCACATTGGTCATTTTTTGCGCGGTTTCCAGCTCTTTTGCCGGCAGGTGTACCAGGTTACCGGCACCGGCCATCAGCAGGCAGCACTCGCGTATAAAGCTGATGCCATAGCGTAAAAAGTTTTTCTGGTTTTCGCGGCCCATTTTGGCAAACTGATCAACAAAGGTTAAAACCTCCAGCCCCTTGTTGCTAAAGCAAAGGCGCAGCCACTGTACAAAAAGGTTATGATAGCCTTTATTATCCTGCTGTAGCATGGTTAAAGCCTCGGTTAAGTTGCCATTGCTCAAATAAGCAATTTCCGCGGCGGCGTCCTCGGTTTGGTTATGCTGGGTAAGCAGGTATTGTTTAATTTCCTCGTAAGTAAGGCAAGGGATCTTGATCAATTGCGTACGCGAAAGGATGGTATTCAGTATCTGATCCTGGTTTTGTGCTACCAGGATAAACAGCGTGTTGGGCTGCGGTTCTTCAATAATTTTCAGCAGGGCATTACCCTCTTTGTCCAGGTATTCGGGTAACCAAAGTATCAGGATCTTATATATTGATTCAAAAGGCTTAAAGCTTAATTTTTTAATGATCTGGTGACACTCGGCTATATTGATATTGGCTTGTTTATTTTCGGCATCCAGGTAGCCGCGCCAGGTATCCAGGCTCAGGTACGGATTGGCGGTAAATGCATCGCGCCATTGCTCGATAAAAGTAAGGGCGGTATCATCCTTATGTTTAGCGAAGAAGGGGTATGAAAAATGCAGATCGGGATGCATCAATTTTTGGTACTTGCGACAGGAGTTGCATTCGCCGCAGGAATCATCGGGCTGTTTGTTTTCGCACGATAAAAATTGCGCGTAAGCAACAGCCAGGGCCAGGCTACCCGACCCTTCGGGACCCAAAAACAACTGCGCATGGCTTACCCGGTTCTCTTTTACCGAGGTTACCAACCGTTGCTTTATAGCATCTTGTCCAACTATATCTTTAAACTGCATTTGGTGCAAAATAGCGAAATTGTTTTGAGTATTGAGTATTGAGTTAACATTAGTACCCGTAAAAGGGCTATTTTTACCAATTAATTAAAATAGTTTTTGAGCGCATAACGCAAAGCTCATCACTTAAAACTAATAAAATATGGCGCGGATAATGGCTTTTGATTATGGTACCAAGCGTATAGGCATCGCGGTAACCGACCCCTTGCAGATCATCGCTACCGGGCTGGATACCATACATCCGCAATATATTGTAGACTATCTGAAAACTTACCTGCAAACCGAGCAGGTAGAGCGCTTTATTGTAGGCGAACCCAAGCAGATGGATAATACCCCATCCCAATCGGCCGGGCATGTGAAGGGTTTTGTGACCCTGCTTAAAAAGAATTTTCCTGATGTCCCCATCGAAATGCTCGATGAGCGCTTTACCTCCAAAATGGCATCGGCCACTATTGCCCAAAGCGGCATGAACAAAAAACACCGCCAAAATAAAGAGCTGGTTGATACTATATCGGCAGTGATACTGCTGCAAAGCTACATGGACCGCAGATTATTTTGATTGCGTTGATGATGTCTGAACCGTTGATTTTGATTGATTGAGCTGATTTCGTTGATGCTTTTTAACGCTTTAATTGTTTATTGTCATGATTCGTTTGATCCTTGTTTAGCTAGTTTATGCTCATTGGTAATTCGTTTGAATTCCAGGCTTTCGGAACCAAAATTAATAAGCAAACCAGTTTCCAGTTTATAGGCTTCCAGATAGTTTAATGCTTGAGCCAGATGAATATCATCTAACTTTGATAATGCTTTAATTTCAACCATAATTTTGTCATCAACAAGAAAATCAACCCGACGGGTACCTACATCAATGCCCTCATAGAAAATGGTCATTTCAAGTTCCCTTGTAAAAAACAGTGCTTGCTTTTCCATTTCAATAGCCAAAGCTCGCTGATAAATCACTTCCTGAAAACCACTCCCTAATGCGCGATGAACTTTCATCGCGCATCCAATTATTTTCCCTGTTAGATCGGAGTGTTTATAAGAACTGTTTACTATCTCTTTCATTCATATAAGGTTATAGGTTATTGTTCAATAAAGCTATAAAAAACCAAACAAAATAGGAGAAATATCAATGCAAAAGAATCAGGGAAATCAGCTCAATCAATCAAAATCAACGGTTCAGACAATTGACCGGGTAAATAAAAGGAACTCATAATCAGTATGATAAAGAAAAAATCAACGAAATCAACGCAATCAAACCCATCAACGGTTTATCTTTGCGCCATGGATATTCTACCCCATGGCCTACAGGCATACTTAGATGACCATTGCGATCCCGAGCCGGCAGCATTGCAAAAGCTCAACCGGGAAACGCATTTAAAAGTGCTCCGTCCGCATATGTTGTCGGGACATTACCAGGGTCGTTTGCTTAGTTTTTTGAGCAAAATGATACAGCCCAAACTCATCCTGGAAATAGGCACTTTTACCGGCTACTCTGCCATTTGCCTGGCCGAAGGCCTGGTGGAAGGCGGCATTCTCCATACTATTGAAGTGAACCGCGAAATGGAGGAGATCATCAATTCACACTTTAAATTAACAAATGTTGAAAATAAAATAAAACTGCATTTTGGCCAGGCAGAGGCCATTATTGCTGATTTAGAGGAAGATAATTTCGACCTGGTGTTTATTGATGCTGATAAAAAGAATAATTTTACTTACTTTCAAATGACTTTTGACAAAGTCAGGTCCGGAGGATTAATAATAATTGATAATGTTTTGTGGAAAGGGAAGGTGTACGGTGATGAAAAAGATACCGATACCGAAAATATTCGCAAACTAAATGACCAGATAGCTGTTGACCCCAGGGTAGAAAAATTGATCCTGCCGGTACGCGATGGGCTGCTGGTTATCAGAAAAAAATAAATTATGAAAAAAATCTTACTGATTACATCACTGTTGATCTCAACATTAGCTGCTTCAGCACAGAAAAATACCCCAACTTCTTATATAGAAAAATTTAAGGACGATGCCATCCGCATCATGCACGAAACCGGGGTTCCGGCAAGTATAGTTTTAGGCGTGGCCATGCATGAGTCGGCCAGCGGAAACAGTACCCTGGCACAGCACTTAAACAACCAGTTTGGTGTAAAAGGCGGCGGCGGCGCGGTTTTTTACAAAGGCCATAAAAAAGTACGTACAGCTTATAAAAAATACGATTCGGTGCTGGATTCTTTCCAGGATTTTGCCCGCATCATGACCGAACGTAAACAATTCAGTCATCTGGCCGACGTGCTTACCCATTATGATTACCTGGGCTGGGCCAAAGGCATACAACGCGGCGGTTATGCCGGCAGCCGTAAATGGGCCTCGCAAGTATTGGGTATCATTAAAAAATATGATCTGCATGATCTGGACGAAAAACCAGAAGAGCAACCCCAGGCAGCTGATAAACCCCAATTAGCAGAAACAAATTAATAAATTAAAGAGCCAGGAAATTAGAGTCAAGAATAAAGAAAGATCTTTGGCGGTTGTTGGTGTGCCAAAACATTTCCTGATTTTTCAGATTATTATTCAACATTTAGCTATTTTCTTGCCTCTTGCTTCTCGATTCTTGATTCACATTTGTAATTTGGCATATTTAAACCCACATATTAAGGTTTAACCGTATGCAAAAACAAATCTATCTACTACTCGTAGCGGCTGTTTGCCTTGCCTCCTGCTCGGCCAAAAAGAAAACAATCTCCAACAGACAGGTTCGGCAGAATAACAATACCATCAAAAAACAGAACCAGGATGCTATTGCCAACTACCAGTCATATACATCCCTTTCCTATATCGAACGGTTTAAAGGCATAGCTATACAGGAAATGAACCAGTATGGAATCCCGGCCAGTATTACCCTGGCTCAGGGTTTATTTGAATCGGGCAGTGGTAATAGTGACCTGGCTAAAGTTGCGAACAACCATTTCGGTATTAAATGCACCAGCGACTGGAAAGGGAAAAGCTATTTTAAGGACGATGACAGCGCTAACGAATGTTTCCGCGTATATGATAACCCCGACGACTCCTACCGCGACCATTCAGCTTTCCTGAAACGTAAAAATTACGCCCGCCTGTTTGAGCTGGATAAAAACGATTACGAGGGCTGGGCCCGCGGGCTAAAACAATGCGGTTACGCTACAAACCCCAAATATCCGGATCTGCTGATCAATATTATTGTACGCTACCATCTTGATCAGTATGATCGCCCGGAAGGAGAAATTGCCAAGATCAAACGCGAAGATCGGGTACTGACACAGATCAACAATAATATTGGCAAAGCTGATACCGATACCATTGCCAAAACCAAACCCGACGATAAAATATATACCGTTAAGCAGGGCGATACACTATACAACATATCTAAGCGTTTTGGAATAACAGTTGATGAGTTAAAAGGGCTAAACAATATAGTTGATGATCACATCGCCATTGGCCAGAAGCTGGTAGTGGTGAAGTAATAATAGAATCAAGAAATAAGATATAAAATATAAAAGCGTCATTGCGAGGTACGAAGCAATCTCTATACTATACAGAGTATAATCCAGCAGAGGTGATTTGCTTATGTAGAGATTGCTTCGTACCTCGCAATGACGGGTTTGATATCCCTTTTGTTCGCCCCCACTCAAAAAGCTGTTAATTGTTGTTAAATAATATGACCAGGAACGGCCGAACGTTTATTTTTGGCGTCAGAATGAAAATATGGCTGCTATTGTTTTTATGTACGTTATCTGTAACGGTTTTTGCCCAGCAAAAAACGGTTGACGGTATTGTATTTGATAAGGACAGCAAAGGCCGTATTGCCAAAGTGAATGTGCTGAACGCTACAACGGGCAAATCGGTTTATAATACCTTTAAGGGCGAGTTTAATATTGAGGCCAAACCCGGCGACGTGCTTATTTTTACCAAGTCTGATCATTACGCCGATACCCTGCAATTACAAAACAATGCTTCGCTCGCTGTTTATATGAAACGCTCAGCCATACAGCTTAAAGAGGTTTTTGTGCGCGATACCCTACTCAATCCTCAAAAGCAGCTGGAAGCGACAAAAAGGGATTACACCAAAATTTACGGATCGCTGGATAATCATGATCTGCTTACGGTTGCGCCAGGCATGGGTGCGGGCCTTGGTATTGATGCCTTATGGAACTCCTTAAGTCGTAGCGGCCGCAACGCCGAAAAACTGCGCGGCATTATTGAACGCGATTACAAGCAAAACGTTATAGACTTTAGATTTAACCGTACCTATGTGGGCAATATCACCCATTTAAAAGACCAGCAGCTTACCGATTTTATGCAGCGTTACCGTCCCGGCTATTACCTGGTGACCACTGCCAGCGATTATGAATTCATCTCTTCCATCAAATCAAACCTAAGGCGATTTTTACGCTCACCCCGGGCGTTTGCTTTGCCACAGTTGATTACACCAAAGCCACAAGACCTTGCAAATTGATTATGCTGTTTATTGCATCAATATTATCATATAGTAAATTAGCTATTGATGGAATTTATAACCTCATTAGGTAAAATAACAGCCAAATTCAGCACCAAGCTTAACCCATCGGTTATATTTTTTCTTTTTGTACTAAATAATAACATAATATTATCCATTAGTTAACGGGTATTGTCCATTTTTAGGGTATATATATTTACAGATATTAGAGTAATATTTAACCTATAATATAACCAAACCAATAACCTAAACCAATGAGTCACCTTATCCTGAGGACTTTATGTCCTGTTTTTATTTCGGTGCCCAGCCGGTTGGTTCTTTGTAAAAAGCATCAATTAATCAACTAATAAATAAAAACAAAAACTATCTAACCATGAAATCAAAATCACTATTGCCGGTATTGCTGGCCATGATCGCTATGCTGTTTACCCAGTGTAAAAAACAGGAAGACCTAATTGGCGGCCCAAATGCAAGCAAGGGAGCAAAACAAAAGGTTAACACCGTAATGTGTGCTGATTGTGCAGAAAGCGCTTCCAAGATCACCGGCTCGCAGGCCCAGGCATTAGCCGCTACCTATGCCCCAACCTTGAAATTCGACCGCGCTACGCCAGATTATCCAACCAGCGTGGAAGACGTGTGGGCGAGTACAGATCCTAATAGTATTGCCTGCAACGGAACATTGGTACTCGTTAACCGCGACGCTCCGCGCAGCACTAATTTTCCAACCTATTTCGAAGTACAGCAAAACCCTAATGATGTGAATAAGGTTTTCATTGATTACTGGTGGACATACAAAACTCAATCCACCTGTTTCGAGAACCTGGGCGGTCATGATTATGATTGGGAACACATCGTTATACAGGTAAATACGCAAACTAACCGCATAATTACCGTAACGTACTTTCAGCATGCCGGATGGTATACCCGCGATTGGAGAAGCGTAACGCCCGGCACCCGTGTACAGGTATACGTAGCTAAAACCAGCCACGGTAGTTTCCACTTTGGTAATTCTATTTCTTTCCCGGGTTATGCCTGCTCCTACTATGGCGATTACAGGAACCCTAATGGTACGGCAAACGATGTGCCTACCGGCGGTAACTTGGTTGAAATGAGCTGTAATGTTACCCAATTGAGCTTCAACGGTTTCTGGGGTACTGGTGTAGGTAAAGGACCGCTGTACCGCAACCTGGCCTATTGGTCGTACTCCACCTGTAACGGGCACGATGGTATTACCGGTACCGATGGCTGCAGCCAAAGCAGTTTCCCGGACGGAACGCTGTTAGGCGGTATTTAAGCTGAATTAAAAAATAAAGAGGGCCCGCTACTTATAGTGGGCCTTTTTGTTGAAATGATCTATGCGGCTAATAATACCTTGACAGTAATAACTGCAATAGATTTATGGCGGTAACTAAAGGAAATATAATGATTAAATAAGTGGCGACGGGTTTAAATTTGTGCAGCTTATTGGATAAGGTTGGGTTGATGAGGCCCAGCGCAAGGAATGGAAAAATAGGCAACAGGTACCGGCCTTGCATCCCGCTTAAAACCGGGGAATCCAGCGCTGTCCAGGTGATATATTGAACAGACATTACGGCGATTAATGAAGCAAATACCGCAATAAGAAAAGCTATCCGAAGTGCAAAATGTTCATCTTTTTTAACCCTGGCATAAGTAATGAACCCGACAGACAGGATGGAAAATGCCATGATATAATAAAACTGCGAAAAATTGGCATCGAGCCAGCCCAGTATACCAATAAATGATTTAATATTGAAAAGAACCGCGTTTTTATCAATATCAAAAAACATTGCCGCAAATCTTAATGGATGCTGAAAAATGTGTAAGATCTGTAGTTTTGCATTAATATGAAGCGAAGGAGGGGCGAAAATTACACCTAAATTAATACGATCTATATAAAGCCATGTAGCAATGATCAGGAAGGTGACCCCTAAAAGCAGCCCTTTTAATTTCGGGTTCAATCTTAGAAACAAAAAAACGATCGAAAATAGTGCATAAGGAGGTTTCGCCATTCCTATAATACCCATCAGTATGATTAGGGCATAAATATGCCATTGCCGATATTGGGGTTTTTCACCAAACTCTGCATGATCAATAATGGCTACCAAAAAAAAGGAACAGCTAATTAAAACGGCATCCTGGCTAACCGACGCGAATAATTCGATGGTCATGGGAAAAAGCAAAACAATGAAAAGCAAAATATTACTTCGCCTGGCCAATAACAAAGCGAAAAAGCTTAAGGTTATGGCAAATATCCCATTACATAATCGAGCAACAAAAAGGGTTTTAACAACAGACAGGTTGAGTAGCTTACCCAAAACAACGCCTAAAGCGGGCATAGCGTAAACTAAAGGAGTATAAATAGCGGTATTGCCAAAATTTGAATAGGCTATACCAGAACCCCATTGAATGTCTTTGGCGGCATGAAGCAAGTGATCATTTACTTTAACATCAGCGTTTGCTTGTATAGAGAAAAAAAGATCGGCTGCCGTGGGTATGCCTTTATCTGTCCTGAATCCCCCTGGTTTGGGATATAGCACTGTCGAATCAGATGGTGCTGATCTTTTATTAGTATCGGGTTGATTTTTATAGTAAAAAGAAGGGACGAGCTCGCCTCTTGAAACTTGCTCGGCCCTCATAAAATGATTAGGTTCATCCGGGTTTTGAAATGGCGGGATCATAGCCGCTGCCATGTAAACCATGGGGATGGCATAAAGCAAATAGATATAGTGTAATTGTTTGCGGAGCTTTAAATAAAAAGTATGAATATTAATCATGCAAGGTAGTTTCACAACAGGTAAAAAGAGTCGGCGGCAAAGTTAATTACTTAACAGTACATTTAACTTCTGATTAGTGTAATTGTTGTACCAGCTTACCGCTGAATTAAGATACCCGCTACCGTAACAAACACCCTGCATGGGCCCGATTAAAAATTAGGATCGAAATTAAAATAGATCGGGTTTGATAAACCCACCATATTGCCGCTTAGTGCCATTGACCCGGGAACCTGCGGATATGCGGTTGGCGGACCCTGTACTTCCACCCGGTAGTAACTGCGGCCTTGGGTTTGCGGCGTGTCGGTAAACTCTACTGAAGCCGTTTTGCCGCTTACCTGGAAAGTGCCGAATTTGTCGCCATTTTTTACTACATTAACTGTATACGTGGAGTCGGCAACAGCTTTCCCGGTTAACCGAACCAGGAATTTCACGGGTTTGCCTGTAGCTTTGGCGTTATCACCCATCATCATATCCATTTTACCATCCTGATCAACATCCGCATAAAACTCAACCCGGGGGGCGTATGGGTTTGAGCTTACACAAACCCGCCCGTTGGTAAGCGCGTCTATAACAGCCTGTGAGGTACGTGAAGTAGCAAATACCCAGGTGGTTGGTGTACCTACATAATTGGCCTTAGCCTGGTAGGTGTTTTTGGTAGGCTGCTCTGTTCCTTCCGGTGTGCCGTGATGCGCGTCGCTGCCACCCCTGCCGGTTAGTTTACGACCAGAGGAAAGCATATCGTCCCAGATCATGATGGCGTTGGCGTTTTTTGACCAGATGGCCGAGTTCCATACTTCGATGGAGTTCACCATATCATATGAATATCCAAAATGGTCCTTCCCGCTTGGATGATTTGCCGACAGATGGATGCCGAGCTCTTTTTTCACCGCTCCAACAACCACGTCGCGCTGGTCGCGCACGTCATATAGTCGCTGGTGATCGTAGGGTTTGGCCGAAAATGCGTTGCCATGACCGCGAACAGTGGTCCATTCAGCGCCATACAACAGCAGTATTGAGTCGGACTTAAACTCTGGGTCGGCCCAGGTATTATGCGCTACATCGCCGTTTACATGGTTGTCATGATCGGTGATGCATATATAATCGATACCGACCGATTTGGAAAAAGCCAGGATCTTGGCGATGGAATTATTTGATGACTCCTTGCTATGGCGGGAGTGTACATGGAGCTCGCCTTTAAGCCATACGCCTTTGCTCAGGCTGGCAATTGGAGGCAATACTTCAGGAGTAACGGGAGCCCAGGGATTGCTGTGGACAGATGGTGATGGAGTCTGTGCATAACCGCAAAAACTGGTCATGAGCAAGGTAAGCGCGGTACCGGCCATGCATTTGAATAGAGAGCTTCCCGGATAAAATTTCTGTAAAAGAGTGATCATTTGCTTTGTTTTTTTGATATGTAAGCCGTTTAGCCCGCAACATACCCCTCTGATATTAGCAAATTGTTAAAGCGGATGAAATGCAATATAAATGTGACAATATGAACGACTCAATAGGTGTTGTTTTTCCTTTTTTCTCTGAAATGGATCAAATCATCCCTTTCGTCTCAAGATATGGCTAACCTCAAATGCATTTACGGTTTGGTAAGAGCTGGCCAGCTCCCAGCCCTGGGCGGCCAGGTAGTTAAACGCGTCAACCACCGATGTAAATGTTTTAACCGTTTCCTCATCTTTTTCGTGCCCGGTCTCTTGGCCAAAATCGATTTCAATATCAACTTTTGAAGAAAAGGAATGTTTTGTTGTAGTAAGCTTACAGTATTTTTCAGCTGGTAATGGCATGTTAATGGATGTTTTTGTTAGCACTAATATAATAATCTTTCTTCAGGCGCCGCCCGATCTAAGGGCATTACAATAACTTTTGCTGTACAGCCGCCATTAACAGTTCGGCGGTATTTTTTACCTCAAACTTTTGCAGCAGGTTTTTCCGGTGCGTGTCAACGGTAAGGGGGCTCAGGAACAGTTCGGTGGCAATGGTCGCGGTGGTTTTACCCTGGGCCAGTAGCTCCAGGATCTGTTTTTCTCTTTTGGTGATGGATGCCACCTCATTAAGCCCCGCTTTTGACGGGCGACCCATGATCTCTTTGGCTTCCCTGCTAAAAGTGATGAGGCCGTGCAGTGCTTCCTGGATACAGGTGAGCAACTCATCGGGCGAAACATTTTTTAATAAATAGCCACTGGCCCCGCTCTGCAGCATTTGCAGCATAATACTTCGTTCGGTTTGATTGCTCAGACCAAGTACAATAGTTTTCGGTGAAATTTTCTTGATCTCTTTACACAGTTCAATACCGTTGGCATCGGGCAAACTAATATCCAGAAACACCAGGTCTACCTCGTTCTGGCTTAAAAAAGAGATAAACTCCCGCCCTTTTGTAAAACTTACAGTGGTATAAATAGCCGTTTCGGGTTTTAATAATGATTTCAAACCCTCAATCACCATCGGGTGATCATCAACAATGGCGAGTATAATTTTATCCTGCTGCATTCAATTCAATGTTAATGGTGGTCCCTTCGTTGATCACCGATTCTATATCCATTTTTCCTTTCAGATAATCCACCCGGTTTTTAATATTGCTAAAGCCAATTCCTTCTGTGTTTAAACTGGCCGTAGTATCAAATCCAATACCATTATCTTCTATAGTTATTAAAAAGATCTCAGCATTCTGGCTGCATTGCAATATGATTTTGCTGGCCTGCGCATGCCGCACCGCGTTTGATAAAAGCTCCTGCACAATACGATAAATATTGGCCTGTATAGCCGCCGGCATATCTTTCCGGATATCATACGCCTGAAATTTGATCTGCGTTTGATCGCTCATTAATGATTCGCATAAGTCGCGCAGGGCAGTTTCCAGGCCCAGGCGCAGCAAGCTTTCGGGCATCATGTTACGGGCTATGCGCCGCAGCTCGGTTACCGAATGGTCCAATTGCTGTATCACCCCATCAAGTTCCTGGTGTCCACCCGCTTTGGCCTGCCCCGAAAGTTTTATTTTAATACCCGAGAGCATGCCCCCCAGGCCGTCATGCAGATCCCGCGCTACGCGCTGCCGCTCCTGCTCTTCGCCCGTAAGCATGGCTTGCGTAAATTTTAATTGCTGCTGCTGTTCTATTTCTTTGAGTTGTTGCTGATGGTTTAATTCCTTCTGTTGCGCCAGTTTTTTACTGTTGCGATAATAGTAGATCAAAAATGCCGTAATGATTAACAAGCTGCTACTGGCTATGCCGAGCAACCAGTTGGTGAGTACCGCTTTTTGCCTGTCGGCTTCCAGCTGGGTGATCTTTTTTTGCTTTTCGGCGGTTTGGTATTTGACGTCCAGGGCATTTATTTTGGCCTGCAGGGTGCTCCGCGAAAGACTATCGTTCAAAGCGGCGTACCGTTTCATCCAGTCATAGGCGCCGGCTTTATCCTTCAGGTCTTCGCTGGTTAATGCCAGGCAATAAAATAGCTGTGATCGGTTAGCCGCCTGGGTCATATACGGGTAGCGGTGGGTAAGGTCGAGCGCCACATCTTTCGCTTGCTTAAAATCCTTTTTATTATAAAGGGCATAAAATTTTTGCATCAGCAAGCGCTGCTCGGGGTAAGCCTGCCCGAGTTTTTGCGCCAGTGCAATACCCTTGCCAATTACGGCAAGTGATTGTTCATACTGTTCGGCTATGGTAAGCCTCATGCCTTCGCCGGCATAGTAATCAAGCCAGGCGTCGGAGTCGGGATAGGGTTGCAGTAAAACCCGCATACTATCCAGCATGGCTGCGGCTTGTTTGGCCTTGCCCGACAGCGAATAGTTTTCGGAAATGGTATGATAAGCTGATGCCAGGTATGATGATGACCCGGGAGCGCCCCTCAATGTTTTAATGGACAGGATCAGGTATTCATCAGCCTTTTTAAAGTCGGTTAGGTTTTTAAATGCGAAAGCAACATCCAGGTAAATTTTACCAAGATAGGCCCGGTCGCCGGCCTGTTTGGCCAGAGGGGCGGCTTTGTTCAGCATGATGTTTACGTAACCCTCAAGGTCGTCACTGGTAAATTGCAGCATCCGGGCGTAATCATGCCAGCTCTTGGCTCGTACAGAAAAAGCGTCGATAGTTTTAAAGGATTGCAGCTCCTTATCGGCCTGTAAAAACATTTTGGCGGCAGAATCAGCATAGTGAGGAGGCATTGCCCCGGCACGATAAACCAATGAAACAGACCGCAGATATTTATTCCCTCCGGCGTACTTTATCCCTTGTTGCAAATTCTGGCGGGATTTTACAGTATCTGCTGTGCGGATAAAATAATCGGATAGCAGGAAATAGCTCCGGGCTTTCGCGCTATCGGATGCCGGGTTGTTTATGGTTAATCGGATGCTATCGGCATAATGCTTTCCGTTAAGGGGGAGCTGCGCCCTGCTGCCCATGGCAATAGCCATAAAAATAATAAAGCTGTAATATGTTTTCATTTGGTTTTGTGATAACCGGTGGTAGATGAAGGATTATTAGGGGCCTAAATTTAATGGTAATGTTTTCTTTTATCCAAATGCCTCCGCGAAATTTCCTTTATGCAAAGTTGAATTATTTGCAAAGCATTAAAAATACCTAACTATAGGTATAAAAAAATACCGGATATACCCGATTGACTGGTTTTGCAAGCCGCCCTACTTTTGAAACGCCTACTCCCTAACATGGCACCC
>Ga0207671_10001371_pt1 | contig 28336 bp, 24 predicted proteins | sample KBSC24metaG_FD_184352 | JGI IMG/M metagenome (GOLD analysis project Ga0207671, IMG submission 184352) | Corn rhizosphere microbial communities from Kellogg Biological Station, Michigan, USA - KBS C2-4 metaG (SPAdes) (version 2) | ecosystem: Host-associated > Plants > Roots > Rhizosphere > Soil...
ATTGGGGCGGTAGTAACGCAGGGTATCATTCAGCAAAGCACGCGGATAATCATCCACCAGGCCCTCGCGGGGGAACTCGCCGATGTTAAAGAGCCAGTTCTTGTTTTGAAATTTATAGTAAGCTACCGGGTCTACCTTTAAAAAATAGGGAGTAGCGCCGAATTCGTGTATTGCATTCGCACCTACCACAAAATGGTTCAGGCTATCCACATTGAGGCCGAAATCAAGAGCGGTGCGTGTACCAGAATATGTACGTGAGCGGGCTACAAAGTCTTTATATTCACGGTTATCCAGGAAGCCCATACCGTTAAAGTGGACATCCAAAGTGGTTTGCGCCACCGCAGCAGCACTTGTAAGAAAAGAGATCAGAAACAGTAAGTAAAATCTTTTTATCATATATAATTAATGAACTTTTAAATTAATGAACCGGCTATTTTTGCTGCCTGCAAAAGGAGTGGTTCGCAGTGAAAATAATATTCTATAATCACCCTTTCGCCTTGGTGCAGCCAACCGGAATATATAGCGCCCGGTTTGTCCCGGTTGTATTGCGAGTTGACTAAACTCGTAGGGAGACGCCTGTTGAGTCCCAACAAGTTCGATCCCCCTGAATACATTCGCCTCGAGCACTACCTGGTTTTGATAACCTATATTACTAAAATTTATTGCGTATGGATAAGGATTAGTAATGGTTAATTCTATGTCTTTTAGTTCCAACGACATCGCGCTTATCTCTATATCTGATTCGATCTTCACCTTTTGATAGGTGCGTACATCGTTTATCCAGCCCCCATACCATTTACCGCCTGTTGTGTTCAGCGTATCGGTTGTGACACCTGCTAATGGATCTTTTACGAGGTAGTAAGCTTTTTTATGCTGCATGCCTTCCTCTATGGGCCAAATATCAAATTGTGTAAGGCGGTAATATCGGGAATCATAAGCGAAACCTTTGGTTGAATTAGTGTAAAAATCGTACTTGGATGCATTCTGAAAACCATCGCTCATGATGAGGTAATTATCGCCCACCTTTTTCTTGATATCAGCGGCCCATTGCTTAAAGCCATACAAACTCTTCACCTGCCCTATCTTCCTGATCAGCGGCGAACCTGTGATGATCAAAACCCTAACCAATACGATAAAGGCAACATTCGCTATGGCCAGTCGCCCGAGCCATATGCGCCAATTGCCTGCCTGCCTGAAATGAATTAGTGCGAGCATGGCCAGCGGCGCGAAAGCGATCAGTGTCCATTGCGGCTGCACCTCCCCTTTTATACTGCTGAACAGGAAGAACGCGAATGTACCTATGCCATTGACCATTAACCCACGGATAAAAGCGTCCTTAATCCGGGCGGTAAATGCATTATAAAACAGGAACCAGCCGATAAAGGGGCCGGCCATTAATAGTTGTCCGGGGAAGTAGGTATACGTTTGCGAGAACTGGTAATGATCTGACGACTGCTCATACAGGTGATAATTGACAGAGGGGTAGCCATGATTTGCCTGCCATAGAATATGGGGCACATACAATATAATTGAGAGAATGACGATCACCCAAAAACTCCGGCGTTGCAGCAGTTTGATGTTGGATAAAACCGTAAACCCGACCAGTAATATCCCATGATACTTACTATAAAGCAGGCACGCAATTATTATAGCCATCAACAGCGCCCATTTGATATGGTCGTCATGAACATATTTTTGATAGATGAAATAGAACAGTACGGTGAACAAGAACAACGGCGCATCCGGCGTGGTGGTGAAGCCATAGATATGAAAGATAAAGATGCCCGATACCACCAGGATAAACCATTTCGCTTGGACCGCATAGCGCTTTACGATGAGCCAGAGGATATAGAGCGATAAGGTACTGGCAAGCACGGTCATTAATCGCACCCCAAATTCGCTGTGCGTCAGGTTATCACCGATGCGGATAAAGATGGCCACCATGGGTGGATGGTCAAAATAACCCCAATCCAGAAAGCGCGAGTAGAGCCAGTAATAGGCTTCATCTGCATGGATCTCTAAAGTGCAGGCTTGTATGGCGTTTAATATCGTCCAACATAACAGGAAATACCAGATAGGTTTATCAGACTGTTCCTTTGTTACAGGATTATTTGAATGGGACAATAGCATTCGCGATGGTGTGTTGGCGCAAATTTAGTTAAATAAATGAGTGTCCGAGGCTGAAGATTACAGGTTGGAATCTCAAATTCCAGACTGTATAAAATGATAAAGTATATATTCCACGATAATTAGTAAATTTGTTAATATGATACGGACAGTAATAACTCCCGAAAAACAAGACATATCAATACATGTGCCTGAAAGCTACATTGGTAAGCAAATTGAGGTATTGATGTATGATATTGATGAGTTAAAGCAGCAGGATGCCCCGGATCAAAAGAAGCCATCTGAATTCAGAGGTAAATTGAACCTTACGGAAGAGCAGTATAATGACTTTCAATCGCATATTAAAAATATTCGCAACGAATGGGAACGGGATATTTGATAGATACCAATGTCATCATTGATTATCTTGAGAACAAACTACCTGAAGACACTTCAATTTTCTTAGATAACCTATTAATACAACTTTCAGTCATTACAAGGATAGAATTACTGGTTTGGCCAAAAGCTACATCGCATCAAGTTAGCATCCTTCAGGATTTTATTAGCGCGTCTCAGATTCTATGGATAAATGAGGACATTGTACTCAAAACTATAGAGATTAGAAAAACCTACAAGTTAAAATTACCCGACTCAATAATTGCGGCTACCGCATTGGTTAATGATCTTACTTTGGTTACCCGCAACACAACCGATTTCAAAAAAATAGATGGATTAATTTGTATAGATCCTTATAAACTGAAATAAATTCCAATGACCAAACAAATCGAAATCACCCGAAAAACGAGAGCATTCCTGCTCGAAAATCTAAAAGACCTTACCACCGAACAGTTCAATAAAATACCTGAAGGCTTTAACAATAATATCATCTGGAACCTCGGACACATGATTGCCGCGCAACAGGGCATTTGCTATCTCCGGGCCGGATTACCCGCGCATGTAAGCGAAGAGTTTATCAACACCTACAAATCGGGCACAAAACCCGAAAAAACACTTGACGCTGCTGAAATTGAGAACATCAAAAGTCTGCTATTTACCACGCTCGATCAATTGGAAGCCGATTATAATAATAAAATCTGGACCAGTTACCCTTCCTGGACTACGCGCTACAGTGTTGAATTAGCCAGCATTGATTCTGCCATTGACTTTTTGCAGTTTCATGAAGGATTGCATTCGGGATGTTCAACAGTGTTGAAGAAGTTGGTGACGAAATAATCAAACAAAAAACCCGGCACAAACCGGGTTTAAATATTCTTCAAGCTTTGACAACTTTTTGAAAGTTGTCAAAGCTGTTATACGCCTAATAGCAACCTCGCCGGATCTTCCAGCAATTGTTTTACCCTTACCAGGAAGCTTACTGATTCACGGCCGTCGATGATACGGTGGTCGTAGGATAAGGCTATATACATCATCGGTTTAATCACTACCTGGCCGTTTACTGCCACCGGGCGCTCGATAATATTGTGCATACCCAGGATAGCCGATTGCGGTGAGTTTATGATCGGTGTCGACATCATGGAGCCAAATACACCACCATTAGTGATGGTGAACGTACCGCCGGTCATTTCTTCGAGGCTTAGTTTGTTATCACGGGCTTTTACGGCCAATGCGGCAACGGCCTTTTCGATTTCAGCCAGGCTCATGGCATCGGCGTTACGGATAACGGGAACTACCAAACCTTTGGGCGCAGATACAGCTATGGAGATATCAGCGAAATTGCTGTAAACTACTTCTTCGCCTTCGATACGTGCCCCAACGGCCGGCCATTCTTTTAATGCTTCACAAACTGCTTTGGTGAAGAACGACATAAAGCCTAAACCAACACCATGTTTCTCTTTAAATTTATCCTTGTATTTACCGCGCAGTTCCATTATGGGCGACATATCCACCTCGTTAAAGGTAGTCAGCATGGCGGTTTCGTTTTTCACGGCAACCAGTCGGCGGGCGACTGTCTTACGCAACGGCGACATTTTCTCGCGACGCTCACGATCTGAATTTTGAGTATTAGATACCGGTTGTGGTGCTTTCACCTCTACTTTTGGCGCTGCTTCTGGTCTTTTACCACCCTGTGGATTTTCAGATACCAGATCCGCGCTTACAGCAAGGATCGCATCTGTTTTGGTGATTCGGCCATCAACTCCGTTACCGGGAACTGATTTTGGATCGATGCCTTTTTCGGCTAATATTTTCGCAGCAGCAGGTGATGGTGTGCCCGATGCATAAGTTTTTTCAGAAGAAGTAGTAGCAGAAGCCGTTGCAGTAGCAGCAACTGGTTCGGCAGTTTTGGGTGCTGATGTTCCGGCAGCGCCTGCGCCTTCAATGGTGCAAACTACGGCTCCGATTGAAAGTACATCCCCTTCTTTGGCTATCGTTTTTAATGTACCCGCTTTTTCGGCAGTTAACTCAAAGGTTGCTTTATCTGATTCCAGTTCGGCAATTGCTTCATCCATCGCAACGGTATCGCCGTCCTTTTTGATCCAACGGGATAAGGTTACTTCAGTGATAGATTCGCCAACCGGTGGTACTTTTATTTGTATTGAACCGCTTCCATTAGTTGCAGTAGCAGGGGCAGTTGCAGGAACTGCTTCGGCGGGTGCAGGGGCCGGTGCGGTGGCGACAACTTCGGGCTGTGGCTGAGCGGCGGGGGCAGCTTCCTTGACAGGAGCAGGTGCACCGCCATCTTCAATACTGGCAACTGCTGCGCCTATAGCCAGGGTATCTCCTTCTTTAGCGATTGTTTTTAAAGTCCCGGCTTTTTCGGCAGTAAGCTCAAAAGTAGCCTTATCTGATTCTAACTCGGCAATTACTTCGTCCATGTTAACAGCGTCACCATCTTTTTTTATCCAGCGCGACAAAGTTACTTCGGTAATTGATTCGCCAACCGGCGGAACTTTTATTTCTAAACTCATAATGGTAGGTTGTACGTGTTACGTAATACGTTTTACGTTTTTGGTAATCCTTAAATATATAACATTCGACGTATAACGTACCACGTCAAACGTATAACGTTATCAATCAGCGGCTACATTAGCCATTTTGTCTGTTGTCTTTTTTATGGTTTCTTTTACAGCCTTACCTGCCGGCGTGGCAAAAGCTTTGGATATCAAATACAGTTGTTGTGATGTATGCTGCTTGGCAAACCCGGTAGCCGGACTGCTGCTTTCGTTCCGTGATATTACGTCCAACTGCAATTCGCTTTTGCGAAATTTACGGCACATATACGGCCAGGCACCCATATTTTCAGGCTCTTCCTGTGTCCATATCAATTCAGTGGCTTTTGGATATTTTGCCTTTACCTTTAACATATGCTGCTCTGGTGTTGGATATAGCTGTTCTACACGAACGATAGCCACATCCTTGCGCTGATCAGCCTGTTGTTTTTCCAGGAGATCATAGTATATCTTCCCGGAACAAAACAATACCCTTTTTACTTTCTTGGCATCGGCATAATCATCGTCGATCACCTTTTGGAACTTCCCGTCGGTAAAATCGCTGAGAGGCGATACACATTTAGGAGCACGCAACAAACTTTTTGGCGAAAATACTACCAATGGCTTGCGGAATTCGCGATGCAACTGCCTGCGCAGCACGTGGAAGAAATTGGCAGGCGTAGTACAATTAACTACCTGTATATTATCCTCTGCACATAATTCCATAAAACGCTCGACACGCGCGGATGAGTGCTCGGGGCCTGCGCCCTCATAACCATGCGGCAATAAAAGCACCAATCCATTTCCGCGCTGCCACTTGGTTTCAGCGCTGGAGATATACTGGTCAACTACAATTTGCGCACCATTCAGGAAATCGCCATACTGGGCTTCCCATATCGTGAGGGCATTAGGATTTGCCAGGGCATAACCATACTCAAAACCTAATACACCATATTCTGATAATAGCGAGTTATATATACTGAATTTGGCTTCAGTCCCCAAAGTATCCAGCGGGGTATACTCTTCTTCCGAGTCTTCCAGTGTTAAAACAGCATGCCGATGCGAGAAAGTACCTCGTTTTACGTCTTCGCCGCTTAATCTTACCGGGTGCCCTTCTTTCAATAAACTACCGTAGGCAAGTAATTCGCCCATGGCCCAATCCAGAACGAGGGTTTTGGTGATCATTTTGCCGCGATCTTCAAAGAGCTTTTCTATCTTCCGGAAGAACTTTTTATCCTTCGGCAGTTCAGTTATCTTTTTGCCAATTTCGATCAATTCCTCCTTTGAAACTGAGGTGTTCACCGGTGCGGAAAAATCTGTGTCGGTAGCCAGGTGCAGGCCTTCCCATGCTCCTTCAAACATCTGGATGGTATCGGTAAACCTTTCTTCGGCTTTGGACTCTTCCAGTTTCTTTTGCAACAAATCGCGGAAACCTTTTTCCATCGTCTTTGCCTGTCCCTCATCAATAGTGCCATGAGACAACAATTGCTGATAATAGACATCACGCGGATTAGGGTGCGCTTCTATGGCTTTATATAACACAGGCTGAGTGAATTTCGGTTCATCAGACTCGTTGTGGCCATAACGACGATAGCACAGTATATCGATGAAAACGTCATCATGAAAAGTCTGCCTGAACTCCATCGCCAGGTTGATAGTATAAACCAAAGCTTCTACATCATCGCCATTCACATGGAAAACCGGCGATAATACCGTTTTGGCGATGTCCGTACAATAGGTACTTGAGCGGGCATCTTTAAAGTTGGTGGTAAAACCGATCTGGTTATTGATCACCAGGTGGATAGTCCCGCCTGTGCTGTAACCATCCAGTTTTTCCATTTGCAATACCTCGTAAATAATACCCTGGCCTGCTATAGAAGCATCACCATGTATCAGTATCGGGGCTATTTTGCTATCGTCGTTATTGTATTTGAAATCTATTTTTGAACGGGTAAGTCCCTCTACAACAGGATCGACTGTTTCCAAATGCGAGGGATTAGGGCAAAGGCTCAGGTGAACCTTATTGCCGTCGGCTGTTTCCACATCGGTTGAAAAGCCGAGGTGATATTTTACGTCGCCACCATGAGCTGAATCTTCATCATAGTTTTTGCCCTCAAACTCGGAGAATATCTCCTTGTAAGTTTTTTCCATGATATTGGCCAGTACGTTCAAACGGCCACGGTGTGCCATACCGATGATAAACTCCTGTATGCCCAATGCCGCGCCTTTTTGGATAACAGAATCCAAAGCGGGAATCAAGGCTTCAGCACCCTCTAACGAGAAACGCTTTTGACCAAGGAATTTGGTACCCAAAAAGTTTTCGAAAATAACAGCATGGTTCAATTTGTCCAGCATTTTCAGCTTTTCTTCGGTAGTGAAAGAAGGCGTGTTGCGCTTGCTTTCCATGCGGTCTTCAAACCACTTGATTTTAATCGGATTGCGGATGTATTTGTATTCGGCACCTATCGACTGGCAATAGGTTTGCTCCAGCATATCGCGGATATCACGCAGTTTTGCAGGGCCCATACCCACTTCCACACCGGCATTAAACACGGTGTCCAAATCGGCATCAGTCAGGCCAAAAGTTTCCAGTTCCTTACCAGGAAAGTACTTGCGGCGCTCGCGAACGGGGTTTGTTTTTGTAAATAAATGACCACGGTTACGATAACCGTTGATCATGTTGAGCACATTGATCTCTTTTAAAAAATGATCGGGCGTTTCTCCGTCAGTTGCTACAGCAACAGGAGTTTCACGACCAAAATCGAAACCTTCAAAGAATTTTTGCCAGCCGAAATCTATCGATTCTGGGTCTTGTTTGTATGCTTCGTAGAGTGAATTAATATAGGCAGCGTTTCCGCTATTGATATAATTGAGGCGATCCATTTGAAAACCAATCTTAAAGATGGTACAAAAGTAAGCATATCGGTTTAGAAACTTTATAATTTATTTATAAAACTTAACCAATAATATATGAATGACCGCTTATTTACACTCTGAAAACATTACTTTGAAACAAGATCAGGCATAAAGTGGCGCAAAGCTTCGGTTTTTACCCCAAATCCATACCGAATGGTATATTATGGAAGCTCAATCAATGCATAAGTTTACGCAGGAAATCGCGCAGGTAAGATAGCCCTTCGAAAAGTACGGCAAGTACCCCGATGACGAGTGTATATTGTTCGAACGGGTTCATAATGCTGGCATTATAATGTTAGACGTAATTACCCGACAAATGTTATTAGAGACGAGGGTTTATTTTACGTTACAGTGGGACTACAAGGCTGTCGTCTGCATCATACACTTCAGGTAGCCAGGTGCTAATGAAATCACTGCTGATTTCTAGTTCTGTCACCGGCTTGGTGCCTGCAAAATAACGGTTGTCTTTAGGATCATTGCCAACTCCGGCCACAAAAGCCCAGTTGCCCCAGTTGCTTGCAGGAGAATAATCGATCAGCTTCTCTTCGAAATAAGCCGCACCCTTTGTCCAGTCGACCTTTAAGTGATTAGCTAAGAAGTTAGCCACTACCTGGCGGTTATAGTTGCTGATATAGCCGGTCGCGTTTAGCTCATGCATGCTGGCATCCACAAAAGGGACACCGGTATGACCCGTTTTCCATTCTTCAAAAAGCTCTTGCTGGTTTGGCGCCAATTCAGGGGCATCATCCTTAAAGCCTTCGGGTTTAAAAAATTGCTTGCCATGCTTTTTGAACATGAACCTGAAGTAATCGCGCCATAACAATTCGAGCACTAATGGAGAGTTTGAAGTATGACCGTTTTGCCCGTGCCGGATCACTTCGTGATAAACCTGTCGTTGTGAAAGGCACCCCATTGCTATCCAGGGCGACAGTTGAGACGCGTGATCATTACCATGCTTTGTTCCCTTTGAAATGGTTATATGATCGAGGCTTTGTATGTATTGTTCTAATTGCTGCAGCGCAACGGTTTCACCGCCTTTAAAATGAAAGGTATCCCGCGGATCGTCAATAGGTTCGGTTAGTCCCAGGTCAACTAGCGTCGGAATATTCCCGGCATCGGTAATTTCGGGAATATTGATTTGTTTAGGCGTTTCGATACAGGGACGAACCTCGCTATCCCGTTCCACCTTTTTCTTGAAAACTGCGAAGCTATCCGGGATATCCCTTATCGGGAAAGGAAGATCTTCTTTGTTGTATAAGGTGTGACCTATAAAATGCTTCAGATTGAGCCTGGTCTTCCAGAGGGCCGTCTCTACACTTTCTGATATTTCGGTTTCTTCAAAAGCAACTTCACGGTGATGATATACTTCGCTTACCTGGTATTGCTGCGCCAGTTGCGGTATTACTTCGGCAGGATCGCCTATCCGAACGATCAGGTCGCCGCCTAATTTCTTTAAGCTTTCGCGAAGGTCGACAACAGACTCCAGTAAAAAACGTGCTCTAAGGCTGCCTGTTTTTAACAAGCCGGATGAGATAATTTTGAAGTAAAAAGGGTCGAGACAATACACTGGGAGGACTTTATCCGCTTTGCGTGTAGCCTCAAACAATATTTCGTTATCGTGAACACGCAGATCGTTCCTGAACCAAACCAATATTGTTTTTTCGCTCATTTTTAGTACTCCCCCGTCGGCCGCTAAGATTAGTTAATCCACAAATTTGCGAATATTTAAGCTTAACACCTAATTGCACGGAAATATTTGACATGAAGCTAACATTTTTAAGTGTCAATAATACAATATTACTACTTTAAAACATCCACATCAAAAGGGCGTTTAATTATAGATACGCATGACATTTTATCAAACGATAAGTCATAATTTTATACCATAAATCACTTACTATGGCTACTGTTGAAAGCATTCAGAAAGCATATATCGACTATGTACTAACCGAAGGTGAAGAGCCGAAATCGGTTTACATTTTTGCGAAGAAGCACAAAATGACCGAGGCTGAATTTTACAAGCATTTCGGCTCATTCCAGGCGTTGGAACAAAATATCTGGGCAGATGTCGCCCAAAAAACACTGGCTGAAATAAAAGGGCAGGAAGTTTGGGCTCAATATTCAGCCCGCGAAAAAGCATTGAGTTATTTTTACGCTTTTTTTGAGTTGCTTAAGCAACAACGCAGCTTCGCGGTTTACAGTTTGAAAAAGCAGCCCCGCGGTATTACAACTCCGGCTATTTTTAATGAACTGCATGATGTATTTGAAAATTTCTGTACCGAAATATTAAACGAAGGACTGGAATCTGGTGAGCTTTCAGATCGTAAATTCTTCAGTAAACGCTATAAAGACGCGCTTTGGGTACAATTTGGATTTGTACTTCATTTCTGGATCGGCGATAACTCGGCAGGGTTTGAAAAGACCGACGAGGCTATCGAAAAAGGCGTGAATGTTACATTCGACCTGTTCCAGCGCTCGCCTATTGATAACCTGTTTGAATATGGCAAGTTTTTAGCCAAAAACGGCGGCTTTAAAGAAAAGATGGGCTTTGGCGTCTAGCCTCACCCCCACTCTCTCCAAAGGAGAGGGAGTTGAAAATCCAAAAGGTAAAGTCCTCTCCCCTGGAGAGGATTTAGGAGAGGCCTTTGCAGCAATCTTCGATATGGATGGCACGCTGATCGATAATACTCCTTATCATTTTAAATCCTGGCAGGCGCTTTTTAAAAAGTATGGCAAGGGCGAGTTAAGTAAGCAAACTTATTATACTGAAATAAGCGGCGTGCCGATCATGGAAACGCTAAAAGGGCTTTTTCCGGATCGGGATGAAGTTGGCTTAAAGGAATTGTTGAAAGAGAAAGAAGAGTTTTACAGAGAGCTATATGCCCCCTACCTGGCCCCCATTAACGGGCTGGAAAACTTTTTGACTGATCTAAAATCAAGCGGTGTAAAAATGGCCATGGCCACTTCGGCAACGGTGGAGGATATTGATTTTATCCTTCATAAAATACCCATCCGGGATGATTTTGATGAAATCGTGAATAACTCCATGGTAAGCAAGCCAAAGCCAAACCCGGATATATTTTTGAAAGCGGCCGAAAAATTAAACATCCAACCAAGCAAATGTATCGTATTTGAGGATTCATTAGCCGGCATAAAAGCAGCCAACAGCGCAGGCATGAAAGTTGTAGCGATAACAACAGCGCATAAAGCCGAAGATCTGCACCCTGTAGATTTGGTGATAGATGATTATACAGAACTAACTCCGCAAATACTGGCGGACCTATTTGAGAATGATGAAGATGAGCGGGAATCAGCCTAAAGAACAAAACAGCATACCAACCAGCAAAGTAGAGCGCTCGGCCAAGTTTGTGAAAACAGGCTTTAAGATCGGCGGAAACTATATTAAGCATTATTCCAAAAAACTGTTCAACCCGGATATGGATAAATCTGAGCTGAACGAGGATAATGCATCGGATATTTATGAATCGCTAAGCGAATTAAAGGGCAGCGCGCTTAAAGTGGCGCAGATGCTGAGCATGGATAAAAACCTGCTGCCGCAGGCTTACACGGATAAATTTTCACAATCGCAGTACAACGCGCCGCCGCTTTCCGGGCCGCTGATCGTACAGACTTTTAGGAAATATTTTGGCAAAACCCCGGATAAGATATACGACAAATTTAATGTGCATTCTTCTAATGCCGCATCTATAGGCCAGGTTCACCAGGCTGAATTGGATGGAAAAAAACTGGCGGTGAAGATCCAGTATCCCGGTGTGGGCGATTCCATTTCGTCGGACCTGAAACTTGTAAAGCCATTCGCTTTCCGCATGCTTGGGATGAGCGAAAAAGAACTGGATGTTTACATGAACGAGGTGGAAGAACGCCTGCTGGAAGAAACCGATTACGAACTGGAAGTGCGCCGCTCCATTGAATTTTCAACCGCTTGCTCAATGCTGGATAATGTGGTATTCCCGAAGTATTACCCTGAACTATCCAGCAAGCGCATCATTACCATGGACTGGCTGGAAGGCAAGCATTTGAAAGAGTTTTTGCAGACCAACCCTTCGCAGCAATTGCGCAACCAGATCGGCCAGGCACTTTGGGATTTTTACAACTTTCAGCAGCATGAGCTAAGGGCCGTGCATGCGGATCCTCATCCGGGCAACTTTATGATCACACCGGAAGGGAAGCTGGGCATCATCGATTTCGGCTGTATCAAGGAGATGCCGGAAGATTTTTATTACCCATTCTTTTCCCTCACCTCGACGGGGCTGATGGAAAACAGGGAAGAAACCATCAAGGCCTTTCGTCAACTGGATATGATCCATCCTAAAGATACCCCGGCGCAGATCGAGTTTTATTATAAAATGTACAGGCAGATGATCGGCCTGTTCGCCAAGCCATATATTACCGATCATTTTGATTTTGGGCAGACAGCCTTCTTTGAGGAACTCTATGGCTTTGGCGAGAAGGTGTCCAAAATGCCCGAATTTAAACAGGCACGCGGGGTGAAACATTTTATTTATGTGAACCGGACGAATTTCGGCTTATACAATATCTTACATGAGTTGAAGGCCGAGGTGAAGACGGATACGTTTAAGCCGCACGTGGTGCTGGAATGCTGAAATGTAATTCCGCTGATTTAAAACACCTTACCCCATTGCTTGTTGCTTTCATATGAAAATATTACTGGCAGGCGCAAATGGTTACATCGGCACAAGACTAATCCCGGTTTTATTAGAGAAGGGGCATGATGTGGTTTGCCTGGTTCGGGATAAAAGGCGCTTTCATGAAAACAGTGACTACAGCACTCATGTAACTTTACTAACCGGTGACCTGCTGGAACCGAAAAGTATAGAAGATTTCCCTAAAGACATTGACGCCGCTTATTACCTGGTACATTCCATGACCGGGAATAAGGCCTTTGCTGAACTGGAAGAAAGTTCCGCGGCGAATTTTGTAAAGGTGCTTGATGAAACCCATTGCAAGCAGGTGATTTTTTTGAGCGGCATTACCAACGATGATGACCTTTCTGAACACCTTAAATCCCGCAGGCATGTGGAAGACGTGCTCAGAGAAAGCAAATCAGCGGTGACGGTATTAAGAGCGTCTATTATTATCGGCTCGGGAAGCGCGTCATTTGAGATCATCAGGGATCTGACCGAAAAATTACCGCTGATGACTGTTCCCCGCTGGGTGAATACTAAATGTCAGCCCATCGGGATACGGGACGTACTGGCCTATTTGGAAGGCGTCCTGCTAAATAAAAAAGCTTTTAACGGCACATTCGATATCGGAGGGCCCGATATCCTGACTTTTAAGGAGATGATGCTAGGTTATGCTAAAGTACGTAAGCTAAAACGTTATATTATTACTATACCATTCCTGTCGCCTAAGATATCGTCATACTGGCTCTATTTTGTTACTTCCATCAGTTATTCACTCGCACAAAGTCTTGTGGATAGTATGAAGAACGAAACGATAGTAAAAGATAAATCCATTGATAAGGTTTTCCATCATAAATGCCTCACTTACCATGAAGCGTTAGACTTGGCGTTTAAGAAGATCGAACAAAATTCAATTGCCTCCAGTTGGAAGGACGCACTTAACCGCGGCTATCTTAAACCAGGCTTTATGGATCAGTTTAAGGTCCCGCAAAACGGCACATTAGAGTATAAAGTAAAAACGCCTTTTAAACGTGATACCAACGAGGTGTTGAATAACCTTTGGGCCATAGGCGGAAAACGGGGTTGGTATTACTGGAACTGGATATGGAACCTGCGCGGCTTTTTGGATAAGGTGGTTGGCGGTGTGGGGTCAAGGCGCGGGCGTACCAGCAATATTAATATTTCTCCCGGCGATGCTATTGATTTCTGGCGTGTACTGCTTGCGGACAAGGTCAACAAACGGCTATTACTGTACGCCGAAATGAAATTGCCCGGCGAGGCCTGGCTGGAGTTTAAGATCGTAGAGCGCAAAGGTGAAAAGTTTCTGAGCCAGGTGGCTACATTCAGGCCAACAGGTTTATGGGGCAGGCTATATTGGGCTGCGATGTTCCCTTTTCATATTTTTATTTTCAAAGGGATGGCGGAACAGATAACGCAGTTTAAGGAACTGGTATAAATTAGATTTGAGGAGTTTTGAAAGTTGTCAAATCTTTACCATCTTACGCTCACAAATACAATAACATGTTCCTGAAAAACACCTTCGTACACCACGTACATTTCTGGCTTAAAAACAAAGAAGATAAAGCTAAACTTATTGAAGGCTTGAAAACACTTGAGCCCATTACCCATATCCGCGATATGCATATCGGCGTGCCTGCGGATACTAACCGCGATGTGATCGACCGTTCGTATGATGTTTCGTTACTCCTGCTGTTTGATGATATCGTGGCCGAGGAAGCTTACCAGTTTGACCCTACGCATGTGATATTTGCCGAGCAGTATGCCAAGCCATTATGTTCCAAAGTAGTTGTGGTGGATAGTGTGAATATATAAGGTTTCCCGATTAGTGACTTTTAGGTCATTGTGAAAGATGCGGACTAATCTTATATTAGCCTGATCTTTATCTTAATCACGATGTTTAAACCTATACCCGCACTGACCTTATTCGCTTTTTCTCTATTTTTCGCTACAAAAGCCCAGGCACAAACTGACAGTACATATTACGATCTTGGCCATCTGCTTATAAAAAAGGATTTCACACAAAGCATTACCATCAAGGGCAGCGACCTGGAGAAAATGCCGTTCTCCAACCTGTCCGAAGCAGTGAACGTATGGTTTTATGGCACTTACAGCACTTCGTCAACCCTGGTGTATGTGATTGACGGCAATATGGTGAACGATGTAAATGCTTACAATATCCATGATATCGATGAGATCACCCTAGTGCAAAACGCCGTCGTGCAACTAAATGGAGCCAGCGGCCCGCAGCAGTTGGTACTGATAAAGACCAAAAGGAACAAGCCAGGCAAAGAGGGTATCGAAGCTGCCGGGCAAACCAGCCTGGTTAATACACGCAATTTAAGCGGCCAGTCCGGCACCAAAAGTGAAACCGAGCTATACCACGACTATTATGTATCAGCCTATAAAAATTTTGCTAAAAGCCAGTTTGGTGTATCCGTTGACTATTTGAGAGACGTGGCGCCTGCGATTACAGGCCCTTCATTTAAGGTGAATGACCCCATGCATTACGACCGCTTCCGGTTTAATGGTTATGCCAACGCAGAGGTATGGAAGGGTTCGACTTTAAACTTTGACGCCTCCTATACACCGCAGCGTACCAAATCGGATATTACGCTCATCTCGAATAACCCTGATCTATCTGCTACCAATGAGCGGCAATATTACGTCATTGAGCATTTGGTTAATCTCGACCTCAGCCTGAAAAGCCATCTCACCGGGGGGCTTAATAATATACTTTCAGCAGGTTACGATCATTTTAGCTACCAGGAGCATGATAGTTTTTTTATCAACGAATTAACCAGTCCGCCGCAAACTAATACCTCGCTTATTTTCGCTTTTAACAGGACCAGCAACCTGGAGCTGAGGGATAATTTATATTATGAAAAAAAGGTCGGCGATTTTGTATTTGAGCCTTCATTAAATTTTACTTACCGCTTCGTGCGCGATTCCGTTACATTAAATAGTGTTTCCATTAACAATGGCAACGACCCAACGGGGGGATTTAGCCAAAACTCTACCAGTTACTATAAAACCAAAACCTACTTTTTAACGCCGTCATTAAACATATCCTACAAAAACTTTTTCAACATCCAGGGCGGCTTCCTTTATAACTTAACCAGCTTGCATGCATCCGATACGCAGGCTGCTCCCCCGAAACTGCTTCCATTTGTGACCACTACGTTTGATATCGCCCACCTGGTGGATAATAAAACTTCACTTAGTATAAAACTACATGGATCATACGCTGAATCGTACCCACTTGGTGACGGCACTGCGACACTTACTGAATTGAACAACTTGCTTTCGACTACGATTGTTAACAATACGCCTACTACAGGAACAATTACCACCGTAGGCACGCCGGTAGCGTTTGGTAATCTTTACAATTATTATAAAACATTAACATTGGGCGCCGAGATCGATCCATTTAAAGGAAAGCTCACCCTCAATTACCTTTTTGAAAAGCGCAATTTTGTAACCACGATCACTGAAATTGTAGACAACGGTTCATTACCGCAATATTTTAACATAGGCGTTAACGAAATTTATTACCTGCACAATATTAACATCAATTATAAGGTGATCAGCAGTCGATCATTTAAATGGCAGACCGGCCTTAACGCCACGATGATCAAAACTGAGTTGCCCCAGGTTTCAGCTACTTTTGGTACTGGCGAGTGGACCGGTGGTTTTGTAAACCGCTTTGAGTTTCAAAATGTATTTGCCGGAGCGAACCTGCTTTATTTGCTAAAAGAACCTCACTTCGATATGCCTACCTTTAGTACAGTAAAAACCAACTCTTTCTCGCTTCAGAATATTTATGCCGGGGTGCGTATCAAAACTGCATCATTAAGGAACCTGGAAATTTTCGCGAACGGGCGCAATGTCTTTCAAAATAAAGCTTCGGATATTACCGACAACCGCAAATTTTATGGTTTAGGATTTAAACTTGGTTTGTAGAAAACACCTTTAGCTTTTTATTGTTGAGGTTTACATGAAAGTATTGCTCGCGGGTGCAAACAGTTATATTGGTGCACGCCTTATCCCGGTTTTACTCGATAAAGGGCATGAGGTTGTTTGCCTTGTAAGGGATAAAAACCATTTCTGTAAGCAAAACCCTTTTGCACACAAAGTAACTTTAATAGGCGGTGACCTGCTGCGGGCAAAAAGTATAGAACGTTTCCCCGGGGGTATTGATGCCGCCTTTTATTTGGTAAGCACGTTCAGCCAAACATCAGGATTTGCAGCGCTGGATGCGTTATCGGCGCAAAATTTTGCTGAAATGCTGAACGAAGTAAGCTGTCGGCAGGTAATTACTTTGGGCGATATTAACAGCGACGTTACTGCGAGCGGCCAATCGCGTATGAATGTGGAGGATATACTGGCGGACGGAAGAGCGGCACTCACAGTTTTAAACACCGCTATGATCATTGGTGAAGGCAGCACCTCGCTAAAAATGTTTGATATCCTGACTTCCAAAACGCCTGTGGTACTGGCGCAGAACTGGGCAAAAGTGCGCGTGCAACCTATCGCAACGACAGATGTGCTTACCTACCTGGAGGGCTGTTTAATGAATAGGAACACCTATAACCAAAAATTCGATATCGGCGGCCCCGAAGTATTGTTATTCAGGCAGATGCTGCTGGTGTACCTGGCCATTTACAAAGACTTTAAACCCAGTATCGTCACTTTACCGTTTTTAACCGCACAACTGTCTTCACACCTGCTAAATCTTTTAACCCCGGTAAGCTATCCGGAGGCACAAACACTGATCGAAAATTTAAAAAACGATATGGTGTGCCGGGATAATTCAATAAATGATATTATAGATCATCATTGCCTTAGCTTCAAACAGGCGCTCAGGCTGGTTCATGATGCAAGCGAAAAACCAGTATATATGTAGTTACTTTTGCATAAACCATCGCTGTAAATTATGAACCGTGAAACATCACCCCCACATATCCTTATTACCGGCGGCAGCGGCCTGGTAGGAAAAGCTTTAACTGAAGCGTTATTGAAAAAGGAGTACCAGGTAAGTCACCTGAGCCGAAAACCCGGCAATAACCCTAAGATAAAAACCTTCTTATGGGATGTCGGTCAAAATAAAATAGATCCGAATTGCATTAATGGGGTTGATATAATCATCCATTTGGCTGGTGCGGGTATTGCCGATAAGCGCTGGACAGATAAGCGCAAAAAAGAGATCATCGATAGCCGTACCAAATCTATAGGGCTGATCTACGAGGTAATAAAAAGTGAAAATAATAAAGTAAGTACGGTAATCTCGGCCTCGGCTACGGGCTATTACAGCGACCGGGGCGATGAGCTGCTATCCGAAGAAAGTCAGCCCGGTGCTGATTTCCTGGGGGAGTGCTGCGTAGCATGGGAACAAGCGGTGGACGAAGGGAAGTCCCTGAGTTTGCGTGTGGTAAAATTCCGTACTGGGGTAGTACTCAATAAAAAAGGCGGCGCTTTGCCACCTATGGCAAAACCCGTTAAGTTTGGACTTGGTGCAGCATTCGGCAACGGCCGGCAGTGGATACCCTGGATACACTGGCAGGACATAGTGGACATGTATGTATACAGCATAGAAAATATACACCTTACAGGGGTATATAACATGGCAGCCCCCAATCCTGCTACCAACAAGCAACTGATAAAAGCCATAGCCAAACAATTGTTCAGGCCGCTATGGCCTATAAAGGTGCCCTCATTGGTTTTTAAACTTTTGTTTGGCGAGATGAGTGTGGTGATATTAGGCAGCACCAAAGTATCCTCAAAAAAAATTGAGAGCGAGGGCTATGTTTTTAAGTATCCCGAATTAAAGGGCGCTTTGAAGAACATCTATGGGTCATAAAGCACCGGTAAATATCTTTTGGTTTCGCCGCGATCTTCGCCTGCATGACAATGCAGGTTTATATCATGCACTCAAAGGCAATAACCCCGTGCTTTGCCTTTTTATATTCGACCGTGTTATACTGGATAAGCTGGAGGATAAGGATGATGCCCGCGTCACTTTTATCCATCAAACCATTGAAGCCCTGGATAAGGAATTAAAGCAAAAAGGGAGCAGCCTGCTGGTGATCTATGATGACGCGGACAGTGCCTGGGACAAGGTGACAAAAGAGCATCAAATCGGAACCGTTTATACCAATCATGACTATGAGCCTTATGCCAAAACGCGTGATGAAGCCATACGGGTCAAACTAAAAAAACATGATATCGAATTTAAAACCTATAAGGACCAGGTCATATTCGAGAAAAGCGAGGTAGTCAAAGATGACGGCAAGCCCTATACCGTCTACACGCCTTATATGCGGAAATGGTATCAAACGCTGAAACCGTTCTACCTGAAGGCCTACCCGACAGAAAAATACTTGAACAACCTGTATCAACATTCTGGCCAAGCGCTGCCATCATTAAAATCGATGGGGTTTGAACAGAGTAGTATGGAATTTCCCGGCAGGCGTTATGAAACCATCATCAAAGATTACCGGGAGAATAGGGATTACCCGGCCGTTAAGGGCACTTCACATATCGGCCTGCATTTGCGGTTCGGTACAGTGAGCATTCGTGAGCTGGCAAACAGAGCGAACTCCTATCACGAAAAAACCTGGCTGAACGAGCTGATATGGCGCGAGTTTTATATGATGATATTAGATCATTTCCCAAGGACCATGGACCATGCCTTCAGGCCGGAATATGACCGTATTAAATGGGTGAATGATGAAAAACAATTTAAGGCCTGGTGCGATGGCGAAACGGGTTACCCGCTGGTAGATGCCGGCATGCGCGAGCTGAACACCACCGGCTATATGCACAACCGCGTCCGCATGGTGGTAGCCAGCTTTTTGAGCAAGGACCTGCTGATCGACTGGCGTTGGGGTGAGCGGTATTTTGCACGTAAATTGCTGGATTATGAAATGGCAAGCAATGTAGGCGGCTGGCAATGGGCGGCTGGTTCTGGTACGGATGCGGCGCCTTACTTTCGTATCTTCAACCCTGACTCACAACTAAAAAAATTCGATCCCAAATTAGAATACATAAAAAAATGGGTTCCGGAATTTGCTGATTTCAGCAAACCTGCCTGTCCGGCAGGCAGGTATCCTAAACCCATTGTTGATCATGCCTTTGCCCGTGAACGCTGTTTGAAAGCGTTTAAAGAGGCGTTGAGCAAATAGTTAGTTCGTAACCTGAAAAACTACGCCGTCTGGGTGATAACCCGAGGGTGTTGCAGAACTGGTTGAGTAAAAAAAGTCGCCATGATCATCATGAAACTGATATACCGGTAATAAAACCGCGAACGGCGGTCCAACTGAATAGCCTAAAATGCTTTCAAAATGAAATCCACTTGGGGGCGTGCTATTCATTGAATAATAATGCGCACTAGTTGCTGTATTGTAAAATCGATAAATGGCAATAGCACTAGTTCCGGTGGCACTAACTCTTCCCAAGGGCATTTCGTGTACATAACCTAGTCCACCGTTGCCTAATTCACTAAAATCAGTGGTATAAAAATGCTTACCCGTTGCAGCTTTAAAATAGCGATGAACCGTTAGAAGTTGAGCTTTTAGATTCGTAAAAAAAGCTGTAAAACAAAGTGTCAAAACAATAATTAGTTTCTTTTTCATAAGTTTTTTTTCTTTCAAAGAAAAAATTAAATATTATGAAAATCAACCCGTGAAAACACCCATTTTTATAATACAATTGGGTGACAATTTTTAAATTTAATAATTTATGGCGTTACTGATATTACAGTAAATTCAAAACGTACACAAGCATTTGCGGGTATTACCACCGCGGCACTTCCACCTACTGTCCCAAACGCTAATGTTGATGGAATAATTACAGAAATAACAGTACCAACAGTGGCGTGTTCAAGGGTTTCAAATGCGCCGGTAGTCAAATCTGGTGCTTGAAGTAGCGCACCTGCAGCTGTTACATTTGAATCAAATACTTGCCCGTTAAGTAGTCTGCCATTATATTGTGCATAAATGCTGGAATTGTAATCAATCTTGGCCGTACCAGTACCCGGAGTTGTGATTTTATAGTAGTAATAATTTCCCGGCATTACAGTAGACTCCGTTTTGATGTAACCTGTTAAGGCATTCGCCGCCATATAATTATTGATCACCATATCATCATATAGCTGCTGGTTATTGATGAGGTTAACTGTATAGTCGAGGCATTGGTTACCCGCTATCCTTCCCGTGGTGATGGTTTTACTTCCCGACCCGGCACCGTTTGTACCGTAAGCGAGGTGCGAAGGGATCAGGAACCTCACTTTGGCCCCCTTATATTTCAGATCATTGTGAATACCGATCATCAAGCCATTAGGAGTTATGTGGCCCGCATAACCATAATAATGGTTTGCCACTGTGTCGTCAGCAACAAACTTATTATCAAACGATTTAATGGCGTAAACAAAAGATATAGCGTCAGGATAATCGATCTGTTTGGTTGGGTCGCCGGGATTGATCACCTGGTAATAGATCCCCGAGGTATCACCTCCCACAGTATCCCTCACCATACCTGTAATGCCATTCGCAGACATATAGTTAAGTATCTGTTGTTTATCGTAAGCCTTGATATCCATATCATTTGAGGATGATTTGCGGCACGACGTAAACCCAATGGCAGAAAGTATTAAAAGAGTAAAAAGTATTTGTTTCATTTATGGCTATATCAATTCGTTATATCGTAAAGGTGTATATCAAAATCAAGCACTGCATTTGCCGGCAGGCTATCCAGTTGCGGCTGCGGGTACGGCCCGTAAGCGTAGCGCGAAGGTAACAGTAATCTTACTTCGCCGCCCTTTTTTATTTCGGGTATTCCCTGCTGCCAGCCCAGTATCACCTGCCCCAGTACATAAGAGGGGTGAAAATCGTTGGTCTGCGCAAATATTTTCTGCGTGGTTAAAAGTTTGCCGGTATAGCCTACTGTTACCTGGGTTGATGAGGTAAACAAATCATTCCCCAGACCCGCGTTCCTGACAATGTAGTAAACTCCTGATGTATCGGAAACCTTTTTCACACTATCAGTAAGGCCATGTGCCGCTATATAATCAGTAATGATCTTATCGTCAACAATGGCCTGCGCCTTTATTTTATCCAAATCACTTGATGTTTTCTGGCATCCGGCCATTATGCAGCAAATAAGCAATATAGGTAACAGCCACTTATCCATTTTTTCAATCGGCAAATTTATTGTTTTAAAATTCAAAAACGACTGGTTAACACTTTTTAACAATTAAGGAGCCTGATAACGGCAAAACAGGCTGTGGGCAAGCCTGCTTAACCGTCTAAAAGCTTAATTTAAACGGTTTGGCTGGGCTTTTATTTTCTTACTATTCAGGCTTATAATTGATAGTGAGCTTGTTTATTTTTTTGAGCATATCGGTCAGGTATTGCTTATCCTGTTCGCTGATGTGCTTATTAAGGTAGTTGTTGAATTGCCTTACCACCCCGCGGGCCAGATGACGTTTTTCTTTGCCAAGTTCTGTCAGGTAAATCTTAACAGAACGCTTATCACCTTCGTTTGATTCGCGGTAGATGAGCCCGGTTTTTTCAAGCTGGCTCAACATCCGGGATAGACTGGTTGATTTAAGTCCCAATAAAGCGGCGGCCTGCGAGACGGTGGTCCCTTCTTTTTCGTCAATATTTATAAGCAAATAGCCGATAGACTGCGTGATATCAAACTCCGTAACTAACTGGTTATAGCGGTTAGCCATAGTTTGCCAAACTATTTTTACAAAATAGTCGATGGTTTCCTGGTGCTTGATATTACTTTGCATAGCTGACAAACATACAAATTTAGTTAACAGTTGGCAGTGTTCAGTTAGCAGTCTCTGATATTTTTGACTATGCTATTTACTACAAATCAACAACTCAAAACTGCCAATCGAAAAACTACCATCCCAATTTAGTATCATCTCCCCTCGGATCAGCGCCGCCCTCGTAGTAACCCCATTTTGTTTTCAGTATGGCATCTACCCGGCCGCTTGCCCCCCATTCTTTGATAACATATCCTTTTTGCTCCAGTTTCAGTTTTGTGGGGTTATCCAATGCATCCGTTTCTATATAGATCATATCAGGCAGCCACTGGTGATGAAAACGTTTTGAGCTGACAGCCTGCTGCATGCCCTGGTTAAATTCGATCACATTCAATATAGTCTGGAAAACCGATGTAATGATGGTTGATCCGCCGGGCGTTCCTACCACCATAAACAATTTGCCGTCCTTCTCCAGTATGGTTGGGGTCATGGATGATAACATCCTTTTGCCGGGTTGAATGCTGTTTGCCTTACCGCCTATCAAACCAAACATATTCGGCACACCGGGTTTTGAGCTGAAATCATCCATCTCGTTGTTCAGCAAAAACCCTGCGCCTTTAACCACAATTCTCGAGCCGAAGCCACCATTTAATGTGGTAGTGATCGATACCGCATTTCCGTCATGATCAACTATGGAATAGTGTGTGGTCTGGTCGCTCTCATAACCTACAAACTTACCCGGTTGAATACTTGCACTCGGTGTTGCCTTATCCCATGTAAAGTTGCTCATACGGGCCAAATTATAAGCCGGCCTTAACAAACTATCCCCTGGCACTTTATAAAAATCAGGGTCACCCAGGTATTTTGAGCGGTCCGCATACACCCTGCGTTCCGCTTCAGTCATTAATTGCACGGTCGAATCCCGGTTAAAGCCCCATTTGCTCAAAGGATATTTTTCTACCGACTGCAGCAGCTGCAACAAGGCGATCCCTCCGCTTGATGGCGGCGGCATGGTAATTATCTTATAGTCCTTGTAGGTGCCGGTCAGGGCTTTTCGCCAAACGGCGTGATAATTCTGCAGGTCTGTTTTAGAGATCAATCCTTTACCGCTTTGCATTTCGGCAACCAGCTCATCTGCTACCACGCCATCATAAAACCCGGCTCGGGCCTTATCCCGGATTTGCTCCAATGTTTTTGCAAGGTCTTCCTGCACCAGCAGGTCGCCTTCCTGCCAGGGCGTATCTTTTATAAAATAGGTCTTTCCTTCATTCAGCTTTTTAAAATCCGCCTGGGTATGGTTCAGGTCTGATGCCAAATGTTTGGTTATTTTAAAACCGTTTCTTGCCAGATCTATTGCAGGCTGCACCAGGTCGGCCCATTTCAGTCGGCCATACTTTTTGTGTGCTTCCACCATGCCGTCAACTGAGCCCGGTACACCGGATGCCTGGTGAGTAGACAAGCTCATGCCCGGTATTACATTACCTGCCGAATCAAGATACATATTGGGACTTGCCATTGCCGGCGCCTTTTCCCTGAAATCCAAAGTATTGGTTTCACCATTTCCCGACCGGAAAACCATAAAGCCGCCGCCGCCAATATTACCAGCTTCCGGCACGGTAACAGCAAGCGCGAACTGCACCGCAACCGCGGCGTCCACCGCATTGCCCCCTTTTTTCAATATATTAAGTCCCACCTGCGCTGCATCCGGGTAAGCACATACCACCATGCCATTAATGTATTGTCCGCCGTTGTCTTTCCCCAACTGGCCTTGCACGCAGCCTACCGGCACAAAGAGTACGATCAAAAACGCCGGTAAGTAATATTTTCTTATTCCGCGAAGAGAGCCTGTCATAATTGGTTGAACTAAAAATTTCCGCCTAATTTAACTTATTTATTAATCTGTTAATGTGAGTTCGATAATAAGAAAAACCCTGCCCCATCGGGGCTACCTGTTTGTAGAATTAGCTCACCCGCTAAGTTGTGCCCCGTTAGGGGTTACACAATTCGCGAAGGGTAGCCCCTAACCGGGCAAAATTTGATTTGTAAATTACTTTCTACAAACAGGTAGCCCCGATGGGACAGTCGCAATAATGTGTAATCCTTTATGTCAAACTCACTTTAACTTATTTTTCAAAAAAGCTTCTATAATAATTAATAATACCAAATGGTTTTATTTTTTAATTATTGATTATCAATTCGATATACAGGCAATGTGAAGTGTAAATCTCCACAATTACAATTAAATCGTAAAAACTACCGTTATTTGCATAAACATTTTACTAATGAAACCATCATGAGCTAACGCTCAAAAACCAAAACGGCTATAGCTCATGATAGCTTCATTACCGTTAAAAAACAAATTATTCTAATGAAAAAAGCGATCTACTCCCTAATTATTTTAAGCTCATTATTACTGATCAGTAAAAATTCGAATGCACAGGATTATAAACCGAATTACCAATTTGCAGCAGGTTTAAAGTTTGGCGGTTACGAAAATGGCATTTCCGGCAAGTATTTTATGACTGACGCCAATTCCATCGAAGGCGTCTTAGGCCTACGCTCACATGGCCTGGTAGTAACCGGCTTATATGAGTTTAATATAAAAATAAGCAATATTGATGGGTTCAGGTTTTATTATGGTTTCGGTGCACATGCGGGCGCTGTAGGCGCAGGCGTTTACAGGAGATTCGGCGGCGGCGATGAAATATATAATAAAAGCCAGGTGCTATTAGGCGCCGATGGTGTTTTAGGGCTTGAGTATGTGATCCCTCAATCGCCTATCGCTGTCAGCCTTGATCTTAATCCAAGGCTTGAACTGGCAACCGGGCCATTTTTTGATATCGCACCGGGCTTAGGTATAAAGTATACTTTCTAATAAGTAGACAATAAAAAAGAGGTTGTTCAAAAGTAAAATCCAGCGGGGCGCACCAGAATAAAATTTGGCTGATAGCGCTCTCTATAATGCCCGGTGCAATTTTTTTAGCAAAAAGCAGGTATTTTTGGGTTAACACTATTTTTTGTTAAAACGTTTATAATCAGAATTTTAACTCATAATTGCTTGAAATTGTGTTAACCATGTTAACCCTACGATGCGCCAACATCGCTAACGATCAATTATCACTTTCCTGGCATAGACCTTTTGGCCCAGCAACAATTTCAAAACATAGGTACCGGGCGGCATATCAGCCACGCTAATAACCGTACTAAAATTCCCTGCACCTATAGTTTGTCTATTGGTATATTCTGTTTGCCCAGCGCTGTTGATGAGCGTCATATTTAGCGTAGTAGCAGCTTTAGCAGCGAAAACAATACTTAATTTGTCATTAGCCGGGATAGGGAATACATCCAGGCCAATGTCATTATCAGGATTAATGCTGATTATCCCGTATACAAAATTATCAGACTGGGCCACGCAGCCGTTACTCAGCGTAACATCAACCCTGTAATTCCCGCTTTGCGAAGGCGAATAGGTTTGACTGGTTGCTCCACTTATCGCATTCCCATTCAGATACCATTGAACATTGGCAGTAAAATTTGTACTTAACACAGTGCCATTCTGCGTGATGGTGGGTTTAATAAGTGTAACGGCCTGACGTGAAGACGAAGCGCAGCCCGGACTCCTTAAATGAATGTCATACAAATAATAATAAAACTGCTTATAGGCAGCTGTATCGGTACCAGAAGTGGCCGTGTTACCCGTGATGCTGAAAACATCTCCTATTTTGAAGGGATAACCCGTAACGCCACCATTGCTGCGATATATGGTAGATGCGTTATCGTAGATCGTACTTATGGTATAACTTCCGGCAGAGGGTAACAGCAGGTTAAGATTATAAACCTGTCCCTGGTCATTCGGATCATCGGCCTGCGGGCCGGGTAATGCGGTTGTACGGGTAGCAGTGGCGTTGATGGTGGTGGTTGATACGATCTCTCCATTGCCATCAGAAACGCTAAAGGTGATCTTCCCAGGGTTACCAATATACAACCTTGCGCTTTCGATCACTATAGGGATACGCGTAAACACATTGATTGCAGGCGTAAACTGGTTATAACTCCCTGCTGTGAAAGCACCTTTGGCGGCCGGCCCAACTGCTCCGCTAAAATCATTAAGACCGGCATAATACGTATTATTAACCGGCGCCTGTGTAGTTATCGTGGGTGATCCGTACGCGAAAGGGATGGCGTCACCAATGTTTTGATACCATAGCAATTCTCCATCACCTGTGCCTGAAAGCAAATAAGAATTGAGCGCATTGCAATAATTTGCCGCCAGGTCGCTGGCTATGGGAGGAGTGGCGATCACAACCGTATCTGTTACCGAGTTATTACTGCTCACCGGGTCATTCGCAAGGTTTGTCGTCGCTGTAATGATATAAGTGGCCCCACCGGTAATATTAAAAGTATCGCTAAAAGTAAGATCATCCTGGGCCGATGGGGCAAGGATGCCGGCATAAGTTTGGTTGAGGGTGGTCACCGTATTGTCGGATGCGGTTATAGTAACCTTAACCGGCATATTACTTATGGCCGTGCTGCCAAAATTCTTGACGGTAACTGTAACCGCCGTAGCTCCCGAACAATTACCGCTTGCGGATGGGCTGACGATGGCGATGGCTCCCGCATCAATACTTGTTTGCAGAAATTGTAAACGGTAATCCTGGGTTTCACCTTTGGCATAAGTCCCGCAGGCGGTTATGGTTGACGCGTCTGTAGTTTCTGACAGCGCCACACGCATCAGGCTAAAGTTTCCGGGCGTTACGGTTGATGGCACAGTAATATTGGTAGCATAAACACCGGTTGCATTAACGACGTTGCTGGTAGCAACCAATTCGTTGGCCTCAAATGTTCCGTTACCATTCCAATCGATAAATACCTTGGCTATTTTATTAAAATTTGCTCCGCAGGTTCCTAATGTCAGGCTCAGTGGATAAGTTTTGCTTTGCTCTAATTGTACGGTCAGATTAGTATAGTCCGAATAAGTCGTACAGCCCGCTGGAGGTGTGTTATTCAAATTCGACAAGGTTACATTGTTAATACGCGAGTCCGCGCTTGATAATGGCGATGACGTGCAATAAGCTGTTCCACCAATGCCTGTCACAATAAGCGAGTACGCCTGTGAGCCGGATTTCAGGGTTCCCTTGTGTGACACTGTAATCGTATAAGCTTTGCCCGGTGTTGCCCCGGTTATGTAAATCTGTTCAATATTATCTCTTATGTTATCCCCGGTAGTTGCAGCAACAGATGGATTATTGGGATCTAATACCCAGGGGCTATAAGTCTTGGTTCCGTCATTGATCCTGATGTCCAAGTCATTTACGAGTTTGGGTGTCCGGTCATTTACCGTCCCATCGGGAGTTATTGTACCTGCAGGATCGGTCCACGATATGGTTGCTATCAAAGCCCCGCTACCAGACGCGATCACATTGAAGGTCTGCTTTTGTCCTTGTGTCAATGTATTTTCCTTCAGCAAGCTTTTTGTGCCATTATCCGTAATGGCCTGGGCGGCGGCTTTCATATTCAGCAAGCCCCAGCCGTATATATAATCGGGGCCGATATTGCCGGCATCAAACGCGGTGTGGCAGGCAAGGCCCTTCAGTGTTGCAGCCCGCATAAAAACTCCGGCATTCTTTTCAGCATAATATTCTTGTAACAGGTATAGCGATCCGGTAACATTCGGGGCCGCCATGGAAGTGCCTGACAGGGTAAGATAAGTGGTAGGGGTACCGATGCCGGTTGACAACACATTCAACCCATTGCCAACAAGATCGGGTTTTATACGTCCATCATCTGTGGGCCCCCAACTGCTAAAAAAGGTGGTAGATATCCCGGCCGAAGTGGTTGGGCCGTTTGGCAAAGGGTTTATAGCACCAATTGTTAGTATATTCTTGGCGTTCCCGGTCGTGCTGATG
>Ga0207671_10001372_pt1 | contig 28335 bp, 22 predicted proteins | sample KBSC24metaG_FD_184352 | JGI IMG/M metagenome (GOLD analysis project Ga0207671, IMG submission 184352) | Corn rhizosphere microbial communities from Kellogg Biological Station, Michigan, USA - KBS C2-4 metaG (SPAdes) (version 2) | ecosystem: Host-associated > Plants > Roots > Rhizosphere > Soil...
GAATTCCGCAGCGGCGATGACGAAGAACACAACTGGAACAGCAGTCAAACCTTCAAAGCCAGCGATTTCCCTAACCTGCCTAAAGGCGGCGAGAAGGGCGACTTTACCTTAAAAAGAGAAGCCGGCGTGATGGTGTTCAACGGCAAGTTTGACGGGGACATGGGTTTCGGCCATTACAAATTTACGCCCGATGCATCATTTATGGATTATGTAAAAAGCCACGGCATTACTAACATAAAAGACTACCATGCATTTTCATTCTTTGTTTCTGATGTTAAGAAAGACTATATCGGGATGCTGCAACGCGTTGGCTACACCGACCTAACCTCGAATAACGTAATCGCTATGTCGTCGCTTGACATCGATGAGGCGTATATCAACAGCTTTAAAACAGTTGGCTATAGCAATATACCGTGCCACAACATTATTGCCATGAAATCGATGGGCATTACCCCTGATTACATCAAAGGCTTAGCGCAAATCGGCTATAAAGATATCCCGGTACATAACCTTATCGCCATGAAATCGATGGAGATTGATGGCGCATACATAAAAGGATTTGATGATATCGGGTATAAGGCTATCCCGGCTAACCAGATCATCGCTTTCAAATCGATGAACATTACCCCTGGTTTCATTAAAGGCTTTATGGACATCGGCTATAAAGAAATCCCGGCGCACACGGCAGTAAGCCTGAAATCCCTTGACATTACGCCTGATTATGTGAGCGGCTTCAAAAAACTAGGCTTTACAGACATCCCTTTGAATGAGCTGGCCGGCCTAAAGTCAACCGGTGTAACCCCTGAATATGTGGCATCGATGCAGCAAAAAGGCTTCAAATCTGATAACCTCCGTAAATACATGCAGCTGAAAAACTCGTTTGACGACGGCAAATAAATCAATCATTATGAAAAAAATATCTATTGCATGCTTGTCGGTTTTGGCCCTTACGACAGCATTTATAGGCAGCGCGTCTGCCCAGCAAAAAGCAAAGGCCAAAGCAGAGATTAAGGCTGCCACAAAAACAGCCGCTAAAACTGAAAAAGACGGTGACGACGATTGGTCGTTCGGTGGCAACCGTGCGCCAGGCACCTGGGACGCGGTTGTAGAGGGCGACAAGGTGAACATCCAGTTTTATGGCAAGCACTGGAGCAATGGCCGCGATTTCCCGGTTGCCGAATTTGGCAAGCTGCCTGAAGGCAACATCAGTGAGTTTAGCCTTACCCGCGAATCCGGTAAAATCACATTTAAAGGTGTATTCGAGAGCCGCTTTGGTCATGGCAGCTATACTTTTGATGAGAATGCCCAATTCAAAGCCTACCTCCAACAAAAGGGTTACACAGGCCTCGACAATGAATTTATGATGAATGTATTTTTTACAGACGTCAATAAAGGCTATTTCGATTTCCTGAAAACAAACGGCTATGCCAGCATATCCAACGAGCAGTTTAAGGATTTGGTGGAGCAGAATATGAGCCAAAAGCTATTAGCTGACTATTTCGACCTGATTAAAACAGAAGGTTATGGACATCAATCTCTTGAAAAACTGGTGGAGCTGCGCGAACACGGTGTTAGGCCTGACTTCATCAGGGGCTTTCAGCAATTGGGCTTTAAAAAAATCAGCCTCGACCAGGCGCTTGGGCTGCGCGACCATGGTGTAACCCCGGCTTATGTTACCGAGTTGAAAAAAATGGGCTACCCTGACATGACGCTGGATAAAGCGCAGGACTTACGCGACCACGGCGTAAGCAGCAAATACCTGGCCTCGCTGCAAAGCCTTGGCTATAAAGATATAACGCTCGACCGTGCGCAGGAATTACGTGACCACGGCGTTAGCGCAGATTTCCTTACTCGCATGCACGATATGGGCTATAAATTATCGCTTGAAAAAGCACAGGAGCTAAAAGACCATGGTGTAGGCCCCGACTTTATAAAAGGCATACAAGCGCTTGGCTTTAAAGATTTATCACTCGAAAAAGCGCAGGAACTGCGCGACCATGGTGTTAGCGTTGCCTATATACAGCGTGTAAAAGGTAAGAACCTGGCAAACGTTACTACTCTTGATGACTATATCAAGCTGAGAGATACAGGATTTTAAAAACTATTGAGTTTTTTTTAATATAAAGAAGGAGCAAATTGGGCATACCCGGTTTGCTTTTTTTGATTTATGAAAACCTGCTAACTAAAAAAAGCGTTAAAAAGGTTATTTTAGCAGAAATTCGAACCAAATGTTTTTTGTACTTTCAAAGGTGCTGTTGATATTCATACTGCCATTTACGTGGATATTGGCTTTTTCTGTCGCAGCCCTGGTAACCCGGAATCCAAAGCGTAAACGCCGTTTTTTTATTACCAGTTTTGTTTTATTACTTATTTTCTCAAGCCCGTTCGTGATAAACCAATTCGCCAGGCTTTGGGATATAGAATCCGTCCCCTTAACAAAAAAACAATATAGCTGTGTAATAGTCTTAGGCGGATTTGCCGGCGTCGATGCCAAAGGTGAAGGCCTTTTTAATGAGCGCGCCGAAAGATTCATCCAGGCGGTAAAACTGGTAAACACAGGCAAAGCAGCTAATATATTGATGTCGGGCGGCAATGGATTGCTGCTCGCAGGCGAGTTCCGGGAAGGCGCATGGGTAAAAACACAACTACAGGAATTTAAGGTACCCGACAGTTTGGTGATTGTTGAAAACAACAGCCGCAACACTTACGAAAATGCCGAATTTTCAAAAAAAATGCTAATTGAAAAACATCTGCAGGGGCCCTACCTGCTGGTTACATCGGCATGGCACATGCGCCGTTCGATGGCTATCTTTAAAAAGCAAGGCTTGGATGTTATCCCCTACCCTTGCGACTACATACAGGGCCGTGGTAAATTTTCATTCGCCGACTTCATCCCCAGCGCCGACCCGCTCAGCGACTGGAATTTATACATGAAAGAAGTTTTCGGCTCCATCGCTTATCATTTTAAATAAGAAATGACTTACTGTTTAGGAATAAAAGTTAAAGAAGGCCTGCTCGCCCTTGCCGACACACGGATTACATCGGGTATAGATACCACCATAAAAAAGAAAATCACCATTGCGCAAAAAGATGGTGGCTCTCTTTTCATCATGACCAGTGGCCTGCGTTCCGTGAGGGACAAAGCTATTACTTACTTTAATGAGCAGCTTGAAACAAAAAGCTATAACAAACTTTACAAAGCAGTCAACGCTTTTGGCGAACAGGTAAAGCGGGTAGCCGATGAAGACCGCACCACACTGGAAAGAGCCGGATTTAAATTCGACCTGAATACCATTATAGGCGGGCAGTTGGCGGATGACGATGAACACAAGCTGTTTTTACTCTATCCGGAAGGCAATTGGGTAGAGCTTGGTAATGGTGCGCCGTATATAATCATCGGCAATGCAGGGCACGGTAAGCCAATATTAAACCGCATCATCGATGAAAATTCGAGCCTGAGATTATGCCTTAAAACCGGGTTTCTTTCTTTTGATTCTACCAGGGTAAGTTCAAACAATGTCGATTTCCCTATCGATATTGTGCTTTACAAAAAGGATAGCTTCCACATGGTTGAGAAGCGCTATGAAAAAAAGGATCTCGAATACATCTCAGCCCAATGGGCCGAAGAACTGAAAACGGCCCTCGAAAACATCGCCGAAGGCTGGATGGATGATGTGTTCGGGGAGTTATAGTTGGTTGTAAACGTTGTAACAGTTGTAGATGTTATATTAGTTTATAAAAATCGGCCTATGCTTTAACCGGGCAGGAATGTGCTTAACCACTACAACTTTTACAACATTTAAAACTACAACAACTAAAAATGAAATTCAACGTCCTCACCCAAATGGAATACACCTCAGCATCTCCGGGAACGTTGATATTGAATATTCATGCGCAACGGACGCCTCATCAAACAGTAATAAATGAAACTTTTGAGATAGCGCCTTATATTAAGATTGAAGAATTACAATCGATAAAGAGTAATAACCGGGTTGTAAGGTTTGAAATTCTTGAAAACAGCGCAATAACTTTAACCTACAAAGCCACTATTGATAATTACTGCGAGATAAAAGATTACAGCGACCTGGTTGAAATCCCAATTGCACAAATGAACAGCGATGTTTTACCCTACCTATACCCAAGCCGGTATTGCCAAAGCGATAAGCTTTACCGGCTGGCGTACAATCTTTTCGGGCATATTATTAACCCTTTTGAAAAGGTTTTGGCATTAACCGGTTGGATAAACAAAAACGTGCAATACCTTAGCGGCTCGACCAATGCGCAAACCTCTGCCTATGATACGGTTACCCAGCAACAGGGTGTTTGCCGGGATTTCGCACATTTGGGAATAGCGCTGTGCCGGGCGCTAACTATACCGGCCAGATATTTTACAGGGTATGCCTATAAATTAAAACCGGCAGATTTTCATGCCTGTTTCGAGGCCTATTTGGGTAATGAATGGGTTTTGTTTGATGCGACCGGACTCGTGCCACTAAATGGCTTAATCAGAATAGCCACCGGCCGCGATGCAGCAGATACGGCCATTGCCAATATTTTCGGCAACGTTATCTTCACGTCAATGCTGGTAAGCTGCGATCTTGCTGAAGAAGGATTTACTCCCTTTACTTATGAACCAGCTCAATTGAAGGGCCTGACCTATTTATAAATCTAAATTGGCAAAGTAACGATTTGAAATAAGTGATTAAAGATTTAAAAGACGTCGCGGGCAGATTCGAACTGCCGTGTGGGGTTTTGCAGGCCCCAGCCTATCCTCTCGGTCACGCGACATTATAATTGTAAAAACTATTTAATCACTTACCAGGGAGACCGGGGAACGGTTTTATAACCTATCTTTCTCCGTTCGGAACGGAGGAGGAGTTAGCACCTTGTGTTGTATGTGTTAAGTTTCATTCAGCAGCCCTACCTAAGAGATTTCACCTTCTTAGTTTCGGCTAATGAATGTATATACTTTTACCACAGGTTGCTAAGACGTCACAGGGCCTTTTCCCTCGGTCTTTCTGGATAAGCGAAATAAAGAACGACTTTGTTAATGCAAACATACAGATAAATTCTATAAATCCTATAGACATTATATAAATAATGAAAAATAGTTTGTAAACTACTAATAATCAGCAAAATAATTTTTAAATAAATCACCAAAAAATAGAATCCACATAATTTACATCAAACACAATACCTTCTATAGTTGTTGATGTTGCATGGTCACCATAACTTCACACAAAAAATTCCAATTTCTTCCATTCCTCATCAGCCTGCTGATTACACTTGCCATCGGTTTTGTAGCGTCCTTATTTACCCGTCCGCAAATTGCCCGGTGGTACAGCACGCTTAACAAACCATCCTTCAATCCGCCAAACTGGTTATTCGCCCCGGTCTGGACAGGCATCTACATTATGATTGCTATTGCGGCCTACCTGGTTTGGAAACGGCGTGATAATACCCGTGAATATTCATTCACAGTATCCATTTATTTTATACAACTGGCGCTAAATTTTTCATGGTCGATAGTATTTTTTGGCTTGCATGGTATCAGGCCGGCGCTTATTGTCATCCTGCTGCTTTGGGTGAGCATTATCCTCAATATACGCTGGTTCAATAAGTTTAGCAGTACCGCCGCATGGTTGCTTTTGCCCTATTTAGCTTGGGTAAGCTTTGCCAGCCTGCTTAATTTGAGTATTTATTTGCTGAACCGATAGCTTAAAAAATGTATTTTTATTGCATCTATTCTATTTATAATGAAGAAACTCTTACTGCTTCTTTGCCTGTTTACTGTATCAGCAAGCTTTACTTTTGCCGATACCATCGCCATTAAACATTTTGTAATTAAGGAAAACCCGTTTGCCAAAAGCGAAGTCGCTGTTGTTGCCACAGATACTGCCGGCATAATCCAGGAAAACGTAAACGGTGTATTTACCTTCACGATGAACGGCTTTGAAGAGCAGCTTGCCTTCGACAAAGGCACCGCATTCTATCGCCACAAAATTGATAAATCTACATTCTTGTACGCCCGCCACCAAAATGACAAAGGCTCAAGCGGTATACTGTATTATATATACAAGCATGACGATAAGCTAAGCCCCCTTCACATTAGCTGGATATTATTACTGGCTATACCCTGTGTGCTGGTGCTGCTGGCGTATATGTTCCGCAGGTTTATCATTATAGCGATTATTATATTCTGTATATTCCTGTATTTCAATTACCACAACAACCTAAACATGTCGACATTTTTTCAAAGTATTATCGATGGGTTAAAGAGTATATTTTGACACGATTTAAGGATTGGGGAGATTTCCAGGATTAGGAAATGGGATTAAGCAGTCCAACAGTGAGCCAGGTTCGTTTACCAAATCCTGCTAAAATCGGTAAAATCCGCTTAATCCCGGTTCCGGTTCGCGGATTAAGCTGCGCTATCCCTCAACGCTTTTATCCTGTCGTGAGCGGCTTGTATGCCTTGCTGCTGCCTGCGTATGATGTCGCTTACTTCAAAAGGTAATTCATTGTCACCAGATTCAAGAGCGCTTCGGTAGGCCTTTTTGATGGCATCCTCACCGCGCTCACATTCTGCTAAAATGCTTTTTCTGTCATGCCCTGTAAATGTGGCTTTAACATCCAGCCAGGCACGATGAATAGCACCGGTTGCGCTGGAACCCGTCTCCGCTTCAGCGCCCGACTCTCTTACGGCGGCCGATAGTTCTGTAGAATAATCGCGGCTTTCCTGCGCATATTGGTTAAATATGCCGCTTAGCTCAAGATCGCCTTCGCCAAGGTCTTTGGCTGCTTTTTCGAAACCTGCTACGCGGTCGTTGTTAATTTCAATAAGATCATTTAATACGTCGATTGATTTTTCTGTAGTTTCCATGGTATTTGTGTTTTGTTGTTCAACCATCGTTGTCGATAGCTGCTTACCTTTTAATAAATACAATGCCAGTATTTTTAATTAATAAATTATCACTAAAAGAAAATAACGGTTTCAAGTTATCAAAACCTGTCATCTAACTAGTTTCTAAAGGGTTATTCAAAACCGACAGGAATTCTTTTAATTCTTTATTCTTCCTGGATTTTCATTTCTTATTTTTGATGACAACGTCAGGATGCCGACTATGTCTATTTTTGAGGATGACGCGGAGAGATGCCAGTCTGCGGCATCTGCTAAAACAAACACCGCGCTATACCTGTATTACTATCACCAATACCACTAAGATGACCAATCCACTGCAGCTAAGCCTTACTAACGAAGAAGGTAAAAGAAAAATTATTATTGCGCCGGTTTTAGAAAAAGTCGACAAAAAGCTGCACCCGACCGGTGTTTACAAGATATTTAAAGATGCTGTAGGCGATGAATCACAGCTTTTTACCGAACCGCTGGAAACCCTTGCACCTAATAATGATGTGCCGGAACATCTAAATCCAGATTACCTGGGCGAAATTATTTTCGACGGCCTCTCCCACTGGACCTACCACGGCGATATCCTCAGCCTCGACGAGCAAAAGCAAACCGCAAATTATATAATGAAGTATTAAGTTTAATTAGTGAATTAGTGATTGAAGAATTGCAGGATCGCTATAACGTTGAATTTTTCATTGTCAAATTTTCAAATCAGCGCATCCTCAAATCATTTGCACATCGCACATTTGCATATTCACACATCAATTCATCTCCCCTTAAACACCTTAAGCTTTGGCGCTGTTCCCTTCCCAACTTTCTTCTGATTAGTTCTTGCTACAGCTTGCCCGTTTCGCGAGCCGGAGTGGCCGCTGCCGGCTACCGTAGTTACTACGCCCGCAGGCGTAATTTTACGGATAAGGTTATTATTTGAGTCTGCTACATATACGTTACCCATCCCATCAACTGCCAAACCGGCCGGTCCATCAAATGACGCCGCTGCACCTGTGCCATCGGCTGCACCGGCAGTGCCACTTCCGGCAAGTGTGCTTACTGTTCCATCTGGTGTTATTTTACGGATAAGATCGTTAATACCATCGGAAACATAAACATTGCCCGACGCATCAACCGCAACACTGTTGGGAAAATAGAAGGTCGCCCCGATTCCGGGCCCGTTCACAGCTCCGGTATCACCGGTACCGGCAAAGGTATTTACTACGCCTGCGGATGTTATCTTCAGAATGCTATTTTTAAGGGCATTAGCCACAAATATATTTCCCGCAACATCCGCTGCAACGCCCGTCGGGTTGCTAAAAGTGCCTGCATCTCCTATGGTGCCACCGTTACCTGCAAAAGTACTAACCGTACCATCAGGCCCCACTTTGCGTATTAAATTATTGCCCGCATCAGCTACATAAACATTTCCGGCTGCATCAAGCGTAATACCCTCGGGGTGAAAGAATGCAGCCGTAGCGCCCGGGCCATCGGTATAGCCGGTACTGTCGCTCCCGGCAAGTGTTGTTACTACCCCGGCAGGCGTAATTTTACGGATTCTGTCATTACCTGCATCACCAATGTAAATGTTTCCTGCGGCATCCAGGGCTATACCTGTCGGCTGGTTAAATGTAGCTGTGGTACCGGCATTGTCTAACCTTCCCTGCTGACCGGTCCCGGCCAATGTGCTTACTACGCCGGAGGGACTTATTTGCCGGACCATGTTATTGCCGTAATCGGCCACAAAAATATTTCCTGAAGCATCAACGGCCACCCCAGCCGGACTATAAAACGACGGCAGCGTATCCGGAACCGTCGGACCTGTGCCCGTACCAGTGCCTGTACCGGAACCTGTGGTATCTATCAGTGAAACTCCCGACTGCTTTGGTATCAATTCCTTCTGGCAGGCCGAAAACAGGCCGGCAATCAGCATTAATAAAAGGAAATTAAAAAGGCGTTGGGGGTATTGGTGTTTCATCGGTATAAATGTAAGGATATGTTGGTGGATTTTTCAGGTAGATTTTTGGGGAATGGTTTAAATATTCAAAGTCTTTAAACGCAAGAATGCGATCTGTGCTAATGAATTTTTCTCCGCGTTTCATCAAATGTAGATGGGCATAATGTCTTTAGCCTATCTACAAAAACGTTCCAAAAACGGGCAAAATGCGTTTTGCCTGTAACAAAAAAACTATCGAAAACGGGCTAAAGCCGTTTTGCCCATCTACAAAAATGCCCCTAAAACGGGTCAGAACCATTATGGTCGTTCGGTCTAAAAACAGTCTCAGTTAAACCACAACGAAACAACAGGGCATTTTTCTGACTTACTTCCCTGCTTTTGCATTCGGAAAAATCAAAAAAACATCAAAGAACAAATTTGGGATTAATCAACAAAAGGCAATTTAAGACAGGGATAAGGATAAATATATCTGCGGAAACTACTGATTAAATACCGATAGACGACTGTCTTCCAGAGATAAACAAATATACAAAATCCCCGCCGGATATCACGCATAAACAGCCAAAATCCCGCATTAATTCTGAACGCTATCTGAAAGGTAAACGCAGAAAACCGGCACACAGTATGTCCGAAAAAATATAGTTTTAAAAGCGCTGAAAAGTTAAAATCCGGCTATAAATTTGGTTATAAACCTAATTTTAAAGCCTGATTTATGATTCCTGAAAACAAGAAAACAGCTGTTATCAACGCGCTTCAAGCCACCTTTGGCACCAGCGAAATTGACGACATGCGGCAACTTACTGCGGGGCTTTCCACGGCGATAGTGCTGCGCATTGTCGTTCACGGAAGAACCTGCCTGCTCCGTATCATAACCCGCACTGATGCCATGAGTGCGCCGACACTCGAATATGCATGCATGCAGGCTGCCGCCGAGGCCGGAATAGCCCCAAAGGTTTGGTACGCCAATGTAGAAGAGCGGATAGCTATAACGGATTTCATCGATACAAAACCCTTTCCGCTTGATAAGGCGCGCGCTATAATGCCGGCGTTGCTGAAAAAGCTTCATGCGCTGCCCCCATTTCCATTTCGTATCAACTATTTGGATTCTATGGAAGGTTTTATTCAAAAATTCCAGGCGGCTAAGCTAATGCCGCTGAACATAACGGATGAACTGTTCCGCATTTACAACCGGATAAAAAACATTTACCCGCGCGATGGCAGCGAAATGGTCGCCTGCCATAACGACCTCAAGCCTGAAAATACTTTATACGATGGCGAAGGACTTTGGCTGGTTGACTGGGAAGCTGCATTCCTGAACGACCGCTATCTCGACCTTGCCATAGCAGCAAACTTCCTGGTAAAGACTGACCAGGATGAGCAGGTATACCTGGAAACCTATTTCGGCGGAGTAGTTACCGAATACCAGCATGCCCGCTTCTTCCTGATGCGGCAACTGCTGCATTTGTTTTATTTTATCACATTCATCCTGTTTGGCAAAAAGCCCGAAGATGCTGACCTTAAAAGGCCCATTCCGCTATTTTTTGCCTATCATGATGGCATCCGGAATGGCGATATCACCTTCGCCGATATGAATTCAAGAATGCAATACGCATTAGTGCACATGGAACAATTCCGGCAAAATGCGAAACTGAAATGGTTTGAAGAGGCGCTGGAGATTGTGGGTAAAGGAAACCATTAAAAATATCGTCATTGCGAGGTCGATTGTTCACAATCGGCTTCGAAGCAATCTCTGCGCCATACTGCGCCAAACCGGAGCGCACATGGTTTCCTGTCCGCCGGCATACAGGTAGTCGCGCACATTAAGGTTTTAATCTGTCCTGCGCAGAGATTGACTGCACGTGGCCTTAAACGTTATGAGAACCTGTCAGCCAGCTGCAAGGAAACCATCCGCGCTCCGGTTCGGTGCAGTATAGCGCAGAGATTGCTTCGAAGTTCGCTGCAGGCAGCGCACCTCGCAATGACGAGTTGGTTGGTTGATGTCGGCTGTTTACTCCTCAATCAGCTTATCGTAAAGGTCCAGCCATTCGGGATTTGACTCCTCGATTAATTTAATCTTGGTTTTCCTATTGCCTGCCTTTAGAGTTTTCTCGACACCGATGGCTTCTTCTATATGAGGGTAAAAACAATAATACACCAACTTTTCACAATTATATTTTGAAGTAAAGCTACCCGGATAGTAATGCGTTTTATGTTGCCAAACCCTAACGATAAGTTCTGAAGTTACGCCAACATAAAGTACGGAGTGCCTTTTGTTGGTCATTATATGAACACATCCGCCGCGGATAAATAACATAGTGCAAAATAGTAATTATCTAACTATCTCATCCGCGAAACGTCATTGCGAGGCCGATTATTCACAATCGGCTTCGAAGCAACCTCTGCGCCATACTGCACCGAAACGGAGCGCATAATGGCTTCTTTTCCGCCGGCATCCCCGTAGTTTGAAGCTGTCCTGCGCAGAGATTGCTTCGAAGTTCGCTGCAAGCAGCTCACCCAACGACGTGATTGATTGAAAGCATTAAACGCCAAAGGCGTCACAGTTCCCTGTAACGCCTTTGTTCATAGATAGATATAGCGTCGCTTATTTGCAGAACAACACTACATTCGGTGTCCAGTCATCATTGTATTCGCCGGTGGTTAGCTTGCGAATGGTGTTTAACGACAATGCATAAGCACAAGACGGCCAGGTAGCAAACGCCGGACTGATACCAGCCGCGGTAGCAAGATTCAATTGCGCCGCCGCACCTCTCGGTACATTGCCCGATGGCAAGCCACTGATACCACCGGTAGCATTTGAAGAAATGCTGAGGTTCCAGCTGCCTATCAGCTCGTGGTCTACGGTGTAGTCTATATGGGCCTGTGTTTTCACAGGGGTACAGCCGCTGCCGCCGCCTGCATAAAGTTCTTCCAGCTTCACAAGACTTACCTCGTTCCAGTTGTTCACATAAATCTGGGCTACCAATGCCTGTGTTTGCAGGTTTGGCGATGCCGGGTTTGATGGATCATCGGTAGTTTGAAACTGGACAAACAACATCTTGCCATTCTTTTGGTCGGCAGCGCTTACCGCAGCGCCGGCTGTTTGACCAACGCTTGCATCGCCACCTGGTAAAATGGTGTTAGTATTCAGGTAGAATAATGAACCGTAAAAACCGTCATCAAGCGCAGGTTGATCAACCCTTACCCAGCCGTCTGCGTCAGGATGCAGCACATGGTCGGCAATAGGCAGTGGATAAGTATCGGCTGGTATGCTGTCAGGCACTGATGCCGGCTGACTGATATCTATCACCACATCCTGGAACGCCACGCCGCCATGCCAGGTTATCTGGCGGGTAGCCACTTTAAGCGGGGTGCCCTCCATTTCTGCGGCAGTTATTTTGGTAAAATTCACATTATCCAGCGAGTACAGGAAGCGGTAATACAGCGGGCTGCCGGGCGCTGTAGGCACACGCTTGGTAGCATATCCCCCCAGCTTCACAGAGCCAAAAAATCCATAACCGGGACCGCCTGCACCAAATTTAGTGGCGATAGTTTTACCTGAAGCATCTATATCAGATGTAATGCTGAAGTTACCAACTTCGGTAAACCACGGCCAGCCGGTATCAACCGGACCATTCTTTACGCACAGCTTCACGCAGAAGCAATTGTGGGCATTATGCCTGTCCGCCTGGCGGCCGCGGGTACGGTCTTCTGCAAGCAATACTGCACCTGATGACGATTCAATCCGGAAATAATAATCCGGACCGGCAGGCCATTCCACATTCAGCCATGGCGAAAGCAGCGTTTTTCTGAAATTATCGCCCGGATATATGATGGTAAACTTGCCGTTTCCATCAGTATAAGCATTGCCAAGGCTATCGTCTTGTATCAAATCTACATCGTAAGCAAACACACGTACTCCGCCTATTGGCTCACGGGTTTCACAATCGGTAACTATACCGCAAACTACCCATATATCAAAAAGCGACAATATGCGGCAAAACCATTTTGGATCAATCCGGTATTCAAAATAGGCATATTGAGCATCGCCTTTGTTACCCTGCCACATTGGCTGAAAAGTGGTGATATGAAACTGCAGCGATACTTCCTTTTTCGGGCCCGGACCAATTTTTATCGGGCTGTTGCCGCAATACCAATCAATTTCCAGCGCGCCGCCATCATAGCCGCTGCGCTGGCCCAGTTCTACTTCAAAATTGCCGTTATCCTGCAATTTACCTTCGGCGATAAATAATTTTTCTTTCGCATTCAGCTCATCGGCGGTTAACTGATGAAAGGTTTGCTTAGCATCGGCCACAGCCAGGAGTGTTTCACGGCTATCGGGAGCCGGCTTGTAAATTTTTACGGAGGTGCCGGTTACGGGCAGCTCGCAATCTGAACACAGCAAACCGCGCAGGTTGCCTTTGATAATGAAATTCATGGTTTTGGTAGATTTAAGTACAACAGCGCCTACTCTTTGCTTTTGGATTTTCGGCATTAGCTCCAAAACAGCAGCAGCTGAATTTTTAATTTCAGCACTTTTGTTAATCCAAAGTTTCGATTAATTAAACTATAAGGCAAGGTTGCCAGCACGCAACATTCCCTGTAGTTGTACGTGATTGAATTGCGTAATTATGGATGGGAGGAGTGCGTAAAACTACTGGAGGAGCTCCATGTTGATGGTTCATAGTTCATAGCCGCTGCGGTAGGTGGCTATCTGTAGCCTGGAGACGCTAAACATCGCGTCTCCTACGAGTCAGCGATTGAGGGTTTCGTAGGAGACGCGATGCTTCGCGTCTCCCGCAGGACAGGTCTTCGTCATATCATAATATTACAGCTTCCGTGTTAGCTCTGTGCTCCGCTCTGCTATCAACCACGAACCATTCCCCATAAACTAAAACGGCATTCCCACACCAAAATTCAGCTGCATGAAGTTATAAGTGTCTCCGGTGTTGGCGGCTTTGTAGCGGGCTTTAAAATCGCCGGCCTTAAACAGCTCGCCGAAGTGGTTTATCAGTACCCATGAGTCGGATCCGGTGAACTGAGGATCTTTAAACTTAAACGCAGCATCCAGCCTGAACACGAAGAAAGCCAAATCGAAACGCAGACCTGTACCAATATCCATCGCTGTAGATTGCAGCAAATTATCGAGCCTGAATTCGGAGCCAGGCTGGTTGGGTTGCTTGTGGAGGCGCCACACGTTACCGGCATCTATAAATACAGCTCCTTTTAGCTTTGAGCCAAAAAAGTCGTCGGCGAGCTTGTAGCGATATTCGGCATTGGTAATAATTTTAATTTCGCCGTACTCGTCCAGGTATTTCAGCTTGGCACGCAGCAGGTCGCCGGCAGAAGGCTTTAGCGGGTCTCCACTTGAAGGACCATAGAACGTAGCGCGGTTAAATTGTCCCGGCCCGAGGGTGCGCGGCAGCCAGGCACGCATGTCATTTGCTCCACCGGTGTAAAACTCTTTTTCAAATATCCAGTGCTGGTCATCGCTATTACCGTAAGGCACACCTATGCCGGGGTTAATACGGAAGATAAATTGCCGCTCGCCGCCCAGGCTTCGGTAAATACGCAAGTCGGTTTCCAGCTTGGTATATTGGGCAAAAGGATAGCCGAAAATGGTACGGTTGCCCGCGGTGTCGCGTTTGGTCTTTATGATGTTACTGAGCAGGCTCAATGAATTTCCTCCAATATCGATACTTCCCCTAAAATAGGTAAAGTTACCGAATGTATTTAGCCGGTCGGTATTTAGCTGGTAGGTGTACTGGCTCCCTATGCTAAAAATTGTGCGGCCAATTAAATAACTGTAAGCATACAAGTTTTTTTGTATCAGTTCACGCTGTGCAGCAGTGTCGATTTTACCGCGCGAATATTCAAAGCTTATAGGAGTAAAAATGTGCAGCTTGTGCGCGGTTTCGTAAAAATCGTAGGTGATGGAGTTGGTAAAACTCTCGCGCGATACCAGGCTTTTCTGGTAAAACAACTGGTAGTTACTTGACAGGGTGGTATGCGGCACGCTGTATTTACCAAAAATCGGTAACGTAAACCCAGGGACTATTAGCCTGGGATAGATAATGCTTGCGCCCACTCGCAAGTCCTGGTTTTGCACAGCGGCATGATTAACAGTGCTGCTGTTGTTATCAAACAAAACGCTCCAATTAGTTTTTATTTGCAGGATAGCCGCATTTTTAAATACGTTCCTGTCGGTAAACGTATTACCGAAGTTATAGCCAAAACGTCCGCCATTAAACAGGAACTCCCCTTCCACCCTGTCACTAAATTGTTTTAGCGGCGTAATATCTATGCGCGTATTCAAGCGGTTGGTGCTATCCGGCAGTTTGAAATAAGTGGGGTTAGGTACATTACGGAACACATTAAGCTCCGACAATCGCGACGTGGTAAGTGTTTGTTTATCAATATCGTACCGTTCGCCTTTTTTCTGGAATATATAATTGGTAACGGCATGCGGGTTAAACTTCCCTGAATAATCAACATACCTGAACTGTGAATCCACTCGTATAGTATCGGCAGTACCTGTAGTGCGGCCGGTGCTTTTTGTAAGGGTTATCACGGTATTGTTGATAGTGTAAATGGGATGTGCCGATCTGCCCGGTGGATTATCGATAATCATCTTAACATCAACCACGCTGCTGCGGAAAGTGGTATCAAACACGTAATTGATATACTGGCGGTAAAAATCGTAGTACCCGTTGCGTTTCATTACAAGGTAAAACTCGTCACGGTCATAGGCCAGGCTGTCGGTATCAAACCTTCCTCCCGGCTGCACATGCGAAAACCGTGGGCGGTTTACCCGGTACAAATCCCTCACCAACGGGTCGGCAATGCTGTCCTGTAATTTACGTATCCGGAACAAAGGTCCCTCAGCTGCCGTGAAGGTTAACGTGGCTTTTTTCTTTTTGATTTGGATAGAATCGGTAACCCTAGCCTTCAGATAACCCTTATTTTGCAGGAAACGCTCTATTTGTATCCTCGAAAATTCCACCAGGCCACTATCCAGTATAGCCGGCGGCTCGCCTATATCGCGTTTGCCGTTTTTGCTGAACATGTAGTAAAATTGCAGGTTGATAACGTTATTGGGCTGTTGGCCCTTATCTACATATAAAACAGCGGCATCGGCAAATTCTTTATCAACCCCTTTGATCACAATTTTGCGCACCAACGACTCATTACCCTTAAGCCGGCGCGTTAAACTGCAGCCACTGCCGATAAACAGCAGCAAAATACTTAATATTGTAAGGCGGGAACCAATAGGTTGTATATATGCTTTCAAAATCTCAAGTCAGTTTACTAAAATCCTTACAACACAAAAAAGAGCGTAAACAGAACGGGCTGTTTTTGGTAGAGGGGCACAAATCGGTTGTAGAATTTATCAATTCAGATTACCGTATCGACGCCATTTACCACGCTGCTTCGTTCGACCCAAAAATGCTCAATTTATCCCGAAAAATAAATTTATATAATATTTCTGTTACAGATATTGAGCGGATGAGCAGCCTGAAAACCCCGCAGGAGGTAATCGCGCTTGTGCAAATTCCGCAATATCCGATGCTTAATAACCAAAAGCTGAAACAAAAGTTCTCATTAGTTTTAGATGGTGTGCAGGATCCCGGCAACATGGGTACCATCATCCGCACCGCCGACTGGTTTGGCATCGCTGATATAATATGCTCTGACGATACTGTTGACGCATACAACCCTAAAGTGGTACAGGCCAGCATGGGCTCGCTGGCGCGGATAAACGTGCATTATACTGATATTGAAACCGTTCTACCGCAACTCGATTTACCAATATATGGGGCGATGCTGCAAGGCGAAAACATTTACAACACCCAATTTGGCAGCGAGGGTTTATTGGTTATGGGTAACGAAGGTAATGGTGTAAGGCCTGCCGTAGAGCGTTTAATAAGTAAGCCGGTAACCATTCCAAGGCTCGGAAAAGCCGAGTCATTGAACGTTGGCATAGCTACGGCGTTATTTTGTGCAGAAATAAGCAGAAATAAACTTGGCAGGCAATAAATAATTGCTATTTTTGCAACCTTGTAAAAAAAGGTCGAATGGCCGAGTGGCTAGGCAGAGGTCTGCAAAACCTCCTACAGCGGTTCGAATCCGCTTTCGACCTCGGGATTAAAGAACATTAAAAATTAAAAGCCATGGGCGTTACTCGTTTAAAAAGAAAAGACAGGAGAAATAAAACTACTTCACGCTTAGAAGTACAATTTTTAAAATTGGCTACCAACATTGAGCCGGGAAGCCGCAGTGCAGAGAAAAAAGGCAACCAGATAGCTATAAACAACGAAGTTTTAGCTAAAGCCGCTGCTGCAAAGTAATTTTTATTTATAAGATAATGTGGAGACGCAATATTTGCGTCTTTTGCAGAATGATATGAAATCCTGTTGGTTTATGCTGACGGGATTTTTTGTTGGACAGTTTCATAGCAAACATCGCAATAAAGGCTTGACAATCAGGAGACTCCTCTGGAGTCCATAATCTTTTCCTTAATTTTTCTATAAACAGGTCGCTCCTCTGGAGCTACAAATCGGTAATTCTCACCGTGTTATCAATTCTTAAAATTCGCAATATACATATATATTTTAACGCTCCGTTAGGAGCATCCTGTTTATAGAAAAATAACCCTAATAGGACTCCAGCGGAGTCTCCTACCGGCATCCCTGTCAATTCAATCGAAAAAGTCGAACAAATACCTTTCTTCATACGGAATTTCAGCTTTGTTCAACATTTGAAGATATTCCTGTTTAAATGTTTTCTGTTGATGATGCTCTTCCTGATTTAAAACATATTTAACAACCGCATCTATATGTGAATGAGAATAGGAGAACACCCCATATCCCTCCTGCCAATTAAATTTGCCACGCACCCAATTCTTACTGTTAACGAAACCATTGCTCTCAATTTTGATTTCTTTTACAAAATCAGAAATCAAAATTGTTGGTTTAAAGCCAACAAAAAGGTGGGTATGGTCCGGCATGCAATTCACTGCAAGCATTTTTGCTTTCCTGTTCTGAACAAGCGCGGTGATATATTTGTGCAGTTCTTCTTTATGATCTTTTGCAATTAAATACTGCCTGTTTTGAACAGCAAAAACGAATTGAAGGTAAATTTGTGAAAAGGTATTTGCCATAAGCTAACATTTAAAACATCTTCAATATCCTCTTATTTATTCGCCCAATCAACCCCGGCCCTTCGTAAATAAAACCGGTGTATAGTTGCACCAATGCCGCACCGGCGTCCAACTTTTCGATGGCATCATCCGCAGAATGTATACCGCCCACCCCTATTATCGGGAATGCCCCGTTTGATTTTTTATGCAGATAGCTGATAACTTCTGTTGAACGCTTGGTTAACGGCACTCCGCTTAGTCCGCCTGTTTCGTTTTTAAGCCCGCCCGGAGATGTTAAGCCATCCCTGCTGATCGTGGTATTAGTGGCTATAATACCCGCGATGCCTGTTTGCTGTAGTATTTCCACAATATCATCTAACTGTTCATCGGTTAGGTCAGGTGCAATTTTTAATAATATCGGCCTGCTGATTTCATTTTTTGAATTGCGTTTTTGCAGGGTATTCAGCAAATCCATCAATGGTTCTTTTTCCTGCAGGGCACGCAAGCCGGGTGTATTGGGCGAGCTCACATTCACCACAAAATAATCAACCACATCAAACAAACGATCGAAGCATTTGATATAGTCGCTAACCGCATCTTCATTAGGTGTAACCTTATTTTTACCGATGTTACCACCAATAATCAATCCTTTTTGCCCGGCCTTTGATTTACGGAATGCCGCCAATCTTTCAGCTACTACATCAACGCCAAGGTTATTAAAGCCCATACGATTTATCAGTCCGCCATCCTTTGGTAACCTGAACATACGTGGTTTGGGATTACCGGGCTGCGGCAAAGGCGTTACCGTGCCTACCTCCACAAAGCCGAAGCCCAGGTTGGCCATTTCGCCCATCATTTCGCCGTTTTTGTCAAAACCGGCGGCCAGGCCAACAGGATTCCTGAACGTTAATCCAAACACCTCGCGGTTAAGCTTATCGTCCTTCACATCCCATATTGCACGACTTAAAGCAGCCCCGCCCGGGAACCGGTTAAAGCGCGTTAAGTTAGCGGTTACCCAATAATGCACCCGCTCCGGGTCGAATTTAAAAAGCAGTGGCTTGATGAGTTGATACATGCTGCGAAGGTAGGATTTTTGGTTCATGGTTCATAGTTGATGGTTCATGGCCGCTGCAAAAAGCTTCACCGATTTACAAAGTCTTGTTAGTTCATGGTTCATAGTTGATGGTTCATGGCAGCTACAAAAAAAGCTCCACACTATTGCCGCCAAGTTTCTATCTTAGCAAAACAACCATTAGCCCAATTCCGGCTATGAACTATGAACCATCAACTATGAACTCCTGCCTATGAACTCCTCCTCCCGCCGCTCATTTATCAAAACCGCCTCTGTAGGCACACTGGCTTCTATGGCTTTATCGCTGCCGCAAATTGTTAAAGCAGCCGTGGCCGAAAGCGGTTTCAAAAAAATCAGCCTCGATAAAAACGATGTTATTCTATTCCAGGGCGACTCCATTACCGACTGGGGCCGCGACCATAGCAAAACCAAACCAAATGATACCGGTACACTTGGTACCGGCTATGTGCTGCTCACAACTGGTCAGCTATTAATAAAATACCCGGAGCTGAACCTGCAGGTACATAACCGCGGCATCAGCGGCAATAAAGTTTACCAGTTAGCCGACCGTTGGGATGTTGATGCGTTAAACATCAAACCAAATGTGTTAAGCATCCACATCGGTGTAAACGATTTTTGGCATACCATCAGCAGCGGCTACACCGGAACCATCGATAACTACATTAACGATTATCACGCCCTCCTCGACCGCACCAAAAAAGCCCTGCCGAATGTAAAGCTGGTAATCTGCGAGCCATTTGGGGTAAAAGGCGTAAGCGCAGTTAATGATAAATGGTACCCGACTTTTGATTTATTCCGCAAGGCAGCAAAAGATATTGCCAATGAGTATGATGCAGCCTTTGTGCCCTACCAGGCAGCTTTTGATAAAGCACTTGATCTCGCCCCCGGCAATTATTGGACACTGGACGGCGTCCACCCGAGTATTGCCGGCGAAGCATTAATGGCAAAGACCTGGATGGAAGCAGCAAGTTAAGTCATATTTCTATTTAAGACACTTTACAATGCATATTAAAAATCTAATTATAATATTGGTTTTGATTACCAGTTTGAAACTTGATCAACAGGGGGAAGATATAACAGGAAAATGGGCAGTTGATGCCATTGACGTCAAGATGCCCGGCCTGAATTCAAAAGAAAAAGAGGCGCTAAAACAACAGTTTGTACAACCATTTACTAATGCGGTTTTTGACTTCAAGCCCGATCATCACGTTACCCTGTCGGCCCACTTGAGAGGTATGCCAAAACCTGACTCATGGGAATACGATGCGGTAAAAAGATTGATAACAATAAGAGAACAAAGCAAAGGGGCAATAATGAAGATTCATGTAACCGAAGAAAGGGGCGTTACTTTTTTTAGTCTTGCAGAAACTCCTGCCATATTAAAAGTTCATAAAAAATTGGATTAGCACATGTCCTTTATTTTGTTGATGACATCAAAAGGCGGTTTATTAGTTATATAGCAAGCACCTTCTTATTAACCTGGCGACGCAAGCCTTTCACTTTCAACTACAACCTTCCCCCTAAAAATCGTATCTTTGCGCCCGAAATGATAGCGATAAATAACCTTACGTTCGAGATTGGTGCGCGCGCCTTATATGATGAAGCTAACTGGCACATTAAACCGGGAGAAAAAATCGGCCTTATTGGCGCAAACGGTACCGGCAAAACTACCCTGCTTAAAATTATCGTAGGCGATTATGCCCCTACTTCAGGCGCTATATCTATGGCTAAGGATTTAACCATCGGTTACCTTAACCAGGATTTGCTATCCTATTCATCCGACAAAAACATCCTGCACGTGGCAATGGAAGCCTTTGAGCGCCAGAACCAATTGCATGACGAGATAGAAAATATTCTTAAAAAACTTGAAACCGATTACACCGAAGACCTGCTGCACAAGCTAAGCGATAAGCAGCATGAGTTTGAGGCGCTTGACGGTTATAACATCGAATACAAAGCGCACGAAATATTAGCCGGTCTTGGTTTCACCGAGGCTGATACGCACCGTAAACTAAGCGAATTTTCTGGCGGATGGCGCATGCGCGTGATGCTTGCCAAAATACTCTTACAGGCGCCTGACATCCTGCTGCTGGATGAGCCTACCAATCACCTTGACTTGCCTTCCATTCAATGGCTGGAAGATTACCTGAAAGCTTTTGAAGGCGCTATCGTTATCGTATCGCACGACAGGTGGTTTTTGGATAAGGTTATCAACCGTACCGTTGAATCACGTAAAGGTAAGCTGACTGTTTACGCAGGCAACTATACCTTCTATTTAGAAGAGAAAGCCCAGCGCGAAGAAATACAACGCGGTGAGTTCAAAAACCAGCAATCAAAAATAAAACAGGAAGAACGCCTTATCGAGCGTTTCCGTGCCAAAGCCTCCAAAGCAAAAATGGCACAGAGCCGCATCAAGATGCTGGACAAAATGGAGCGAGTGGACGATGTGGATGATGATAACCCAACCGTAAACTTCAGCTTCCGCTTTTCGAAGCAATCAGGCAGGCATGTGGTGACTTTGGAGCATATCACCAAAAAATATCCTACCATCGATATTGTTACTAATGCAGAAGCAATAATTGAAAAGGGAGATAAAATTGCACTGATAGGCGCCAACGGTAAAGGTAAATCAACCCTGCTGCGCATCATTGCCGGCGCCGACCATGATTTTACAGGTAAAGCCGAAACCGGCCATAACGTAAGCCAGACCTTTTTTGCACAGCACCAACTGGAGGCCTTACACCTGGAACACACTGCCTTGCAGGAGCTTCAATCATTCGCCCCAAAACATACGGAAACAGAGCTGCGCACCATACTGGGTTCGTTCCTGTTCACCGGTGATGATGTGTTTAAAAAGATAAAAGTACTTTCGGGTGGCGAGAAATCACGTGTGGCGCTGGCAAAGGCGCTTACCGCGGATGCCAATTTCCTGGTGCTGGATGAGCCCACCAACCACCTGGACATGCAGTCGGTTAATATATTGATACAGGCGTTGCAGCAATATGAGGGTACACTTATCGTCGTATCGCACGACAGGTATTTCCTTGACAATGTGGCCAATAAAATATGGTTTATTGAAGACCAGAAAATAAAACAATACCCTGGCAATTACCGCGAATACGACGAATGGTCTGCAAAACGCAAGCTGGAGAATAAAAACAGCACGCCTCCTCCTCCAAAAAAAGAAGAGAAGAAAGAAGTTGCTGCTGCTCCTGTTAAAACACAGCCATCGGAAAACAAGCACCAGCAATTAAAAAAGCTTAACCAGGATTTGAGCAAGATGGAAGATCAGATTGCGTCGCTTGAAAAAGAAGTAAAATCCCTGGAGGCTCAGCTGGCTGATGACAAGCTTTATAACGATGTGGCAAAGATGAAAGAGATTAACAACAGCTACGATAAAAAGAAAATGGAGCTTGGCCATGTGCAGCTACAGTGGGAGACACTGGCAGAGCAAATAATGGAACTGGAAGCGTAGTTGAATTTCGGAAGTGCTCCACCGCTAAGCGAAGGCGGCATGCCGTCGGAATTTCGATTTCGGAATTTTTTCGCTTTCTGAACTACCCCACCCGTGGTTTGTGTCTTCACAAACCACATTTTGCGGCTACCAGGCAAAGGGCTACATATTTATAAGCTGTGCTAATACAGCCGATTGGTGTGATGATTATATTTGCCTTATGAGTAAGAACAATACTTGGTTTATAGGCCTAATCGCAATATTATCCTCACTGCTTGTCCAGTTTTCCTCCGCCCAACCTTATACCGACAGCGTTTACCGCCACGAAATAAAAAGCGTTGAGTTTTATAATACGGCCAAAAAAGCGTCCTTCCCCATTATTCCGTTAAACTCTGCTGAAACGGTAACACTTGGCTTTGATAACCTGAAAGGCGGCACCGTTAACTATCATTATACTATCGAGCATTGCGATGCATACTGGAATTCATCAAACATATCTACCGCCGAATACCTGAAAAATTACAATGACGACCGGCTCGACAATTACAGCTACTCTACGGCCACCGTTCAAAAATACACACATTACGAGCTGAAGCTGCCCAATGAAAATATCGCCCCAAAAATACCGGGTAATTATATTTTAAAGGTTTATGAAGACAGCGACCCAACAAAGCTGGTGCTTACCCGCAAGTTATATGTGGTTAACCCTAAAATCAGCCTGGTTGCCGAGGTTGTGCCATCAGTTGATAATGCCACCCGTCAAACCAATCAAAAAATAAACTTTACGCTTGATTACGGCAGTCAGCGGGTGCAAAACCCAAGCCGCGAAATCCGGACGCTGGTGATGCAGAACAATCGTCCGGAAACGGCTATTATGAACACGCAGCCAACTTATATCCGCGGTTCGCAATTGATTTACAGCGATGTTACCATCAATGATTTCCCGGCGGTGAATGAATTCCGGCATTTTGATACGCGTACATTGAAGCTTAACTCTCAAAACATACAGCATATTTACCGCGATACGGCTAACACTGTGCTGATGTTGACCGACCCAGACCGCAGCCGGGGAAATTACACGCTGGAGTACGATCTTGACGGCAATTATTACATCCTAAACCAGGACGGGACCGACCCGCGCATAGATGCTGATTACGCGCACATGCTTTTCAGTCTTTCCACACCCAGGCAGCCCAATACCGGAACCCCATATGTTGTGGGCCGGTTTAATGACTATAAGCTAAATGCCGACAGCAGGCTTCAATTTGATGCCAACCTGGATAAATATGTCGCCAGCATATTTTTGAAGCAAGGCGTTTATGATTACACCTATGTTTGGGTTGACAGGAAAGACAAAGTTGATATTACTGCCCTTGAAGGCAGTTATTTTGAAACCGAGAATGAATACCAGGTATTGGTTTATTACAAACCTGCTGGTGCAAGATGGGAAGAATTGGTTGGGTATAGGGTGTTGAGCTCGGTGAAGAAATAATTCCCCTTCCAATTGACCCCAGAGGGGTCAAATATTGGTAAAAAATAGCCCTGGGTAATTCGTGCCGTAGGTACGAAACCCCGCATGCCGGTATTAACGGGATAGGTTGCGTACCTACGGCACGCTAAAAATTCCTTCATCTATTTCTACCAATATTTTGCACCTAACGGCGCTGCTCTTTGTTTAAAATGATTTTATTTATATAAACCAAATCTACCCTCTCAGGCATATCTCTATCTGACTTCCGGTGAAAAACTCTCGTCCAATATTAATCTACCGTTAATAAATTCCCTAAAGAAGTAAAAAAGGCTGTCTTTTCCCAAAAAACCGCCCTTTTTCGAAAACTTTTAGCTTAGTTATTTGATTATATTTAAGGACTCTATAACAGCTAACTTTTGAAAAACTTATACCCTTGGAACGATTTGGACGAATAGCCCTAAAAACCATACTTTGGATAATCGGTAGTGTACTTTTTCTTGTATTGCTGATAGTCGTTTTAATACAGGTTCCAGCCGTTCAGAATTTTGTAAAAGATAAAGCCGTTTCCTTCATCCAGGGAAAAATCCACACACCTGTAAAAATTGGCCATATTAGCCTCGGTCTGCCTAAACTGATTGTACTCGAAGACGTTTATTTTGAAGATCAGCATAAAGACACCCTTATCGCAGGCGAAAAGCTTAAGGTCGACATCAGCATGTTCGAGCTGCTTCACCACAAAGTTGAGGTAAACGAAATTAACCTGCAAGGCATCACCGCCAACATAAGCCGCGGCGCCGACAGCGTTTTCAATTTCGACTACATTATCAAAGCCTTTGCAGGAGAACAGAAAAAAGAGGTAAAACCAACTGACACTACCTCCACCATGAAATTTTCGATGGATAAAATCATCCTCGATAAAATAAACATCAGCTATAAGGATAAGACCAGTGGGAACGATGTAAAGTTTATCCTCGGACACTTTGATACCCGGATCAAGGACTTCGATATGGATAAGATGAAATTTACCATACCGAAGATTACCCTTTCGGATGTGAATGCCCGCATTATCCAAACGCCGATGGGTTCGTCCATTGCTAAAGCAGCAACCGTTGACACTGCTACCACCCCGCTCAACATGACGCTTAACCTGGGTACCATAGATGTATCTAAAATTAAAGTTGATTACCGCAGCAAGGAAATGAGCAGCAAAGTGAACCTTGGTAAATTTTTGCTGGAAATGGATAAGCTTGATTTAAAAAATCAAATAGTCGGCATCAAAAATATTGAGCTAAATGACACTAAAGCAGGCATAGTATTCGCCAAGCCAGAAACGGTAAAGAAAGCCGTTGATAAAACCATTAAGAAGCTGGACACCCTTATGGCCAAGCCCACAAGCGGCAAAGGCTGGCGTGCTAACCTGGCTAAAATTAGTTTCAGCAACGACAATATAATATTTGATAACGATGCGCAGAAGCCGCTGGCCAGGGGCCTGGATTTTGCACACATGGATATCCGTAACCTTAACCTGGCTGCAGAGAACATTGCTTATAGCCTGGATACGATGAAAGGTAAAATAAACGAATTCACCTTCAGCGAAAAAAGTGGCCTGGCAATTAAAAAATTCCATACTGAATTTTTGTACGGACCTAAAAGCGCATACCTGAAAGATCTGCTTGTTGAAACTCCGCAAACTGTTTTGCAAAAAGAAGTGCAGGTGAGCTACCCGTCCATCGAATCGCTTACCAAAGATTTAGGCCAGTTGTATGTTAATGCTAACCTGGATGGCAGCAGGCTGGGTTTAAAAGACGTTTTATTGCTGATGCCGACTATGGCCAGCATGGAGCCTTTTAAACATTCGCCAAATGAAGTTTTGAGGATTGACGGCCGCGTTATTGGCAAAGTGAGCAACTTAAAAATACCCAACTTCGAGGTGCGCGGGTTCAGCAATACGCATTTAAAAATGTCGGGAAATATGAAGGGCTTGCCGAATATGGATAAGTCCGTATTCGATATAACCATAGATGACCTTACCACCAGCCGCGCAGATATCAGCAAGCTGGTGGCGGCAAATATGATACCCTCATCCGTAAGCATACCTGCCAGTCTAAAGCTGAAAGGCACCTTCAATGGTACCATGTACGATTTTAAAACCAAGATGGCCCTGCGGTCAACCTATGGCGCGGTTGATTTGGATGCTTCCATGAAAAACCGTAACCACGCGGGGCATGAAATTTATACAGCCAATATCAAGGCTAATAATTTAAATGTGGGCGCGCTGACGAAACAGCCACAAACGGTAGGTACCGTAACGTTTACTGCCAATGTAAAAGGTGTAAGCCTCGATCCAAAAAAAGCCAGCCTGCAGTTTAGCGGCAACGTGGCCAATGCTTATGTAAAAGGCTACACGTATAAAAACCTGGCAATGAGCGGCACTGCACAAGATGGCAACTACACAGCCAAAGCCACGATGCGCGACCCCAACATCACGTTTGCGCTAGACGGCAAGGCCGACATGAATAAAAAATATCCGTCGGTGACTGCTAAGCTGCAGTTAGACAGCATTAACCTGAAAAACCTGCATTTCACAAAAGACGATATGCGTATACATGGCAATATAGTTGCCGACGTGCCCACCGCCGACCCTGATTACCTGAACGCCAAAATACAGGTTACTAACCTGCTGGTTGCCCAAAAAGACCAGACGATAAGGCTCGATACCATCAGCCTGGTATCAACAGCCAATGCTGATAGCAGCACCCTGCGCCTTAAAGCGCCTATGCTGAACGCCCACATGGCCGGCAAATACAAGCTGACCGAAGTAGGCCCCGCGATGCAGGATTTGATTAATAAATATTACAACACCAGCCTTGCTTCAAATACCGCCGCTCCCAAATATTCGCCGCAAAACTTCCGTTTTGATCTGCGGGTAGTAAAAACATCCATCACCGAGAAATTCGTCCCTGATTTAAAGCGGCTCGACCCGGTATTGATTAATGGCCACTTTGACAGCCAGGCCGGCGACCTGACGGTCAACGGTACGATGCCCAAAATTATCTATGGAACAAACGTGGTGAACAATGTGGCGCTGGCAATCAACACAAAAAACAATGCGCTTAATTACAACATCACTGTTGACGAGGTTAAAGCATCATCCAGCGTCGACTTGCTTTACACCAGCCTTACCGGCAGCGCACAGAATAACAAAGCCAATCTAAGCCTGCAAATACGCGATGCTGCCAAAAAGGAACGCTTTAGGATAGCAGGCGTTTTCAGTATTTTGCCCGGCGAATACCAGTTTAGCTTCCTGCAGGATGGACTGTTGCTTGACTATGTGCCATGGGCAGTTAACCCAAACAATGCACTGCAATTTGGCAGCAAGGGCATAATGGCCCGGGATTTTGGCCTTACCAATGCTAACCAGGTATTAAGCATCAATAGCGACACCCAAACGTTTAATGCGCCGATAACTGTGAGCTTCAAGAACTTTAAAATAGAAACCATCACAAAAGCCGTCAAGCAGGATTCGCTGCAGGTAGGTGGTGTTATTGATGGCGACGCGCATATCAGCAACTTCCAGGCCTCGCCGGTATTTACAGCGGCGTTAAACGTGAAAGATTTCAATTTTAAGGGTGATACCGTGGGCAACATATCAGCAAAAGTTAATAACCAAACCGCCAACGCTTATGCTGCCGACGTTACCATCAGTGGTAAAGGCAACCAGGCTAACCTTACCGGCCTGTATTATACTCAGCCGGACAGCAAGATAGATATGACATTGAGCATCATCAGCCTGAAGATGAAAAGCATAGAAGGCTTTAGCTTTGGCAGCATTCGCAGGGCCAGCGGCGATATCACCGGTCAGCTAAAAATAACGGGGACGGCATCCGCGCCGGTTGTTCGCGGCGATGTAAACTTTAATAAGGTGGGCTTCAACGTATCCATGCTGAACTCGTACTTCACCATGCCGAACGAAAAGATAACCTTTAACAATGACGGCATCCTGTTTAACGACTTCACCATGGTCGATTCGCTGGGCAACAAGGCGATTGTGAGCGGCACTCTTTATACCAAAACCTTTACCGACTTTAAGTTCGGTATAGATATTAACGCTACAAACTTCCGCGCGGTAAACTCGACTCAAGATGATAACAAGCTGTATTATGGCCAGCTGTTTATAGATACCCGCATTCGCATAAGGGGTAATATGGCCAAGCCTGTGGTTGATGCCGACCTTACCGTGAATGACAAAACGAATATGACCTTTGTGCTGCCACAGGATGATCCGGGCATCGAGGACAGGCAAGGTGTAGTAGAAGTAATAAA
>Ga0207671_10001374_pt1 | contig 28328 bp, 18 predicted proteins | sample KBSC24metaG_FD_184352 | JGI IMG/M metagenome (GOLD analysis project Ga0207671, IMG submission 184352) | Corn rhizosphere microbial communities from Kellogg Biological Station, Michigan, USA - KBS C2-4 metaG (SPAdes) (version 2) | ecosystem: Host-associated > Plants > Roots > Rhizosphere > Soil...
AGGCCTCGTCCAAACAGGGGGCCAGGCATTCCATTTGGCAGCGGTGGCGGTCGTGGCCCAATCAATGTACCCGGCAACGGAACACCAGGCCGTACACAAGGCGGCATAGGTTATATACCTGGCGGCCGGGGCACCAACAACAATTACTCGCGACCGGCACGTACAGATGCCCGTCCATCACGACCAGGTTCTCAACAAACAAACGCCGATAACTCCAGACCGGTTACGCAACAGCAACCACAGTATCAACCCCAGGTTGATCGTACCTCTACAGCGCCTTCCAATAATTCTTCGGGAGGGGCCTCCAGAAGTTCGGGTGGCGGCGGCGGCGGTGGCGGTGGCAGACCAACCAGACCATAAATTTTATTATCCTGAAATACCATGAAACCATCATGAGTAACCGCTTATAAAAAAATGAACAATTGCTCATGATCGCTCCATCATCCAAAAAAAACCGATCACATCGATGAAAATAAAATATTTACTTAGTGTAATCGCTATAGTAGCTATTACCAAAGATAGTTTTGCGCAATACTCACAGGATGTAGTCCGCTTTTCGACCTTTCAAAATGGCTCTACATCACGTATCAAAGCCATTGGAAACGCGGGCACCGCTATCGGCGGCGATCTGAGCTCCATCAGTGGTAATCCGGCTGGCCTGGGCTTTTTCACCCACTCCGAATTCAGCATAACACCTGAATATAATGGGTCAAAAGTAAACTCTACTTATTTTGGGCAAGCCGGCAATGCCAGTAAAAACAGCGGTAATTTAAGCAATGCCGCCATTGTATTTTACCAGCGCCTCAATACCCCAAAAGGAAGCGATAAAACCAAAGGATGGCTAAGTATCAATTATGGTGCAGGCTACAGTCGCACCAATAATTTTTATGAGAATATAGCATATAGCGGCAAAAACGCATCAAACTCCATATCTGATTATTACGCTGGCACCGCCAATAACCACCCGGATGACGCGCTTGCTCAATGGGCCTATAGCGATAAACTGATTGATAATTTTGGCACCACTCAACGACCTGATTTTGCAAGTACGGTATCCGTTCCGGTAAACCAAACCGGAGTAATTTCGCGTGTAGGCGGTCAATCAGAGTTTGATTTTGCCTTTGGCGCCAACTATAGCAATAAGCTGTACCTGGGCCTGGGCGTTGCCATAACCGATCTACGGTATGATTATTCCCGCCAGTTCATCGAAGATGGCACAGCCTCTATTACTAACGGCGGCACAACCGGCACCCCTACTCCTTTTAGTTCCAACTATGCGCAAAACCAATCAACCAGGGGGTCGGGTGCTAATGTTAAACTGGGGGTTATTTATAAGCCCGTTGAAGCCGTACGTTTAGGATTTACATTTACTTCTCCCACATTTTACAGCATCAACGACGTGTATGCCGAAGGACTGGCTACTTCTATCAATGGCAAAGCTAATCAACCTAATTCATCTGGCGATTACGCGCTCAACTACAACATGCGCACCCCGCTTAAACTGGCTGGTGGTGCCGCGGTATTTATTGGTAAATATGGGTTCATATCTGGCGATGTGGAATACATCGACTATTCAACAACCCATATCAGCAGTAATGATAGTTATGATAATGCCAGCGATATTGATGCTATTAAAGCCAACTACAAATCGGCTATCAACCTGCATATGGGTGCAGAAGCACGTGTAACCAACATGTTTTATTTACGCGGCGGGTACAGCCAGCAAGGCAGTCCGTTTAAAAATAATACAGGCGCCACAGATGTAAGCAGCGATGTCAAAACCGTTAGCGGAGGTATAGGTTTAAGGTTTGGTCAATATTATGTGGATGCCACCTATGCGCACGTTACCGGCTCCGAATCGTTTTCGCCTTACTTGATCAACAACGGAAACCCGACAGCCAATTTCAAAAAGACAAATGATAACGCCTTTTTGACTTTAGGTTACCGGTTTTAAATAAATATCGGCAATGACCACATATAGAATAATCGGCATAGTGCTGATCGTTATAGGAATAGGGATGTTTTTTCTTGGAGCATCCTTGTTTGCATATCAAGGTCCACCACTAAACCCTATTGTAAACGAAATGGGAAAATATTCCTTCTTATGGTGGTTTCCAACGCTGATTGTTGGCATACTTTTAACTCTTATCTCAAAAAAGAAAACTAAGTGATATTTTGGAGCATTTAGCCGGTGGTCGGTGTTATCACCGCACCACTGCCTACACTCATTTTCAGCTATAATAAATAGCTTATCAATGGTGCGGTGATAACACCGACCATAAGCTGAAAGAACCCCTTCAAAGTATTGAAAGGGTTCTTTGTTTTGTACAGCGTTTAAAATAAGCTATATATTTATACGCTAGACTTTTGACAAATACCTTTCCCTAAGACCTGATATACATAAAGTTACACATTATGAAAAAAATATTAACTGCAGCTTTTATTTTAATCATGCTTTATTCCTGCAAAAAAGATAAGCTTTCCTATACCAAACTCCATGGCGACTGGAAAGCTTATAAATACACAAGAACTTATTTCCCGCCCGATACCAATAAAAACAGTATTGATACAACGACCAAAACAAACTATGAAATATTAAATTTCGATCACGATGGTTCGGGCGAGAGCAATTACGGATTGGGTGGCTTTACTTATTCGCTGCAAACTTTAAAGTTTTATTATGCCCGTACCGGTTATTACGAACATTGGGACATGGCTCTTATAGATGATACTACACTTACTTTAACCTTTGATAATATCGCTACAGCTTCATATAAGGATGTGAAATATTACCACAAAATAAAGTAAGGGATTTAATTACCTGTGCATATTAATGCACAGTATTAAATACCCGATACATCAGCGATCTGCTCAGTTTTTACCAGGTTGCGTACATCAAAACCTTTGTCTGCAGCACGTACCACCAGTTCGTTATAAGTTTGCTCATCCAGTGTAGGTCTGCGGCTCAATATCCATAAATGATTACGGTCAGGATGACCAACTACGGCGTAACTATAATCTTTGGCCAGGTCAATGATCCAGTACTTACTTCTGAACGGCCAAAAGAATTCTACATTAAGTTTAGCGTTGGTATGGTCGGTCACAAAAGCCCGTCCTTCTTTCACTTTTAGATTACCGTCTTTAATGCAACGGTTCTTGACGATCAGCGAACCATCCTCAGCCAGTCCATAAGTTGCCGATGTGCAGCTGCAATCCTTTTCAAAAACCTGCGGGAAGGCAGCTATCTCAAACCAGGTACCTAAATATTTTTTTAATTCTACGTATTTAACAGTTTCTAAGGGTTTACACCTGGCTTGCAGGGCCAAAGCAGCTAAACCTAAAACGACAGATGTTGCTAAAATCTCCTTTTTCATACAACAACAACGATTATATCAGGCAAAAAGTTTAGAAGATAAATGCATATTCAGCGTATTTACCTGCCTTAAATATTTAATTACCTTTGCGCCAATCCATTAAAATGGACTCAAAAGCAGGCCATGGCACAGAAAACGAACATCAGTATTTTAGGTTGCGGCTGGTATGGCCAGGCATTGGCAAAGGCATTGATCACTGCCGGTCATACAATAAAAGGCTCCACCACATCGCAGCAAAAACTGGATGCGTTGGCTGCCGAGGGTATTGAGCCATACCTCGTGAATTTTTCGCCTGGCGATGAACAGTATGATGACGCATTTTTTACCTGCGATGTGCTTTTTATCTGCATCCCACCCAAAAGCAGGGGCGGGGAAGGACCTGAATTTATTAATAAGATAAAAGGCATCATCAAAGCCATCAAAAAGTATGGCGTACAAAATGTAGTATTTATTAGTTCCACAGGTGTTTATGCCGATGTAAACGCGGAAGTAAATGAACTAAGCGATCCACAACCCAATACCGAAGCAGGAAGAATACTATTAGAAGCAGAAGACCTGTTGAGAGCGGAAAGCACCTTCAAAACTACTATCATCCGCTTCGCGGGATTGATCGGTCCGGGGCGTGATCCGGGCAGGTTCTTTGCCGGTAAAAAGAATATCGCTAATGGCAATGCCCCGGTTAACCTCATCCACCTGGATGATTGTATTGGTTTGAGTATGGCTATTATTGAGCGACAGGCATTTGGCTATTTATTTAATGGTTGTTCGTCTGATCATCCAAGCCGGTCGGCGTTTTATACCAAAGCGGCCATCAGATCGGGGTTGGAAGTTCCAGAATTTATTGATGAATTGAAGGAATGGAAAATGGTGAGGAGTATGTATGTGGAGGAGGTCTTGGGGTATCGGTATGCGGTAAAAATTGAATGATAATTCAGTTCCCCTCTTAAGAGGGGGCGCGATGGGCTGAGCAGAAGCAGGGGTGTGTTCTTCACCGTTAAAAAACACACGCACTGTTCGAAGTCTCTGACTTCGAACCATTATGTTTGTAGTCTTCAGACTACAGAAAAACATTGAACCGGCCAGCTGTCTGTAGTTTTAAACTACAGACATAGTCGTCCGAAGTCAGAGACTTCGAACAGCGAAGGGTGTCATGCTGAGCCCGTCGAAGCATGGTGGGTAGGCCTCTGCACTCGCCCTTCGACAAGCTCAGGGTGACAGCCTTTTTTCAAGAGGGGAATCGCGCATTTCCTTACCCTTTTCTCACATCTTCGGCTTATCCCCCATCACAAAAACCAACCGCCCCCCTTTTAAAATATCGGCATGACTGATATAATTTTTGATATAAGGCTTACCATTCAGACTAATGCTTTGTACATATTTATTGGCTTCCGATAAACCTTTGGCCTCGATCACAAAACTTTTACCACTGGTTATGGCAATGCTTACCCTACTCAGCTGCGGCGCGCCGAAAACGTACCGGCCATCGGCGGGGTTAACGGGATAAAAACCCATGGCCGTGAAAATATACCAGGCCGACATTTGTCCGCAGTCGTCATTGCCCGACAGGCCATCCGGTTTGTTCTGATAAAACTGATCGGCAATCTGGCGTACCAGGCGCTGGGTTTTGTAAGGCTCGCCGGCTAGTGTATACAGGTATGCCACGTGATGATTAGGCTCATTACCATGTGCGTACTGCCCTATCAGCCCGGTAACATCCAGCGTAGAACCTTTACCAAACACTTTAGAGCTCATGCTGAACAGGGAATCGAGCTTGGCAATGAAAGGTTTATTCCCGCCCATGAGTTTGATCAACCCGGGAATATCCTGCTGTACCGACCATACATATTGCCAGGCATTGCCTTCGGTATAATCGCCTCCTATGGCCAACTGACCACTATCCAGATTGGCGAAGGGACGTACCCAATCGCCATTGGCTAAACGGCCGCGCATCAGGTTGGTTGACTTATCGAAGATATTATTGTAGAAGCGGGCGCGCTTGCTGAAGTAATTGAAATCGGCTGTTTTAAGCAGGGATCTGGCGAGTTGTGCGGCGCACCAATCGTCATAAGCAGCTTCCAGCGTGCGGGAAACGGCCTCACGCTTTACAGAATCTGAGGGTAAATAGCCATACCGCGTGTAGGTATCCCAGTTATATTTAGGGTTTTTATTATTGGTGAGCGAGGCTTTAATAGCAGTGAACGCCTGCTCCCGGTCAAAGCCTTTGATGCCTTTTAAAGCAGCATCCACTATAGCAGGCACCGCGTGGTTACCGATCATGGCATAGCTTTCCTTACCCCAAAGAGTCCATACGGGCAGCAGTTTGGCGGTATTAAAATGCTGCAGCATGGATTCCACGATCTGTCCGTCTATATCCGGGCACATTAGCGTATAAAATGGCTGGGCCGCGCGGTAGGTATCCCATAAAGAGAGGGTGGAATAGTAAACTTTGTTTGCAGATTGATGAACTTCCCCATCGGCACCACGATATTGTCCGTCCACATCTGCAATATTGTTGGGTTGTATCATGGCATGGTAAATGCTGGTGTAAAAGGCAGTCTTCTGCGCTATGGAACCTTCTGCCTTCATCCTGTTGAAATAGTTCTCCCAAACTTTTGTTGCTTCTGCTTTAACTTGCTCAAAGGTTTTGTTCGCGGTTTCGGCGGCCTGGTTTTTGCGGGCGCCATCTATGCTTACACCCGATATGGCTACTTTGGCTTCGATGGTTTCGCCGGGCTGGGTATCAAAATCAACTATCAAACGGCGATGATCTTCGTCGATAAAATGAGAACCGGTAAAAGCTTTACTGAATTGCGCTGTGAAGTATACCTTTTTCTCCACCCACTGACTGCTGAAGGCGTAACCGGTAACAGCATTTTTTGAATTGATGGTGATACTGCCTTCGGACACGTGCTCTTTTAATTCGTTTTCATTCTCTACCAGTCCGCTTTGCATATCGATGAGCAGGTGCGATTGCCCGGCTTTGTTAAAAGTATAGCGGTGCAAGCCGGTATGCGCGGATGCGGTAAGCTGTACTTTGATATCATGATCATCCAGCAGCACTTTATAATAACCCGGTGAAGCTTTTTCATTACGATGCGAAAACCTGCTGATGAATTGCTGCGGATCTTTACCCTGGAAAGGGAAGAACAACACATCGCCCAGATCAACGCCACCCGTACCACTCAAATGGGTGTGCGCAAAGCCGGTAATGGTACTATCCTCATAACGGTAACCCGACGAATAATGCCAGCCAAAATTACCCGTCTCCGGACTGAGCTGCACCATGCCAAAAGGTACCGTGGCACCCGGAAAGGTATGCCCCGTGGCGGAAGTACCGATAAATGGATCAACATATTGGCCATAGCCCTGCGCGCAAGCGCCAAAGCATCCGCATAAACAAAGTATTCCGATCCACAGGCTTTTACGCATAGCTTATTCCTTATATTCCAATGTTTTGGTGAACACCACATCCGCTGCCGAGCGGGCTATCATCACATCAAATGTGCCGGGTTCGGTCACCTGTTTCATGTCTATATTCCAGATGGCGATATCTTCGGGAGTTATGGTAAACTTTACCGTTTTGGTTTCTCCAGGTTTCAGGCCTATCTTATCAAAACCTTTCAGGGCCATTACCGGCGTGGTTACCGAATTGACTTTATTACCCAGGTACATTTGCACCACTTCCTTACCCTCCGCACTGCCGCTATTGGTAACATCTACCGAAACCTGCACCTCCCCGCCTTTACCGAATGATGTTGCCGATACCTGCATATTGCTGTACTTAAACGAAGTATAACTCAAACCAAAGCCAAAGGAAAAAAGCGGATCGGTAGACGAAAAAACATAATCCTGCCCCGGCTTATCCGGCGAACCGGGATTATGGTAAAAACCCCTACCCGAACTCACATGATTATAAAACACCGGGATATGCCCTGTCGACTGCGGGATGGATACGTTTAACCTGCCCGATGGATTTACCTTACCAAACAGGATATTAGCCAGCGCCACACCACCCTTTTCGCCGGGGTACCAGGCTTCGAGTATGGCCGGGATATGTTCTTTTTCCCAGGCAATACTCCAGGGCCTGCCATGCACCAGCACTAATATCACGGGCTTACCGGTTTTATAAATAGCCTGCAATAACCGACGCTGCACGCCTTCGGGGTTAATATCGGTCACATCATAGCCTTCTCCACAGGTAAACGGATCTTTGGGTTCACTTTCGGGCGCGTGACCGTTCCAGCCGATGCCCGAGAATACTACGCTGGTTGTACCCAACACTACGACTACCGCATCGCTGTTTTTGGCAACGGTAACGGCCTCCGCAAAACCACTTGTATCCTGACCGGACAGTGTACTGCCTTTGGCATAATTAATTTTTATTTTATTACCTGCCAATTGTTTAATACCATCCAACACAGTAGTACCAGAACGGTTATCGCGAGTGGAGCTGTAATCGCCGTATTGTACCTGATTGGCATTGGGACCGATCACAGCCAGCGATTTGAGTTTATTGATATTCAGCGGCAGTAATTGCTGGTCGTTTTTAAGCAGAATGATAGATTCCTCGGCTATTTGTTGCGACAGGGCCACGTGCGCCAGGGTATGCACCCGTTTTTTAAGCTGCAGGGTATCCACCAAAGGTTTTTCGAACAAACCGGCCTTAAATTTAGTGGTAAGGATGCGGGCAACAGCGGTATCTATCTGTGACTCTTTTACCTTGCCGGCTTTTACCAAATCTATCAGTTTACTGTACACATCCGGACTGGGCGCTTCCAGATCGACACCTGCGTTGAGGGCCATTGGGGCGGCAGCTTCGGCATCTTTAGCTGTACGCTGAAAACCGTATAACATTTTGAGTCCCTCATAATCCGAGAATACATAACCTTTAAATCCCCACTCCTTACGCAATACCTGCTCCAGTAAAAAGCGATTGGCATGGGCTGGCACCCCATCCATTTCATTATAGGATGGCATCACCGAGTAGATATTGGCCTTTTGTACCGCATCGCGGAAGGGAGGCAGAAACATCGACCGTAGTTCGCGCTCGCCAATGGAGGCAGGCCCTAAATTGATACCCCCAACCGGGATACTGTACGCGGCAAAATGCTTGGCGGTACACATCACTTTATCTTTCCCTATGCCTATGAGGCTTTGCGCAGCATCGCCCTGCATCCCGGTTACAAAAGCAGTCCCCAGTTGCCCTACCAGGTAAGGATCTTCTGCGTAACACTCCTCTACCCTCCCAAAACGAGGATCGCGGATCAAGTCAAACAAAGGTGATAGCGCCTGATCAACACCTGATGAAGAGGCTTCGTAGGCAATAACCGAACCCATTTGTTTGATGAGCGCCGGGTTCCAACTGCTGCCCTGCGCTATGGCCTGTGGAAATATGGTAGCTCCCGCAGCCAGCTGCCCGTGCAGGCATTCACCTATTTGTATGGGTGGGATTCCGAGGCGTGTTTTTTCTCGGGCATATTTTTTAGCTTTAATGGATAAGGCTGCAATTTCATTGATGGTAACGAAGGGGCTTTCGCACACGCCATAAGCAATGGGGTTGTCCAACGAGCCTTTTAAGGAGTTCATGCTCATCTGCCCTACTTTTTCTTCCAGCGTCATTCGGCCCAGCAAGTCTTTGACCCGTGCAGCTACAGCAGCCTTCGGGTCTTTATAAACCTGAGCATGGACGGCGGATATGATCAAAAATACCGCTACTATTAAACTCCATTTTTTCTGCATCATACTGATATGATCTATAAATGAAACAGGTACGTTATCGGATCAAGCAACTTGCCGCCGGCATCCTTTAACGCAAACAATGTTTGCTTGCTATTGACTTCATTGGCCATGTAATCACCGTTAAACTCATAAAAGCCTTTTTTAAGGTACAGCACTGCCTTTTGGGACTCTACATAGGTATTCTTTTCACCTTTAATGAGCAATTCATTGTCCAGATATAAAGTCGGGCTTACTTCAAAACCCGATGTCAGTTCATAATCACCATCTGCCTCAATTTTAATCAAACCGCTGAATTTAACCAGGGTCAGATCGCCATTGGCCACCGGCATCACCATAGGGTTTGCTGTTGTTATTACGGTTACCGAAACAGGCGTAACAGCTTCCAGCTTGGCATAATTATTTTCTTTGGTTTTGAAGATCTTATAACCCAAACCCGGCTTCAGCTCGGCTATACTTACCGTTTTGGGCTTAATCCTAACATGTTTTATGGTAGCGCTTTGTAATATATGCTGCGCGTTCAGGTTCCAAGTGGTATAAGTTTTAAGCTCCAGGCTATCCTTTAACGGAACATCAATATTTACGGGAAACGCTACCGCTTTGGCTGTACTATCGGGCATTTTGCCATTGAGCGAGTAACGTACCTGCGCCCCCAATAGAGGATATTGCAGCGTTTGTTTAAACCGGTCGGCATTGGTGGTTATATGATCAAGGCCTACAATATCGGGCAGGCGGGCGTTCAGGTTCCAGAGTTTAAAATAAGGATACTGCTGCTTCATTTTGTATTCAAAACGGTCGATGTTCTTATTTTCTCTGCTGCTCCAGGCCAATTCGGCAACGGCCAGCGCACGGGGGAATACCATATATTCCAGGTGCGGAGCGTTGGGGATCTTTTCTGTCCAGATGTTACCTTGCGCACCTAAAATATAGATTGCTTCGGCAGGTGTTAACTGGCTCGACTGCGGTTCATAGTTATATACCATTTGCCAGGTAACGGGTGGGTTCCACCCGATAGGTTCCAACTGCTCATTAGCCTGTGGCGCGTCAAAGTACATATAAGGCAGCGGCGTCATTACTACATGGTGGTGCATGCGGGCTGCTTCAATCCCTCCGGCTTCACCCTGCCAGCTCATCACAGTGGCCGACTCCGCCAGGCCGCCTTGCAATATCTCGTCCCAACCTACCAGTTTTTTGTTTTTGGAGATCAGGAATTTTTCGATGCGTTTAATAAAATAACTTTGTACTTCCTTTTCATTCTTCAAACCTTCTTTTCTCATCAACGCAACCGCTGTGGGGCTCTTGAGCCAGTCGACCATTTCAGCTTCATCACCACCGATGTGTATGTACTGATTGGGGAACAGGGCGATCACTTCAGTCAGCACATCTTCCAAAAACTTAAAGGTGTATTCGCTTGGATCGAGCATGCGTACCCGGTGTTTGGCTCCTGTAGAATCCTTGCAGCCTAATTCGGGATAGGCAAATATAGCGGCCTCGCTGTGACCCGGCATTTCAATTTCGGGCAATATGGTCACAAACCTGTCCTGCGCGTATTTGATCACATCCCGGATCTCGGCTTTGGTATAAAAGCCATCGTTACCACCATCTACCAGGTTATCCAGCTTCCGGAACTTCCCTTCTCTGGCATAATAGGCTATTTTCGAACCTACTTCGGTCAGCTTTGGATATTTATCAATCTGGATGCGCCAGCCTTCATCATCGGTTAAATGCCAGTGCAATACATTCAGCTTATAATGCGCCATTACGTCGATGTATTTCTTTACCTCATCCACCGTAAAAAAATGGCGGCATACATCCAGGCTCAGGCCACGCCATTGAAAACGGGGCTCGTCGCTAATGGCACAAACCGGTAGCTGCAAGGGCTTCGCGGTAACCGAAGGCAACAATTGGATAAGCGATTGTACGCCGTAAAATATCCCGCCCCCTTTACCGGATATGGTTATTTTGCCGGTGGTTATACTCAGGGCATAAGCCCCGTCTGCACCCGTTAGGTTACTGCTGATTAATCTGATTGCTGTTGATGGCGGAATCTGGGTATAAACTTTCAGATTTAACTGCAATTTATAATACTTTGCAAGGTAGCCCTGTAAATATTTACCCACCGCCGCGCTTTCTTTATCAACCCCGATAACGGCTTTACTGTTCAATACAAAATTGCCTTTTTGCGTAGTTAAATGCAGCGGCTGCGGGATTACATGTATTTGAGCGGCCGATTTTTTTACACCCAAGCCCAAACAGGTTATTATTAAAAGCAGATATATTTTGCTGAAACGAATCATAAAAAGAATAAAGGTTTAAATTTTAACCGTAATGTTTTTCTTATACAATATCCAAACCGGTATAAAGATGATGATGACGGTAAAGATAGCCGATATAAGCGAGGCATTCTTGGGCGAAAAGTTTGGTGTGAGGAGGTGGAAATACATATACGACCAGATATTGGTCTTGTGCCCGTTATCCGTAACCGGGATAATAGATATTACAGCCGGGATAACATCGGCTAGCACGTAGGCTGCTATAGCATTACGCCCGAATGCAAGGAAAGGTGGCAGCAATTTCTTATATCCTTTTACATCGATGAGCCAATAAGATACGGCCAGAATGATGATAGCTAAACCTGCGGTGAACAATACAAAGGAGCTTGTCCACAGAGATTTATTGATGGGAAAAAACGTGTTCCAGATCAATCCGGCTACAGCCAGCAAGGCTCCCGCATTTGTTAACCGGAGTATCTGGCTGCCGGTCTTTAGTTTATCGCTTTTGAGCCAGGTACCGGTAAGCACACCGATTAAACAGGTACCGATAGCCGGGATAGTGCCCAGCAAACCTTCCGGATCCCAGGTTTTGGATGCTGCCCAAAGGTGGTTTGGTGTAAATACCATCCTATCGATCCAGGCACCTAAATTGGTTTCTGGATTAAGATTCGCAGGACCTACGCCGGGTACGGGAACCAGTGTCATGAGCAGGTAATAGCCTATTAAACAAACCGCGGCAATGGATATCTGTGTGCGGGTATTGGTTTTAATATAGAGCACAGCCGTAATGCCAAAAACAACACCAATGCGCTGCAACACACCAGGGAAGCGCAGATGAGTAAACTGAAAATCGCCGATGAGCGGTAAACAGATTCCCAGCAATACAATAATGATAGTACGGCGCAGGATGGATAGCATCAGCCTGGGATGACCTGCCACATCGTCCTTTTTGGCTTGCATGGCATAAACTATGGATACACCTACCATAAATAAAAAGAAAGGAAAAACCAGGTCTGTTGGTGTACAGCCGTTCCATTTGGAGTGTTCCAGCGGCCAATAAATATGACCCCAATCGCCGGGATCATTTACGAGTATCATGGCGGCCATCGTAAATCCCCTGAAAAAATCGAGCGAAAGCAAGCGCGGGCGACTGATACTGGTGGCTTTATCGCCAACGACGGTGTTTGCCATATTTTTATTCCGTATTGATCAAAAACCTTAAAATCTGTTTAAAACGATAATTATTCATTGCCGGTCCCAGTCCAATTATTCAAACGTTTTTTGGCTAAAGCCGCTTGTTATCAATCATTATTCCGGCGACTAAAGTCCACGGGATAATGATTCTATATGGTTCATAATACGATTTAAAATCGAATTATGATAGTTTCTTAATTAACGTGCTTGCCAAACGTTTTCAGCGTATATACAAAATGGTATGTGCCCGAGCCAACATTCAAATGCTCATCATTGCCTATTTTTTGGATACCGGTAATTTCCTTTTCAGTATTGATATCGAGGCCACTTTCGGTTATCTGATCGGTTACCGATGGTAATACAATCTCGGCAGTGGCATTGGGCGGCACAATAACATCCAATGTAAATATACCACTATCAATACTCCATGCCGATTTTACTTTACCATATAAAGTTTCCAGCTCGGCCTGGGCGCTGGTTAGTTTGCCACCCGGGTGCGGTGAAATGATGATCCGATGAAAGCCTGGTAAGGTTTCGTCGGTATTGATACCTGCTATCACGCGGTACATCCAATCGCCAATGGCGCCATAGGCATAATGATTGAAGGAGTTCATTTCGGGATCTTCAAAACTACCATCTGGTTTGATGCCGTCCCAGCGTTCCCAAATAGTTGTGGCACCATGTTTTACCGGGTACAGCCATGATGGGTACGATTCTTTCATCAGCAGGTCATAAGCAATATCTGTATGCCCAAAACGGCTCAATACATGGCAAATATAGGGTGTACCCAAAAAGCCGGTAGTGATATGCTCATCATAATCCTGGATATTGTTCACCAGCCTTTTTGCCGCCGACTCCCGTAAATTTTCGGGCAGCAGGTCAAAATTCAATGCCAGTACATAGGAGGTTTGCGTACCCGATATCATGCGCCCATTAGGGGTTACATACTCGCTCTGGAAGGCTTTCTTGATATTATACAGGAGTTGAGTGTATTTCTGCACGTCATCCCCTCTGTGCAATATTTTGGCAGCATTGACAAGTAATTGGGTAGAATAGGCGTAAAATGCTTGGGCTATCAGGTTTTTATCCGTGAGAGCGGCGCCATCTTCATAATTGGTTCCGGCGTAGAAGAGCCAGTCGCCAAAGTGGTTACCGGTATCCCAAAGGTAATTACGACTGTGCAATTGAATATAACCTACCCAGGCCTTCATACTTTCGTATTGCTGCTGCAGCACCTGCTTATCGCCATAGGCCAGGTAAATAGTCCAGGGCGCTATGGTGGCCACATCGCTCCAACCCGAAGCGGCAGATGAAACACTGTCCAGCACATTGGGTACCACATAAGGCACGGCCCCGTCTTTATGCTGATCGGCCGAAAGATCTTTTAGCCATTTGGTAAAAAATCCGGCTACATCCATATTAAAAGTGGCGGTACGGATAAAGGCCTGAGCGTCGCCTGTCCAGCCCATACGTTCATCCCGTTGCGGGCAATCGGTAGGCACATCCACAAAATTGCCTTTTTGACCCCATTGTATATTATGCTGTAACTGATTGATCAATGGATTGGAAGTAGAGAACTTTCCCGTTTGCGCCATATCGGAATATAAGGCATAGGCGGCCACGTTGGTAGAATCGAGTGGCCCGGTATAGCCCACGACTTTCATATAACGGAAACCCTGGAAGGTAAAATGTGGCTCATAGCTTTCGGCGCTATCACTTTTAAATACATAGGTGATCTCCTGTTTGGCGGTACGCAGATTTTTAGTGTAAAAATTACCTTTCTGATCAAGCACTTCGGCGTGGAAAAGGTGAATGGTGTCGCCGGTTTTTGCTTTCAGCTTAAACTGTACCCAACCTACCAGGTTTTGCCCAAAGTCGATCACCTTTTCGCCGGCAGGAGTGGTAAATACTTTAAGCGGCAAAAATTTCTCGTGTTTTTTTACTGTTGGGCCAACAGTGGTGATCAGGTTGCTTTTGATGCTTTCGTCTGTTTTTACGGTATCCCAGGTAGCATCCTTATAAAGAGGATCTGACCATCCGGTCTTCTCCTTGCGGGCATCATAAACCTCACCATCAAAAAATGACGATGAACGGATAGGCCCATAGGCTACCTTCCAGCTTTTGTCTGAGGTGATCACCTCGCGTTTGCCGTTGGTATAAACTATCTCGAGCTGATAAAGCAGGGCCAGTTTTTTACCGTAGACATTCTTTTTGCGATTGTAGGTATAGCCCCTGTACCAGCCGTCGCCGATGGTTACGCCGGTAGCATTATCACCTCTTTTGAGCAGCGAAGTAACATCATATACCTGGTATTGCATGCGTTTATTATAGCTTGTCCAGCCGGGCGCGAAGTAATCGTTGCCAACCCTTTTGCCGTTGATCTGTGCTTCAAATACGCCATGGGCGGTGATGTATAAATGGGCGGCTCGTATTTTATGATCGAGTTTAAATGCTTTACGAAACATAGGGCTTGGGCCGCCGGTAGTATCAGATACATAATTATCCTGGATCCATTTAGCCGACCAGTCTTCCTGTTTCAGTAAACCCATTTTCCAGAAATTCACCATGCTCCAGGGTGTCACTTGGTTTTTATTGTTCCAAACCCTTACCTGCCAGTAACATTTTTCGCGCGAGGTAAGCATCGGTCCGCCGTAATATACGTGTGCCGATTCATCCGACGGAACCTTGCCCGAGGTCCAGATGAGGTTTTGCCCTTTGGTTAGCGATACCGCGTTGGTACCCACCCGTATCTCGTAATAAGTTTGTTGTATGTTGCGGTCCTGGGTTATCAGTTTCCAGCTCAGGCGCGGGTTGGCCGCGTCAACAGCTATAGGATTAATTTTATACTCACATATCAAATTATCAACCCTAAAATTAACAGGTACATTTTGAGCCTGTGCAAAGCCCTGGTGGCAAATAAAAAGTAATATTACGATACTCAGGCACATCTTTTTGAGCGTGCCTGTTTGGGCTATATAATTCATGCTATTAAATATAGCTTAAGAACGGTTTTTGTTTGTATATATAACATATTTTTTAGCCTCAAAATTAAATATGATGGCATTGTTACAAATTATCAGAGCCAAGACATTAGAGTCAAGGACCAAGATAAAAGCAAAAAAACGAATTATTATTTACTTTACTTTCTTGATTCTTGACTCTAATGTCTTGATTCTAATCTTTAGTGTTCTAATTGCCCTTCACCTAACGGATATTGGAAAAGCAGGCGGATATTGGTGTACGCGGCTGAATTCACAGTCCAATATGGTTTTTTGATCGCTTTTTCCCTGGCGCCATGGGCAGTCATTACGGCCACGGCTTTTCCGGTACGCAGGAGGTCAAACCAACGGTGATTTTCGAAGCATAGTTCAATTTGCCTTTCATGTGCTACAGCCGTACGAAAATCCTCCTGGCTAGCCACGTTCAGCGTAGGATCGGCATTACCGGCACTTTTATCGGGCAGCCCGGCACGTTCCCTTACCAGGTTTAAATACCTGAAGGCATCGCCCCCACCTGCAAAGCCCTGCTCATTCAGGCACTCTGCCAACATCAGGTAAACATCGGAGTAGCGATACACCGGGAAGTTATTACCGGTGATACCCTGAACCGCGCCTATGCTTTGGTACTTTTTGATAAAAGGCATAGTGATACCATACTCGTCAGAGGTAAAAGTTTCATCAACCGAAGCTTCCCTTCTGTTATCATCGGGCTCATAGGCATCCAGCAGGTCCTGCGTTGGTATATTCCAACCGTTTTGGGCGCCGTTGGCTATTTCATAACCGGTTACCGAATCGTCATATACATCCCAGGGCACAAACGTATCTATAAAATCGCTGCCCAGGCCATTGGGGCCTTCGATGTACTGGATCTCAAATATCGACTCGGGGCCGTTTTCTTTAGTGAGATCAAAATTATCGGCATAGTTGGCATTCAGGTGGTAAACGTTAGAGGCAATAATACTTCGGAGCAAGGGCACGGCCAGGTCGAATTTTTTCTGGGTCATGTACACTTCGGCAAGTAAGGTTTCGGCAGTGCCTTTAGTTACCCGGCCTTTGTTGCCAGCGCCGGAGTATTGAGCAGGTAATTTGGCTATGGCAGCAGTAGCATCGGCAATTATTTGTGTATAAACATCGGCAACATGAGCTTTGGTAGCTACTTTAAATGCTTCACTTACCGATTGTACTTCGGTGAGTACCAAAGGCACATCGCCAAACATACGCACTAAGTTAAAATAGTTAAAAGCACGTAAAAAACTGGCCTGACCGCCAATAGTATCAGCAACAGCAGCAGGCAGGTTAGCTGCCGGTAAACGCGCTAAAATAACATTGCACCTGCCAATAGCAGTAAAACTGGCATTGAAGAAGGCGCCAACCATATCGTTATTATTCAGTTCACGGAATTCATCTATCTCCTCTTTATTGGTACCAGAGCGGTCGTTAGGATTAAACTCATACGATGTATTGTCTGACCGCATTTCGCCCATGGCCCAAAAGGAGCCCGTATATAAACCCTGCAAGGGGGCATAGGCACCATTAATTGCCTGGGTAAACTGGGCCGGTGTTTTAAAGAAATTGGCCTTATTTTCGGTATCAGTAGGTTGAAGGGCGAGATAATCCTTTTTACAGCCGGTAATACCAGCGGTGGTAAGGATCAAAAATAGATATATGTATTTTTTCATGTCTTCAGTTGTTAGTTTATTGGTTCATTATTCCAAAAATCCTTGCTCCAAAATCTTCTAAAAGGTTACATTGCAACCCACAGTATACACCGCAGAAACAGGATAACCGGTAAAATTCACATTTGGCGAAAGCGATCTATTACCGTCCTGCCCGTCGATACCCACTTCTGGGTTACCTCCTTTATAACCAGTTATGAGGATGGCATTCTGCGCACTGAAATAAACCCTGATATTTTTGCTGAATTTGGTTTTGAAGTTGTACCCCAGGTCGATGTTCTTGACCATGAGATAGGAGTTACTTTCCACCCAATATGAAGGGTAGTAATCGCGGGCCAGGTTGGTATTGGATACCGTTGTTGGTAAAAGCCCCGCACCAGGCTGACTGGCAGAACGCCAGCGCTGAATAACCGACTGCTCCACATTAAATACACCATCCAGATTGGTAGTAAATTGCTTATACATATCAAACACATGACCGCCGACAGAACCCGCAGAAATAATGTTCATATCAAAGTTTTTGTATGACAGGTGATTGTTAAAGCCGAAGGTGAATTTTGGCCAGGGGTTGCCAATGGGCACCTGGTCGCCACCATCAATCACCCCATCGCCATTAACATCCTTGTATCGGATGTTACCCACCTGTTCGCCATCAAAATGTGGATATTTATCCAACTCAGCCTGATTTTGGAAAATCCCCTGGAATATATAGCCATAAAACTGCCCTAATGGCAAACCCACCTTGGTAATACTGGTTGGGTTATCATTGGCTGGCGCATCATATATTTGTTGGGTTGTCCCCAGGTCGAGCACCTTATTGCGGTTGAAAGATATATTCATATCTGTACTCCAGTTAAAGCCGCTGCCTACAATATTTTTGGTGGTTAAAGTAAATTCCCAGCCTCTGTTACGTACGTTACCCACATTGGTCAGTGAGTAATCATACCCTGAAGCAATAGGTAAGGCGATACCTTGCAACATGCGTTGTGTATAGCGGTTATAATATTCGGCAATTAAATAAATGCGCCCCTTGAGCAGCGAAAGATCCATGCCTATATCAGTTTGTTTAGTAGTTTCCCATCCAAGCAACTCGTTTCCCAAAACGGTTAAAGATTTCCCTGGAACCAGTACACCGCCAAACGTATAATTCGTTTGGTCAACCGAAGGTATAGATCCATAGTTGATTATATTATTATTCCCGGCAAGGCCGTAGCTGGCGGTAAATTTCAATTGATCAATGAATCCTGTTTTTGGAAAAAACGACTCATCAGAGATACGCCAGCCTCCGGATACCGAGGGGAACGTACCCCACTGGTGCCCTACCGCAAACCTGGATGAGCCATCCCGGCGGACAGAGGCACTTAACAGGTATTTATCTTTATAAGCGTAATTTACCCTACCTATTAATGAAAGTAGTCGCCATTCTTCATCACCCGCACTTGCCGTAACAATAGTTGCGGCATCAACCGACCGTATGACATCATCCGGAAAGCCAGACCCGAAAGTTAAACGGTTATGCGTATTTTCCTGCTGTATGGAGTAATCAGCCAAAGCGGTTAATGTGTGGTTTCCCCATGTTTTTTTGTAGTTAAGGGAGTTTTCATTGAGCCAGTTAAGTGAATTTGCAGAAGTAAATGAACCTATAGCCTTTACCTGTGTACCATCACGATTTGGCGCATTAAATCCTCCAAGGAACGATGGCCGGAAATAATCCTGTGATTTGGTTTGATAATCGACCCCAAATGTTGATTTCGCGGTTAAACCGGGAATGATCCGCCATTCCACATAGGTGTTAGCTAATGCCCGAAACTCGTTTCGGTTATTGGTAATGTTCATCAACTCGCTTACTGGGTTGGCGTTTTGAAATGTACCTGGTGAACCCACCACATTGGTATAAGAGCCATCGGGCTGTTTTACGGGTATAAGCGGGCTTTCCAGATAGGCCTGGCTCAGTACTGCAGAAAGAAAATGGCCATCTGTTTCCTGTAAATTCCTGATACTGTAGGTAGGAGCAATGCTGAGGCCGATTGTTACGTTTTTTGCCACATCAGCATCCATATTACCCTTTAAGGAATACCTTTTAAAACCCGTATTCAGCACCGTACCCTGCTGATCGAAAAAGCCCATCGAAAACAACGATCTTACCTTCTCGGTACCATTGGCAACCGTAACATCATAGTTTTGCATCGGCGCTACACGGGTAACCGCATCAAACCAGTCGGTACCTTTACCCAGCGATGCCGGATTTTTGTAAGCATCCGGTATGGGATTATCAGTTCCATTAGCCTTGTTGGCATCTTCTATAGCCTCCGTACGCCATTGCGCAAATTGAGAAGCCGTCATCATTTTAAGCTTGCTTTGCGGCAATATGGTCTGAATACCGGTAGATGTGTTTACAGTGACTGTCGATTCACCTTTTTTTGCTCTTTTGGTGGTGATCAATATAACACCATTTGCCCCGCGCGAACCATATATGGCGGTTGAAGCAGCATCTTTTAACACACTAATATTCTCGATATCATCAGGATTAATAGTGCTCAGCGGATTGGAATACTGATCAAAGCCCGGAGAAATGGGGAAACCATCAATCACATACAGCGGATCGTCACCGGCCCCTACCGAACCGGCACCCCGGATATTGATAGACACACCACCACCCGGGGTGCCGGTTACCTGGTTCACCGTTACACCGGCCAATTGCCCTGCCAGTTTCAGATCAACGCTGGCCGCCTTAATCTCCTTGATATTGGACATTTTAACAGTTCCTACCGCTCCCGTCACATCCTTCCTTTCCTGGTTACCATAGCCTACCACCACTACTTCATTCAATTGGGTCTTATCCTCTTCCAACACTATATCGATGGAGGTTCGTTTATTTACTGGTTCTTCTTTAGTTTTGAAACCCACAAAAGTGAATACCAATACGGCGTTATCCTCAGCCTGTAAACTAAATTTACCATCGACACCCGTGGTTGCCCCGATGCTTGTTCCTTTTATTTTCACATTAACACCCGGCAGCGGTTGATTTTGGGAATCTTTTACCTGGCCCGTTATGGTTATAGGCGCCTGCACTGGACTAGCCATAACACTTGCATCTTTTTTATTGACGATGATGGTTTTATTGTCAATAGTATAGGTAAAAGGCTCGTTTTTAAAACACTCCTGCAAAGTCTCTTCCAACGACGCATCTTTTAGGGATAAACTAACCGGCTTAGCTCCTTTAATATCGTTGTACTTGTAAAAGAAATAATACCCGCTTTGCTTTTCAATAGCCTTAAATACTTTTTCAATAGCCGTGTTGCTGGTGCTTAGCGTAATGGTTTGCGAGAAACTTTTAGCGCTAAGCTGTAAGCAACCGATAATAACTAATAAGACCGTTAACTTCATAGTTAAAAACAGTTTTGAGGTTGATGTACGGGGTTCATAAAATACTTTACCCCTAAAGTTTAATTGCATAACTTCGTCGTGTTTGGGTTAATGTGTCTGTTAATAAAACTCAGTAAAATTGATCCAATCATTTACGCCGGGAGTGTTGCCTCACTTCCGGTTTTTTTATGAATGGTCAAGACGGGGGGAGACTGCTACTGACTGGGCTGGTATTTGATCATCATGTTATTTGTTGGTGTTTAAAACTTGTTAATTATGGGGTTACTGTTATTTTTTTATTCTCGACCTTAAAATGCACCCGGTTAAGCTCCAGTATATGCAGCACCTGCGACAACTTTACATTGCGCTCAATTTTACCTACAAACTCATCATCAGGTAACTTGCCATCGTATATTACTTCAATATCATACCAGCGACTTATCTGCTTCATGATATCATAGATGCTTGCACGGTTAAATTCAAAAAAGCCATTTTTCCAGGCAATGGTCTGCTCCACATCAACTTCCGCAACCTGTATGTTACCTCCTTTTGCCACGCCCTGCTGCCCGGGTTTCAGAAAACTGCTTGAGCTACCATCATTGAGCTGAACAGATCCCTCCAACAGCGTAGTTTTTATCGCCGACTCATCATGATAGGCCATAATGTTAAAATGAGTTCCGAAAACCTTAACGTGCATATGATCAACCTTTACAGTAAAGGGTTGAACTACATTTTTTACAACTTCAAAATAAGCTTCACCTGTGAGTTCTACACTGCGGGTATTGCCCGTAAAAGCGGTTGGGAATTTTAAGGACGAAGCCGCATTTAGCCACACTTTGGTACCATCGGGTAGTATCACCTGGTATTGTCCGCCACGCGGGGTGCTAATGGTATTCCAGGTAATGGTTTCATTTTGTGTTTGTCCATCACCTTTATCCACGATGTACCTGAGTTGTCCGTCTTGAGTCTTTTGGATACTGATATGGCCTTTTTTGGCCAGAAGGCCAATTTTAGCAGAGTCGAGCACCAGTTTAGTTCCGTTCCCGAGTGTGAGTATGGCCTTGTTATTACCAGGTTCGGCATCGTGTTTAACCAGTTGGGAATGATTTGCCTTAAGTGCTTGTTTATGCGAATAATAATATGCTCCGGCACCAATAAAAATTATAATCGCGGCTGCAGCTATTTTACGAAATGTAAAAAGTTGTTGAACTTTTGATTGCTGCTGTTCATGTACGGCCTGTTGCAAACGGTTCAGCATTTTATTTTCGAGCTGATCTTTAAGGCCTAATATCGACTCGTCCCAATGATCCAGATCAGGTTGAAAACGTTCAAAAATATCCAGCAACAATTGTTCTTCTTCGGCAGAGGCTTGTCCGTTCAAGTATTTATCAATCAGTTGTAGTAATTCCTGTTGCTGCACGTGGATTTGTTTTTTTACGGGAGAGTATAAAAAACCGCGTATCCCCTACGTGATATGTATTTTTTCGGACTATTTTTTTATAAAGAGGTACAGGGTGTGCAGCAGTAAAGCACAGCCAATAGAAGTGCGCAGGTGGCGCAAGGCTTTGGTGAGGTGATTTTCGACGGTTTTAGTGGATATGTTGAGTTGCGATGCTATTTCTTTATGGCTTAAACAATCCTCCCGGCTTAGCTTATATACTTCACGGCATTTTTCTGGAAGCGTATTTACAATAGAACTTACCCGGGTACTCAACTCTTTATATTCCATACTGTCATAGGCATCTGGACTGTGGATATAGCTCAGGGCTTCGTCAAAAATATCTGCTCTCACCGGCCCCTTCCGTATCTGCCGATAAACCTCGTAACGGATGCTGGCGTACAGGTAAGCCCGAAGTGAAAATGTGATCTGTATTTGATACCGGTTATTCCAGAGTTTAATAAACAATTCCTGGATGATGTCCTCGCAGGCATGACCGTCTTTTAAAACATGGTAAGCCGAAGTGTATAATAGTGCCCAATATTTTTTATAAATAGCCGCTAACGCAGTTTCGTCATCCAGTTTCAGACGATCTATCAGCTGTATATCACTTAAAACTATTTTGGCAGGCATATTTATGACAAGGGCTAAATGTTAAACCATAAGCTAAATTGAGTTTATATTAACTGAATATGCGTTTCAATACCTCTACTATCCAATACAACTGTAGCACAATCAATTACATGCTTAACAAATTTTACACGGATTGGTTGTGTTAAATTAAAATGAATTTAAAATTTAGTTAAGTATGATATATAAAACAAAAGGGGCAGCTTTTCAGCTGCCCCTTTTGTTACTTATTGAAGATATATTTATAATAAAATACTGTTAGCTAAAGCCAGTTCTTCGGTGGTTACTGTGTGCTGGCGTCCCTTATATATTTTTAGGGTTACATTGGCGTTGAGCTTTTTGAGCAGGCTCACGGTTTCGTTTACCCGACTTACAGGCACATGCGGATCAGGATCACCGGTGGTAACGAGTATGGGTGTTTGACCAAAATCGCCCTGATAGTTTTCGCTGATCAGTTTTTCACCTATCAATCCACCTGTAAAAGCTATCACACCTCCATATTTGCCGGCATTGCGGCTTACGTACTCCAGCGTTAGACATGCTCCCTGCGAAAAACCAAGGAAATAAATATTCTCTTGTGCTATGCCTTGTTCTTTAATATCCTCAACCAAACTGCCGATCACCTCCAGTGCCGAATCGAGGGCAGGTTGGTTATTACTAACCGGAGCCATAAAGCTATATGGGTACCAGCTATGTTCGGTAGCCTGTGGTGCAAAAATAGCATAACCATCCAGTTGCAGGTGATCTTTCAATGTAAGGATACTTACTGCCGATGCCCCACGCCCATGCAGCATGATCATGGCTTTTTTGGCCTGATCGGCGGGTGTCCCCGCTGTAACTATCTGTTTACGATGCGTGTACATGATTTTATATTAATGAAGGTAACGATTTTTCCAGATCCTCGCGAATATTCTCATACTGTGCCGGTAGCTTTAAACCGCTGCCCAATTGATCAACCGGTTCATCAACAGAAAAGCCCGGATTATCGGTAGCCAGTTCAAACAATACACCACCCGGTTCACGGAAATACAGCGAGTAAAAGTAGTTCCTGTCTATCTTGTCGGTGATATGTAAACCCAATACTGCTATCTTTTCGCGGTATTGCATCAATATCTCCTCGTTTTTAACGCGGAACGCTACGTGGTGTACAGAGCCCCCGGCTACATGCCCGGCAACCTCTCCTGCTACTTCTACCAGGTCAACTATCGCCGCGTTATCTACCGCATCAGTCACAAAACGGAAACGGTTCACATGCTGCTCCAATAATTTGTAGCCAAATACATCGGTTAATATTTTAGCGGTAGCATCCATTTTGTTGGTAGTGATAGTAATGTTGTGGAAACCGCGGGTAGCATTTTCAGCCTTCACCTCTGCTGTTTCCCAGGGCAGCCTGTTATCCGCAGTTTTGGGCACAATCAATTCCAACTTTAAGCCATCCGGATCCAATAAAGTAAGGTATTGCTCTCCAAATTTTTCGGCCGGTTTGTTATATAACACGTTATTGGCTTCCAATCTTTTTAACCAAAAATCTAAACTACCCTCAGGTACGCTGTAACCAATTTCGGTGGCCTGACGTGCCCCTCTTCTGCCGGCGGTAATGCCTTCCCACGGAAAAAAGGTAAGAATAGTACCGGGAGTACCAAACTTATCGCCATAATACAGGTGATAAGTTTGCGGGTCATCAAAGTTCACTGTTTTTTTCACCAACCTTAAACCCAAAACACGGGTATAAAAATCATAGTTCTTTTTGGCGTTACCTGCAATAGCAGTAATGTGGTGTATGCCGTTTATTGTATTTTCCATTGTGGTCCTTTCGTGATCAAAAATTAATAATTGTTCTAATTGATGATTCAAAGTTACCCCACAAAACACGGTTTACACTTGATGTAGGATAAGAAATGTGAGGGAGATTTGGGAGTAAGGATTGTTGGGAATTAAGAGCAAAGATAATATCAAGCTGACTTGGAGATATATTCAGGCGATTCAGTTCTCCACCTTTTCCAAAAATCCTTGTTCCTTGATCCCAAAGTCCTTGCTCCAAGACTACACCGCGTTCCGGGGCATGTATATAATAATGCAGGCACCGATCAGGGCAATAGCGGCTCCGATGATATCATATTTATCCGGGCGGAAACCATCAACCTTCCAGGCCCATAACAAGGCAAGCACAATAAATATACCGCCATAGGTGGCGTATACCCTCTGGCGGTTTGCCAGGTAGCCACCACACCGTAAAGGGTCAGTATCACACCGCCCAACAAGCCATACCACAGCGGTTTACCTTCTTTTAGCCATTGCCAAACCAGGTAACCGCCGCCTATTTCAAAAAGGCCGGCCAGTATAAAAATAAGTAGTGATCTGATGATAGCCATTTACCCCTCTGCCTTTGTACTGAACAGGAATACCGCTGACTCACCCAGGATCACCTGGTCGCCTTCATTCATGGGGTGACCGATCTGGGTGGAGTTCAACTTGATCATTTTGCCATCGGCAGCAATATGGATCTTGGTTTTGTTGCCCGGAGGTACGCCACCCTCATCGGCAAATATCATAAAACACTCTGAATCTTTATTCCATTCAATATGAGCGTGCTGGCGACTGATAAACTTATTACTCTCATCCTTACTATCGCCCGGGAACACCAGTTTATTTAAACGGTATGACCCGTTATCGGTAACCGCTTTTTTATCGCGACCGATGTTTATTTTATCGTCGGTAGCTTTAATGATGTACTCCTCCTGTTCGGCCTCTCCATTCAAGATCCGGATATAGGCTACTGCCGAAGACGCGTTGTGCATTACCTGCCTGCGGGTGTGCATCAGGAAAGCAGCATCCAAATCCGGGATCGGGCTTGCTTCCGGCGGAAGCTCATCAACAAATTCCACCTCTATTGTCCAGTCGGATGGTAGATCAAGCGCATAATCATCGGCTATTTTCTGTACTTCGTTCCTGAATTTTTCTTTATCGTGTACATAAACCGCGCCCTCATACAGGTGCTTATCTTCGGGATTAGCAGCTATATAAAGCAGTAGTTCCTTAATATGACCACCTTCGCCGCCTTCTATTTTTTGTAATGCTTCTTTTATAAAACGCAAAAGGGCATCGCGCAGACTTTTTACATCCCATTCGCGTTTCTCACCCTTATTTCCAAATAATTTAAATGCCATGTTTCTGTTTTTTTGAGCAAGGATTGAGAGATCAAGGAATAAAGATTTTTGAACGATACAAAATGCTTTTAAAGTTCTTTCCTTACTCCTTTATCTACAAATCCTTGCCCCATAAATCCTTGTTCCAAAACCCCTACTGCGTGGTATCTGTAGGAAAATTTATTTCCTCAGGTGCTTCTGCTTTTTCATGAATCACCACTTTTTCGGGCTCGAAGCTTTTCATATAACCCTTTTTCAATAACAGCGGGATGATGTGGTTACCGGCCAGATGTACCGCATCCGACGAGCCTCGTGTAGATTCGATACGGATACAAACCACCATATTGCCGGTGCCTTTGGCTTCGGGCGCGAAAAATACGTACCAGCCATCGTTCACGCTTTTATTTTTTACAATACGCTCGGGCGTACCACTTTTACCGGCTACTGCTATATGCAATATAGGTACTTTCGGTGCACTTTGCGCTATCATGTATTGCTTCAGTAAGGCAGCGTACTCCGGTTTTTCGGCCAGTTTAAAGGCCGGTTTTACCGCTATTGCCGTATCGTTGATCTTGAGTACAAAGCGATTAGGGTGCAACATCCCCTCATTAGCCACACCCGATATAAGCCTGGCTACGGCCGCAGGGGTCGCGATCAGCTCACCTTGTCCCCAGGCCATGCCCGATATACCTTTGGCCCTGGTTTTATGGATATTGTTAGGGTCATAGCGCGGCCTGGTATTAAACTCGGTTTTACGCCACAGGGTACGCCATTTCTCTTCCTGCGCATCATTTTCTGGTGGTTTGTTATAATAGTAGCCGCCTACACCATGCAAAAACATCCCAGTTTTCAGGTACAGGTTACCCATATACTCTTCCAGGTGCTGCTGATTAGCCAGTTTGATAAAATATACGTTGTTTGATTTGGCAATGGCCCTTTCCATGGTGATCATCCCGGTTTCATCGGGCTCGATACCTTTTGTCCGGATGCGTTCTTCGGTACTTACATGATACACCACATCGGCAGCGCCCATGCCCAACTTATTAAATGCCGACATGGCTGTGAGCACCTTGGCCGTTGATCCCGGTTGCGAAGCATAGGTAAAACCCAGATCGGTAGTGGTCATCCAGGTAGCCAGTTTATTCTGATCGGCCTGTGCCATGGTCAATTGATCCCAGTTATGCACGGGAGGTAAGGGGTACACCGCCGAAGCCAGTACATCCCCGGTATTCGCTTCCATCACTACTACCGAAACCCGGTTATCCTGCAGCGAGGTATCGGCAGCAATAGCCTGTTGTATACCAGTTTGCAGCTCGGCATCTACCGTAAGCTGTACATCGCGGTTCTTATTTTTAAAAGCGGCTATTTCAGGGCCATTAATGTCGGCTAATAACAACGGTGCCAATGCGCTGTAATCGCGCTTGCTCACCGTCATCTCTTTCATACCACGGGGTAAAAAACGGTCTTCCTGGTAGCGGGAAGCTTTCACGTTGTAGCTGGTAATAGGCATTTTAAATCCACGCAGCTCGGCGGCATGTTCGTACTCGGCGAAGTAACCATTGGTGCTGCCATTAAATACGCCGGTATTTTCGTCGCCCGTCCAAAAGAACATATTTTCTTCAAAAGGGTAATATCTTTCAAGCCGTTTGTGCATAGCCGAATCCAGATCATAGTGCATGATACCGGTAGCAGCCAGTTTTTCTTTTTGTTTTTCTATCAGTTCTGGCTTGCTCGTAGCCAGGATCAATCCGTTACGATCCAACAATGAGCCCGCCTGCAATTTATTCATCAATATGGCGATACGTGGATTATAGCTAAACATGCGCAGACCGCTTTTATCAGCCACCAAAGCCGGTTTTACCACCCAATGCTTATTGTCGGCACTATAACGCGAAACATTTACTGTAAGCAAAATCACCGCGGCCAAAGCAGCAGCGAGGGCGGGCACTAGGTTTTTATCCTGTTGTTTGGTGATAAAACTCATTTGTACCTGCGTACCTTTTACAGAAGATACGGACAGCAGAAAACCAGCCGCCACCATATTGATCACCAATGACGAACCACCATAACTTTCAAACGGCAGGGATACGCCGGATAAAGGCAGCGCCCCTATCGATCCACCGGCTATAAGGATAAATTGTACAAAACTACAAACACCAATACCTGCGCTGAGATAAAACAGCAGTGGCGTACCCGTTTGCCGACCAATGATGATGGAGCGATGTAAATAAAGTAAGAACAGTATAAATATGGCCGCCATACCTGCCCAGCCAAACTCCTCGCCGATGGATGGCAATATCATATCGGTATGGGCCTCGGGAATGGTTTTGGCAAAACCCTGACCAACACCTGTACCGCTTAAGCCACCACTGGCCATGGCCCAGAGTCCGTTAGCTACCTGGTCGCCTCCATACACTTCATTGTTCCAGGGATCCTGCCAGATGGCTTTACGTTCTGTTAATCGTTCAACAGGGCCGGGAATGATCTTGCCCAGAC
>Ga0207671_10001375_pt1 | contig 28323 bp, 26 predicted proteins | sample KBSC24metaG_FD_184352 | JGI IMG/M metagenome (GOLD analysis project Ga0207671, IMG submission 184352) | Corn rhizosphere microbial communities from Kellogg Biological Station, Michigan, USA - KBS C2-4 metaG (SPAdes) (version 2) | ecosystem: Host-associated > Plants > Roots > Rhizosphere > Soil...
GCGAGATCATCCGGTGCCTCAAGCGCTACGTCGCACGCGAACTGTTCCGACACATCCAACCCGCTTCGGCGCCGAGCAGGACTTGACAAGTCATAGGAGCAGGACTTGACAAGTCATAGGGGCATCTACGCCACCCACAAGACAGAGAGCATCAAGAAGTGGCTGCTGACCCATCCCCGCTTCCAGCTGCACTTCACCCCAACCGGATCTTCCTGGCTGAACTTGGTGGAGCGCTGGTTCGCCGAACTGACGAACAAGAAGCTACGCCGCGGCGTCCACCGCTCCACCCAGGCCCTTGAGCGCGACATCCGCGCCTGGATCGCCGACTGGAACGACGATCCACGCCCGTACGTCTGGACCAGGACCGCCGACCAGATCCTCGAGACCTTGGCAAGTTACTGCCGACGGATCAACGACTCAGGACACTAGGGCTCGTCTGAAGTTGTGTTCATGTGGCGGGGGAAGGTCTGCGGACCCAGATGAGCGATTCACGGAGGTGAAGCCCACCACGTAGCTGTCGGGCGTCTTGTCATAGCGAGTTGCCAGGCCGCGCCAGGGCTTGAGTGCCAGGCATCCGCTGGGTCGAGGTAGTGCGAGCGAGCCAGCGCAGCCGGCACTCCGCCTCTCGGGAAGCTCCCCCACCGCAACGTTTGATCCGAAAACGGAACCGGTACGACATAGGAGCCGAGATGCGACGCCGATTCCGAGGAGCCTGCTGTGCCCGCAACCCGACTGTTCGCCGATAGCAACTACTCCGGCACTTCCACCGACCTGGAGGAAGGCGATCACAACCTCGTCGACCTGAACGACAAGGTCAGCTCGCTGACCGTAACGCCCGGCTACCAGGTCACCGTCTACACCGATAAGGACTGCACCGGAGCGTCCAGGACGTTCACGGGCGACACCTCCTACGTCGGCGACGCTCTCAACGACAAGATCTCGTCGGTACGGGTCGCCAAGGTTTTGTACTTCGACGGTGTGGACCCGCTGGTCAACGTGGATTCCTGACCCGGTCGACGGCCCTGGCCTCGTTCTTGTTCATCGCTCCGGTTCTCCCCTGGTCGTGGCGACCTCTCGCACGGTGAGGCCGTAGACACCGGCGTAGAACTCAACCGCTGCGGATACAGCTATGTGTCGGGACTCCAGCTACGTGGATCGCTCATCTGGATCCGCAGCCTTTCCCCGCCGCATGAACACAACTCCAGACGAGCCCTAGCCCAGATGCGCCCGATCGCCCGGCTCGGCCCAATCCACCTCGGGCCCGAACGGCACAAGCCCGGACGGATTGATCCACGTGTGCGTCCGGTAGTAATGCTGCTTGATCTGGTCGAAGTCCGTGGTGCCGCTGAACTCGCTGCGCTGATACAGATCCCGCGCGTAGCCCCACAGGTTCGGGTAGTCGGCGATCCTGCGAAGGTTCGTCTTGAAGTGCGTGCCGTACACGGTGTCGAAGCGCACCAGCGTCACGAACAACCGGATATCGGAGATGGTCAGCCGGTTGCCGAACAGGTAGCGGCGCGTGGCCAGGCGCTGCTCCACATCGTCGAGGGCCGCGAACAGTGACAGAACCTCCTGTTCGTAAGCATCCTGCGACGGCGCGAAGCCGCACCGGTACGGGCCGTTGTGGATCCGCTCGAACAGGAACTCGTTGAGCTCGTCGATCTCCGCCCGAAGCGAGACGGGGTAGAGGTCGATCTCGGTGAGCGCCCACCGCTCGAAGGATGTGGCGATGTCGATGTCCAGGGTCCGGAAGTCGTTGCTGGCGATCCGCTTGGTCTCGCGATCCCACAACACCGGCGCGGACGCGTGCCCCTCGAAGCCGGCATCGGTCGCCTCGTACGCCTCGCGCAGCAGCGCGAACCCGTTCACCTCGTCCAGGCCGTGCCCCGAACCCTCGCGGAAAGCCCAGCCCCGGCCGTCGCGCATCGGATCGAGCACGGACACCGAGATCACATCCTGAAGGCCCTTCAGCTCGCGCACGATCGTGCTCCGCTGGCAGAACGGGCACGGCCGCGCCACGTAGAGGTGGTACCGGCCCGCCTCAGCGTCCTCGGCGGTGATGCGGTTCGGGAAGGCGGGGCCCGGCCTGGCCATCGGCTTGTCCGCGGGCTCCGGTTCAACCGTCGCGCGCGGCTTCGGCGCCCCGTAGGCACCATGGGCGTCGAAGTCGACGGGGCTCGCTGCGCGGGGTGTGACCGTCATGAAGGCAACCCAATCCCTTCTCATCCTCGTCGATACGACGGCAACAAGCTTCCCAGAAGGGCAGGGGTGGATGCGGGGACCGGACGAAGCCGAGTTCGACGAGCTCGTCGCGGGGCGGGCGCACGCTATGCGGCGCACCGCCTACTTGATGTGCGGGGACTGGCATCAGGCGGAGGACCTGGTGCAGGTGGCGTTCATGAAGCTGCACGCCTCATGGCACCGCGTGAGGCGCCAAGAGGCCTTCGACGCCTACCTCCGCAAAACGCTCTTACGCGCCTGCATCGATGAGAAACGTCGCGCCCGCTGGCGGCGGGAGGCACCCACCGACATCCTCCCGGAGGTCCCCGACCCCGCCCCGGAGCACGACGGCGTCCGCGCCGTCCTCGTCGACGGCCTGCGGCAGCTCCCGCCGAGGCAGCGCGCGACGCTGGTCCTGCGTTACTTCGAGGACCTGAGCGTGGAGGACACCGCCCGGGCACTGGGCTGTTCCCCCGGCACTGTGAAGAGCCAGACCTCGAAGGGTCTGACGACGCTGCGCGGCATCGTCGATCCGACCCACCTCGCGCGGACGGAGGAAGTCGCATGAACGACCAGGACTGGATGCACGACCTCTTCGACCGCTCCCGCCGCGAGCCCGAGCCGGCATGGAGCCCGGACACCAGGGCGATCGCGATCGGCGGCCGGCGGCGCTGGCGTCTGCGGGCCGCGTCGGTCGGCGGCGGGGCGCTCGGCGCGCTGGCCGTGACGGCCGCGGTGGTGATCGGGCTCGGCGGCTTCAGCAACGGCGCGGAGGTCAAGCCGGGGGTGAAGAAGCCGCGCTCGACCAGCGTCTTCGACTACGCCTCGATCTCCGCGAACTTCTCCGACGGCCGGTCGACGAACGCGATTCCGGTCTCGGCGGTCGACAAGATGTCGGCGCTGATCGACGACCTCGACCCCGGCCACGCGCACCTGCGCGAAATGGGTCGCGCCGCCGGCATCCCCGGCCCGCGCTACCAAATGGTCGGCGACGGCAGCTCGGCGGTGAAGAACATCACCAAGTTCATCGCCACCTCGGTCTACACCACCGACGGCACCGTGCCGCGCGTCGGATCGAAGGCTCCGAACGGCAGCCTGGAGATCACGGTCGCCGGCGACACGGGACACCTGGGTCACAACAGCTACAACACGCCGGACGTCAGCGTCTACAACATCCCGTGTGGCTACATGCTCATGGACGCTTTCATGGACACGCCGCCGACTCACGACGCGCACTGGTCGAAGTGCGTCTCGACTCCGCTTCCCGACGGCTCGAAGGTGGACAGCTCCTCCACACCGGACGGCCAGGGCACGGTGACGGTGGCGATCCGGGAGTACCCGAACAACGGAGGCGGGATCGTCGCGATCTGGACCGACTACGCCACCTGGAGGAGCACCCTGGACCACACCACGACCCTGCCGGACCGGGCACCGGACCCGTCCATGGTCCTGAAGCCGAACCCGTTCAGCGAGCAGCAGCTGGCCTCCACGCTGGCGGGCCCGGAGTTCGCCCCGACAGACAAGGGCAAGCCCAAGCCGGTCGGCAGCGGCCCGAGGCAGTTCCTGAAGACCGGCGACCTCAGCGCCGACGCGGCCTATGATCCCTCGTCTTCGAGCGGCGGCACCGGCGACCTCCCGATGGACAACGGCTGCGACTACAAGGACATCAATCCCCTCGCGAAGCAAGGCCGCGTGGCCGCCTACACGGCGACCACTCCCAGCGGCAAGAAGGTGACAATCTCAGAACTGGAATATCCGCTGCCCTCCGGCACCGGCCCGGCCACCCTGGCCACGGCGCGCAGCCAGGCCAAGGGCGGCTGCGACCAGCAGGCCTCGCTGTATTCGAAGGACACCGCGAAAGACCTCCCCGCCGGAATCGGCGACGGGGCGTTCCTCGAGAACGGCATCGGAACCGGCGCGGTCACGGTCTGGATGCGCTTCGGCGACACGATCGTGCGGATCGACGTCACGCAGAACCAAGTCACGCAGGGCCCGTCCATGCCCGACCTGTCGGCGCCGGCCGACCAGGCCTGGCTGGTGAACGTCGCGAAGGCGGCGGCGGGGCACTGGACGGCGAAGGACTGACCGCTCCCGATCCCGCTCGGCCCGATTCACCGGAGCGCGCCGCCTTGCCGAGGCGGCGCGCTCCGGCGTCACGCAGGGCCGGAGTATCCGGATTCGGCGGCATTCGCCCGCTCACCAGTCGATAAAGCGAGACTTCTGAAAATGTTCTGATTTTCCCCCGCCATGCTCACCTCCGTACGGGGACGTATCCGAGCCACACGGAGCATCCGGAGGACAGCAGCGTGACCGCATCCACGACGACCGACGGCGCCGTCCACGACCATCTCGTCATCGGAGCCGGCCCCGCCGGCCTCCAGCTCGCCCGGCATCTGCAGGAGGCGGGCAGCCGGTACACGGTGCTGGAAGCCGGGGACGCCCCCGGCACGTTCTTCGCGACCTTTCCGCGGCACCGGACCATGATCTCCTCGAACAAGCCGCACACCGGGACCGACGACCCCGAGCTCAACCTGCGGATGGACTGGAACTCGATCCTGTCCGACGACCCGCGTCTGCTGTTCACCCGCTACACCGAGCGCTACTTCCCGCCGGCGGACGTGCTGCGCCGCTACCTCGCCGACTTCGCGGCGATCTCCGGCCTCGACATCGCCTACAACAGCCGCGTCGAGCGCATCGAGCGTCCCGAACCCGGCGGCCCCTTCGTGGTCACCGCGCGGGACGGCAGCGTCCGGCGCGCCGCGAACGTCGTCGTCGCCACCGGCGTCTCCCAGCCCTACATCCCGCCGATCCCCGGCATCGAGCACGCCGAACAGTACGCGACCATGCCCGTGGACCCGGCCGACTTCACCGACCAGCGTGTCCTGATCCTCGGCAAGGGCAACTCCGCCTTCGAGACCGCCGACAACCTCATCGAGAAGGCCGCGGTCATCCACGTCGCCGGCCCCGACGGCGTCAAGCTGGCGTGGAAGACCCACTACGTCGGCCACCTGCGCGCCGTCAACAACAACTTCCTCGACACCTACCAGCTCAAATCCCAGAACGCGATCCTCGACGGCACCGTCCTGGACATCGCGCCGCAGGCCGACGGCGGCTTCCTCGTCCGCTTCTCCTTCGTCCGGGCCGACGAGGTCGTCAAGGAGCTGTACTACGACCGCATCCTGTGCTGCACCGGCTTCCGCCTGGACACGGCCCCCTTCGCCGAGGAATGCAGACCGGAGCTCGTCATCGACGGCCGCTTCGCCGAGCTGACCTCGGCCTACGAATCGGTCAACGTCCCCGGCCTGTATTTCGCCGGCACCCTGATGCAGCAGCGCGACTTCAAGAAGGCGACAACCGGCTTCATCCACGGCTTCCGGTACACCGTCAGGGCTCTGAGCCGCATCCTCGACCAGCGCGGAACGGCAGCTCGGGCCTGGCCGAGCCGGGCCGTGGGCGCGACGCCGGAAGCGCTGGCCGACGCGGTGATCGAGCGCGTCAACCGCAGCTCGGCGCTGTGGCAGCAGTTCAGCGTGATGGCCGATGTCATCCTGCCTTCCGAACAGGCCGAGGCGCGGTACGTCGAAGAAGTCCCCGTCTCCTACGCCCTCGACGGCGGCCTCGGCACCACCGCCGACGACACGCTCATCCTCGTGACCCTGGAGTACGGCCCCGACCACGACAAGGTCGACCCCTTCGACGTCACCGTGAAGCGCACCGCCCAGAACGACGCGGATCGGGCCCACGACGCGGCGTATCTGCACCCAGTCCTGCGCGTCTACCGTGACCGCGACGTCGTGGCCGAGCATCACCTCGCCGAGAACCTGGAGAACCACTGGGACGGCGAGGCTTCACACCGCGCGCCGCTGGTGGCCTTCTTCGAGAAGGTGGCGGCCCGGTGAGTGCCGCCGCGCTCAACGTCCGCGAGTTCGAGGCCCTCGCGTACAAAACGCTCGATCCCGTCTACTACGACTACATAGCCGGCGGCTCCCGCGACGAGATCACGGTGCGCGCCAACGAGGAAGCCTTCACCCGGCTCAGCCTTCTGCCACGCGTTCTGCGCGGCAGCAAGCAACGCGACCTGTCCGTCACCCTGTTCGGCGCGCGCTCCTCCATGCCCGTTCTGATCTCGCCGACCGCCTTCCACCGCCTGGTCTGCGCCGAAGGCGAGGTCGCCACGGCTCGGGCCGCCGCCCGCGCCGACACCGTCATGATCGCCAGCATGGCGAGCACCGTCGCCGTCGGGGAGGTGGCCGCCGCCGCCAGAGCCGCAGCGCCGCCCGACCGCGAGCCCACGCTGTGGTTCCAGCTGTATCTGCAGCCTGATCTGGACGACACCGAAGCCCTGATCGGCCGGGCGGCCGCTGCCGGCTGCCGGGCGCTGGTGGTCACCGTCGACTCCCCGGTGCTCGGCGCGAACGAGCGCAACCAGCGCAACCACTTCCACGACCTGCCGCCCGGCCTGGCCTGCGAGAACCTGCGCAACCTGCGCGGCGACGAGCCGGGGGACGTCCGGCAGATCGCCATGTCCCCGGAGCTGTCCTGGGACCACATCGACTGGCTCCGGGAGCACACGGACCTGCCGATCCTCCTCAAAGGTGTCCTGCATCCCGAGGACGCGCGGATCGCCGTCGGCCACGGCGTCGACGGCCTGCTCCTGTCCAACCACGGCGGCCGCCAGCTCGACACCGTGCCCGCGACGATCGACCTGCTCCCGGAGTTCGCCGCGGCGGTCGACGGCAGCGTCCCGGTTTTGCTCGACGGCGGCATCCGGCGCGGTACCGACGTGGTCAAGGCCCTGGCCCTCGGCGCCGCGGCGGTCGGTGTCGGCCGCCCGATCGTGTGGGGATTGGCGGCGGCGGGGGAGGAGGGCGCCACGCGGGTCCTGGAGCTGCTGCGCGAGGAGCTGGACCACACGGTCGCGCTGTGTGGCGCCCGCGACTTGGCCGACCTCACTCCCGACCTGGTCCGGCCGGCCGCCGGAAGCGGGAGCCGACGGTGAGCGGGACGGCCTGGGGTTGGAGCGCGGCTGCGGCGGTGGTCGTGGCAGTGCTGGCGAGTCTGCCGTTCTGGCTGCCAGGCCTCGTCGTGGCACTTCGAGTCCGTATATTCGCCCTCGTCAACGGCGACGAGGGCATTCCGGTGCCGGGAAAGCTCGTGGGCACCGAGGATTTCAAGCGCCTGTATGCGGATCCGGCGGCCAACGGACGCAGCCGGGGAGCTGCGCTGTCGGACCTGTTCTGGTATTGGCTCGCGCCGGGTCCCCAGGTCCATCAGGAGCACCTCGAACCCGGGCCGCGCTATGACGACGTCGCCCGCACCACGCGGCGAACGATCACCCGCCTGCGCAAAGACGATTGGGAAGAACTCGTCGCCCGTTGTGCGGCAACGGAACTCGACCGCCTTGGCGTTACAGCGACTCGTGCGCGAGTCGTCCGCCTGCGCGATGCGATGATGCCGTTGTGGGCCTCGGTCTACTACGAGGTCGTGTTCGGCGAGCGGTGTCCGCCCGATGCGCGCGACCTGATCGTGGCCAATGCCGAGGACGTCGTCAGCGCTCTGAAATGCACGCGCCTGCGGCACATGGGTCGCCGGGAGCGCCTCACTCGCTACCTGCGTGGCAAGATCGACGCCGGCGCCGTCCCGTACGGTCTGCCGGCCATGCTCACCGAGCAGGAGCAGGCCTTCTACCTCCAGGGCACGTACTTCAACACCGCCGTGGTGCAGATGTCCGAGGCGATGGCGCATCTGCTGCTGGCCATCGCTGCCCGCCCGGATCTTCAGCGGCGGCTTCGCAAAGAGGCCGACCACCGACAGCACTCTGCGTTGCTCGACCGCGTGATCGACGAGACCTTGCGCGTCTACCCGCTGTTCGGCGTCGCGCACCGGATCACCTCGGCGCGGATCGCGCTGGGCGAGACGGTGATCCCGGCCGGATCGGTGCTGCTGTTCAACTACGCCGACTTCCACCACGCCGGGGCCCCCGACGCGGCCGAGTTCGATCCCGACCGCTGGTTGCGTGAGCACCTCGAACAGGTCAACAACATCCCCTTCGGCGTCAGCGCGAACCGGCCGTGCCCCGCGCGCGGCATCGCACCGCTGACCATGCGCGTCGCGGCGGCTGAAGTGCTGCGGCGCTACGCGCTGTCCACGTCCGCCGGCCACACGCGCTCGCTGCCGAACCGTGGCCCCTGCCTGCTCACGCCGCTGGACGCCGACCAGCGTGAGCCGCGCCGACCGGCCGCACGGCTGGCGCTGTTGCGCGTGCGCGACCGCTGGGAGGACGTGTGGCGCAGCCTCGTCCAGCTCGTGCTCGGCACGTACATGGTCTGGGACGCGCGCCGCCTTCGCTTGTGCCGCACCTACTTCGCCGCTCAGGAGGCCGAGCAGTGAGTGCCAACGCCCTGGCTCCCCGTTTCTTCATCGCCGTCGTCGTGATCCTGCTGTTCTGCCGTCTGGTGTCCTGGACGATCGGCCGCGTCGGCCAGCCTCCGGTCGTCGGCGAGATGGTCGCCGGCGTGCTGCTCGGGCCCTCGTTGCTCGGCGCGATCGCCCCGCGGGCCGAGCACGAGCTGTTCCCGGCCGCGCTCAAGCCCGTGCTCTACGTCGCCGGCCAGATCGGCCTGGTCGCCTTCATGTTCCAGGCCGGGCACGAGTTCCGGTCGCACCTGGACAGACACATCGCCCGGGCCGCTGTCGCGGTGTCGACCGCGGGCATCCTCGCGCCGCTGACCCTGGGCGTCCTGCTGGCCATCGGCGCGCAGGGCCGGGTCGGCATCTTCGTATCCGGAGTCTCCCCAGGCGTCACAGAGGCCTTCGTCGGAGTCGCGCTGGCCATCACCGCCTTCCCGATGCTCGCGCGCATCATCACCGAGCGGGGCCTGTCCGGCACCCGCTACGGTTCGCTCGCTCTGGCCAGCGGCGCCCTCGACGACGTGGTCGCCTGGTGCCTGCTGGCCGGTGTGCTGGCCGTGGCCTCCGGGAAGCCCAAGCCGATCGTCGTCGCTCTCGGCGGCATCGTGATCTTCGGCGTGTTCGTGTTCCACGTCGCCCGACCACTGCTGGCCAGGACCCTGAAACAGGGTGGTTCGGTGAGCGAGGGCCAGGTGCTGATCGTGGTCGCGGTGTTGTTCGCAGCAGCCTGGTTCACCGACGAGATCGGGCTCTACGCGGTCTTCGGCGCCTTCTGCGTGGGCATGGCGATGCCGCGCGGCGCGACCTCGGAACGTGCGGTCGGGACCATCAGCCACAGCAGCCGGATCATCTTCCTGCCGATGTTCTTCGTCTACTCCGGGCTCAACACGCGCTTCGGTCTGCTGGGCGAGCCGGCGCTGCTGGTGTTCTCGCTGTTCGCCGTCGTCGTGGCCGTGGTCGGCAAGTTCTGCGCCTGCTGGCTCGCCGCGCGCCTGAGCGGACAGGACCAGGCCACCGCCGTCCGGCTCGGGACGCTGATGAACGCCAGAGGCCTGATGCAGCTGATCGCGCTGAACGTCGGCCTGCAGGCCGGGATCATCAACAGTGAACTTTTCACGGCGCTGGTTCTGGTCGCGCTCGTCACCACTTTGATGGCCTCGCCGGCGTTGTCGCTGCTGGACCGCACGATGCCGATCCGGTCCGAGCGGACCGGCGCGGAAACCGGCGCCGAACTGGCCGCGGCCCCCGGGTGAAAACAGGGGCCTGAGATCAATGTATGACATAATCCGACCTCATGGCAGCGCCGGAGGCCGCGAGGGCCAGACTGCTGGTCGTCGAGGACGACACCGAGCTCGCCGCGCTGCTCAGGACCCTCATCGAGGGCGAGGGCTACCACGTGGACACCGCGCACGACGCGCAGCGCGGCCTGCATCTGGGCCTGGTCCACGACTACCGGGTCATGGTGATCGACCGGCGGCTGCCCGGGATGGACGGCCTGGACCTGGTCGCCGGGCTGCGCCGCCGTGCGGTCACGGCCAGGGTGCTGATCCTCACGGCGCTCGGCGCCCACGCCGAGCGCGTTCGGGGACTCGACGGCGGGGCCGACGACTACCTGACCAAGCCCTTCGACGTCGAGGAGCTGCTGGCCCGCATCCGCGCGCTGGACCGCCGCTTCACCGACTCCTGCGACCTGCTCCGCCTCGGCGCGGGCTTCCTGGACCGGCAGGCGCACGACGTGGCCCTGGCCGACGGGACCCGCGTCCCGCTCTCCCCGCGCGAATTCGACCTCCTGCACACCCTGGCGGCGCGGCCCCGTGCGATCCACTCGCGGTCCCAGCTGCGCGCCGAGGTGTTCCCGGACACGGCGGCCGAGTCCGTCGTCGACACCTATGTGTACTACCTGCGCCGTAAGCTCGGCCGGCAGATCGTGCGGACCGTCTACGGCCTCGGATACCGGATAGGCCTGCTGTGATCCTGCGACGGTCCGCACCGCCGGCCCCCGAGCGGCGCATGCTCACCCGGGCCGCCGCGGCGCTCGCGGGCCGGATCGCCGCGGGCTTCCTGATCGCCTTGATGCTGCTCGGTTTCTGCGCCTACCGGGTGGTCCTGGACGAGCAGCGCACGCAGGCCGGGCACCAGATGGGCATGGCGCTGGACTTCGGCAGCCCGGACACGGTGACGCCGTGCCTGTGGCTGTTCGAGATCGACGGCGCGGACGTCCGGCGCCCGGCGCAGGCCCCGGCCGGGTTCCCGCTGGAGCCGGCGGTCGCCGGCGCGCAGGAGGGGGCGGAGCCTTCGCGGACGCACGTGAGAATCGGCGAGACCGTGTACGACGTGCTGACGGTGCGGCGCGGTGGCGTCGTCAGGCAGGCGGTGCTCGACACGTGGTATCAGCAGGCTGATCTGGACCATCTGGTGCGCGCGCTGGTGCTGACCGGGCTGCTCGGCGTGGTGATGGCGACGATCGTGGGCGCGGTGCTGGGGCGTCGGTCGATCGCGCCGTTGGGGGACGCGCTGGAACGGCAGCGGCGGTTCGTCGCCGACGCCAGCCATGAGCTGCGCACGCCGCTGACCCGGCTGCACACGCGCGCGCAGATGCTGTTGCGCTGGCGGCCCGAGCTGCCCGACCGGCTCACCGCCGAGCTCACCGCGATGGTCCAGTCCGCCGGCGAGCTGAACGACGTGGTCGAGGATCTGCTGCTCTCGGCGGGGATGCGCACCGATCCCGACCGCAGCGAGCAGTTCGACCTGGCCACGCTCGCGGCCGAGGTGATCGAGGCGGAGCGGCCGCGCCTGGCCTCGCGGGTGCTGGTGCTGAACACGGTCGGCGAGGTGCTGACGATCAGGGGTGCGCGCTCGTCGGTCCGCCGCATGATCTCGACCCTGGTCGACAACGCCGTCAGCCACACCGAGCCGGCCGGCCGCATCGAGATCTCGCTGCGCCGGGCCGACCGGGGCATCGTCGAGCTCGAAGTCACCGACGACGGCACCGGCTTCGACCCGGTCGACCGCGACCGCATCTTCGAGCGCTTCGCGCAGAGCGGCAGCCCCGGCCCGCACCACTTCGGCCTCGGCCTGGCGCTGGCGCGCGAGATCGCGACCGACCACGGCGGCACCATCCGCGCCGTCGGGCGCCCCGGGGCGGGGGCGACGTTCACGGTGCGGCTGCCGGCTACGAGCTGACGGGCAGTGCTTTCGGCTTCGAGGCGCTGGAGCGCATCAGGGCTGGAGCCCTGATGCGCTAAGCGATCCGCAGCCGTGTGCCCGTTTTCGGTTGCGGCTCTTGCCCCGGCTGCTGTTCGCCCGGTTCGGTCTCTTCGTTCTTCTGGGACACGTACTCGGCGACGCTGCCGTCCCGGGCCGGCAGCCACACCTCGACTTCGCGCCGCCGTCCCCGGGTGACGCGTCCGGTGGCGGTGATGGTGACGTGGCGTCCGGTGAGATGGCCGGTGCCGTCGCCGAGGCCGTTCCACTGCGGGTCGTGGGTGGTCAGGGCCAGGTGCGCCGCCTCCCACGGGCTGGTGACGACCAGGACGCAGCCGCGCTGGCGTTCGGTGGGGCGCACGCGCTGAGCGAGGCGCCGCAGCTGGGTGGCGTTGGGCCGCCGCGGTGCGTGCAGCAGGACGAGGTCGACGGCACCGGCGAGGATGGCGGTGGCGTCGAGCCAGCGCTCGCCGGGGTCGTCGAGCATCAGCACCTTGGACAGGTCGGCGCCGAGCCCGGAGGCGGCGGCGATGCCGAAGTTCGGGAACCCGATCACGCCGGCCCAGGCCCCGCCCGCCGTCGCCCCGGCGATGAGCGCCAGGGTCAGGTAGGAGACGGCGCCCTCGGGCGGAAACGTGCCGCCAGCGCGCGGCGGCGTGGCGACGATGGTGCCGCGCTCCAAGACGCCGCCGGGCACGAGCGGCCGCAGCAGCGCGTGGATGGGGATGTCTCCGCCCTCGGAGGGCGCGCGGCGCCGGGCTTGGGCTTCGGGGCGCGTCTCCGGCGCGGTGCCGTTGTCGACGAGGTGCCGGCGCAGGCGGGCGAGGGCTTCGCCACGGTCCTGCCTCGGTAACGGGACGGCCATGACCCGGCGGTCAGCCGGCCGACGGGGACACGAAGATCATCGCCGAGGGCGCAGGCACCGTGGCGTCGGCGATCGGCTCGCGGGGTTCGGAGGTCATCGCTGGAGGTTATTCGAACAAATATGCGAGCGCAACGAATCGGCTCCGGATTCACCGGATCGGGTGATGGGCGTGTTCCGCAGGGCGCGTCACACGGGCGGTGCGGGTCGTCACTCGGGCGGTGCAGGTCGTCGCGCGGAGGGGTCGGCGGCGTGCTCGACTTGGCCTGACAGTTCCCGCTTCGACACGTCTGGAGACCCGCATGGCCATCGTCACCGTCTTCGAACTCCCCGGGATGACCCAGGACATGTACGAGCAGATCGCGAACAAGCTGACCGACGGCCGGGGCATGCTGAAAGACGTCTCGGACTGGCCGGTGGAGGGTCTGCTGTCGCACACCTGCGCCACCACGCCGGACGGCTTGCTCATCATCGACGTCTGGGAGACCGAGGCCGCGTTCCAGCAGTTCGGCAAGGTGATCGTCCCGCTGCACCAGGAGGTCGGGGCGCCCGTGCCCGAGCCGAAGGTCCACCAGGTCTACAACGTGGTGACCGCCTGACCGCTCGTCCCGGCACGACGGCGGCCTGCCGGAAAACCCGTTCGGTGGAGTCAGGATCGCGGCGACGGCTCGGTAGGCTGCGCATGGGCTGCCTCGCATCGCGGGTGACGACGTTTCCGGCAGGCGCCGCCAGGGGGGATGTGCATGCAGGAGGGCATGGCGCAGTTGGGCTTCGAGGTCTTCCTGAGGCGGTTTCGAGACCAAGAACTCGGCCCGGCTCCGCTCTACGCCAGAGACAGCCTTCTGCGCAGCGGATTCGCGCCCTGCCTGGTGACGGTTCTGCGGCTCGCGGCACACCGGGAAGCGCCCGGGAACGTCGGTCGGCGGCTGGCGGCCACGCTCGTCCGGGCCGGTCATCTGAGCCGGGCGGTCGAGCTGGTGCAGTCGGGTGCGGGCGGGTCCAAGCCGGGGGAGGACCTTCTTCGTCTTGTGGCGATGGCGGCCGAGGCCGGAGACCTGGACGGCGCGCGGGCGCTCGCCGAATCACTGACCGACCGCGCGCTGCACGATCAGGCCCGGGTCGCGCTGGTCTCGGCGGTGGCGCGCGCCGGTGATCGCGAGGGTGCGGTCGCCTTGGCGGAGACGGTGCGCTATCCGCACAACTGGCCTTCGGCCTGGATCGGGCTGGCGGAGGCGTTGGCGGAGCGCGGCGACTTCCCGGCCGCGCTCGAGTACGCCGCCAAAGCCGCCGAGGGCTACGGCAGGGCTGCGGACATGGGGCGCATTCTGCTCACGTCCATGGAGATCGCGTACGCCTGCGGCGACCACGCGATGGCCCGCACGTTCGCCGACCGTGTGGAGGATCTGGTCCGGCAGGAGAACCACTACGGCTCCGGACAGAGCGCCTTCCTGGTCAAGCTGCTGGCTTTCGAGGTCGAACGCGGCGATCTGGAGCGGCTCGACACCGTGCTGCGCAGCATCCGCGCCGATGCTGCCGAAGCCGCGGTCGCGGCCGCTACCGCTACCGAAGCCGCCGCCACTGTCGAAACCGCGGCGCCGCGATCGCAGGAAGCTGACGGCACCCCCGACATCCTGCGTCTCACGATCAGCGCCGAGCCCGCCCCGCCCTTCGACGCGAACATCGTGACCCGCCTGCTGGAGACGGTCACCGAGACCGCCGGCCGGGAAGCGGCCCTCGCCCTGGCCGACCGGGGCGAGGAACTGCTCCGCTGCGACCTCGGCGTCGCCAGCTTCCAACTGCACGAAGCGGTGACCCTGCTGCTGGCCCGCCACGGACAGGCCGAGCGTGCCCTGGCCCTGGCCGACGAGATCGTCGAGCCCGATCGGCGGGCGGCGTGCCAAGCCCGCATCGTCGAGGCGCTGGCCCGCTCCGGGGACGCCGACCGGGCCGAGGCCCTCGCCCGGGCCATCACCGACGGCTGGGCCCGAACCCGTGCCCTGATGGCCCTCGTCGGCGAGCTGGCCCGGCGCGGCGACACCGCTCGCGCCGAAGCCCTCGTCTCCGCGATCCCCGATGGCTGGGCGCGCGGCGAGGCGCTCATCGACGTCGTCGCCGCGCTGGCCCGGCAGGGCGAGCCGGGGCGCGCCGAGGACCTCGCCCACACGATCCCGCTCGGCCGAACCCGGGCCCGAGCCCTGGCCGAGGCGGTGAACGCCGCGGATCCCGTCCGCGCCCGCCGACTGGCAGCCCGCGCGGTGTTCCTCGGCGGCTGGACGGAACTCGTCCTGGACGACATCGAGGAGATCGCTCCCGGCGCCGCACTGGCCATCGTCGACGAGGTGATGGCCTGGCATGAGGCTGAGTCCTGTACCCACCCCCAAGTCAGCAGCGCCGAAAATTCCTGATCATCGCGCGCCCACGGGCTGTACCCTCGGCCCTTATGAGCTGGCTGCCCGAAGACTTCGTCCACCCCGTCCGCGTCCCCGTGCCCGGCACGGCCCTGCACCTGCGGCCGATTCGGGAAGCGGACACGGACATCGACTATCCCGCCGTCATGGGCTCGCGCGAGCGTCTGTGGGGCATCTACGGCCCGGCCTGGGGCTGGCCGCCGGAGACGATGACCTACGAGCAGGACCGGGTCGATCTGGCGCGTCACGAGAGGGAGATCGCGGCGCACCAGTCGTTCAACTACGCGCTGCTCGACGAGCAGGAGACGGCCGTCCTCGGCTGCGTCTACATCGATCCGCCCGAGTGCATCGGCTCCGACGCCGAGATCTCCTGGTGGGTGGTGGACGATTTCGTCGACACCGACACGGAGCGCGCGCTCGATGTCTTGGTGCCGAAGTGGGTCGCCGCCGACTGGCCGTTCGTGCAGCCGCGCTATGTGGGCCGCGACATCACGTGGCAGGAATGGCTCGCGTTGCCCGAAGCCGGGTGAGCTGAAGCTCCTCGCCCGAGCCCGCTGGACGCCGGCGATCACCGCGCGCAAAACTCATGCCGTGAGCGAGATTCCCCAAGAACCCGCATCCGCATCCGCCTCAGCATCCGACGCCCACCGCACTGCCATCGAACAGCTCCTCCGCGCCCGAGGTGCCGCCGACATGCCCCATCCCGGCGGCACGCTCCTGGAGCACCTGATCCGCGTCAGCGGCCGCCTCGCCGAGTGGGGCGCGCCGCGGCACGTCGAGATCGCAGGCCTCTGCCACGCCTTCTACGGCACCGACGGCTTCGCCCCTACCCTGCTCGACGTCGCCGGCGCCACCGACCGCGCCGTCCTGACCGACCTGATCGGCGGGGAAACCGAAGCGCTCGTCTACCTCTACGCCAGCTGCGACCGAACCGCGACCTATCCGCGCCTGCGCCACCGCCTCAGCGACCCCCAGCAGCCCGTCTTCCGCGACCGCTTCACCGGAACCGACCACACCCCCTCCACCCTGGACCTCGGCGCCTTCCTCGACATCACCGCGGCGAACGAACTCGACGTCTTCGCCCACAACCCCGACCTCGCGACTCGCTACGGCCCCGGCCTCCACCGCCTCCTCGAACCGGAACCCGTACGCGCGCTTCTGTCCGCCGCGGCTTGGGATGCGGTACGAGAAACCCTCAAGCCCGAGTGACGAAGGTGTCATAAAGCGCCGTACAGATATCCACCCCCACATCGATCAGATCCTCGATCGACCCGTACCGCTGCCCCAGCGTCCACTCGGCCAGCAGCTCGTTGAGCCCCCCGACGATCATCGCCGCCACCATCGACAGCCGCGGTGTGACCGGCTCGCCGGAGTGCGGCAGCACCGTGGCCGCGATGAGTCCGGCGAACTCGTTCACGACCGCGCGCCGTCGCCGGTCCAGCGTCTCGCCGACCCCCACCGACTCGAACAGCAGTACCCGCGCCACCCGCGGGTCGTCCGCCAGGGCGCGGATGAACGTGCGCAGCCCGGCGCGGGCCTGCGCCTCCAGCGTCGCCGGCGCCTCGGCCACCGCCGTGAACGTCGCGTCGCGGACCTCCGTGAACACGTTTTCGTACACCGCGCTCAGCAGCTCTCGGCGGTCCGTGAACGACTGGTAGAAGTGCCGTTCCGTCAGGCCGGCCTGCCGGCACAGCTGACGGATCGAAACAGCGTGGTAGCCCTGGGTGCCGAACAGGTCGAAACCGGCCTCGACCAGTCTGGCGCGCCGGTCGGCCAGGCGCTCGGTGGCGTCCAGACCCCGGTAGCGGCGGGTCTCCAGCCCGGTCTCTAGCTCGGCCATGGGCCCGTTGCGGTCATACGGCCTGCTCCGATTCGATAACACAGTGTATTGACTTATCGCATCGTAGAACCGACACTTCCAGTTGTCACTTGGCCCGGCCGGGCCCTCACCGGGCCGGGTTCCGCCCCGGGGAGTGCGCGCTATGACAGCACACGAACGTCTCGACGGCACCGTGGTGGCGGTCACCGGGGCGGCCCGCGGCATCGGCCTGGCCGTCGCCCGGCGGCTGGCCGCGGCGGGCTGCGCGGTGGCGCTGGGCGACCTGGACGCCGACGGGGTGAAGGCCGCCGCCGAGCAGATCGCCGCCCGCACCGGCGCCGCGACCGTCGGGATCCCGCTGGACGTCACCAACCGCCCCTGGTTCGCCGCCTTCCTCGACGACGCCGAGAAGGCCCTGGGCCCGCTGGACGTGCTGGTCAACAACGCCGGCGTGATGTGGGTCGGGCCCTTCGAGCAGGAGAGCGACGCCGTCGCCGAGCGGCAGTTCGGCGTCAACGTCTTCGGCGTCCTGCACGGCATGAAGCTGGTCCTGCCCCGCATGCGCGAGCGCGGCTGCGGCCACGTCATCACCATCGCCGCCGCCGCGGGCCGCCTGGCCCCGCCCGGCCAGGCCTGCTACGCCGCGACCAAGCACGCCGTCTACGGATACTGCGACGCCGTCCGCCGCGAGCTGTGCGGCACCGGCGTGCACCTGTCGGTCGTCCTGCCCGGCGTCGTCGACACCCCGCTCGCGGCCGGCACGGTCACCGGCCCGGTCGGCGGGCGCCTGACGCCCGAACAGGTGGCGGAGGCGGTACTGGGGGTCGCATTGAGGCCCCGGTTCGAGGTCTGGGTCCCGGGCCGCACCGGCATCGTCTCCCGCCTGGCCGCGATGTTGCCGCAGCGCGCGCAGGACGTGTTCTATCGAGCCCTGATGCCGAACCAGCTGCGCGCCGACAGTGTGAGGCGATCGGTCTACGAGTCGTCAACGTTCTGCGACGCCGACGACTTCAGAGCACTGTGATACCGGCACCGGCGAGCCCGGTGGACGAACTCCGCAGCGCCTCCCGCACGGCCTCGTCGTGACGCGAGGCCGTCAGCAGCACGCCGCCGAAGAGGTCGAGCAGGTACAGGTCGGCCTTCGCCGGCCGCGCCGCCGGCAGCCAGTCCCGGCACGAGACCTCGACTTGAGCGATCCAGCCGCGGATGGCCGTGCGCAACGCGGCCGGCGGCTCGGGCACCGCCAGCGCGTCCACGATCAGCCGCAGCAGCTTGTCCCGCACCCCGTCCAGGATCGCCTGGTCCTCGCCCTCGCCGGGCCCCGCGCCGTGCCGCACCAGGGCGCCGAACCCGATCGGATTGCGCTCGACGTAGTCCAGGTAGGCGCGCAGCCCGGCCTGCAGCCAGTCGGCCGGGGCGTCCCGCGAGGCCTCGACGACCACCGTGATCAGCTGGTCGGCGGCGTGCTCCAGGGCGGCGAGGAAGACCCCGTACTTGCCCCCGTAGTAGTGGTACAGCAGCGGCCGGGAGATGCCGGCGGCCTCGGCGATCTCGTCCACCGACACGTCGCCGTACGGCCGCGTGTTGAACAGGTCCAGCGCGACCTCGATCAGGGCCTGCCGCCGCGCGTCCGGGGCCATCCGCCGGCGCGACCGGCTCGCGGGCGTGGAGGGGTCAGCTTTGCTCACTGCCACGACCCACCTCTTGACGTCGGAGCCCTGTCCGCGCGGCGACTTTTGTTGACGATTCGTCAATAGGACAGTAGCTTGATTCTCGGCCCGCTCGCCAGGCCCCTTTCGGAAAGCCCCAGCTCGGCAGGCACCATCTCTGAAGTAGGCCCAGAGGACGGTGGCGATGCGCATCACGTTCATCGCGGGGCGCGACCTCGCCCATCCGCGCGCCGGCGGATCGGAGATGCTCGTCGACCAGCTGGCGCTCGGCCTGGTGGCCCGCGGCCATCAGGTGAGCCTGGTGTGCGGCGGCCGGACCGGCGAGCGCGGGTACGACGTGGTCCCCAACGGCGGTGATCTCAGCCAGTTCCTGAAGGCCCCGCTGACCGTGCGGCGGCACGCGGCGCGCGTCGGCGCGTACGGCGGTCCCGGCGCCGGCGATGGTAGCGGTAACAACAGCGGCATAGACGTCGTCGTGGAGGTCTGCAACGGCCTGCCCTATCTGACTCCGCTGTGGTGGCGCGGACCGGTGGTCTGCCTGGTCAACCACGTGCACGCGGACCTGTGGCCGGTCCGCTACCGTCCTCCGGTGTCGGTCGCGGGGCGGTACGCCGAGACCGTCGTGATGCCGCGTGTCCATCGAGGCAACCTCTTCGTTGCGGTGTCGCCGTCGACCGCGCGGGAGCTGGAGGGCATCGGCGTTGATCCGGATCGTATCAGGATCGTGCTCAACGGAGTGGACCGTCCGGCGGACGTGTTGGCCGAGTCCGGAGAGCCGCTGTTTGTGGCATTCGGCCGTCTTGCCGATTACAAGCGCCTGGATCTGTTGCTGCGTCTGTGGGATCGCGTGCGACCGGTCACCGGAGGCCGGCTCGCGATCGCCGGAGACGGTCCGGAGCGGGAGCGTCTGGAGGATATGGCCGGGCCCGGCGTGGAGTTCACCGGGCGCCTGTCCGAGCGGGACAAGCACGCTCTGCTGTGCCGCGCCTGGCTGCTGTTGCACCCGGCGCAGATCGAGGGCTGGGGCCTGGTCATCACCGAGGCGGCCGTGCGCGCGACTCCCGCGGTGGGCTTCGACGTGCCCGGGGTGCGCGACGCGCTCAACCACGGCCGCACCGGGCTGCTCGCCGGCACCGAGGGCGGTTTCGCCTCGGCCTGGGCGACCCTGGCGCTGGACGCCAGGCGGCGTCACGCCATGGGCGAGGCGGCCGCCGCGCGCGCTTCCACATTGCGCTGGTCCTCGACGGTGTCGAACTTCGAGTCCGTACTCACCGAGGCCGTGGAACGGCGCCGGCCGGAGTGACGGCGGGGGAGCGGCAAGCGGAACCGTACCGGCCGGGTCGCTCCGGCATGGCGTCCGGTAGGGCGGGGAGCCTCCGAGGCCCCCTGCATGACCGCCAGCGAGACCAGGGCGACGGCGAATCCGGCCAGCCGCAGGACGAGCTTTGCCGGCGTGTCCGGCAGATGCTCGCCGAACACCGGCGTCCCCGCCGCCGTGACCGCCACATTCCCCGCGACCACCTGAGCTGGCAAGAAGGACGCCGCACGGCTCCGCTGCAACGCTATCTGCGTCATCCCGAGCATCAGAACTCCGGCGACCCCGAACGCGGCGACGTAGCCGAGCAGCCCGATTGGCGCGCCGTGCCGCACAAGGTGGGCCGCCGTCGCCTTTGCGGCCAGGCCTCCGACCGAGTTCATCAAGCCGACCGCGACGCCGTACAGCACCCCGGAGCGGGACGTGACGAACACGAGCACGGACCCGGCCGCGAACCCGGCGACGACGACCATCCAGATAGCGGTGTTCTGCTGTACCCCGGCCTTGTCGGTGCGCGCGTCGAAGGACAGGGCGAGCAGACCGAAAGCCACGGCGGCCACGGCCAGTCCGCGCCGCTCGGCCGGGCGGAGCGGCTCGGAGAGCACGACCGCCGCGACGACCAGCACCACCGCTAATCCGACTACGAACAACGGCTGCGCGACCGACAACGGCAGCAGCGCGAGCCCGTACGTGTACAGTCCCGCGCCGAACAGCAGCAGCACGAAACCCAACGCCCACAACGGCCGCGTGGCCAGCGTCAACGCCATCCGCACCGGACGGCGTATGTCCAACGGCGGCAGCCGGTCCAGCGCACGCTTCTCGACGACGAGCCCGGCGTTGTTGGAGATCGCCGCGCCGAGCACCGCCGTGACACCGAGGATCACGGCGCGGGCTGCTGCTTCTCTCGCGCGGTGAGCGCCGCTGCGAGGGCGGCCACCGCGAGGATCTGAGCCGCCGGGCCGAATGCTCCGGCTCCGGGCGTCGGCCCGTTGCCCGTCGTCGCGGCACTGCTGACCGAGGACGGCGCCGGACCGGGGACCGCGGCGACGGTGTTGCGCGAAGGCACCGGGCCGCCCACCGAGACGGCGGCGATGATCCCGGCGGCGGCGAAGCCCGCGAACGCCACGACCGGAAGGATCCACGCTCGATACCGGCCGATCAGGAACAGCAGCGGTACGGCGAGCGCGACCGGACCGGCGATCACCGCGACCAGAACGGTCACGCCGGCCCCGACCACCCACGGCCCCCATGCCGCAGCCTCGGCCGACGGATCGAGCGAGTCCCAGCGCCGAATGCCGCCGGCGAGCAGTGTGAGTCCGACCAACAGCGCCGCCGCCGCGATGCCCAGCAACAGCGTCAGCCGGTAGCCCGTGGCCGGGGTGTATGTCAGGGTGACGATTCCCCCGGCACCGGCCGGGATCACGTAGCCCTGCTGCCAGCCGTCGAGCCGGACCGGTGTGAGCTTCCGGCCGTCCATGCTCGCGCTCCAGCCCTTGGCCTGGTTCTCATGGACTTCCAGATACGCCGCGTCGCCCGGGCCGACGTCGACGGTTCGGTTCTCGGCGCCCCACGAGGTGATGTCGAGGCCGCGCGGCTGGGCTGCCGCAGCCGACGCCGAGGATGCCGTCGGCGCCGTCGACAGCGTCATATCGCTGACAGCCAGCGAGCCGCCCGATCCCGGCGCGGTGATCCGATGCGGGCCGGCGCCGAGGGACAGGGAGCCGTTGTCCGTGCACAGCTGCACGGCCACCGGAGTCCGGTAGAGCAGATCGCCCAACGTGCCGGACGCCGAGGTCGCATAGTTCCGGTCGTCGATCGTGATCGCAGGACCCTGACCGCACGGCAGCTGGAACGGTGCGTTCACATCCGTCGCCGCCAGCCTCAGATCCGCCAGCGCGGGCACGTAGACCTCGGACAGCCCGAGCGGCAGGTTCCGGTCGGCACCGGCCACCGGGTCGTAGAGCTCCACCTTCGCGATGGCCGGGAACGTGATGTCCATCTGGTCGGCGGTCAGGGCCGGGAACGTCACCGAGCCGTCCGGTCCGACCCGCGCGTCACGGTTCCCCGAAGGGCTGGAGATGTGCACGCTCAGCGGCGCAGCGGTATACCCCGGCGGGCTGATCAGCGTCATCTTGTCGACGGTGCGCAACCCGTTCCAGGCCAGGTGGATGTCCGGGTGGTCGTCGCCGGCCAGCCAGCCGGTCAGGTAGGAGCCGTCGACCAGGTTCCGCGGCCGGAACGCCGGCAGGTCGTTCAGCGACGGGCTCGTCCTGATGCTCAGTCCTGCCGGCTGGGAGATGCCGTCCAGGAAGGCGTCCAGGGTGGGACCGGCGACCGAGACCGCGGACAGCGTCGTGGTGAACGTGGCCGGCGCGTCGAGCGTGAACTGCCGGTACAGCCCGGTCTCCGGATCGCCGGAGGAGTACAGCGTCTGACCGCTGACCTGCCGGTGGAACGACAGCGTGACGTCGCGCCCGGCGGTGCCGGCGTCGTGGGGCGCCTGGATGTAGCGGGTCACGTGGACGCCGGGGATGTCGAGGTCGGCGATGCCCGCGCCGAACCCGCCCGGGACGCCGCCGTGCGCGGCCGCGATCGTCACGCGCAGCTTGCTGGTGGTCCCCGCCGGGACCGCCAGCGGCTGGCTGCTCGGCGTCGCGGTCACCGGATCGGTGACAGAACCCTGATCGGTGGTCAGGGTCAGCCGCGTCGCGACCGGCCGGAAGACGCTGTCGTCGAGCAGCCGCACGGCGATCGGCGACGACAGGTTCACCGGATGGTCGAAGGCGATCTGGATCCACTGGCCGACCGGCGTGGTGGGATCGCCCTCGGCCCAGGCGGACCCCGGATCGCCGTCGAAGGCGTTGACCGGGTCGTACTCCGGCGACTGCAACAGCCAGGAGCCGAAGGTCGAGGACTGCACCGAGGCCGCGCCGTCCACCACCGCGACGCTCTGGTGATCGAGGCCTGAGAACGGCAGGATCTGCCGCGGCGGTCTGCCCGCGCTGCCGTCCTGTCTGCCCGGTGGGCTGGTCTGGCCGGCGGTGTAGGTGTACGACAGGTTGTCGCGGGCCAGGCTGAAGATCGTGTCGTCGCGCCGCAGACCGTCCGTGACCAGCAGCGGAGCGCCCGCGCCGAGCGGATCGGCGGCGGTCACATCGCCGGTCAGCCGCACTGCCTTGCCGTCGATCAGCCCGGTCCCCGAGGCCTGCAGCAGCGACTCCGGACCCGCACTGGCCTGCACCGTGCTCGCGACCGGCAGCATCGACACCGGCTGGGACGGGCGCGCAGCGGAATCAGTGGCCTGATAGATCTCGACCGCGTAGAAGCGCTCGACCGTCGCCGCGACCCCCAACGGCATCCCGGGCTGGATCGGCGCGGCCGGCAGCACCGGGCCGAAGTGCGCGACCTGCACGAAGCCCGACAGGTCCAGCGTGCGGTGCACCAGGACCGGCGAGACGTAGTCGAACTGGCCCTGATCCAGGTCGGAGCGGACCACGACGTACCGCACACCGGCGCGCCCGAGGTACTCGGGGAGCCCCGGGATCCGCTGCGCCGAGCTGAAGGCCGTCTCCAGACCGTCGAGCATCCGCTGACCGCCGGGACTGCCGATCGGCGCGATGTACCGCTGGACCCACGGCGAGTGGCCCATCGGCTCCAGCGGTTCGTCGATCGGTGAGCCCCAGCTGTAGAAACCGTGCGAGGCGGCCGGTTCCAGCAGCGCGTCGGTGCGCGGGCTGTTCGTGGCCAGGAAGGCAGAGGTCTGCTTCCAGTAGTCGGGGACCGCGGTGAACGAGCCGGACTGCAGGACGCGTCCGGACAGGTACGGCAGCGCCGTCCCGCACAGCGCCGCCACGGCGACCACGCCCGCGGCCACCGATATCAGGGGGCGTACGCGCGGCGGTTCGAACGCGGCGAGCAGGTGCGCCGCGCCGAGGGCGAGCACCAGGCCGATCAGCGGCTCGAACTTGTAGACGTTGCGGAACGGCGCGGCGGGGCCGTCGAGCAGCTTCTGGACCGTGCCGTGGAACGGTCCGCCGACCGATCCGGCGTACCCGGCCAACGCGACCAGCGCCGCGATCGCCAGGCAGGCCCGCAGCCAGCGTGCCTCAGGCAGGTCGGAGCGGGCGACGCCGGCCAGCCCGATCGCCGAGACCAGCGCGCTGCCGGCCACCGCCGCCCAGGTGGCGACCAGGACCCAGCCGGCGATCAGGAACGGCGAGCCGAAATGCAGGTAGGCGGTCCAGTTGCCGGTGCCGCGCAGGGCGGCCGTGGCGGACATCGTCTTGGTCGCGGTGCGTGCGGTCTCGATGTAGGGCAGGAAGTTGAAGCCGTAGCGGCCCATGTAGAGCAGGGGAGCGAGCCACCAGATCACCGCGGCGCCGACGCAGGGGATCCACCAGGTCAGCAGGATCCTGCGACGCGGGCCGCGAGTACGGGTCAGCAGGAACAGGAACGGGGCGATCAAGGCCAGCAGCGTGATCACCCCGTTCACGCCGCCCATGCAGAGCACTGCGAAGGCAGAGCGCGCCGCCGCGGCGACCGGGTTCCCGCTTCGGGAGCCCTTGACCAGCGGCAGGATCGCCCACGGCACGAGGGCGACCGGCAGCACCGCCGCCGAGGTCGAGCCGATGAGGATCGTGAACGTCGGCCACAGCGCGTAGCAGAGCCCTGCGACTAGACGCGTGCGGGGCGAGCCGATCTCCAACGCCTCGGCGAGCCGGACCAGACCCCAGAAGGCGGCGGCCAGGATCAGCGACATCCACAGCCGTTCGGTGATCCAGACCGGCACCCCGATCAGCTTGGCCAGGGCGTAGAACGGCGCCATCGGGAAGGCGTAGCCGACGTACTGGTCGTCGAGCCGGCCCATCGATTCCAGCGGGTTCCACAGGTGCCACAGCCGGCCGAGGAAGCCGGCCGGGTCGGTGTCCACGCCGAGTTTGGTGTCGAAGACGATCCGTCCCGGCGCCTCGGACAGCAGCGCCGCCAACGCGGCCGCCCAGACCGCGAGCAGCCAGCCGCGGCGGGCCCGGCGGCCGTTCGGGTCCGGCGCCGCCGCGCTGCCTGGCCGGGACAGGACCGTGCCGCTCGCGACGCTCACCGCCGGGCTCCTTCCGTAAGGACCGCGCGCCCATCGTCTCCGCCAGACGCTATTGCCGTATTGACACTCCGTCAATACGCTCGCTCATATGAGCACTGCGAAACCCCCCAGAACCCTGATCTGGCTCGTCGCCGCCGTGCTGGCGGGATCGGCCGGCGCCTGGGGTGCCGGCGCCCTGATCGTCAAGGTCGGCGACCCGCGGCCGCAGAACCACGACGACCCTCTGTACAGCTACCAAGCCCCGCGGTGAGCCGGACCGGCGTCGCCGATCACGTCCAGGACCGCCTCGGCGATGGCGTCCGGCCGGTCGATCGGCATCAGGTGCGCCGAATCCCCGATCCGGCGGTGCTCGGCGTTCACGGCCGAGGCCAGCAGGAGCTGATGGTGCTGCCAGGCCCGCACCGCCGCCGGATCGTTGCGCGGGCCGGTCGCCGACAAGACGATCGCCGGCACCTTCGGCATCGGGTGGCTGCGCCGCAGCATGCCCAGTTCGGCGGCCATGTCGTAGCAGGTGGCGCGTTCCACCATCGCGGCGGTGACGGTCGCGCCGTGGCAGAACGCGCCGTGCGTGTGCTGCGGATCGGCGGTCTCGACGCCCCGCAGCGACTGCGTCCGCACCCCGAGTTCGCGCAGCGAGGGCCCCAGGAACTGGCTGGCGCCGACGCGCTGGGCGATCGTGCCGCACGTCCGCGCCACCCGCAGCTTCAGCTCGCGATGCCGCCCGAACCGCTCCACCGGCTCGCAGGCCGATTCGGTGAGGACCAGCCCGGCGGTCAGCTCCGGATAGGTCCGGGCGAAGGCCTCGCCGAACAGCCCGCCGAGGGAGTGCCCGACCAGCGTGTACGGCCCCGGCAGTCCCAGACCGCGAAGCAGGGCCCGCATACGGTGCGCCTCGCGCGCGGCGGTCGGCGGATGCGGATCCGGCGCGCTCCAGCCCAGGCCCGGCCGGTCGAAGCGCACGACGTGGCAGCGGTCCCGCAGCAGCGGCACCACCGCGTCCCAGCTGAGCCAGGCGCCGCCCAGGCCCGAGCACATCAGGACCACCGGGCCCTCGGGCGGGCCGGAGCGCACCACGTGCAGCACGACCCCGCCGATCCTGACGAACTCGCCCGGCGGCCGCGGGGGCCGGACCGCCTCGCGGGACACCTTCCACAGAAACCCGAGCATGGCAGGAGTGTGACGGTCTTGTTGACGAATCGTCAACAGCGCCGTACGGTTCCCACCACCGCTCAGCATCCCCTGATAGACCCGTGGACCTGGACCGCACCGACCGCTCACCCGGGAGTATCCGTGCGCCGCCGACAAACCGCCAGCATCGCAGCCGCGACGGCGATCGCGGCGTTCTCCTTCACGCTCGCCCCGGTGCTGTACTTCTGGGCGCTGCCGCGGGTGCAGGTCGCGCCGCTGGACATCGACTCCTTCGACGTCTCGGTGGGGACCGGCACGTATCTGGACCCTGCGACCGGCAAGGAATCCAGCCCCGAGCGGATCACCATCACGCGGCACGTGGTCGGCAACGTCGCCGAGGCCGAGCGGACCGGCCACGCCGTCTGGGACATCGCCACCCGCACCGACACCCCCGCGACGCTCACCTCGCCGGACGCCCGGCAGGCCTTCAGCTTCAGCGTCGACCACTGGGCCTTCGACCGGCACACCAACGAGCCGGTCGCGTGCTGCGGCATCACCCCGGCCGTGGACGGCGAGGCGTACATGAAGTTCCCCTTCGACCTCGGCAAACACGACTACGTGGTCTGGGACGCCACCGCGATGGAGGCCTACGTCGCGCACTACGACGGGACGCAGAAAGTCAACGGCCACGACCTCTACCGCTTCGTCGGCGCCGTCCAGCCGGTCCGGATCGGGGCGATCTCCGTGCCCGGCGGCGTCGTCGGACTGAGCACCCCGGACACCGTCGCGGCCGACGAGTACTACGCGAACCCCCGCGAGGTGACGCTCGTCGACCCGATCACCGGCGCCCCGGTCGAAGGCAGCAGCCACCTGCACATCACGCTGCGCCCGCCGGGCGGGGCCACCGACGCCGTCGTCGCCCTCGACGTGGACGTCGCCTCCGATCCCGCCACCATCGCGGCCACCTCCCGGCGCGCGGCCGACGACGACTCCCGGCTCGCCCTGGTCTCCACGACCCTCCCGCTCGCGTCGCTCGCCCTGGGCACGGTCGCCGCCCTGGCCGGGGCCGGCGCCGCGATCAACGCCCGCCGGCGCACGCGTCAGCCGGACCCGCTCCCCGACCCCGTCGAGAGGCTCGCCACGCCATGACGATCACCACCCGGGCGCCGGCCGCCCCGGCTTCGCAGGCCCCTGTCGTCGACCGCGCGGCGCGCGGCATCGCGGCCCGCATCGCCGCCGCGGCGGCCGGACCGCTGGGCCGCGTCCTGGTCGTCGGGGCCGGAGGACGCGCGGCAGCTGAAGCACTGCGGCTGCGCGGAGCCGTCAGCGCCGTCGCCAGCGTCCTGGAACTCGCGCTGCCCTATGTCGGCGGGCTCCACGGCGGCGGCGAGCCGCACGCGCCCGACGTGCTCGTGGACGCGTGCTGGCTGCCGCTGCCGGACGGTGTCGTCGACCTCTGCGTCTCCCGGACCCGCGTGACGGCGGGCCCGGATCCGCTGGGGTATCTCGCGGAGCTGATCCGGGTGACGCGGCCCGGCGGGCTCGTCGCCCTGGTCGGCGATCCCGACGAGTCCAAGGAACTCGGACGGCACCTGAAGACGCGCAAAGACGTGGCCCGGATCCCCGGCCGCGGCTTCCACACCCACCTGGTGCGCAGGCTGGTATGAGAATCGCCTTCACATCCGTCGACGAACTGGGCCGCGTCTTCGAGCGCCGGGCCGAGCCGAACACCGTGCACTTCGAGGTCCAGGTGCCGGGCGCCATCGACGCCGGCCGGCTGCGGCGTGCCGTGCAGAACGTCATGGCCGCGCATCCGTTGTCGCGGGCCCGGCGCCGTCCGTCCGGATCGGCGCGGCGTTCCTGGTGGGAGATCGACGACCGGGCCGACCTGGACCCGCTGGAGGTCCGGACCGGGACGATCGAAGCCGGGACGATCGAGGCCGAGCGGGAGCGGCTGTTCGCCGAGCCCATCGCGCTGGAACACAGCCCTCTGATCCGGGTGCGGCTGGTCCAGACGCCGGAGCGCGACGTCGTGATGCTCGGTGCGCACCACGCCCTGTTCGACGGCGTGTCGTGCCTGCGGCTGATGCGTTCCCTGGCCGCTGCGTACTCCGCGGAACCGGACCCGATCCCGCCGGTCGATCCGCTCACGATCCGCGCCGCGACGCCGCCGCCGAGTCAGAGCCCG
>Ga0207671_10001377_pt1 | contig 28320 bp, 19 predicted proteins | sample KBSC24metaG_FD_184352 | JGI IMG/M metagenome (GOLD analysis project Ga0207671, IMG submission 184352) | Corn rhizosphere microbial communities from Kellogg Biological Station, Michigan, USA - KBS C2-4 metaG (SPAdes) (version 2) | ecosystem: Host-associated > Plants > Roots > Rhizosphere > Soil...
TGTAACCAACCCCACCTGTAACGGTGGATCCAATGGATCGGTTGTCATTACGCCAGCAGGAGGAACGGCTCCGTATACCATTACACCAGCACAGACCAACCTGGCCGCTGGCAATTACACCTTTACCGTGACAGACGCTAATGGTTGTACCATCAATGTACCGGTCACCCTCACCGACCCGGCTCCGATCACCGCGACTACCACCATCACCAATGCCCTCTGTACGGGTGGCGCAACTGGTTCGGTCATCATCACGCCGACCGGTGGAACAGCACCCTACACGATTACACCAGCACAGACCAACCTCGCTGCCGGCAATTACACCTTCACGGTGACAGATGCTAACGGCTGCTCTATCACCGTACCCGTTACCATCACCCAGGGTGGTTCGCTCACCGCCACCACGGCTGTGACCAACCCCACCTGTAACGGTGGCGCCAATGGATCGGTCGTTATCACGCCGACAGGAGGAACTGCGCCATACACTATTACACCAGCCCAAACAGGGCTCGCTGCCGGTAGCTATAGCTTCACCGTCACCGACGCCAATGGCTGTACCATCAATGTGCCCGTCACCATTACTGATCCCGCTCCGATCACCGCGACCACCACCATCACCAATGCCCTCTGTACGGGTGGCGCAACCGGTTCGGTCATCATCACCCCAACCGGTGGTACGGCACCGTATACCATCACTCCGGCGCAGACCAACCTGGCTGCCGGTAACTATACTTTCACCGTCACCGATGCCAATGGTTGTACGACTACGGTACCCGTTACCATCACGCAAGGTGGTTCGCTCACCGCTACCACGGCTGTGACCAACCCCACCTGTAACGGTGGATCCAATGGATCAGTGGTTATTACGCCAACCGGTGGAACAGCGCCATACACCATTACACCGGCCCAAACAGGGCTCGCCGCTGGCAATTACACCTTCACCGTCACCGATGCCAATGGTTGCACCATCAATGTACCGGTCACCGTCGACCAGCCCGCCGCCATCACTGCTACCACTACAGTCGCCGATGCCACCTGCGGCAATGCAAACGGCTCAGTCGTCATCACCCCAACCGGCGGTACCCCACCTTATACCATTACCCCAGCCCAGACCAATCTCGCTGCCGGCAACTATGTCTTTACCATAACTGATGCCAATGGCTGCAGTGCCACAGCGAATGCGACTATTAACGCAAATGGCAATCCTGTTTTGCAGACCACCAATCCGGCCGCCGTATGTTCCGGAACCGTAGACCTGACAGCCGCCGCTGTTACCGCTGGCAGCGATGCAGGACTCTCCTATACTTATTGGACCGATGCGTCCGCTACCCTGGCGCTCGCTACACCCAATTCCATAACAGTCAGCGGCACATATTATATCAAGGGAACCTCCGCCGGTGGCTGCTTTAACATCAAGCCCGTCACCGTAACGGTTTCCAGTACCCCCTTCCTGAATATCAATAATCCGTCGGCTGTCTGTTCCGGAACTATTGACCTTACGAATGCAGTTATTACTGACGGCAGCGATGCAGGACTTGCCTTCACCTATTGGAGCGATGCAGGAGCCACCACCGCCCTCGCCACTCCAAATGCAATATCCACGAGTGGAGTATACTATATCAAGGCTAGCTCCGCCAGTGGTTGTTCCTCCATCAAGCCCGTCACTGTCGCCATTTCCTTAACCCCGAAACTGGTGATCACGACTCCGGCTGCCGTCTGCGGTGGAACCCTCGACCTTACCGATGCCACGATCACCGCCGGCAGTGACGCAGGTCTCACTTATAGCTATTGGACCAATGCTGCAGCTACCCTAGCACTAGCTACACCCAATGCCGTTAGCACCAGCGGCACCTACTATATCAAGGGAACTGCCTCCGGTGGCTGCTTTAATATCCAACCAGTAACTGTTACAGTTAGTCCGGCAAGTACCATGCTCATTACCAACCCGGCTGCCGTATGTTCCGGAACCGTGAACCTCACCGCCGCCACTGTTACAGCCGGTAGTGACGCAGGACTTACCTATACCTATTGGACCGATGCCGCAGCTACCAATGCGCTCGCTACACCAAACGCCGTGGCTACCAGCGGCACTTACTATATCAAAGGAACAGCCTCCGGCGGCTGCTTTGCGATCAAACCCGTCTCTGTCACCATAACCTCGACTCCGAACCTCGTGATCACTAACCCCGCTGCAATATGTACGCCAGGCCTGGCCGATATTACCGCAGCAGCTGTCACTGCCGGCAGTGACGCAGGGCTCACCTATACCTATTGGACCGATGCAGGCGCTACCACAGCCCTCGCAACCCCCAATGTCGTATCTACCAGTGGCACTTACTATATTAAGGGAACTGCCACCGGCGGCTGCTCCACTATCATGCCCGTAACGGTTCTCTTCAATCCGATCCCAACAGCTACCCTGACAGGCAGCCGCACTATTTGTTCCGGATCTGCCATAACGTTGAATGTACAATTGACAGGTACAGCTCCCTGGAGCATAACGTACACAGATGGCACCACAACGACGACCATACCTTCGATCCCATCGTCATCCTATGGATTGGTCGTAACACCAGGAGATAATACCACCTATACGATAACGTCCGTCACAGACGCAAAATGTAGCAATAGCTCAGTTAGCAGTGCTGCAATAGTTACAGTAGACAAACCAATAGCAGGGATCCGATACCCCGATGTAATGGCCTTTGCCTTTGTCCCTGCTCAACTTACTGCCAGGGACCTGGGCAATAATTATACCTATAGTTGGACTCCACCAGATGGTTTGGACCAGGCTAATATCATGAATCCCGTCTTTAACTATGGTACTCAAATGGAATACACCGTTAGGCTAACCTCTAATTCAGGCTGCGTAACGACAGATACAGTACTGGTAAGGCTGACCAACGGAGGACAGACAAGTCTCACACCCAACCTCTACGTACCGAAAGCCTGGACACCAAACGGAGATGGAGTAAATGACTACCTGTTCCCATTCTGTGTCCATATCAGGGAACTCAAATACTTCCGGGTCTTCAATAGATGGGGTCAGCTGATGTTTGAAACGAATGTTATGGGCAAAGGATGGAATGGCATTTTCAATGGTCAACCCATGATAATGGATACATACACCTGGACGGCAGAAGCCATCGGGGACGACGGTACCCTGATAAAACAAAGTGGAAATTCAATTTTGTTAAGATAACCCCATAGACCATGGTAAAATGGAAAAATCACTTAAAACACCCGATTATGTCACCAAAGCACCTTGTCACCTTTTTTTTATCACTGATTGTGGCAGGATCCACTCATGCTCAGGATCCAGGCTTTTCACAATTCTTTTCTTCACCATTAAACGTTAATCCTGCCCTGACGGGAAGAATTAATAATAAATGGCGATTGATCTCCAATCTAAGAGATCAATGGATATCGCCTGCGAGCCCATACACCACAGGGACAATATCTTTCGACACCAAAATATTGAAAAATAAGATCCCGGAAACCTCAGTTCTCGGAATAGGAGGCATGCTTATGTATGACCAGGATTTTGCAGGTATCCAAAAAGGAAATTATTTATCCATGGACCTTTCATACAACATCAAAATTGCAGAAAGTGAGGAGGGCGAACATAGACTGGGAGTTGGATTTGGCGCTACTTATATAAATAAGGTAATAGATTTCAGTGCATTAAATTTCGGAAGGCAATTTACCGGATTTGGATTCGACAATGGCCTGCCTTCAGGAGAGACAGCCTTATCAAATATGAAACCCTGTTATTCTGCTAGCAGTGGCTTTATCTACAGTTACATCAGTAATATTACCAATTTCGATTTTGGTGTCTCAGGATTCCATTTAAACAAACCAAAGCAAACAGTAGTAAAAGACCCTCATCAATTCCTTCCTCCCAGATACGTAGTACACACTAATTTTGAAACCATCCTTAATGATTACTTAGTTTTAAATACCAACGCTATTTACCAGACTCAATCAGGAACCCATTATTTTTCCGTCGGTGGGGCCCTGGGATACTACCTTTCAAAGACGGAAGAAGAGGATATTATTGTTAACGGAGGCTTATGGTACTGGTCCAATAACGCAGTCATTCCGTATGTCGGTGTCGTTTACAAAAATTTTCAATTCGGGCTTACGTATGATATCACCGTTTCAAAACTTAGCCAGGCATCAGGCAAACCCAAAACTTTCGAGCTTTCCCTCATCATCAGAGGAAATGATAAACCTGCTGGTATCATCCCCTGCCCATGGAAATAAAGAATACTCTTTTTTGTATTATTTGTTATACGGATCATAGTTGCAGTTGACAGAAATATCAATAGTTTCCGATATCTGTTTTGCGACAAGAGCTGGCACTTTGATATTATAATCTGCCAGCCGGACTACAAATTTTGACATTGCTTTCACTTTCCCACCGTCTATGATAATGGTAGCCGGAAATTTAACTTTCTGAGTAACGCCATGTATGGTAAGATCACCGGCAACATCGACAGGGTAATTACCATTGCTGCTGAAATTGACCTTACTGATATCTGAAATACCCCCTTTGAAAAGAGCCTTTGGAAATTTTGTACTTTCCATGTAGTTTTCATTAAAATGCTCTTCCATCAGTGATTTTTTGAATTTGAATCCTGTAATAAGCACCTGGAAAGCCACATCCCCATTCGATGCATCTATAAGACTGAAAACTTCATTATTTTTTGCGTCTATATTTTCTGCTGTAGTCACGGAAAAAATGGAGATCTCACCTGTCCTGGTAAACCATTTAGTCTGCCCCTGTGCAAACGTGGATAATGAAATGAGTATTGCCGGAATGACTGCTTTTATTAGTTTCATAATTCTACTTATTTTTTGAATGAGAAAATCCTTGAGATATTAAAGCCCCACCTGAATTGTCCGGTTAGCCAGCTAGTGGTAGTATAAGGCAGATATTGATTCTCCAGGATAGCCGTACTGTTCGTAAAGGTGAAATCAAATACATGCCCCCCGGTCTCAAATTCAAGGCCCACACCAAGGGGATTATAGAATTTAATCCGATTGGCTTTAAAAGCGGCTATACTCGCATTGCTCCTGAACACTTTGAAATAATCGGCAATAAAAGCCATGCGTTTCGTGATTTTAAACCTACCTCCTACTCCGACAGAATAAACATCATTCTGATCGTTATTTATGACATAATTGGTGTGCACCCAGCCCGGCACCACCATGAGCGACAGACGGTCGGAAAATTTTCTTGCTATTATCAATTGCTCTGTAAAGGACAGCCGGTCGGAAAAACTGCTGAAATGATCCGGGGTATTCGCTTTGACATTCGAGGCCATCGAGCTTACTACGGCATTGGAAAATGCAGTGACGGACACAGGCATATTGTTATTTTCCGTTTGCTCAAGGAGTTTGAATTTTAAGGATGTTTCATAAAGCTGTCGCACCGATGTCGCGCCTTTTGAGCGGCTGACACCAACTGTTAAACGGTCCGTAATTCCATAGTCAAATGATATTCTTATATCGGTGGAGTTTTCCATTCCAAAGAAAGATTTTTCTCCGCCATACTCTCCACCTATATCTCCAAACCGGTGGGAAACCCTGAAATCAAGCTCCTTCTTTTTGATCGTCTCATTTGTCCTGGCATTTATGAGGTGCGTTCCTTTGAACGTAGCGTAAACATGGCTTGGCCTGTGGGCCTGCTGATGACTGACTTCATTATTCAGGATATTTGTCAGGCTATCCTGGCAATAGGTTTTAAAGACCGGCAGCAGGGTTGCCAGCAATAATACAATACGCATCTTAGATCTTTTTGAATTAAATAGTATAGCTATAAATATGATGAAGGTTTATTTTGGGGATCCTCTATTTATCCAGGCCGTAAGAAGATCTTTGTCTGCCTGGGAAAAAGGGGTTCTCGGCGGAGGGGGCATCGAACCTTCTACAATCGTCTCCTTTATGCGAACCCCATATTGAACAGCATTGTCATAGGTGTTGGTATTTACCCAGAAAGCCGCAGCCGAACCCGTGGAAGCATGACAGGAACTGCAATTGTTTTTAAGCAATTTATATACATAATTGGTATAAGTCACGTTCGTATCTGTGACCCCTTCGGGCACATAATTGGCTACCGGCTTTATATATTCTCCTTTCTTATAGCACCCCATAAAGAATGATACCGATAGAATAGCCAATAAACCACCGGCTCGCAAGATACTTACGCGCATACAATAGCAATTTTATGATCGGCTTGACGATCTGGTTACTGATGGAATTAATTGATCCGTCTACTCAATGACAAGACCCCTGACAAGAACCACGTCCGTAAGATACCCGGTACATATGCCCTTAATAACGACCCTGTCTCCGGGTTTTACTTTTTTATAGGAAGGAAGTGCGGCGGCTAGTGTGCAGGTAGTGCCAAACAGGGGATCCTCCGATCTCAGAACGATTACGTCCTCTCCCTGCTGATTATGTTTCATCTCCAGAACGTCTCCTGTAACCTGCAATACTTTATTGAGGTATAATCGATTTGCCTCGCGTTCATCAGATGAAAATTTTTGATAGAGCTCCTCCGCGGTAAGTGGATACCCTTTTTCTGTCGCAATGCTTTTTTCAGGCTTATTATACAGGTGAACAGCCCAGGCAATCAAACCTATGACCAAAACCGGTATCGTATAAACAAGGATTTTCTTTGAGGACATAGAGCATATATTGGATTTTTATTAGATATTTTCCCATAATTCAAAGAAGATGCCAAAACTTGCACTAGTAGAAATATAGTAAAACATCTACCCTCGTATCATACATCCCAATGTAATCAAGTTGAAAATCAATTAAATATCAAATTTTATCCCCATTAGCGGGATAAATTTGATATTTTCGGTGAAGAAATGGGGCAGACGATGATAAAGACCCTCCAAGTAACTGCAGTTTTTATCTTTATGGTGATATCAGTAATGCCACAGGATATTACCAGGAGAGCAGCAGATTCATTATTTAGCTCATTAAGCAGGCCCATCGCAGATACAGATCGCATGAATGCTTTACTAAAGCTAGCTGCGTTTAATATTCATCAACGCCGGATATCAGATACGACGATAAATGTTACAAATGCATATATACACGACGCAGAACAGCTGAATAAAAAACTGAAATTCCCATTTTTTGCAGAGCACATTCTCTTGATCCGGTCCGGGCTATATAAAGCGCAAGGAAATGTAGCATCCGGAAAATCGCTACTTGAAAAGGCAATAGCCTCACTCCAGGCAAAGAACAATAAAGCATTATTAGGCAAGGCTTATTATGAGATGTCAGAGTATTATAGTGGGGATTTTTTGCATGAAACAATGCTTGCCCGCATTAAGTATTTACAATTAGCAATAGCCGCACTTCAGGAAACGAATCATCTGGTTGAATTGGCCCGCTGTTACCGGTTCCTGGCAGATCTGCACCAGTTGATCAACGATAACACAAGTGCGTTTGCGGAAGTCAAGGCCGCCTTGAAGTATTATGATCTGGCAGGTTATAAAGAAAAACAGGGTGCTGTATCCCTCCTCGGCAGGATCTATTATGAACAGGGAGACTACAAACAGGCGCTGACCTATGAATTGATGGCCTTGAAAATAGCCACCAACAGCACTGATGATAACGTAAGACTGCTATGCCAGATAAATAACAATATCGGTTATACGTATTTTAAATTGAACGAGGGACAAAAAGCATTGCAATTCTGGTTGCAATCTCTGAAGATTGCAGAGCAGGACAAAGACAATGCAACAATATACCTGCTTGCAGCGAATATCGTGGATGCTTACTTAATGCTCAACACCCCTTTGGCTGCCGTAAATTTTTTCAATCATATCACTAAAACATTCAAAAAGCCGGCCCAACTGAAGTATGAGGGCGGCGATTATGGTATTAGCCATACGTATCTGAAGATCTATATGGCGCTTAAGCAATATGACAAGGCCCGGTTTTATTGTGACGAACTGATCAGACAGGCAGCAAACCCTAATATCAACTTGTATACACTAAGCCTGTATTATCAGCTTATTGCCAGGTATTATATTGAGACAGCCAGTTATGAAGACGCCCAGAGCTATTTAAAGAAAGATCAGAACCTCGTCAGCTCCCTGAAAAGCCTTTCAGGCATGGCTCAAAATTATAAACTATGGTTTTCTCTGGATACGGCAAGTGGCAGGTACCAGGAGGCTATAGGCAGCTTGATCAAGGCGAACGATGCAAAGGATTCAATCTTTGATGAAACCAAAAGCAAGCAAATAGCCCAATTGGGAATAGAATTTGAAACTGAAAAAAAAGAAAGTCAAATAAATTTACTCAACCAGAAAGCAATATTGGAAAACACGAAATTAAAACAAGCCGACTTTGTAAAGAATGTTACAATAGCCGGCGTAATATTGCTGCTAATTATAGCAGGTCTGCTTTATAAGCAAAGCAGCCTCAGAAAAAAAAGCAATGTGATCGTTACACACAAGAACGAGTTACTGCAAAACCTGCTGACTGAAAAGGAATGGCTGCTAAAAGAAGTTCACCACCGTGTAAAAAACAATCTGCATACCGTTATATGCCTATTGGAATCCCAGGCCAGATACCTGGAAGAGGATGCGCTCAGGGCGATAGAAAGCAGTCAAAACCGGATCTATGCCATGTCATTGATCCATCAAAAACTATATCAGTCTGATGATATAGGCACTATCGACTTAAACAGCTATCTCAGAGAGCTTACATGCAATCTGTCGGATAGTTTTGGCTCCCCGGCGAACGTCAGTATACATTTAGGGATAGAAGAGGTAAATCTAAATCTTTCGCAGGCTATTCCGCTGGGTCTGATCATTAACGAAGCAGTTACCAATGCCTTTAAATATGCTTTTCCAAATAAACGCTCAGGGAAGATCATTATAGAATTGAAACAAACGGGTAATAATATAGAGGTCATGGTCGCTGATAATGGAATTGGCATGAGTAGCGTCAATAATGGCAGTCCTCCCAAGTCTTTAGGTCTCGACTTGATACGGGGATTGACATTAGAGCTACAGGGACGTATTCTCTTTGAAAACGACAACGGCACCAGGATAAAGTTCTCTTTCCCAATCGAGCAGTTAAATAGTTCGGTAGAATTGCATTTATTCCATCGAGTTAACCCTCATGATATATGAAGACCAAAATACTTATAGTTGAAGATCAGTTCATTGAAGCCAACAACCTAAAAATGATCCTTACGGCCGCGGGCTACCTGGTCTGCGGGATAGCCGGTTCGGTTGCGGACGCTTTACAGCTGATAGAACAGGAAAAACCACAAATGGTATTGCTGGACATTTATTTACGCGGGCCTCTCACTGGGATAGACCTGGCAGAGCAGCTGATATCCCGCAATATTGCATTTGTCTACCTTTCTGCGAATTCAAATCAGCAAACACTTGATGCCGCCAAAGTAACTAAGCCATATGGATTTTTGGTAAAGCCTTTCCGTGAAAAGGATGTCTTGATAATGCTTGAAATAGCATTATATCGCTACCATTTCGAGCAAAAGAGTTTAATAAATAGAAAAGAATCGGCTCCTACGGCCTCATCTGATCACAAGGGCATCAAGAACATGGTCGGGCAAAGTCAAAGCTTTCTTGATGTGCTGGCCCAGGTGAATGTGGTTGCTCAATCCGAAACATCTGTGTTAATACTTGGGGAAAGCGGCACAGGGAAGGAACTTATTGCACAGGCAACTCATCAGCTGTCCGAACGCCGTACCAAACCCTTTATTGTCCTCAACTGCGCTGCGTTGCCGCCCGATCTTATCGAATCGGAGTTATTTGGTCATGAAAAAGGGTCGTTCACCGGAGCCTATGAAAAAAGAATTGGGAAATTTGAGCAGGCAAATGGCGGAACAATATTTTTAGATGAAATAGGAGAACTGCCCCTGGGCTTACAAACTAAATTTTTAAGGGTTCTTCAGGAGCGGGAAATTGAGTCAATAGGCGGGAAAAGAAAATCAGTTGATGTGCGGGTTATTGCTGCCACTAATCGCAACCTGGAAATGGAAATAGCAAATGGCCGTTTCCGTATGGATCTGTATTATCGGTTAAACGTGTTTCCCATATTCCTTCCTTCACTCAGACAGCGGCAGGCAGACATCCCTTTATTAGCCAATTACTTTATAGACCTACATGCAAAGAAGATGAATAAGGCAGTAAAAGGACTTTCAGAATCTGCTTTAGAAGCGATGCAGCGTTATTCATGGCCGGGTAATATTCGGGAATTAGAAAATATGATGGAAAGAAGTGTTATACTTGCAAATTCTCCGCTGATCAGTCATGTGCCCCTGCCTGCAGATAACCATAAGGCTCAACCGACTCCCCCCGGAGACCGCATTAAAACGATTACAGAAATTGAAAAGGACCATATCCTGGCGGCATTGGAAAAATGTTCGTGGAAACTTTCCGGTACGGATGGGGCTGCGAAAATGTTGGATATAAATCCCTCTACCCTACTCTCGAGAATGAAGAAGCTCGGGATAAAAAAGGAGATATCCTAAATTAAACCAAGTGTTTGGTGCCTGCCAAAATAAGCTTGACCAGCACCATTGCCCGCATCCTCAGGAGCATCATTATTCTCTATCCTGATACAGCCTTCAAGGTTGAGACCTATCTCCGTATTACGGGTTCTTGATAGAAAAACTTGCTTTCTAATCTTGTCGCATATCACTATCTTTATGGTGATATCGAAAGAGAAAAGAAGAGGTAAAAAACGGAGAAATAACACAGAATCCATGCGTTCGTTTGATCTCCGCCACAAATTTGACACATCCTATTTGCAAGGTATTATAGCCGAGGAAGATAAGAATCTCATCCCGCACACTAAAAAAAGCCTTGATAATCCAACGATTACAAGGCTTTTTTTTATTTACACATGGTCGTTTTTTGCCGCTTTCCCCCGCTTATTACGTTGATATTGACACACAAATGACACACGGAATGACACACAAAAATGCTGGATCCTTACTAGCACATGGAAGAAACAATAGGGGCTTCGGACAATTTCACTTCCCGCTGCAGTATCAGTACACGTCCGGGCAGGGCATGCCGGAACCGTTCGCCTATCGGAATTGTATGGCCAGGTAATTCTACTCGTTCGTGATCAAAGGCCATCAACTTATCCATAGATATAATGTAAGAACGATGCACCCTGCAAAAATCCTTAGCAGGCAGAAACTCTTCCAGTTTTTTCAGTGTAATCAGAATCATATAGACCCTGTTATGCATGACGATCCGGCAATGGTTCTTACTACCTTCGAAATAGAGAACATCGGCAAAGCTGACCTTCTGATATCGGCCGGCATAACGGATAAAGAAAAAAGGGTTCATAATAACACCTCTTATTTCAATAATTCGGCTAATTTGGAGTGCAAGGCTTCGCCCCGCAAATCTTTGGCTACAATCTTTCCTTCGGGATCTACAAGTAAATTAGAAGGGATGGCCTGAATCCCATAATATTGGGCCAATTCATTCTTCCAGCCCTTCAGATCGGAAAGCTGTGTCCAGGGCATGTTGTCTTCTTTAATGGCTTTTTCCCATCTATCTGCCTTATCATCCAGCGAAATGCCTACCACGGTGAAATTCTTGTCTTTGTATTCATTGTACACTTTCAGGACGTTCGGATTCTCTCCCCTGCAGGGACCGCACCAGCTTGCCCAAAAATCCACCAATACATATTTACCTTTGAAGCTCGCGAATTGCACCGGCTTGCCTATTGTATCATTTTGTGTAAAATCGAGTATTTTCTCACCTAAGGCGCTTTTCTTTAGCACGGTCAACCTTATGGCTATACGTTGGCCTTGAGCGGATTGCTGAGCGGAGGCATCCAGTTTTTGATAAATGTCGTTCACATCATTATATTCTCCCATCATGGCCCTGTCAGCGACCAGGCTCGTGCTAAAGTCGCTTGCGGGGTGGGTGGTGATGTAGGCATTTGCCCTCGCTCTTTTTTGCATTGCCAGGTCATTGAGTTTTGCTTCGAGTGCGGCCTGCTCTTCTTTGCTCACTTTCCCATATTTCCCGTAAAGCGATTCTTCCTGATCGGTGAGATCTTTTAATGATTTAGCGTAGGCGTCCGATTCATCCTGGGTTTTGGAACCTTTGACCTCAAAAGTTTTCAGATCAGGGGTGGCGGTGATCTTAATGTTGCCGCTTTCTGCAAAAAATTGTTCAAATCCCGTCGGGAACATGATGTACACTTTCTGGGGATCCGCCATTTTCGCCGTCCAGGTGAATTTTCCATTCTTTACTTCGACCGTATCCGTTGCAGGCACGGTGTCCTTATAATAATGAATGATCAGTTTGCCGGCTTTTAATCCCGGAATATTCCCGGTGACATGGGTGTTTTGCGAATAAGACACCAGGTTGAATAATAGCAGGCCTACGATAAGGTAATTTGCTCTTTTGAACATGACTTGTTGTTTTAATGATGTTATTTTTAGAATTCCAGGTCAAATAGTTTATCCGCCGGGGGGAGGCATTGCCGAAGGTTACAGCTCTGATAAGACAGCCCCGTCTGTATTACACCCTTCATATCACTATTCCCTGATTTTAATCGTTGGACAAATACGGTCTCCCCTTCCCAGATCAGCACACCCCGGTCTGTTCCGGACGCCATCGGCCTGCTTTTTTCCCAGCCGCCCACCGCCGTTACACCTGCGGGCAGTTTAAGGAGGCATTCGGCTGGTATATATGGCATGTCGGACGGTACGAAGCAATACAGATGCCACCCGGGAGCAATCATCGCCTTGATTACGATGGCCATCTTCCCGGTACCCTTTTCTTTTATTAAAACAGCGTTAATGCTAACAGGATCCCTTTCATCCGGTAATGCGCAGCTAAGCTCCTTTATGCCACTTGCCAGTTTTTTGTCAAATGAGGTCCTGGCCGGCTGTGCTTTCACCGAATAACCCCATAACAAACAGCCTGTCAATATCTTAAATATCGATTTCACTCCTTTAACTGTTTATGGTATTTATAAGAAATTTATATCCGCCGGTCTCCGTAAAGAACAACCGGCCCTTGTTCTGGCCGTACCAGGCTTCCCACTGCGCTGCCGTTGCAAAATCCTCTGTTGTATATCGCTTTAACACGCGCAGGGCCAATTCCGGCTCTCTGTTATCTTTTAGCATTTTAATGCACGTTTCGATCAATCTTGTATTATGGTTGGACACCTTTAACTTCTTCACATCCTCATCCACCTGGTAACTATAGAACCCTTTCGGATCACAATACATGAAATCCATGTTGTCTTTCATGTATTTTTGAAATGCGGGCGCATCCGTACCAAATCGTTTGGCCAATGGCCCCATCAAGCCTTTCAAATAGGCTTCCCAGGATTTGACAGGAGCAGGAGGGGCCGTGCGAAAGATGGTAAGCATCTGCGTCTCATTGTCCGTCAATGTCATTCCCGCAGCCTTTTTATCTTCCAGCTTTTTTAATTGTACTTTCGTCTGCTCATTGAATTTTTTCATTTCTTCGACAGAAAGCTGCCAATATTTTTTAGTAGCCCATTGCATGATGTTCCGTACATCATCCGTAGTAGCCATCCTGTCATTGTATTTCCGGGCAATCGGCGTCCGGCCATCAAACTGTTTCATATAGGCTACCGCATTTACAAAAACCTTTTTCGCCTCCTCTGTCATATTTGCGGGGGATGCGGAGAATCCCCATAAAAAGAAATTACCATGCCTGCCCAGCGCCACCGCGGTTACATCTTTCGTGCAAACACCGCTGGAGATCACCTCAGCATCGGGAGATTCCATAAATCGACTACCCCTCGATACCAGGCCGATCCTGGCGCCTGTATCTTTGCTATAAGACAGGGTCTGCACCTTCCACATGGGGATTTTTTTAGGCACGGTGTCTCCCGAAGGGTACTCATAAATATTATCGGGCGTTTTTTCCATTTCCAGCGTGGGGACTACGTTTTCAAGCGGGCCCTTAAAAATGGTATGGCCCGTATTGATATGGTGGGCATCCGCGTCCAGGCATAAGCAAAGCCAATCTAATTTCAGCCCTATTCTTCTCCCCATCTGGTCGGCTGTGCTTCCTATAAAAACCACCGGTTTTGAAAAGTTGTCCGGCAGGTACCGGGCAGAGATCTCACGATTATTCCCTTTTTCTATCGGAGTAGTCCTATAATCGAAAATGGTCACATCAAACGGGCCGGAGTCCTCAGGCTTCCAGTCCCGGCAATCCATCGTCGACACTTTGGCGAAATACCTGCTTAAAAGCTCCTTAAACGCAGGCATCCTGATCGAATCCTTTGCGGTGAACTCATCCGCCCCTTTTCTGAATTCCTGCGGAGTTCTTGCCGGATCATACCCTACGAATAATATCTTTAATGCACTTTTTGCCTGCACCTCCTGTGCAATGCTCCTCGCCATCATACCTGATAACAGTACAATGAGCATTATTAATCCCCGAAAATTTTTTTTCATGCTGATATTCTTAATTATTTGGAATGGTAAAAACGACTTTAGGATCATCTGGCTGCACGGTCATCGCTGTTCCATTGTTATCGGCTGCGGTGCGGGTCATGGGCAGCCCGTTGCGGAAATAATCAAAGCTGTTGTGGCCTTCAAATGCCAGCTCCATCCGGCGTTCTTTCAGTACAGCACCGATAAGGTCCTGGTCTGGAATGTTGTCGATATCACTTGCGGGTAGACCTGCCCGGGTGTGTATGGCTTTCAGGTCTGCCCTGGCCATGGCGGTATTTCCCAGCTTCGCATAAGCTTCGGCCCTGCTCAGATAGACCTCTCCCAGTCGAAAATAGATATTGGGCGCATAGGTAGACACATATTGATTAAGGCACAACCATTTGGTGGTCTCTACATGGTTGTCATTGACATTCAATTTAAAAAAGGTGCCGCGTATGTCTGCCGGTGCGAACAGTTGCATCAGGTCTGAAGAAGGCAGGAAGGTAGCGCCGACACCGTAGTTCGGGTCATGATGATACAATTGCCCGATGCTACTGCCGCCGGCTGCGTTGTCACGGGCAAAGATGATCTCAGGATTAGTGCTGAATTTGGAACGCCCGAGATTCCCAAACTCATCGTCACCGAACATCTGCTGGTAAGCATTTCCCTGTAACAAAGCATATAGGCCGCCGGTCTGGCTGATGACGCTGTCTGCATAGGCTGCCGCCTTTTGGTTGGAGCCGGCGTCAGGGCTCGCAATGGAGCCGCCCATGTAAAGATAAACCCGCGATAAGAGCGCCCACGCGGCGGCCGTGCTGGCAAAAGCATTGGTCGGAGGCGCGGCAACCGGGGCCTTCATCAATTGGGCAGCGGTTTGCAACTCCGTCACAATGAAGGCATACATATCCTTCACCGTAGCAGGCGCTGGCACATCCTTAATATCGCTGGAGGTCTTCAGGGGAATGGAAAGGTTGCCGCCCGCGTTCTGATAGTAAGGTTTTCCGTAAACCCTTACCAGGTTGAAATAAGTGAATGACCGAAGGAACATATTTTCCCCTTTCGCATACAGCAGCCGGTTTTGGTCATTGACTGTCAGGGAGGCGAAATTGGAAGACTGAAAGGCGGCAATCCCTTCCAGGGTAGTATTGGCGCTAACGATGATCTGGTAGGCGCCCCGGTACAACCCGGCGCTGTTTCCCGCTGTCGCCCCGGTGCTGTTGCGGAAGAAAAAAGCGTCGGTGGTTTGACTCACCGGCGCCCAGTCCTGCAGGGTTACGTTATTGCCGCGGCTTTCGCCCAGGTCCTGCACGGACACATCGTAAGTGGCAAATCCGCTGCCATTTAACAGCGCATAGTTGCCAACGGTAGTCTCAACAATCCCTGCCAGGGAGGCCAGCTCACCGTTCTTATCTATTTTAGTAAGGGGTCTTATATCGTCAATTTGTTTATTACATGCTACTGTTGCCAGGACCAGAACGGGTAATAATATTTGGAGGTTTTTTTTCATTGTAGTTCTTTTGATTCATCAATAGTTAAAAGGTTGCCAGCAAGCCGAATACATATCGGCGGGGAATGCCTATATTGGATCCGGTGGAAGTGCCGAAATTCTGCGCCTCTCCCACGGAGGGACCTTCCGGATCGGAAGCCACAATGTTTTTGGAATAGATGGTATACAGGTTGTCTCCGCTGACGTATACTGTGCAGTTGGCCATTTTCCACTGTTTCATCAGGGAGGAGGGCAGGTCATAGCTCAGGCGCACGGACCTTAACCGCGCATTGCTGCCGTCATGCATGTATTTGCTGGAACCGAAGTAACTTGTTGTGGCCTGATAATAGAACCAGGGTTCCGTAGCGTTGGTCTGGCCCGGGTGCGTCCACAGGACCTGGCTTTTCCTGTAAGCCAGCTGGTTATAGGCGGTAACATTGCTTCCCTGATTCTGCTGCGCCATGTCATCGATGATGATATATTTAAGGGCATAGGTGATGAGGATATTGAGAGAAAACTGTTTGTAGGTAAAGGTGTTGGTCAGGCCGCCATAATATCTCGGCTGGAAGCTGCCGATGGCCTGAAACTGCCTGGTATCGCTGGCTGCGTCTACTTCGGCCACGGTGTTGACATAGTCCTTGCCGGTGACGGCGCCTTTGGCGTCAAAAAGGAGTTTTTCAAATCGTGGTTTCCCGGTCTGAGGATCCACCCCGGCGTATTTCACTGCTTTCAGGGTATTGATATCATCACCCTTGAAAAGGTAGAAGCTGTTGGCATTGTAGAAACCCTGTCTTAAGGAATCGTTGGCTACATGAAGGATCCTGTTCTTATTAAAGCTGATGTTGAAAGAAGTGCTCCAACGGAAGTTCTTCCGGACAATATTGTCCGAGTTGACCAGCATCTCCAGCCCTGTGTTCCGGACTTCGGCCACATTCTGCCATTGGCTGGTAAATCCGGCAAGAGAAGGCAGTGTCACTTTTTGCAACAGGTCCTGTGAGTGGCGATTATAAAAATCGATGGTGGCATTGATGCGTTTGAACAATCCCAGGTCGATCCCTCCACTGAAAGTCTTTGTAACCTCCCAGCGCAAGTCGGGATTGCCGAGGATCGAGATCAGGGCTGCGCCCTGCCCACTATAGGTAGCGCTCGGATCATACAGGGTTTGCGTGAGGAAGTTGTCCCCAAGTTGGGAGCCGCTAGTACCGTAATTGGCGCGAAGCTTAAGGTTGCTGACCGCTTTCAGGGACTTCATAAAATTTTCGGAACTGACGATCCAGGCGGCGCCGCCTGAATAGAAAGTGCCATACCGTCTGTCCTTGCCAAAGCTGCTGGAGGCATCCGTTCGGACAGAGCCGCTCAGGCTGTAGCGATTTCGGAAGGTATAACCAACTTCTCCGAATGCGGAGTATACGGCCTGAACTTCTTTACCACCTTCGATGTTGCCTGCCTTGGTGGCAGGGATCCCATAAATGGAAAAGTCGTAGGACCCGCCCACCAGCCTGCCAAGCGATATCACCGGATAGCCCGCCCGTACATTATTTACATTGACCAGCATATTCTCGTTGCCGGTCCTTCCGAATTCCATGGCTGCCAGCGCGGTCAGGGAGTGGTCTCCGAATTTTTTATGAAAGTTCAGCTGGTTAGAGGTCAGGTAGGAGTTCAGGTAATTGGTCGAGGTGCCCAGGAAGCCTTTGGAAGCATACCATGTGCCGGATCCAGCATAGGACCTCGCATCGATGTATCGTTCATTCTTACTATAGTTCAGGTTGCCGGAGTTGGTAGTGGAAAGACTAAGCCAATCCGTTAGGCGATATTCCAGCCTCATGGAGGCGAACAGCAGTTGTGACCGAAGACTGTAGTTATTCCACTGGTTGTCGTAGAGGGGATTGTCTGATTGTTGCATGCTGCCATCCAGTTTGAAATTGAGGTAGGGCCTGAGGGAACCGTCTGCATTATAGGGATTGGCCCAGGGAATATACCCGTAGAGGAATGTACCGGAATTGGATTGCTCCCGCTTGCCATCGTTAATAATGGCGTTGATCGAGACATTGGCTGTCAGGCGATCGCCGAGCTTGCTTTCAAGGTTCAGCCGGAAGGATCCTCTTTTCAGGCCATTGTGCACGCCGGTTGATTGTTCGTTATAATAGGCGCCTCCCATATAATACTTTGTTCTGTCGTTGCCGCCGCTGGCGGAGATATTGACCTCTTTGGTGTTACTGCTGATGAAAGCATATTTCTGCCAGTCGAAGGAATGGGCCACATCGTCCAGCGTAGGCAATCTGTTATCCAGGTAGGCTTGTAAGGTGGGATACTGAGGAGAAAGACTGCTATTATTCTGGTTGTAATTTTCGGTATAATACTGTTTTTGCAAGTCATAGAGCTCCTGTCCGCTCAGGAAGCGGGCAAAGCCGCGATTGGGCTTGTTAAGCCCGTATTTCACTTCTGCGCTCACCCGCGGCCGGCCTTCCTTTCCTCTTTTGGTGTTCACCACAAGCACGCCTGCAGCCGCCCTGGAGCCATAAATGGCTGTTGCCGCCGCATCTTTCAGGATCGTTATATCTTCAATCTCCTGCGGAGTGACCATGTCCTTGAGGTTCTGATTGGGCATGATAACCCCATCGAGCACCAGCAGCGGGCCATAATTCAGGGTAGGCATTACAAACTCGTTCGTCTGATCCACTCCTACACCTGCGATACTGCTTTGTCCTCTTACGAAGATCTGGCCGCCGCTGCTGGTAGGGTCGCCGGCGCTCTGCTCGGATATATAAAGGCCCGTGGCCCGGCCTTTGAGCAGCGATACCGGATCGGAGGTGGTGATCCCCTTACGAAGCTCATCGCCGGAGATCTTTTGTACAGACCCGGTGAGCTCTCCCGTCTTTTTAATGCTGTACCCGGTGGTGACAACCACCTCTTCCACCTGGTCGAGGGCCTGTTCCATGCTGATATTCAGTGTCAGCGGCGTTGCTGACACTGTTATCTTTTTTGTCACTTTTTTGTACCCGATGCTGGATACTTCCAGGGTATATTGCCCCTCAGGTACATCTGCCAGGATGAAGAAACCTTTGTCGCTGGTGGCGGTGCCCCTGTTGCCCGGCCGGAGGGTAACGGAAGCTCCGGCGATGGGCCTGCCTTCAAAAACGACCTGGCCATGTACGTCTACAGGCGGCAGGTCCGCAGGTCTTTCTATAGGGGCTTCCGATACCGGCCGTTCAGCAGGCAGATCCGGTTTGCGAAACAGCATGATAGTCTTATCTGTAATCTTATAGCTAAGTCCCTGATCCTTGAGCATAATGTTCAAAAAATCTTCCAGGGGCATCGCAGACACTGTAAGGGATACCGGACGGGTATTTGCCAGCAGATCATTTTTGTAAAACACGAAATAGCCCGTCTGTCTTTTGATAACAGTAAAGACTTCCTTTAAAGGAACGTTCTTCACCGATATTGTGATAGACTGGGAGTGTGTCCTGGCAGAGAGGTGAATACAGAAGGCCAATAGTAAAAAGCTTGTCATTCTCATGATACGCAGCATTTGTGCAGTAGCAGTTTTTGGCATAAATTGCATTGTTTTGGTTGTAACAATAAACGTTCCCGAGAACTGATATTCAGATCAACCGAACATCTGCCGCTTCGGATCCGACCCGAAGCGGTTTTGTCTTTATGGTTGATCCGGATGACCAGTCGTATTCATATGACTGAGCGATCTTCCGGTGAAAAAAGGATAAGACCTAACGGCGAAAGCAAGAATGGAATTACTCTTTTGAGAGCGCGGATAAAGGTGGATTTATCCGCTTATCAGGGCATGACCATCAGTTTTCGTCCTTCTGCCATCCTGAAATGGACGCCCATATCTTTTAGTCCATTCAACAGATCGGACAGCGGTATATTTCTGCTCATTTCACCACCGAAACGGATATCTGGGACATTTTTCTCGTAGATAATTTCCAGGTCATACCATCTGGCCAACTGGCGCATTACTTCTTTCAAGCTGGCATTTTGAAAATTAAAGGCGCCATTCTTCCATGCCATCGTCTGTTCTATATCCGCGTTGGGAATGACAACCATTTTTTCATCAGATCCTATCTGTGCCTGTTCTCCCGGGCGCAGGATGCTCTTTTGGCTTGAGCTCGCCGAATGCAACGACGAAGTGCGGATGCTTCCAGTGATCAGCGTAGCTTTTACAATGCTCTCTTCTTCATAGGCATTGATATTGAAATGTGTTCCCAGCACTTCTGTCTCTGTATTCATTGCCTTGACAAAAAATGGCCGGTCCTTGTCCTTTGCCACTTCGAAATAAGCCTCTCCGGTGACCTCTACTCTACGATCCTTCCCATTAAATGCGGTAGGAAATTTTATGGATGAGGCCGCATTCAGCCAAACCTGCGAGCCATCCGGCAGCACCAGATTGAATTGCCGGCCTTTCGGGGTGGTCATGGTGTTGTAGACTATTTCACCAGAAGCCTTTCCTGTCTCATCATATTTCAGTTGGCCGTTCTTCATCAGTATCATTGCGCCTTTCTGGCTGGCAATAACTCCATTACCCGAGCTGTCCAGCGACATATGCGTACCATCGGCCAGGGTTAGAATAGCCCCGTTCTTCCCGGGCGCTATGTCCCGGGCCACAACGAAACCAGCTGCAGGCGGTCCCGCGCTTTTCCTGTTGCTGACCAGGAGGTAAGCGCCTGTAGCCAACACCAAAAGAACTGCGGCGACGGCCTGCCAGTTCCTCCGAAAAAAATGGATCTTGCGTACAGGCAGGGTGGAAGCTTCAATATTCATCCACATGCGTTGCAGGTCAGCTGCCGGCGCTGCAGAGGTCTGCTGTTCCCATATTTCCTGCAAGAGCATGTCGCCATGCTCGTTTTCACGCAGCCATTGCAGCATTTCACGTATTTCTTCGGGGCCCGCCTGGTTGGCCAGGTAACGGGATAACAATAAGTTAATTCGCTCCATTGAACAGTAGACAATCGCCACAGGGAAAAAGACTAGTCGGGATGAAAATTATTTCAAAAGAGTCTGTAAGATCAACGCACTTAACACCAATGCGTGATCTTTCAGGTAGCAGCGCAGGAGCCGCATGGCTTCGACCAGGTGATTTTTGACGGTATTTGGGGAGAGGTGCAGTTGATCGGCAATCTCCTGGTAGCTGAGCCCTTGTTCCCGGCTCAGGTGATAAATAATCTTTTTTTGGGCAGGGAGCCGTTCTACGGCGGCGGTGATAATGCGGAGCATTTCATTGGCTTCCAGTTGTTGCAGGGTTGCATCCTGGCCGGAAGTCATCCATGACTGAGCATTGTCCAGTATACGCCTCTCGTTGGCTGTTCTCTTCAAATAGGTGCTGATGTGATTGAAGACCATCCGATAAAGGTAGGCAGTGGGGTCCAGCACCTCTTTCAAATGACTCCGGTGGGTCCAGCATTTGATAAAAACTTCCTGGACTAATTCTTCGGCAATAAACCGGGACTTGGTGTAATGAAAAACGGCTGCATGCAGCCGGTCAGCATACAGATCAAACAATTGCCTGAAAGCATCATGATCGTCACTCGCCACCCGCTGTAATAGCTCTTTATTCGTATGTAATTCATCTTTTGACACGGGCCGGGCTGTCTCTGATTTTAATAAAAAAACGAATGCTTTCAAAAATGTTCGTCAGGAGATAAGGGAAAATGAATGTTTATAAAAATACAAAATTATTTCTCAGAATATCAAATAACTTCTTTTCCATAGCCTTGCCCTTCATATCCAGCCTTTTTAAAAGGTATGAATTTCTCCCCATTTTTTAAATTTTCATTACTTTTAACGGTTTAAGGCTTTGGAAAATACCCGACCATATAATGAAAAAGAATTGCTCGCCCGGGTGGCCGAAGGTGATGAAAACGCTTTCCGGCTACTTTATGACAGGTACCGGAAAAAGATATATGTGTTAGGCTTGTTCCTGACCAAGTCCGAAAGTTCGTCTCAAGAACTTGTGCAGGATGTGTTTATGAAAATATGGGAAAAGCGCGATCAGCTCCGGGAAATTGATTATTTCAACGCATGGCTGCGCACCGTGGCCCGTAATACAGCAACCAATTATCTCCGTGCCAGGGCAATGGAAAAATTAGGGCTGGCCCGGATGTCGACCCTGCCGGAAGCCGATAACAAATTCACCGAAAACGAAGCTGCCGACAGGGAATACGCCCACCTGCTCCAGGCGGCTATTAACCAGCTTCCTCCCCAGCAACAAAAAGTATATATCCTCCACCGCCAGCAAGGGCTGCCCCACGAAAAAATTGCCGAACAGCTTGATATATCTGCATTTACTTCCAAAAAATACATGAAACTGGCTCTCCGCTCCATCCGAAAATTTATCGGGAACAGGATCGATACGGTAGTCCTGCTTGGCATCGCCATTTCCTTCCGTTAATTTTTTTTGCACTGATGGCCTCCCGGCGCTCGGTTGTTTGTCTAAAGAAGACAGGTGAACGAATTTTTATTTCTATTTTACGTTTCCCTGAAATTTAAATAGCCCATATGAAAGAGCAGCGTCTCGAAGAATTATTTAACCGCTTTATGCAAGGCAGTCTTCCGGATGCCGAAGAAACCGAACTGTGGCAGCTTTGGCTTGACACCACCCTGGAAACCCGCAGGGTCCAGCTGCTCGATGCAGTCTATGATCGGCTTCCCGAAGACATGGATATGAGCCACAGCGAAGCAGACCGGATTTTTCGGGAGATCGTCAATACGAAATCACCTGTACATCAGGTGCGCCGGCAACCACATATACCTGCCTGGAGGCGAATAGCCGTAGCAGCATCCATTATACTCATAGTGGGGGCGGGAGGATGGATCGTTTTACACAATAGTAAGGGCAAAAAGAGTGAGATCGCGCGGGTGCCGGAGACACAAGACATAAAACCACCTGTAAACAATCACGCCAGGATTACGCTAGCCAACAGGCAAACAGTTTACCTCGACAGCGCCGTCAACGGTTCAGTAGCGATGCAGGGTCATGTACAACTAGTGAAGCAAGCCGATGGGCAGATTGTATATAAGGGTACAGCAAAGGAAATTGTTTACAATACCCTTACCAATCCGAGAGGGAGTAAAGTAATTGAGATGAGACTTTCGGATGGCAGCAGGATATGGCTCAATGCCGGCTCCTCGGTGACCTATCCGGTTGCCTTTGTGGGAAAAAATAGAAAAGTTGAAATTGACGGTGAGGCTTATTTTGAAGTGTCGCCCGATGCTTCAATGCCTTTTATAGTCACCAAAGGCATAATGGAAATACAGGTATTGGGAACTCATTTTAATGTAAACGCTTACGAAGACGAGCCTGATATTAAAGTTACCCTGCTGGAAGGTGCTGTAAAAGTTGGCAATAGCGTAGCAACGGTTAATATGCACCCAGGCGAACAGGCACGCATAGCCCCCCATCTTCCACCACGAACAGCAAATGATGTTAACCTCGAACAGGTGATGGCGTGGAAAAACGGGTTGTTCAGCTTTGAGGGAGCCGATCTTCCGATGGTGATGCGGCAATTGGCGCGTTGGTATGACATCGAAATAAAATACGATAGGATGGTACCCCACCGGGCATTCAAGGGAGAAATTACCCGCGATCTGACTTTGACACAACTAATGAACGGTTTACGGGCTATCGGCATAAAATTCAGGATTGAAGGACGTACGATGATAGTAATACAGGGATAAGCTGCCATAGCCTGTTCTGAAGAAATTTACCAAAACTATACTAATTATGAAGTTCACTGTAATGCTTTTGCTGGCTGGCTGCTTACAGATCTCAGCAAAATGTTTTTCGCAGTCTGTTTCTTTTTCCGGCAAGAATATTCCATTGCAAAATTTGTTCAATGTAGTAAAGACGCAGACGGGTTATGTTTTCTTCTATGATGAGGACAAGCTAAAAGCTACGCAGCCTGTTACTGTTTCGGCGCAAAATATGCCATTGGAAGAATTCGTACAGAAAATATTGAAGGACCAACCGCTGAAATATTCAATACAGGGCAAAACGATCTTTCTGTCTGAGAAGCCTGCACCATTGCAGACGGAGCAGGCTGACGAATTAAAAATATCGGGTATCGTATATACCGATGACAGACATCCACTGCCTGGCGCCTCCATACGTATAAAGGGCACTGCTGCCGGTGCTTCTACAGGGGAAGACGGTATATTTACGCTGGAAAAGGTCGGAGACCATGCCGTCCTCCAGATCTCCTTTATTGGTTTCCAGTTGAAGGAGGTGGCGCTCACGCGGCTGATGTCGGGCGTCGCAATACAGGGTGTAAAGCTCCTCCAACACGATAACGGCGCTTTAAGTTTTGAAGTGACGCTTGCCAAAACAATAGATTCCCTCGAGTCTATCGTCGTGAATAATTTCTCCACCGGATACCAGACTCTCAGCAAGGAACGCGCTACGGGCGCCTTCTCCACAGTGACAGCAGGCACTCTCAAACAACAGCGCCTCAGCAGCCTTAGCTCACTCCTGGAAGGCCGCGTGGCGGGCTATAACAATGGTCTGATAAGGGGAACCACCTCCATGAATGGCATCACTAACCCATTGTACGTAATTGACGGTTTTCCCGTGGAAAATACAACATATGATGATGGCGGCCAATTAATGGACAACCTGCCCGGGCTCAATTTGGAAGACATAGAGAAAATAACGGTATTGAAAGATGCAGCTGCGGCCTCCATTTATGGCGCCCGCGCGGCCAACGGTGTGGTGGTGATCATCACTAAAAAGGCAAAGAAGGGCCACCCGCAGATAAATGCCTCCAGCACTTTTACCTTTCAACCGTATAATTTTTATACCGGTCGCCTCACCAATTCCTCGGATATGGTAGATCTGGAAAAGGAATGGGCAGCTTCCAACCCCAACTTTCAGGGTGCTACTGCCGGCGATTACGCCAATTCAATGCTGCAAAACAATGTTTATACCAACCAGGGGGTTAACGCTTATCTCAACTTCTACGCAGGAAACATTACAGAACAGACGTTGAATACCGCACTGGACGAATTGTCCCGCAACGGCTATAAGTATTATGACGACGTTGCCCATTATGCAAAAAGAAATACCTTTTTACAACAGTACAACGTCAGCGTGGCTAATGCCAACGACAAAAATGCTTTCTACGCTTCCGTCACCTATCGTGATAATGCCCTGGCAGACAGGTACACCACCAATAATCACCTGGGCGTGAACTTGCGTAATACGGCCTATCTTACAAAGTGGCTTGATCTTGAGCTGGGCTCCTACCTGCAGTACACTGACGCAACGGCGCAATCCTACGATCCGCTTTCACCCGGCTATAGTTATATGCCGTATGATCATTTAATGAATGCGGATGGCTCACATTTCACCTCTACGGCGGCATCGCGCCTGAGTGAGAATACCATGGCCATCATCAACCAATATGGTCTGTACAGTATGGACATTACGCCGCTGGAAGAGATAGGCATGAACCTGGGCAAGACCCAAAGCTTTATGAGCCGAACTAATATAAAGTTAGACATGCGGTTTACAAAATGGCTCAGCTACCAGGTTTCTTTTCAGTATGAGAACAATAACGAGCGTTTCAGCAGATTGTATGATAAGAACAGTTACTACGTGCGCAACCGCGTTAACAGTTTTGCGGGCTATACCGTCAATGACGGCTTCTTCTACCTGTTGCCGTACGGAAATATCTACAATCGACAGGCACAGTTGAATACCGCATACAACCTTCGCCAGCAGCTCAACTTTGACAAAAGCTTTGGCACACATCACAACATTACTGCGATACTCGGCTCGGAGACCAAACACATGAAGCTGAACCTCAATAACCAGACGCAGTATAATTATGACCCGGAGGTACTGTCGTACGACCTGGTCAACGCCGGCGACCTGGCCAACCCTGCCGGCGTGTTCTTTAACGGCAATTTCACTTCCCGCGACCTTGGGTACGAACAGGAAGTGGTGAACCGTTTTGTATCTGTCTATAGCAACGCAGGTTATTCTTATGATGATAAGTACCTGGCGACAGGCAGCCTTCGCTGGGACCGGTCGAACCTTTGGGGAACAGACTCAAAATACCAGAATAAGCCGTTGTGGTCCGTTGGCCTGGGCTGGAACATCTATAAAGAGCCGTTCTTTAGCCCCGGACTCGTATCGTTATTGAAGCTGCGGGGTTCTTATGGCATTGGCGGCAACATCGCAAAGAATTCCGCCCCTTATATCACCGCGTATTATAACCCGAACTACACGGTGGGCGGCCTCCAGGGAACCATTAGTTCCCGGCCTAATCCCCTGCTGTCCTGGGAGCGAACGTTCACCGCCAACATAGGGGTGGATTTTACGATGTGCAATGGCCGCATCACAGGTTCGGTGGACTACTACAACAAACGGGGCAAGGACCTGCTGGCCAATACCATGGGCGTACCCACCGAAGGTTTCGGTTATTCCACTTACCAGATCAATAATGGGGAAATGGTTAATCATGGCATAGAAACTACCATCAGCGCGGATATCATTAAATCTAAAGATTGGAGATGGAATCTCACCGGCATATTCGCCTTCAACAGGAACAAAGTGACCTATGTGAATGTAGAGGCGCCCGTATACTTCCTGCAACTGGACTATCCACAGGCATATCCCCGCGTTGGCAAGCCTTTTAATGCCATATACAGCTACAAATGGGCCGGCCTTAACGACCAGGGCCTGCCGCAGGTATATGACGAGGCCAAACAAAAATCCACGATCTCTCCTACTTCGCTGGATGCGATCGTGTACAGCGGATCCACCGTACCCACCTACAGCGGGTCCTTTAGCAGTTCACTGGATTATAAAAACTTAACGCTGGCCTTCCTGCTTACTTATGAAGGCGGAAATAAAATAAGGAATACCGACCTCCCCATGCTCAACAATCAGTACAACACCAACATGTTCAGCTATATGACCCAGTTCGGCGCAGTAAATAAACGCATTACGGAACGCTGGAGGAAGCCGGGTGATGAAAACAGGACTGATGTGCCCAAGGCCCTCTTTGCGGAAGACCCGAACTTTAGCTCGGATACCTACAGCCTTTACTCCAACGCTTCCGTCAATGTGCTGAATGCAGGTAATATCCGCCTGAGAAATATTTCACTGGCATACAACCTGCCTTCGCACCTCACCAGGAAAGCATTTATAGAAAGCGCCCGTATACAGTTCAACATAGAGAATGCTTTCACGATTGCGGCAGACAAGAACGCCAAATATCTGCTGGGCGGCTATGATAAGCCCAACTATGTATGCGGCCTCTATCTTGGGCTTTAATAAATCAACAACCAAAAAAAGAACGGCTATGAAGCGTAAAATAATTTCCACTATAAATATTATACTGTTACTATTGGCGACAGGGATAGGCGGCTGTAAGAAGTACCTTGACGTAGTGCCCAAGGGTAGCAAGATCCCTACTACACTTGCGGATTTTGAAGCGTTTTTCAGGGACGAGTACACAAACCAGAAAGCGCCGGTCACACAGGCTTTATTGTTGCTGAATGACCGTTTCGAGCGCCAGGAGAACCTGAATTATTTCCCGCTATACAGGGTCAACTATATGTGGGAAGAAGGTACCAACAGGATCAATCTCAACAACAGCGATGAGCCAACCTATTACAACGGGTATGCCGCTATTTCAACCTTTAATCTTATTGTGCAGTACGCCCCGGCGGCAACCGATGCCACGGACGCGCAAAAGAAAACGCTGCTCGCACAGGCCAGGCTTGCCCGCGCCATGCACTATTTCATACTCGTGAACTATTATGCAGACACTTACGATGCGGCCAACGCTGCCACCAAACTGGCCGTTCCGCTCATCGAAAGCGCCGATATCAATGCCCCTTACAAACAGGTCACCATCCAGGAGATGTATGACTATATGATCCGTAATACGACGGAGGCACTACCCGATCTGCCCCTCGCAGGCGCCACTATCCTCCACGGCACAAAAGGGGCGGCGTATGCTTTCCTGGCGCGCGTATATCTGCAGATGAACGACTATGATAAGGCATTGACAGCCGCCAACCAGGCGCTTGAACAAAATAATAAGCTGTTCGACTGGACAGCCTTTTACGACAGCTATAAGGACAAGATCAACGAACCGGGTGTGTACCCCAGCCTGCCCTCTCCCAGGGGGTATGATTACGAAGAGAACTACATCTTTATGCATGGGGAAGCCGATTATAGCAGAAAAGAAGACAATCTGCGGGTAGACCGTGCAGCACGTTTCGAAACAGACGACGCCGGCATGCTGTCGCGTTGGAAACTGAGAACAGTGGGGGCGGACACATACTATAGCTCCATCACTTCCGGCAGGTTTAACGAGGGCGGCCTTACTACTGCAGAGATCTACCTGAT